>Ga0126304_10001871_pt1 | contig 10155 bp, 7 predicted proteins | sample Plot25_FD_92538 | JGI IMG/M metagenome (GOLD analysis project Ga0126304, IMG submission 92538) | Serpentine soil microbial communities from UC McLaughlin Reserve, CA, USA - Plot25 | ecosystem: Environmental > Terrestrial > Soil > Grasslands | place: USA: UC McLaughlin Reserve, Lake County...
CCCCGCCACCGCGATTGCCGCCGAGCCGACCGTGTGCGCCGTGATCGATCGTCAGGCGGTAGCCGCGGCGCTCCGATCGAGCCCCGACGCGCCGTTCGTATTGCTGGAGCGCCTTGCGAAACGCGTCCGGGAGCTCGTCGAACGGCTGGACCGGGCGGCGTTGCGACCGGTCTCGGCGCGGCTCGCCGAGTTTCTGATCGGTCGGGCCGACGCCCGAGGACGCGCCACGATCGCGCTGGGGATGACGCAGGAGCAGCTCGCCGAGGAGCTCGGGACGGTTCGCGAAGTGGTCGTGCGCGAGCTGCATGCGTTGCGCGCCGAGGGTCTCGTGCGGTCCCTCGGGCCTGGCCGGTTCGAGATTGTCGACGCGCCGGCGTTACGCGCGCGCGCCGCCGGCGACGAAGTTCAGAAGGTGAAGCCCCAGACCAAACCGAGATCGGTGCCGCCGCTGGCTGATGGCGTTCCGCCGAGGAATATCCTGTCGAGCCGGTTGCCCGGGCGGTGATGGTGGTACCGCACCGTGGCCCAGCCGCTCACGGCGCCTAACGCCGCCCCCATCACGATGTCGCTGGCCCAGTGCTTGTCGTCGTACATGCGCGCCAGCCCCGGTAACGCCGCGAGCGCATAGCTGATGGGGGCGACGATGTACGCCGCGCGACGTGAATGCCGCGCGGTCTCGGCGGTGAGCGCTGCCGCCGTCGCGAACGCGGACGCCGCGTGGATCGACGGATACGCACGGTAACTGAGCTCGGAAAATCCCTTGCCCGGCTTGTAGTCGTACGCGTCCGAGTCCGCCGTCACGAACGGCCGCGATCGACCGAGCACTCCGCGGATGACGGTCGCGGTGGCGCTGGCCATGAAGATGGACTCTGTGGTGTGCCACGCGATGTCCGTGGTCGTGCGCGGCGCGTGGACCAACTTCGCAACACCGTACGTGAGGAGCCCGGCCGCGAAGAGACTCTTCTCGTTCACCTTGGCCGCGATGTCCGCGAAATCCCGGTAGTTGTCGTTGCCCTGATATCGCTCTCCCTGCAGTCGCCGCGCGATGCGCGAATCGACGCCCATGAGCGCGATCGATCCGCCGAGGCCCGCGCCAAGGACCGCGGCGTCGAGCCACGTGACTACCGGCGGCCGACGACTGACGCCGCCGCTATCGGCCTGCGCCGGCAACAAGACGGGGAGCGCGAGCGCAACTCCCCAGATGACCGCGACGAATCGTCGCACTGAGCTCCTCTCGAAAACGTTCGGGGCTCACAACGCAGCGACCGTGCCGGACTGGTGTGCTCGTCGCACCGTGCCGTGCACGAGTGTGTGCAACACCATATTTTCGTTGGGCGGCAGCCGACGCAGTCGTCGGAGCCGAACGCCATCGTGCAGGCAGTCGAAATGTCGAACTGGCGCATTCCCCAGCTGTTCGTCGGGCGCGGCCCACTCGGCGCCGTCACCCGCTGTGTTCTCCTCCTCGCCGCGACGCTCGGACTCGCGGCCACGTCAGGCAACGCGCGCAACGCGCGCAACGCGTCGGCGGAACTGCTCGCGTTCGGCGGACGCATCATCGCCGCCGACCGCGGCTCTCTCGAGGGTGTGCACGTCGTCGCGGTGGACGCGCGCGGTACGTACGAAGCGCTCGTGGACTCGTCAGGCGTCTTCGTGGGCGCGTTCGCGGCGGCGCCCGTCGGTCGCGTGACGCTGCGCGTGTTCAGCGACTCCACCGCGCCGCGCTACCATACGAGCGTCATCACGCTCGGCGCCGGTGTACCGGCGATGCCCGCGCGCATCGTCCTCGTACCCAGGAGTTGGCGCATACGCGGGGGCGTATTCGACGGACGCGAGGTGCGGACCGATCCCGTACGCGCGACGACGCGTTATGCCGACGGCATGGGGTACTGGCGCCTGACGAGACGCGGCTACCTCGCGGGTCGCGCGGTGAGCTGGTCGACCGACAGCTTGCCCGTCCGCGTGGCGTTCCGGCACGAGCGCGGCGATCTCTACATCTCGGCCGACGACTCGGTGCGGTTCTGGGAGAAGGCGCGCGAGGTCGAGCGCCTCATCGGCCGGAGCCTGTTTCGGCCGGCGTCGTACGAGGACGTCGAGGCGGGCGGTGACGGCATCTTCGTCACGGTGGATCGACGGATGTCGTCAGCCGGCAAGACGTTCATCACGTACGATCAGAGCGGTCGCATCTATGAAGCGCTCGTGACGGTGGCGCAGCGCGACTACCTCGGCCAGTCGCGCATCGCATCGCACGAGCTGCTGCATGCGATCGGGCTTGGCCACACGGGGGCGTGGCCGTCCGTGATGGGCGCGAACACCGGCGCGATCGAATCGCCGTCCGTCGAGGACGTGGCGTACGCCCAGTTGTATTACGCGATCTCCCAGCTACAGCGCGAGCGGGAGGCGCCGTTCGGAATCCTCGAGTCTGGCCGGTAGCGGCGTCATCCTAGCGGTGCGCGCGGTGGATATTGAATCTCCTACGGACTCACTAAACCTTCGCCCCGCGAATCTCCTCGAGGATCTGATCGACCACCGCGACCCGCTCCGCATCGAGCATCGGACGCGCGGCGGACAGCACCGCGACTGCCCCAGCGAAGCTGCGGGTAGCCCAGGCTTCGTCGCCATCCGCTCGGGCTCGCAGCGCATCCATGTGCAGCAGCGATCCGACCGCGAATGCCCGGCGCGAGTCGAGCACCGGGCTCCCCAGTAGCATCAACAACGTGGAGGAATCGAGCGCGTTCGCCATGGCGAGGTCCAGCCCAGCGTTGCGCATCTCCTCCTGGATCTGACCGTGTGCCGATGCAGTGTCACCCCCGAGGATCAACTCGCGTAGTCGAGAAAGGATTCGGCCGAGGGCCTCGATTTGGCGAAGCAGGTAGTCGCGCTTTTCCATGGCCTGCATCCTGATTGGCGTACGTCTGGCGCGCAACGGTCGAATCATGGCCCGGCCCGTGCCTGTCCCGTTGCCCTTCCACCCACTCGGCCGCCCTCCCAGCTTTCACCGCATGGCGATACCCCAGCTTCGCCCACCAGCCGAGCCCGATTCCGCAGAAGCCCCAGGCGAGGCGCCGACAACCGCGCCTGTAGCGGCCGTGCCAGCCCCGCCGCCGGTGCCCAGGGTCCCGATCCACAAGGAGGACCCCAACAAGCAGATCCAGCTCGACCGCATGAAGCGGCGAGCGGCCGGGCTGCTGGTGGTGGCCTCGGTGCTTTTCGCCGTGTCGCTGGCGTTCGAGCGTCAGTTCCCGTGGCTCGGCTTCGTTCGCGCGACCGCGGAAGCGGCAATGGTCGGTGGCTTGGCGGACTGGTTCGCGATTACGGCGCTGTTCCGGCACCCGCTCGGCATTCCGATACCGCACACCGCGATCATTCCGAGCCGCAAGGACCGCATCGGGCGCAGCCTGGGCGGGTTCGTGCAGAACAACTTCCTGTCACGCGAGGTCATCGCGGCGCGGCTGCACGGGCTCCGTATCGCCGAGCGGATCGCGAAGTGGATCAGTGACCCGTCGAACAGCACCCGCATTGCCCACCACGTGGCGACGGGCCTCGCCGGGACGGCGGCGGTACTGCGGGACGAAGATGTGCAGGCGATGATCGATCGCGCCGTCGTGACGCGCGTCCGGAAGACGCAGGTCGCGCCAGTGCTCGGCAACGTGCTGTCACTGCTCACGGCCGACAACCGGCACCAGGAGCTGCTCGACGAAGCGCTACACCTGGTGTCAGACGCCGTAGAGCGGAACGAGGAGCTGATTCGCCAGCGGATCCGGGAGGAGAGCCCGTGGTGGGTGCCGGAGGCCGTTGACGATCGCATTCACGACAAGGTCGTGGTCGCGATCGAGAACACGTTGCGGCAGGTAGCGGCGGACCCTGCGCATCCGTTGCGTGGCCGATTCGACACCGCGCTCGCTTCGTTCATCGAGCGGCTCAAGACGTCGCCGGAGCTGAACGCGCGCGCCGAGGAGATCAAGGAGGACATCCTCGCGAACCCGGCGGTGCGGCAGTTCTCGGCGACGATTTGGGACGATACGAAGCAGGCGCTCGCGCGTTATGCAGAACGGAAGGAGACGGATCCGCCAGGCGCCGTGGAGCAGGGACTCATGAAGCTCGGCAACGCCGTACTCGGCGATGCCGAGCTGATGGCCAAGGTCGACTCGTGGATCCTCGACGCCGTGCTCTACGCAGTGGAGCAATTCCGCGGCGAGGTGGCGCAGCTGATCTCGTACACAGTCGGTCAGTGGGACGCCGAGGAGACCTCGAAGAAGATCGAGCTGCAGATCGGGAAGGACCTGCAGTACGTGCGCATCAACGGGACGCTCGTTGGTGGGCTCGTGGGACTGCTGCTGTACACGATCACGAGATTCTTCTGACCCAGTTACTCCGCGCGCATGGCGCTCAGTGGGTCCACTCGCGCCGCCCGTCGCGCCGGGATGTAGCATGCGAGCAACCCCGCGAGCGTCAGCACCCCCACGACCGCCGCGAACGTGACCGGATCGCGCGGCTGGACTTCGAACAGCGCGCCCGCCACGAGCTGCGACACGCCAGCGGCGAGGCCCAGGCCTAACGTGAGGCCGATCGCGAGCTGAGTGATGCCCTGACGAAACACGAGCCGCAGCACGTGGCTCGTTCGCGCGCCGAGCGCGATGCGGATACCCACTTCGCGAGCGCGGCGGCTGACCGAGAACGCCATCACGGCGTACAGGCCGATCCCGGCGAGGAACAGCGCGACCACGCCGAACACCAGGAACAGGCCGCCGAAGATCCGAACGTGCCAGACGCCCCGCCCGATCGCCTCGTCCATGGAGTAGACGAAGTAGATCGGAATGTCGGCGTTCAGCGCCGCCACCGACGCGCGAATCTGCGGCGTCAGGGCCATCGCGTTAGGCGCACGGACCGCGATGCTCATGAACGCCGAGTGGCTCTGCGAGAACGGGAGGAGGATGCCGGCATCCCGCGGGTTGCCCGTGTCGCCCGTGAAGATGTCGGGAATCACGCCGACGATCGTGCGCCACGGCTCCGTCGACTTCGAGTCACCGAGGCGGATGCGCTTGCCGAGCGCGTCGTCGGAGCCGAGAAACTTGCGGACGAACGACTGGTTGACGATCACCACCGGCACGGACGTCGCGCGATCCTCGCCGGTGAACCCGCGGCCCTGCGTCGGCTTCACCTCGAACGTGTCGAAGAAGCCCGGCGTTACGATCATCATGTCCGTGATCGGGTAGTCACGGTCGGCGACGTACGTCTTGCCCTCGAGGCCGAAGTTGGAGCCGCCACCACCAAGGCCGGGCACCTGAGAGCTGAGCGACACGCCCTGCACGCCGGGCAGCGCGGAGATCTGGCGCGTCAGCTCGTCGTAGAAGCGCACCTGCGCGGCCGTGTCGGTGTACGTGCCCGGGAAGCCGACGCGAGCCGTGAGCACGTTCTGCGTGGTGACGCCGGGGTCCATTGTACGAAGCTTCGCGATGCTTCTGACCATGAGGCCCGACGCCACGAGCAGGCCGCAGGAAAGTGCGATCTCGAAGATGACGAGACCACGACTCAAGCGACCGATGCGAAAGCTCGACGCGCCGCGCGACTCGTCCTTGAGGATCTCGTTGATGTCGGCGCGCGACGATTGAATCGCGGGAATCACCCCGGAGAACAACGCCGCGACGAACGCGGTGGCAATGACGAACAGCAGCACGACTGGATGGAGCCGGAAGTCGAGCCAGAACGGCGGGTTCGTGTCCACGATGGCGCGGGTGAACAGGATCAGGCCGCCCTTGGCCAGGAGTGAGCCGAGCACCGCACCGGCGAGGGCCAGCACCACCGCCTCGGCCAGGAACTGCCTAACGACCGCCACGCGCGAGGCACCGAGCGCCGTCCGAATGCCGACTTCCTTGGTGCGATGGGCCGCACGGTCCAGCAGCAGGTTCGCGACGTTCGCGCAGGCGATGAGCAGCACGAGGAACACCGCACCGAGCATCGTGAATAGGAGGGGCCGCAGTTGCGGGCCCATGAGACTCTCGATGATCGGATGCGCGGCAGCCGTGATGCCCTCGTTCGACTGCTTGAACTCCGCCGCGATGCGCTTCGCGATGCCGTCGACGTCAGCGGTGGCCGCATCCAGCGACACGCCCGGTTTGAGGCGCGCGGTGAGCTCCATCCATTGGCCCGCGCCGCGCTCGAGCTTCGTCGGGTCCAGCTGGATGGGCATCCAGATCTGCTGCGAGTGAGGGTACACGAACTTTGGCGGCATGATGCCGACCACGGTGTACGGAACGCCGTTCGCGCGAATCGACTTGCCGATGATCGAGGGGTCGCCCCCGTACCGGTCCTGCCACATGGTGTGGCTCAGGATGGCGACGTTGCCGGCCCCCGGTGTCTCTTCTTCCCGCGTGAACGTGCGGCCGAGGAGCGGGCGAACCTGGAGCACGTCGAACAGCTCGGACGAGACCCATGCGCCATCGTAGCGCTCCGCCTTCTCCGTGCCGCTGACGTTGACGGTGCCCCGGTAAAAGGCGCCGATGCCCGTGAAGCTCCGCTGCTGCGCGCGGAAGTCGAGGTAGTCGTGGATGGGCGTACCCATCCGCCGGTTCCCGCGTGTCGGGTTCGTCCGCTGTATCCCCACGAGCTGGTCGGAATCGGGGAAGGGCATGCCCTTGAGCAACGCGCCGTAGACGATGCTGAACATCGTCGTCGTGAGGCCGATGCCCAGCGTGAGCGCCAGGACGGCAACGGCGGTGAGCGCGCGGCTCTTTCGCAGCGAGCGTGCGCCGTATCGAATGTCTCTGAGAACACCCTGCATGACGGTCGGGGTTGGGGTTCCCCGCCGTACGGCGCCCTCAGAATTGCGGTTTCACCTCGTTGACATCCCGAGGAGTGTAGAGACGAGGGATCTTATGTGCGGTCTCCGTAGCCATTCACGAGTCACGCACACGAGATCCCTCGCTGTCGCTCGGGATGACAAACGACTATTGCGTCCGTCCTGTCGTGAGGTAGTCGACGGCGAGATTCGCGAGCGCGCGGATGCCAGGCACGAGCGCGCCTTCATCGACGAAGAACCGCGGCGAATGGTTAGGCGCGGCCTTCGATGGGTCCGTGCCCTTTGGCGTGATGCCGAGGAAGAAGAACAGCCCCGGCACCTTCTGCTCGTAGAGCGCGAAGTCCTCGGCCGTCGTCGTCTGCTTCGCGATTGCGACCTTGTCCGCACCCGCCACGCGCTTGAGCGTCGACGCCATGCGCTCCGTGAGTGCTGGATCGTTCGCCGTCACCGGTGTGTACGGGAACACGCGCGCCGTGGCCGTCGCGCCCGCGCTCGTGGCGATCGACTCCGCCGTCCGCTTGATCCGCTCGTGAATCGTCGCGCGCATCGCCTCGCTGAACGTACGGATCGTGCCCTCGAGGACCGCGCTGTCCGGGACGATGTTGTAGCGCACGCCCGCGTTGAGGCGCCCGACCGTGATCACCGCCGGCGACTCGATGAGATCGATCTGCCGACTCGTTATGGTCTGGAGCCCGAGCACGATCTGCGACGCCGTGACGACCGGGTCGACGCCGTTCCACGGCAGCGCGCCGTGCGTCTGGCGACCGTGCACGACGATCTCGAACCGATCGGAGCTCGCCATGATTGGGCCGGGCCGGTAGTGCATGCTGCCGACTTCGTACGGAAAGACGTGCAGGCCGAACACCGCGTCGACCTTCGGATTCTCGAGCACGCCTTCCTTGATCATCAACGCGGCACCTCCCTCTTCCCCCGGCGGCGCCCCCTCCTCGGCCGGCTGGAAGATGAACTTCACGGTCCCCGGTAATTGCTCCTTCATCCCCGCCAGGAGCTCCGCGACGCTCATCAGGATCGCCACGTGCGCGTCGTGCCCGCACGCGTGCATGACGCCGACGTCCTGCCCGTTGTACTGCGACCGGACCGTGGACTTGAACGGCACGTCCACCTCTTCGGCCACGGGGAGGGCGTCCATGTCGGCCCGGAGCGCGACGACCGGCCCGGGCCGCCCTCCGCGCAGGATGCCTACAACGCCGGTCTTGGCGACGCCCGTCTTGACCTCGATCCCAAGGGATCTCAGGTGGTCCGCCACCAGCTTCGACGTCCGGACCTCCCGGTTCGAGAGCTCGGGATGCTGGTGGATGTCCCGCCGCCATGCGACCGCCTTGCCCTCGAGCTGCGGTGCGCGCCGGTCGACCTCGCGAGCCAGAGCCGAGCCCCCACCCTGCGCGGACAGTGTCATGGGAAACGCGAGCACGCCCGCGGCGAGGGCTCGCGCGGCGGCGCCACGCGAGCGGATTTCGGTCGTTCTGACGGCGCGGTGGTTCACGAAGCCTCCACAGGGTTGTTGAACGGGGCTCGCGCGAGGATGGCCAGTTGCACACTCAGAATCCAGTGGCCGGCGGACTTTGTGTGGCGCGGTGTGGCGCGCATCTTCCTAGGGTGCCGGACATGATTCGCTCACCTTGCTTGGCGCCGTCCGGGAGGGCGGTCCACGACGCCTGCGCACGACTCCCGTGCGGCCGACCCTCCGGGGAGGCAGGCGTGGCAAGGACGTGGCCCCCCGTACCATTCTCGTCGGCGACGACCGGCCCGATAGCCGTGAATCCACGGCATACTGGCTCCGACAGGCGGGGTTCACGGTCATCGGCGCGTCGGATACGGCCGAGCTGATCGCGCACATCGCCGATCGGCCCGACGTCGTGATCCTGGACGCGCAGCTGCCGGGCGGAGGCGGGTTCGAGATCGCGAATCGGCTCAAGAACGATCCGGTAACCGCGACCATCCCGATCATCCACGTCGCGTCGGGCTTCACGACGGGAGAATGGCGCGCGCAGGGGCTCGAGGCCGGCGCAGACGCGTTCCTGACCTATCCGGTCGAGCCGCAGGAGCTGATAGCGACCGTGCGGGCGCTGCTGCGCGTTCGGGCGGCCGAGGAGGACGTGCGCACGGCCGCGGAGCAGTGGGAGGCGACGTTCGATGCGATCACGGATGCCGTCTGCCTGCTCGACGACCGCGGCGAGCTACAGCGTTGCAACGACGCGGCGGACGCGCTGATCGGGGCAGTCAACGGCGGGAAGAGCGCGCAGAAATTTCACGAGCTGTTCCCACATCCGACCACGATTCCCGCCGAGGTGGTCGCGGGCGTCGTCGGAAGCGGTCAGCCGCTCCAGTACGAGACGCACGTTGGTGATCGCTGGTTCGCCGTCCGTCTCGACCCGATCCCCCCGCGCGAGCAGGTCGCCCCATCAGTCGTGGCCGTCATCAGCGATGTCACCGCGCGCCGCGTGGCCGAGGAGGAGCGCATGCGACTGCTCGCGAACACGGAGCGCGCGCGAAAGGAAGCGGAGATTTCGCGGCTCGAGGCCGAGGCCGCGCGGTCGGAGGCCGAGAAGGCGAGTCGCGCGAAGTCGGAGTTCCTCGCGGTGATGAGCCACGAGCTGCGCACGCCACTCAACGCCATCGACGGGTACGCGGAGTTGCTCGAGCTGGAGCTGCGCGGCCCGATCACGTCCGCGCAGCGCGAGGACATCAAGCGCATTCGCCGCAGTCAGAAGCACCTGCTCTCGCTCATCAACGACGTCCTGAACTTCGTGCGTGTCGATGCCGGGTCGGTCCGGTACGAGATCCGCGACTTCCCGCTCGAGGAGGCCATCCACGGCGTCGAGGATGTAACGGCGCCGCAGCTTCGCGCGCGGCAGCTCCAGTTCGTTAGGCAGGACTGCGACGCGGACCTCATCGTGCGTGCTGATCGCGAGAAGGTCGAACAGATCCTCGTGAACCTGATGACGAACGCCATCAAGTTCACGGAGCCGCGCGGTACGATCACGCTGGAGTGTACGCGCGAGAACGGGAGCGTGACCGTCCGCGTGCGTGACACCGGGCGTGGCATCCCGGCGGACAAGCTCTCGGTGATCTTCGATCCGTTCGTGCAGGTGGCTCGCAGCGCCGGCGCGCCGAGCGAAGGCGTGGGGCTTGGTCTCGCGATCAGCCGCGATCTCTCGCGGGCGATGGGTGGAGATCTCGTGGCGGAGAGCGAGGTCGGGCGGGGCAGTACGTTCACGTTGACGCTACCGGCCGCGTAATCCCTTTACGCCGCGGCGGCTGGCACGCCTATCCGCCCGATCCGGAAGATCCGTTCACTCAGGCATTCAGTGTTCGTCGCTGATGCAGTTAGCCGACCG
>Ga0126304_10001872_pt1 | contig 10153 bp, 8 predicted proteins | sample Plot25_FD_92538 | JGI IMG/M metagenome (GOLD analysis project Ga0126304, IMG submission 92538) | Serpentine soil microbial communities from UC McLaughlin Reserve, CA, USA - Plot25 | ecosystem: Environmental > Terrestrial > Soil > Grasslands | place: USA: UC McLaughlin Reserve, Lake County...
ATAAAAAAGGATTGGAAAAGTTTGACACCCCTACCAGCGAACGCATTTTATTGTTGGCCGATACGCTTTCTTATGGAGAGTCTGTTTTCGAAGATAAAGACCGTTTTAATAGCTGGATGAAAAACAGCAATAAAGCGCTGGGAGACAGGGCGCCTATTCAGTTGATGGATACCGTTTACGGAATTCAGGAGGTTAAAAATTTAATTGGAAGAATCGAGTATGGCGTCTTTTAAATAGAATTTAGATGATTCTATACCGGATCGGAAAAACGAAATTTGCTAATGATCTTGAGGGAGCGGGGGCCAAATTATATGGTGGACGTTGGAACCATGAAGGAGTGTCTTGTATATATTGCGCCGCCAGCAGGGCGCTAAGTTTGCTGGAATACTCTGCGCACGTAACGCTCGATAGCATGCCTAAAGCACTTTCTTTTACAAGTCTTGATGTACCTGATGAATTGATTCATATTCCTAAAACATTAAAGTTTCCGGCTACCTGGAATGTGTGGCCTCATCCAAAAGAAGCAAGAGATTTCGGCACGGCACTTCTCAAAGAAAACAAGCATGCTGTAGTTCAATTTCCCTCTGCGATCATTGCTGAAGAATTTATCTACCTCATAAACCCGCTTCATCCGCGGATGAAATCGATCAAAATAATTAACGTCACGGACTATGTTTATGATGCACGTTTGAAGAGTTAATTGGTTATAGATTTGCTTAAGTTGTTCTTTCAGTAAGAATAAAATAACACGAGGGGCTGCACAAAAAGTACCCGGCAGCTACAAAAAGTCGTGCTCCTTTGCGTCTTCGTGTCTTTGTGGCCAGCTAACTGGGGAATGTAACGACCACAAAGAGACGAAAAAACAAAGAAGCACTTAATACTGGAGATATCAATATAATAATTAGTAACCCGGATTCTGCACGAGGTATCCCGGTAAATTCGAAGCACCATCGATCGCAGTCTGCGGAATTGGGAAAATCCTTTTTTGCTTGTCTGTATTTGTTTTTTCCGTCCAGGTCCCTTCATATTTGCCGAATCGTATCATGTCCGTACGACGGAGCATTTCCCAGTAGAATTCAAACCCTCTTTCCTGGAACAACAGATCGAGTGTTATTGTTGTCAAAGGTTTTGCAGGTGTGGTTGCTGTTCTCGACGCTCTTACAATATTTACATCAGCAAGTGCGCCGGCAGCATTGTTTTTTCTGAGTTTCGCTTCAGCGCGCATCATATAAACATCAGCGAGCCGGATAATCACGATATCATGCTCTCCAAAGTTTCTTCCACTGACAGATCCTCTGCTGAATTCATATTTTTCTACACGGTAACCGGTGTTGTAGTTGCTTCCTGCAACGGAGAAATCGATCGCTTCAGTGAAGTCAACTGCAAGCGTTGGCCTGTTCCGTGTATCATGAAACAGTTTTCCGACAAGCATTTTTCCACTTGCGCATTTCAGGAATACACCACTTTTTCTGATCAACCCATACTGCTGCCCTCTCAAGATGCCACGATTTATATTGAAGGCGGCCGCATCCACACAGGAATCTGCAGCATTCGAATAAATTGAAAGGTTCTGCCTGTAAAATCGCGGATCAGCAACTGTGGGATCTTGTGGTGCATTTGCGTTTACCCAGGTACGATAGAAATCTGGAGTAATGGCAGGACCATCGGTTCCGTTCGCACCAGTGTAAGCTGGCAACGGGAACTGATCGCCGGACAATGAAAAGTATGCCATACGATTATGACCGTTCAGGTCTGCGCGTTGGTCTACTGCTAACACTAATTCTTTATTCGTGTGGTTGTTGTCGTTGAAGATTGAAAAGTAATCAGGAGACAATGCAAACTGGTTTGATGCGATGATCTTATCAGTATACTCGATCACTTTATCCATGTCTTCGGGCTTAAAATTAAATGTGGCAGCATAACGGTCATTATAAACTGCAGCATTTAGATGGAGGCGTGCCAGCAGGCCCCAAACTCCGGCTTTGGTAAGACGGCCCGGGCCTGTAGTGTTATCGAGCAATGGTTCTACCGCCAGCAATTCAGATTTAATGTATTCGACGGCTTCTGGTCCTCGTAGAATGTCCGATGTTTCACCCGGGTCGTCTTTTAGGAATACAATTCCAAAAAGGTCAAGCATCAGCATTGAGTAGTAGGCTCTCATTCCTCTTGCTTCGGCCAGAAAGATCTTGGCATTCGGATCCTTGTTATCAGGAAGTGTGTTGATAGCGGTGATTGCCCTTGATATTGCCTGCGTAATGTTATTCCAGGTATTTCTCACGTTTGGATCCGTGCTGGTTGTTTCATGCCTGTGCAGTGAAATGTAAATTCCATTATCACCCCAATCAGTACCGCCCCTGTAAGGCAGTATCGCTTCATCTGTGGATATTTCCTGAAGTGCAAAATAGTTTGTATGCAAGAAGATATCCGGGAGTCTTGCATACACCGGAGCGATAATTCCTTCTGCAATTTGCTTGTCTGATTGGCCTGTCACAGAAGATTCATCGAGTACCTTCTCTTCTAATTTTGTACAACTGGCGATCATACTTACACTGATTGCAAATACAGCCGCCTTAAATATTATCGTTCTCATTGTATTGATTTTTAGAATGTAACATTTAAACCAAAAATGATTGATCGTGCCTTCGGATAACTCAGGTAATCAATTCCGTACGAAGAGATCCCGTTGATTGTTCTGTCGGTGTTCACCTCCGGATCATATCCATCATAATCTGTTATCACGAAAAGATTCTGCCCGGTTATGGATAAACGAAGATTCGAAACCCAATTGTTGATTCGAAGCGCCCTGGTATTGAAGTTATAACCCAGCACAGCACTGTTTAACCGAAAATAAGCGCCTTCCTTCAAATATCTTGTGCTCACTGGTGCGGGGTTATTGATAGATTCTTGCGGAAACTCAATGGCCGCCGTCGTTGTATTTACGTTCTTTGCCAGTTTCGCCTTATAAAAGTATGCGTTCGCTGTATTATCATATATTTTATTGCCCGAGACACCGTTGAAATTGATGTTCACATCAAATCCTTTAAATGCAGCACCTCCGTAGAAACTATAAAGAAGATTGGGTAACGCCGTACCTGCGGCGATCCGGTCTTTGTCTGTAACGACGCCGTCTTTATCAATATCACTATAGACACCGATACCATTATTATCGAATCCAATAAACTCCTTTAAATAAAACGTACCAATCGGTTCGCCGTTAATATAACCATTGATGGTGGCTGAAGTCAGACCGGAGCCGGAGGCAGATCCTGATGGAATTACGGTGTAAGGAGAGTTTTTAACCTCGTTGGTCAGGTAGGTAACATTACCTCCAACGTTAAAGGTTACACCGGTTCCCGTTTTCTGCCTGTAATCCAGGTCAAACTCAATCCCTTTGTTCACTATGATCATATCCTCAACGTTTGTCCAAAATGATCCTGCAGGTTGAACCGGATCCGCCGGGATTACTTCAAGCAAAATGTTATTTGATTCTTTATTGAACACATCCACCGAACCGGATAATGCACCATTCAGGAAGCCAAAATCTAACCCAATATCCGTTTGTGTCGATTCCTCCCATTGGATGTCAGGATTGGCAAGCCTTTGATAGGTTGTACCGGCTGGATAAGGTCCGGTGGGGAACAGCTGGTAACTGGTTGCAGCAGATACCGTTGAAGTAAAATATGCCTGTGTGATCTTTGATGGAATCTCCTGGTTACCGGTTTTACCCCATCCGGCTCTCAATTTCAGGTTGCTAAACACTGAGCTCTTTAAGAAGTCTTCTTCCGATATTTTCCAACCGACGGAAAACGAGGGGAAATAGCCGTATTTGTTATTCTCACCAAATTTAGAAGATCCATCTGCCCTGAAGTTTATCGTAGCAAGGTACTTGCTCTTATACTGGTAGATTACCCTGCCAAAAAAAGATTGTAACTCATTGATCACGGCATACCCTCCCGGTTTATTGAGGGCTAGTGTAAGTTCCTGTCCAAGTCCGGGATTATAATACGGATCGACAGGAGATATCGGGAACCTGTTGATGCTGGTATTTCTTCCCTGTAAATAAATTTTTTGATAAGAGTGACCACCCAATGCGGAAATACTGTGACTGTTCTTATTCATGGAATAAGTGAGATAGTTTTCGATCAAAGTATTCCTGTTGACGGTATTATAAGTTTCCAGTCTGCCGTCGCGTTGTGGCACCAAATTGGGTAACGCATCGACATCTCTTGTACCAGATGAGTTATCAACACCAAAATTTAGTTTATAAACCAATCCTTTAATGATTCTAAATGAGGGGGTGATATTTCCGATTACACGCGTGATGTTTGTAAGTTCCTTATCGAGCTCTAAATATATCAGCGGATTATTGATATTCTGATATTTTGCAATAGAGCCATCTGGTAAATACGCAGGGTAGGTTGGATTATTTGCAATGGCATCACCCAGTATCGAACTTACGGGCGGTCGATAACTCTTAGTATTCGCAACATTCAAATTTACTTCCATGATTAATCTGTCGTCGAGGAACTTTTGTGTTGCATTAAATCTGCCCGAATACCTGTTGAGTTCATTCTTCTTAATAACTCCCTGTTGTATCTGCGCACCGAATGAAGCGTAATAAGTCAGCTTGTCTGATCCTCCGCTCAAGGTCAGGTTATGATTTTGCGTGAGTGCTGTCCTGGTAACTTCGTCCTGCCAGTTTGTTGATCCTTTCATGTCGTCCAGCGTGCCCCCAAGTTTTGGAACTTCGGTACGAAATTCATCGGCCGTAAGCACCGGTAGCGCACGGGCAATGTTTGAAACGCCGATGCTTGTAGCAAAGCCAAGGGTAGAAACTCCTGCTCTTCCCCTTTTTGTAGTGATAAGAATAACACCGTTTGCACCGCGAGATCCGTAGATGGCAGTCGCAGAATCATCTTTTAACACATCAATCGATACGATATCCTGTGGATTAATAAAGTTCAAGGGATCACCACCCCCTGTGCTTGAATTGTCCAGTGGCAAACCATCAACAACAAACAATGGAGTACTTCCTGTTCTTACTCCGCCAGGTCCCCGCACCGTTATGCCCAGGATGCCTCCGGGTTCGCCGCTTGCTGAAGTCACATTCACACCGGAAACCTTGCCTTGTAACAGTTCCTGGGGTGTGTTTACAATCCCTTTATTGAAAGCTTCGCTTCTCACTGATTTGACGGCCCCGGTGACATCTCTTTTGTTCTGGGTACCATATCCAACCACAACTACCTGGGCAAGGTCGCCCGAGCTGGGCTGCAGTGAAATATCGAGCTGTGTATTGTTTCCAACAGACACTTCCTGTGTTACGAATCCTACATAACTAACAACAAGTGTGCTGTTGCTGCTGGGTACCGATATCGTAAAGGCTCCTTTTGAATCGGAGTTTGTGCTTGCATTGCCACCTTTTACCGAAACAGTTGCACCCGCTAAAGGTGTACCAGTGGAGGCATCTTTGATTGTTCCGCTTACTGTTTGGGCATCTGCACCGACCCGTTTTTCATCAGAGTTGCCTTTCGCAAAAAGAGGGGGTGGACTAAACACGCAGAAACAAATCACAAAGACGAACAAAAATCTTAAGCGGGGAGTTGATGGATGACTTTTTCCCATTTTTGAGAAGTTTAGCTTGGTTACTTAAAACAAGGTTGCAAATGAAACAACCTATTCTTATCAGAATGTTATGCCCAGGAAAAGAAATTATGTATTATTCCTGGCAATAACTGGTTAAACGATTTAGCACTGGTCTTTCGTAGACTGGATTTAGCAATTAAGAGCTGCTCTTCACTCAATTTTTAATTTTTGCTTTCGGGTTGATCTGGTGCAGGATCTTTGGCCATCATCATTGCGACTCCAAAAATCAGAAAAGCAATCGCAGTATAAAAATTTAGTTTGCCGGTTGAATCACTCAATAAAATATGAACAAACAATATAAGGGAAACGAGGAAAAAGAACAAACCAATCACAAAGCTCAACTGGTTGAATTTTTTGTACATATTACAGTTTTTAAAAGAAAACAATATTGAGAATAATGGTAATCGCGAGCAAAAGGATTGCTAAGGGCACCACACGCTGATACCATTTTCCCTGTGTATATTTTGGTTTTTCTGTCAACGAGTATACGAGTCCCTTTAATTCCTCTTCGGGCTTCGGTTTGGTCACCAGACTTACAATGATGGTGGTGAAAAAGTTGATGATCCATGAAATGCCAGCAACAATGAATGCCTGTCCCATTCCACTCTTAATCTCAAAAACGGGCGCAATCCATCCCCCTTTCCCCTCTGCCAGGGTAAGGCCATGCGTAAGTGCCGCGCCAAGTGTACCGGCTACCAATCCCCAAAATGCACCATGTCCTGTACTCCTTTTCCAGAACATGCCCAATAAAAAAGTGGCGAAAAGCGGTCCATTGACAAATCCAAAAACCAGTTGCAGAAGATCGTTAATATTATTGAACCCCTGTGCGAGATACGCTGTTGCAATTGAGATCAGGATTCCTGCCAGCGTAATGAATTTGCCCACGACCAGATAATGGCGGTCTGATCGATTTTTGACAAAATAAGGCTGATAGATATCGTATGTAAACACAGCATTGAATGCGGTGACGTTTCCGGCCATTCCACTCATGAATGAGGCCATCAGTGCTGTGATTCCAACACCAAGCAATCCGCTCGGATAATAATGTGCGATGAGCGAAGGCAAAGTCATGGTATAATTCAATTGGCCGTTTGCATCAACAGGTATTGAGTATCCTTTCGATTGAAGGGCGGGTTGTATGAGTGCGATTGCAATGATGCCTGGTAGTACTACGATCAACGGCATCATCATTTTTGGTATCGCTGCAATGATTGGCGTCCGTTGTGCGTCACGCATATTGCGTGCAATCATGGCTCTTTGCACAACCAGGAAATCCGTACACCAATATCCAAATGACATCACGAATCCAAGTCCGAATATCATTGACATAAAATGTAACCCCATAGGATTTGCATCAGGATCGCCCATGTATTTCCATGCATGCGTCATGTTCGGGCTCAATTGGGCTTTAACATTTTCCCAGCCCCCGGCATCCTGCAACGCTACGATAACCAATGGGGACAGTCCCAGCACAATTAGAAAGAACTGCAGTACCTCGTTGTACACTGCGCTCGTTAATCCTCCAAGAAAAGTATAGATCGCCACAATTCCAGCGGCTACCCAGATGGAGACATCAAAGTCCCAGTTCAACATCACTTCCAAAAGTTTGGCGAGTGCATATAATGAAATGCCTGACGAGAAAACCGTCATTACAGCAAAAGAAATCGCGTTTAGGCCTCTTGTTTTTTCATCGAAACGTAAACGCAGATATTCGGGAACACTTCGTGCACGGCTACCATAGTAGAATGGCATCATGAAAACACCGAGGAATACCATCGCAAAGATGGCGCCTACCCAATAGAAATGGACCGTGGCAATGCCGTATTTGGCGCCCGAAGCAACCATCCCGATAACTTCCTGCGCACCAAGATTTGCAGAAATGAACGCAAGACTCGTGATCCAAAGGGGAATGCTGCGACTGCTCGCGAGAAAATCATTACTCGATTTGATCTTCTTTTTGATAATAAATCCGACGCCGATAACAAACAGGAAATAAACAGATATGATGAGATAGTCTACAAGTTTAAGATTCATAGCAATCGTTTGGTCCGTAGTTCTGAGTAACTGGAGTGAAAATAGGAAATAAGCACATCCAAAAATCATTAGTGCCATGCGAAAACGTTTTAGTAGCGGCAAATCGAAACAAAACACCTTGAGAAATGTTGATAATCAAAACGAGAGAGGTCGCGATCCTTTGCGCCTAAAAAGCTTGCGATGCACGACTTTTGTTAACGCAAAAGAGCGCATAGATTGGAGGGTTAACCAGAACCTGTTCAACGAACCGGATTTTCAAATTTTCAAATTTCTAAATTATAAAATTGCACTTCCCCGTTTGATAAAAAAAGCGGAACTTTATTTTCTATTAAACTGTAAGTCATGCCATCATCAGTAAAAGAAAAATTTACCGAAAAGGAAATAAACCCATTAGCAAGTTTGGATGAATGGGAAGATGCCGTGCTTGAACGTTATCCCGAGCCAGATACTCCAGCCAAATCAAAAGAAGAATACAGGAACTATGCTGATCCTGCAAGAGATACGGTTAGAGAGTTCTACCGCTTGAACCATACTTATCAGACCTATGATTTTGTACAGGAGAAGAGAGCAGACTACCTGAAGTTTGATAAAAAACAAATGCCTATTTGGGAAGCTTTTAATTTCCTGAATCAGTTGGTAGATGATTCCGATCCTGATACAGATCTCGACCAGTTTCAGCACCTCTTACAAACATCTGAAGCAATTCGTGCTGATGGTCACCCAGACTGGATGGTGCTTACGGGATTAATGCATGATATGGGAAAGGTCCTTTGTCTTTTTGGTGAGCCTCAATGGGCGGTTGTAGGGGATACCTTCCCTGTTGGATGTGCTTACTCCGATAAAGTTGTTTACCCTGAATATTTCAAAAACAATCCTGATCATAACAGGTCAGAGTTCAATACTTCGCTTGGTGTATATGAAGAAGGTTGCGGATTACGCAATGTTCATATGTCGTGGGGACATGATGAATATGTGTACCAGATGATGAAAGATTATATTCCCGAAGAAGGATTATATATGTTGAGATATCACTCATTCTATGCATGGCATCGTGAAGGAGAGTACAGCTACCTGTTAGATGATCACGATCGCAAGATGCTGAAATGGGTGAAGCTTTTCAATCCTTATGATCTGTATTCCAAAAATCCGGTGCCTCCTGATTGGACTAAGTTGAGGGGATACTATGAGGGTTTAGTAGCTAAGTATTTGCCGGATACAATTAAGTTCTAAGATACATGTTGGTATATATATTTGAAGCCTCAGTTTTCTGGGGCTTTTTCTTTGCGTCTTAGAAGAAATATTCCCGCAAAGGCGGCAGGACGTAAAGAAGAAAGAGCGATACTTTTGCCCGTAATAAATTTATATGGAATTAGGCATTTATACATTCGTAGAGAACACAGCAGATCCTGTAACAGGCCAGGCTATACCAGCGCATAAGCGAATCAGTGATTTGATGGAAGAAATTCAGCTTGCAGAGCAGGTTGGCCTTGATGTGTTTGCTATTGGCGAGCATCATCGTCCTGAGTACCTGGCTTCTTCACCCGCTGTGTTGTTGGCGGCAGCAGCAGTAAAAACAAAAAAGATCAGGCTCTCAAGCGCTGTAACTGTCCTAAGTTCAGATGATCCAGTACGTGTATTTCAACAGTTTGCGATGGTTGATCTCTTATCGGAAGGAAGAGCCGAGATTATGGCAGGACGTGGTTCTTTCATTGAATCGTTTCCTTTGTTTGGCTACGATCTGAAAGATTATGATGTTTTGTTTTCCGAAAAACTGGAGCTGTTACTTGAGTTGAATAAGGGCGAAAAAATCACCTGGAAGGGAAAGTTCCGACCTGCCATTAATAGCCTCGGCGTTTATCCGCGGCCGTTTGGTGAGTCGTTGCCGGTGTGGATTGCGGTGGGAGGAACACCAGGATCGGTAATACGCGCCGGAACGCTTGGTGTTCCAATGGCCCTGGCGATCATCGGGGGTACACCATACCAGTTCGCATCGTTGGTTCAATTATACCGTGATACTTATAAAAAAGCAGGTCATGATATGAGTAAGTTGCAATTGGGAATAAACTCGCATGTATATGTTGCAGACGATTCGCAGCAGGCGGCTGATGAGTTTTACCCAACCTATGCAGAAGTAATGAGCAAGATCGGTAAGGAGAGAGGGTGGCCTCCAACAAATCGTCAACAATACGAGGCGAGCCGCAGCAGTCATGGTGCTCTCCTCGTAGGAAGCCCGGAACAGGTGATCGATAAAATATTATATGAGTACGAGTTGTTTCACAATACCCGCTTTCTCGCGCAAATGAGTGTAGGTACGCTGCCTCATCACCAGATGATGCGTTCGATTGAATTGTTCGGAAAGGTAGCAGCTGAAGTAAGAAAGCATGTTCAACGGAAGAAAGAAGTTGTAAAATGAAAAAACCTGGGAGGCCTTCAGTACCTCACAGGTGTAAGAAACAGTGTAAGAAAGCGTATTAAT
>Ga0126304_10001875_pt1 | contig 10150 bp, 7 predicted proteins | sample Plot25_FD_92538 | JGI IMG/M metagenome (GOLD analysis project Ga0126304, IMG submission 92538) | Serpentine soil microbial communities from UC McLaughlin Reserve, CA, USA - Plot25 | ecosystem: Environmental > Terrestrial > Soil > Grasslands | place: USA: UC McLaughlin Reserve, Lake County...
AAGGCATGTTCGGCGTAGTTGAGCGTGGCGCCGGTGAACCATTCCGCGCCCGGCATGACACGGTCGGCCAGCACGCCGGTCGGGCGCGAGTGGAGGGCGACGTCGAAGAACTCGGCGATCGCACCCCAGAAGGCCTCGGGTTCGTCGACCGACCAGCGCCACAGCGCGTGGTAGTCGGAGAACCGGAGGTCACGCGAGGTCGTCAACCAGCGACGAAATGCGACCATCTGGCTGCGCTCGACGACGGCAGGGTCAGGCCGCCACAGGACGTCGGGCGTGCTGGTCACGATGAGTGCTCCTGCCTCTGGCTGACGACACTGTAATGATCCGGTGGGGTTGCTCAGGCGGCGACCGCCGTGATCCGCTCGGCGGCCATCCGCCCCTTCCGGCCGGCCGCCTTCTCGTGGCGAACGAGGACGGAGGAGCCACCGACCGTGAGTGGTACCAGCAGGCCGTCGCACATGCCGGCGCGCAGGTCCTCGGTGGGAACGAGCAGCCGGGACCCCGGCCGGACACCCAGCTGAGCCGCGCGGTCACCAGCATGAGCCACGAGTCCACCGAGCGTCTGAGCCACACCGCTCCCGTCCAGTCCCGGTTCCGCCGGATCCGGGGCCGAGTAAGTCATCTGATCCGGGTACGACGGCACCTCGAGCGCGAAGTCGAGGACCCCGGGCGGCAGCGGCTCGGTGAACCGGGCGCCGAGCGGCTTCAGCGACAGGGCCACGACCTGGGCCGCCGCCCCCACCCCATCGGAGAGTGTGTCAGGCCCGGTCACCGCCACGTCGACCCGGTCCGTCCCTCCCAGCACCGCACAAGCGCCGACCGCCCAGCAGGCCATTCCCCACACCCCCGACTGCCAGTGCGCAGGCAGCATCAAGGCCACGCGGCCGCCCGCCTCGACGGCGAGCCCGTCGCGCAACAGGCCGGCCGTCTTGGCCACCCAGTTGTCGAATGTCGCCACGGACAGCTCGACCCGTTCGCCGGTCTCGTCGTCGTAGTACGTGATCAGCGGGCGGGAGCGGTCGCGGCGCAGCTCGGCCAGCAGCAGGTCGTACGGCGTCGTCATGCAGCCAAGTCAACCGTGGTCGTCCACCAGGGCATCCGACGCGGCGTGCCTTAGGCTCCTGCGGCCATGGAGGCGATCGTATTGGTCGGCGGACTGGGGACCCGGCTCCGTCCGCTGACGGACCGATTGCCGAAGCCCATGCTTCCGGTCGCCGGCGTGCCCCTGGTCGTGCATCAGATCGCCCGCGCACGCGAAGCGGGCGTCGACCATGTCGTGCTGGCGACGTCCTACCGGGCCGACATCCTCGCCGACGCGCTGGGCGACGGGACGCGGCTCGGCCTGCGCATCGACTACGCCGTCGAGGAGGAGCCGCTGGGAACCGGTGGAGCGATCCGGAACGCCGCCACACACCTCCGGAGCGGGCCCGAGGACGCCGTCCTCGTCTTCAACGGCGACGTCATCGACGGCCACGACATCCGGGCGCAGATGGCGGCTCACGTCGGCGCTGGCGCCGATGCGACTCTCTACCTGACCACGGTCGACGATGCGCGGGCGTACGGATGCGTGCCGACCGATGACGCCGGACGGGTGACCGCCTTCCTGGAGAAGATGCCCGAGCCCGTGACCGACCAGATCAACGCCGGTTGCTACGTGTTCCGGCGGTCGGTCATCGACCTGATCCCCACCGGCCGGCCGGTGAGCGTCGAGCGTGAGACCTTCCCCGGACTGCTCGACGGGGGAGCGGAGCTGCTCGGGATCGTCGACCACGCGTACTGGCGTGACCTCGGGACGCCCGAGTCCTACGTCCAGGGTTGCGCGGACGTGGTCCTGGGACTCGTCGACGCTCCGGCCCGGCCGGGCCCGGCCGGAGAGGCGCTGGTTCTCGAGGGCACGGACGTCGCAGCGGACGCCAAGCTCACCGGCGGAACGTGCGTCGGGTCGGGTGCGGTGGTCGGAGCGGGTGCCGTGGTCGAGGGTTCGGTCCTCCTGGACGGCGCGAGCCTCGGCGCCGGTGCCGTCGTACGGACCAGCGCCGTCGGCCGTGGGGCCAGCGTCGGCGCCGGTGCCGTCCTCGAGGCCGTCATCGTCGCCGACGGTGTGGACGTGCAGGCCGCCGCCCGCCCTGACCCGGGCTCGCGCCTGCGCTGAGCGGCGGTCAGACGCCGAAGGGCTCCGGTGAGTCGCTGAACGGGTGCTCGGTCAGGAAGTCGCGCACAACCTCCCCGGACAGGTCGCCGCAGAGCTGCTTGAACCCCTGCTCGGCACCCCAGTGCGTCAGCGCGTACGACTTGCCCTCGGGGAACTCGCCGCGTGCCGTGTCCCAGGGCGCGATCAGGAACTTGCCGCCGACGTCCTCGGCCAGCTCACTGTCCTCGGCGGTGACCTTGGTCGCCAGTTCGCGCATCGTCGACTCCTGGTCGTCGAGGACGGCAGGGGCGTACCAGAGGATCGTGTACCCGTGCTCGAGGTTGTGGACGAGCCGCTCGATCTCTGGCCGGTCGGACTCGGTGTAGAACTTGCGGTTGAACGACGCCGGCACGGCGTAGTGCGGGCCTGACGTGGGCGGTGCGGACGCGTACTCGATCACCTCCCCGTCGGTCCGGTGGTCGAGCGTCCCCGTGACCTCCTCTTCGACGACCGCGTCGCATGACGCGTCCGACGCTGCGACGCCGAAGTCGGACCAGTCGCGTCGGCCCGGGTCGTCCAGCCAGTTGCTGACCAGCGGCACGGCGGCCGCTGTCACCAGCCCGAGCGCGACCAGGACCGCGACACCGACGACGATCCTGGTACGCCGCCGCTCGGCTGCCTGCTGCTCGCGGCGCAGGGCGTCGAGCTTCTCGCGCCGGGCGGTCTCCGGCTTCTTGGCGGGCTTCTGTTTGTTCTTCGCCACGGCAGCGCTTCACTCTCCGTCGTCGGTCCGGTCGAGGAATTCTACGGACGGCAGGCCAGGATGGTTCCGTGCAGGCGCTCGAACGGGTCTGGAAGCCGCCGTGGCCGGTCGACGTCGTCGCCACCCTTGACGTGCACAGGCGAGGCCGGAACGACCCCGCACATCGGATCATGCCGGACGGGACGGTGTGGCGCACGTGTCGCACTCCCGACGGACCCGCGACTCTGCGCGTCGCTGCCTCCTCCGGCGACGCACAGGTCACCGCGGCCGCCTGGGGACCGGGTGCCGGCCGGGTGCTGGAAGCGCTGCCCGACTGGCTCGGCGCCGAGGACGACCAGGGCGGGTTCCAACCCTCGCACCCGTTGCTCGCCCGGGCTCGTCGCCAGCACGCCGGCATGCGGGTCGGGAAGACCGGCATGGTCATGGAGGCATTGGTGCCTGCAGTGCTGGAGCAGAAGGTCACGGGTCCGGAGGCGCGGCGAGGATGGCGGTCCCTGCTGTGGCGCTTCGGCGACCCGGCGCCCGGTCCGGCCCCGGCCGGCATGCGGGTCGTGCCGTCGCCACGGCGGTGGGCCACGATTCCGTCCTGGGACTGGCACCGCACGGGCGTCGGACCCGATCGCGCCGGGACGATCGTGCGCGCCGCGCCGTTGGCGTCCCGGCTGGAGCAGGTCGTCGGGCTGCCGGCCGGTGATGCCGAGCGACGGTTGCGCGCCGTTCCCGGAATCGGTGCCTGGACCGCTGCGGAGGTATGCCAGCGGGCGCTCGGTGACCCCGACGCCGTGTCCGTCGGCGACTACAACCTGCCCCGCCTGGTCGCGTACTCGCTGGCGGGTGAGGCGCGCGCCGACGATGCCCGGATGCTCGAGCTGCTCGAGCCGTACGCCGGCCACAGGCACCGGGTCTGCATGCTGCTGGCGCGGGTCGGAGCGATGCCGCCCCGCCGTGGCCCGCGCGCGCCCGTCCGCGACTATCGCGCCTTCTGACGGCTCCGGGGAACCCGGGCACCCGATTCAGCGGACCGCGATGAAGTGGGCCTCGTCCCGCGGCGGCCGCTCCCGCGGCGGAGCCGCAGCGTGACCCACTGCCACGGTTCCCATCGGCTGCCAGTCGTCGGGCAGGTCCAGCAGCGCACGCACGACGTCGGGGCAGAACAGCGTTGACGACACCCACGCCGATCCCAGATCCTCGGCGGCGAGCGCGACGAGGAGATTCTCGATGCCGGCTCCCATGGCCAGGTGGAACATCACCCGCTCCGCGCCAGTGCGCCTCGGGTCTGGATAGGTGTGAGCACCGCCGGTCGTGACCAGGCATGGGACGACGAGGTACGGCGCTCGGCGGAGCACGTCACCGCGTGCCGTCCGCCGGGCGATCGCCGCCTCGTCGAAGCCGTCACGTCGCAGGTCGGCGACCCAGGCCTCGAGCATGGCGTCCAGGAGGCGGATCCGGAGCGCCACAGACTCGACCAGGACGAACCTCCACGGCGTGGTGTGATGCGGCGCGGGAGCCGTCACTGCAGCGGAGACGGCTCTCCGGACCGCGGACGGGTCGACCGGCTCGCCGGTGAACTCCCGTACCGTCCGCCGAGCGAACACGGCGGCCCGCATCGCCTCCGGCGTGCCGAGGCGGAACCGGTCCTCCTCGGCCGGCCGTACCAGGGCCGCGACGCCGGGACCGTCTTCGGACGTCACCAGGTGACCGAGCCCGCGCACGACCGCGACCGGAACGCCGGCGAGCTTCCCGCGTACGAGCTCCGTCGCGGCGGCCAGCTCGTCGACGATGGCGACGACCGTCACCTCGAGCTCGTTCCCGTGTGCGTCGAGTCGGCCGCGCAGATCGTCGCGCACGACGACCCCCGCTGCTCCGACGGCGAAGTCCACGACACCGTCGCGCCACGGTCGGCCGGCCGTGTCGGTGAGGACGACGCCGACCTCGGCTCCCAGCCGCTCTCGCAACGAGCGCCGCATATCGCGAGCGGACGCATCGGGGTCGAGCGGTAGCAGTGCCACGCGCCCCGCCGGCATGTTCGACGCGTCCACACCGGCCGCGGCGAGCACGAACCCGTGCCGGGTCTGGGCGATCCGGGTCCGCCCCCGCGCGGTCGTCCACTCGGCCACGACCCGTGACGTCTCCGCGTCGATGGCGTCGTCGCGGGTCACGTCGGCCAGCACCCTGCCCTCCGCCTTGCTCACGACCTTGCTGGTGACGACGACGATGTCGCCGTCGCGCAGCACGTCGGCGGCTGTGGTCACCATGGCCGCGAGGTCGTCGCCGGCTGTGACTTCCGGGATGCCGTCGATCCCGAATACCTGGTAGGCGCTCACTGCCGCGACTGGGCCAGATCGAGGGCGGCACGGGCCATGCTGCCCGCCTTGTCGACGTCGCTCATCAGCAGCGGCACGGCCCGGCAGCGAACCCCCAGCGCTTCGACGGTCGGGACGGCATCGGCGTCGCTCGTGTCGACCAGCCAGCCGTCCAGCAGGTCCGCGTACAGGCCGGCGACGGCGGCGGCCGACGTCTCTACTCCGATGGCGGTCAGGCAGGCATCCGCCATTCCCCGGACGGGCGCGCCGCTGATGATCGGCGAGACACCGACGACCGGGGCCCCCGTCGTCGCCACAGCGTCGCGTACGCCGGCCACCGCCAGGATCGGGCCGATGCTGACGACCGGATTCGACGGCGGCAACAACACCACGTCTGCGGCCTGGATGGCCTCCAACACCCCGGGGGCCGGCCGAGCCGATTCGACACCGACGAGCACGATCCGCTCCGCCGGGATCTTGGCGTGCATGCGCACCCACCACTCCTGGAAGTGGACCGCACGGGGGCGCTCTCCCTCGTCGACGACGACGTGCGTCTCGACCCGGTCGTCGGTCATCGGCAACAGCCGGACATCTGGCTGCCACCGGTGACACAGCGCCTCGGTCACGGCCGAGAGCGGATAGCCGGCGCCGAGCATCTGGGTCCGGATCACGTGCGTGGCCAGGTCGCGGTCTCCGATCCCGAACCACTGCGGTTCCGCACCGTAGGCGCCGAGTTCGTCCTTGACGGCGTAGGTCTCGTCGGCGCGTCCCCAGCCCTGACCCTCGTGGATTCCGCCGCCCAACGTGTACATCACGGTGTCGAGGTCCGGACTGATGTGCAGCCCGTGCAGGGTGATGTCGTCGGCGGTGTTGCCGATGACGGTCACGTCCGAGTCCGGGACGGCGCGAAGCAGCCCGCGCAGGAACCGCGCCCCACCGATGCCGCCGGCGAGCGCAGTGATTCGCAGCACGTCGGCCGACGCTACACCGGGCTCATCCCGTGATCGGGGGGAGGACTCGCACCGTACTCTACGCATGATCACCGGCAGGAGTGACGCGGAACTGAATTCCGCCTAATAGCACGGTTCTGCTTGACGAGAACGTATTTCAGGCATGTAATTTCATCCGTGTCGTACAGTGCGTTGTCGTCGTGGGGGCGCATCGCGGGGGACGAGGGTCGAGGGAGGCGAGCCGTGGACGAGTGGGAAACCCTGCTCACGGGCGACGCCGAGGAGATGGGCTGGCAGGAGCGCGCCCTGTGCGCGCAGACGGACCCGGAGGCATTCTTCCCGGAGAAAGGCGGGTCCACCCGGGAGGCGAAAAAGGTGTGCGTCGGCTGTGAGGTGCGCTCGGAGTGCCTCGAGTACGCGCTGTTGCACGACGAGCGATTCGGCATCTGGGGCGGCCTGTCCGAGCGCGAGCGTCGCAAGCTCAAGAAGCGCGCGAGCTGACGGACGGTCCGCGACCGGCACTGGGCGAGCCCGCTCGTCGGTCGACCGCGTAGGGTGGGGCCGCTCGGCGCGCGGGGCTTCCGCACGCCGGCTCGCCGAATCCTGGATCAACTCGAGGCATGCCGACCGACCCGATCTCGCCGCCAGATCAGCGCGACGGCGCGCCTAGCGTCTACGACCACCCCGGTCTCGGGGCCGACTCGGCCCTCGACGCGTTCGTCGGGCCCTACGAACCGCCGGCCGTCGACTCCGCGGAACTGCTGGTCCACCACGTCACGGCGGTCCTGGTGGCCCATGACGGGCAGCGGTGGCTTCCACGTACGCTCGCGGCCGTCGCCGCGTCCGATCGCATCCCGGACCGGCTCGTCGCCGTCGACACGGGAAGCCGCGACGCCAGCGCACAACTCCTCGCCGACGCCCTCGGCGGCCACGCCGTCGTGAAGATGCCTTCCTCGACCGGTTTCGGCGCGGCGATCGAGGCAGGCCTCGACGTCGCGGAAAAACTGGCCTCGGCGCAGACGACATGGCAGGGTCAGGTCGATTGGGTATGGCTGCTGCACGACGACTGTGCGCCGGCTCCGGACGCCCTCCGGCGGCTGCTCGAGTGTGCCGTCCGGCGTCCGGACGCCGCCGTGATCGGGCCCAAGGTCCTGGGATGGCGTGACGAGCGGCAACTGCTCGAGGTCGGTGTCACCATGACCGGCGGCGGTCGCCGCCACACCGGCCTGGAGCGGCGGGAATACGACCAGGGCCAGCACGACACGACCCGGGAAGTGCTCGCCGTCGGCAGCGCCGGAGCGTTGGTCCGACGCGACGTGTGGGACGAGATCGGCGGATTCGACCCGAGGCTGCCGATCTTCCGCGACGACGTGGACTACGGCTGGCGGGTCAACCTGGCCGGTCATCCTGTGTTGGTACACCCGGAAGCCGTCGTCCGGCACGCGGAGGCGGCGGCGCACGGCCGCCGTCGGCTGGGCGCGACGCGCAAACGCTCGCACCTGGTCGACCGGCGCAACGCGCTGCACGTCCTGCTGGCGAACGCCCCGGCGGCGCGGTTCCCATTCGTCTTCCTCCGGGTGGTTCTCGGCGGACTGGCCCGGGCCGTGGGCTTCCTGTTCGGCAAGCAACCGGCGCTGGCCGCCGAGGAACTGCTCGCCGTCCTGTCCGTCGTCGGTCGGCCGGACCGGCTGTTCATGGCGCGCAAGGCCCGGGCTCGGTTCCGGCGGGTGGCCCAGGCCGATCTGCACCCGCTCTTCCCACCGCGCGGCCAACAGTTCAGGCACGCCGGAGAAACGGTCCTAGCCCTCGTCACCGGGAGCGGCAGCGGCTACGACCTCCCGGGACGCGGTCGCCCGGCCACCCAGGGAACGGACGACGACGAGGAACCGGCCGAGACGGAGTCCACCCTGATCCGAGCGTTGACCCGGCCCTGGGTCCTCCTGCTCGGCGGGCTGGTGCTGCTCACGCTGGTGGCCTCACGCGGGCTGATCGGCGGCGGCCGCCTGACCGGCGGCGCCCTGCTGCCCGCACCCGACGCCGCGGCCGATCTGTGGTCCACGTACACCCAGGCCTGGCACGGAGTGGGCCTCGGCAGTCCGACGCCGACGCCGCCCTACCTGGCGGTGGTCGCGACGCTCGGATCGGTGTTCCGCACCCCGTCGTTCGCCGTCGACGTCCTGCTCATCGGGTCGGTGCCGCTTGCCGGCCTCACCGCCTACCTCCTGCTACGCAAGATCGTCGAGTCGCGATGGCTGCGGATCTGGGCAGCCGCCACCTACGCGCTCCTTCCGGCCACCACCGGTGCGATCTCCGCCGGCCGGCTGGGCACCGCTGTCGCCGCCGTTCTCGCCCCCCTGATAGCGCTGGCCCTGGCCCGGACACTCGGCCCGCCGGGCAGCCCGGGGCCGTTCCGGGCCGCGTGGAGCGCCGGTCTGCTCCTTGCGGTGGCTACTGCATTCGTTCCACTCACGTGGGTGGTGGCACTGGTCGTCGGCCTGGTCGCGATCGCCACGGTCTACCGCGACCGAGGTTCGATCCTGCGGATCGCCGCGACCCTTGCCGTCGCACCCATCGTCCTGGCGCCGTGGACGGCTCACGTGTTGCGCGAGCCCGTGCTGTTGGTCACCGAGGCGGGTGTGCCCGGGCCCGGCCTCTCCGACTCCGCGTTGGCCCCGTGGGCCGTTCTGCTCCAGCATCCCGGCGGGCCGGGCTCAGCTCCGATCTGGCTCGGCATCGGGGTCGTGCTGGCCGGCTGGGCGGCGCTGTTCCGGACGGGCCGGCAGGTGCCGGTGCTCGCTGCCTGGACAGTCGCGGCGACGGCACTCGCGGCCGGGCTCGCGGTGTCCCGTCTGCCGGTGACCGGCCCCACCCTCGAGACGCCGGTTGCCGGCTGGCCGGGATTCGCGGCCGTGCTCATCGGTGGCGGCCTCGTCGTCGCAAGCGTCGTGGCGGCAGAGGGAGCATTTCAGCGCCTGTCCGGTGCCAGCTTCGGCTGGCGACAGCCGGTTGCCGTCGTCGTTGTGGCGCTGGCCGCCACCGTTCCGGTCGTCGGCGCGGGATGGTGGCTCGTCCGCGGTGCCGACGACCCGCTCGAGCGACGTGATCCCACCGTGTTGCCGGCCTACGTGGTGGACGAAGGTGCGCGTCCGGAACGGGTCAGGACGCTGGTGCTGAGCCGCGCCGACGACGGCCGGATCACCTATGCGCTGCTGCGCCGGTCCGGTCCCCGGCTCGGCGACGCCGAGGTCGGTCCGGCACCAGAGGCGAACGCCGCCCTGGACACCGTCGTCGGCGACCTGGTGTCCGACCGTGGTGGTGCGGACGCGACTGCGCTCGTGTCGTTCGCCGCCCGGTACGTGTACCTGCCTTCGCCCGCGGACGCGGCGCTCGTCGACATACTGGACACCGTTCCGGGTCTGGTCCGCGCCAGTGCGCCCGAGGGTGCTGCGATGTGGCGCGTCGACGGCAAGGTTGCCCGGGTCAGCGTCGTGGGCGGGGAGAGCGGGCTGGTGACCGTGCCCAGTGGCGAGGTCGGTGCGGCCGGAGTCATCCCGCCGGGCCCGGCTGACCGTCAGCTCGTCCTGGCCGAGCGTGCGGACCCGGGATGGCGGGCGACACTGGCAGGCGAGGAGCTGGAGCCGGTCACGATCGACGGCTGGGCGCAGGGATTCACGGTCCCTGCCGACGGTGGCGAGATCGAGGTCACCCATCGCGGTTCCGAACGAAGAGGATGGCTGATCGCCCAACTTGGCGCGGTCGTCCTGGCGATCGTGCTCGCGCTGCCGGGCATGCGCCGTGAGCGAGGATCCGTCGACGACGCTGCTGACCTCGAGATGGACGAGCCCACGCTGCCGGAGATTCCGGGCCTGCCGGTCGCCGTGCTGGCACGCGATGCGGACCTCGTACCTGCGGGCGCGGCTGCGCGGCTTCCGCTACGGCCCCCGGCCGGCAAAGCCGAGCCCTACGGCGCCGATGAGCCGACGGCTCCCTACGCCGGCCG
>Ga0126304_10001876_pt1 | contig 10149 bp, 12 predicted proteins | sample Plot25_FD_92538 | JGI IMG/M metagenome (GOLD analysis project Ga0126304, IMG submission 92538) | Serpentine soil microbial communities from UC McLaughlin Reserve, CA, USA - Plot25 | ecosystem: Environmental > Terrestrial > Soil > Grasslands | place: USA: UC McLaughlin Reserve, Lake County...
AACGACACTCGCCCGGCACAGGAGCGTCTGCCGCTCAACGGCGGCTACCCCGATGGGCTGCCACCGCTCATGGACGCCGGCGAGGTGCCGCCCACCGACCTGCCCGAGGTGGGCCTGGAAGAGGTGTCGCAGCACAACCAGCCGAACGATGCGTGGGTCCTGATCGATGGCGTCGCCTATGACGTGACTCGATTCCTCTATGAGCACCCCGGCGGGGCTCGTACGCTGCTCCCGTGGCTGGGGCGCGACGCAAGCAACGCGTTCGCACGCGTAGGCCACAGTCGCGCAGCGGAAATCCTGATGGCGAACTTCCGTGTCGCCAGGCTGGCCGGCAGCACGGGCACCACGCCTCCTTCCAAAGGCAAGCAGATTCGCCGCTCCAGACGGGCAGGCGACGCAAAGGCATATACCGACGACGACTTCTATGCTCTGGCCGATGCCATGCAGGAGTGGATCCAGGAGTTCGAGCAGCGGCGCGGCGACAAGGACGAGCACGCGGTGGGCGATGCCGAGCTCGCCGCTCGCCACGATCAGGGCGACCGCCGCGGACGCCCCGACCCCACACAGCCGCAGCCACGGCCCGGCTCTCACGGCCGCACCGCCTTCGCCGTAGCGCGCCGACCGGTCTTTGCAGACGGCCGCACCGGCACAACCGGCACGGCCTGGAGTCGACATCGCAAGCGACGTCTCATCGCTTGCGCTCCTCCACGCGACGGCGCACGTCGCGCAGCGGCCTTGAGCTGGTCACGTACGGAACCTTGTCGAAGTTGTGCGGCGGCGGCGGGGAGGTTGCGTACCACTCGAGCGTGTCGCCGCGCCACGGGTCCGGGACGGCCCGCGGGCTGCGCCGCCGCGACCACCAGATGTTGATCAGGAACACGAGCACGCCGGCGCCCATCACGTAGGAGCCCATCGACGAGATCAGGTTGTACGTCGCCCACAGCTCGTCGTCGCGGTAGGTGTAGACGCGGCGTGGCATGCCCAGGAGCCCGAGGAAGTGCTGTGGGAAGAAGGCGACGTTGAAGCCGATGAACGTCAGCCAGAAGTGCCATTTCCCGAGCGTCTCGTTCAGGTAGCGTCCGAACATCTTCGGCCACCAGTAGTACAGCCCGGCGAAGATTCCGAAGACGGAGCCGCCGAAGAGCACGTAGTGGAGGTGCGCGACGACGAAGTACGTGTCGTGCACCTGCCAATCGAACGGGAAGACGGCGACGAAGATCCCGGAGAGCCCGCCGATCGTGAAGACGGCGACGAAGCCGAGCGCCCACAGCATCGCCGTGTCGAAGATCAGGTTCCCGCGCCACGTCGTCGCGAGCCAGTTGAAGATCTTGACGCCCGTTGGCACCGCGATCGTCAGCGACGCGATCATGAACCAGATCTGCAGGCCGATCGGGAGCCCGACCGCGAACATGTGGTGCGCCCAGACGAGCAGCGAGTAGAAGCCGATTGCGACCGTGGAGAAGGCGATCGCCTTGTAGCCGAAGATCGGCTTGCGCGCGAAGACGGGGATGACCTCCGAGACGATCCCCATTGCCGGCAGGATCATCACGTAGACCTCGGGGTGCCCGAAGAACCAGAAGACGTGCTGGTAGAGGAGGGGCTGGCCGCCCTCGGTCGGGATGAAGAAGTGTGTCCAGCCCTGCCGGTCGAGCAGCAGCATCGTCAGTCCGGCGCCGATCGCGGGAAGGACGATGACAAGCAGCGCCGCGTAGATCTCGATCGTCCAGACGAAAAGCGGGAGCCGCATCCACGTCATGCCCGCGGTGCGCATGTTGTGGATCGTCACGATGAAGTTGATCGCGCCGAGGAGCGAGGAGATCGCGAGGATGTGCAGGCCGACGATCCAGAGGTCCTGCCCGTTGCCGCTCAGGTCCGAGGAGAGGGGTGGATAGCCCGTCCAGCCTGCCCGAGCAGCGCCGCCGGTGGCGAAGAAGCTCCCCAGCAGGACGATGCCGCCGAAGAGGAAGAGCCAGTAGGAGAGCGCGTTCAGTCGCGGGAACGCGACGTCGCGTGCGCCGATCATCAGCGGGACGAGGAAGTTCGCGAAGCCGGCGAAGATCGGGACGACGACCAGGAAGATCATCGTCGTGCCGTGCATCGTGAAGAGCTCGTTGTAGGAGTCCTTCGTCACGACGTGCATGTCCGGCTGGGCCAGCTGCGTGCGGATCAGCAGCGCCATCACGCCCCCCGCGAGGAAGAAGGCGAGGCTGGTGGCGATGTAGAGGATCCCGATGCGCTTGTGGTCGACGGTGGCGACCCAGCTGGCGAAGCGGCCTCGCGTCCACGGGACCGGGTATCTCGGCGTCTCGGCCCTAACTGCCACTGCTCTCCGCCTTGAACCGCTCCGCCAGGTAGTCGGTCAGCGCCTTCATCTGGCGGTCGTCCCAGCCGGCGCCGACGTCGGGCATCTTCCCGCGGCCGTGGCGGACGACGTCCGCCACGAGCGCGGCGTTGGAAACCGTGGCGGCCGTCAGGCCCGGCCCGATCAGACCCTCACCCTGCGCGCCGTGGCACTTGGCGCAGACTCCGGTGAAGATCTGGGCGCCGAGGTCGGAGTCGCGGGTCTCCTGGCGCCGAGCCTCGTCCGTCAGCCACGAGTCGAACTCGTCGGCGCCGACCAGCTCGATCTCGGCGAGCATCGCCGCGTGTTGGATGCCGCAGAACTCCACACACTGTCCCTGGTACGTCCCCGCTTTGCCGCGGAAGCGCGTCGTGTTGATCTTGCCCGGGATCGCATCGAACTTCGGAAACAGGTCCGGCACCCAGTAGCTGTGGATCACGTCCGTGTCGGGCGCCGTGATCTCGAGCTCGACGAGGCGGTCCGCCGGAGCACGCAGCTTGTCGATCGCGATCACGCCGTTCGGGTAGCGGTACTGCCAGTAGAACTGCCGTCCCTCGACCCGGATCTTCGTGACGTCCTCTCCGGCCGCCGCGTCGAGCGTGATCCCGGGCAGCTTGTAGAAGGTGAAGCCGACCACGGTCAGGAGGATCAGCACCGGAACCGCTGTCCAGGCGATCTCGAGTCGCGTCGAGCCGTGAACCTGAGGGCCCTCCACCGTCCGCGACCGCCCGCGGCTGCGGTACCGGATCGTGAAGAGGATGAGCGGGATCGCGACCGAGAGGGCGACGATCGCCGCCCAGAAGCCGATGAACCAGTAGAGGTCCTCGATGCGCTGGGTGTTCGGCGAGTCGGGATCGACCGGAGTCAGCCCGGCACCGGCGAGAAGGAAGGCGACGACCACGGCTCCGGCATTCTATGAACGTGCCCGAGAGTAGGGTTGAGCTTCCGGCGGAGATCCCGGAGGAGTTCGAGGTCTACGTCAACGGCGTGCCGCAGACGGCGGGTCGCCACTACCGCGTTCAGGGTCGTACGCTCGTCTTCAACCGCGAGCTCCAACAGGAGGGGAAGCTCGGCGCAGCGCGCTGGACGAGCATCTTCCTCGGCGTCGCCGGGACGTACCGCAAGCACGATTCCGTCGACGTCGTCTACCGCCGCGACGGCCGGCGGATGGTCGCGACGGGGCTAACGCCCGAGCCCTAGAACCTGGTTCGAAGTGCTGACGGTCAGGCCCGGCTGCGGGCCGCCGGCAAGGGCGTAGGCGCGGCCGTGGTACCCGACGAGGCCGAGGCCGTGGCGCGGCCGGGGGAGGTTCGGCAGCTTCGTCCACCGTCTCGCCGCCGGGTTGTAGGCGAAGACCGTCCGGATCGTCCCGGCGGGCTCTTCGCCGCCCGCCGAGACCAGCCGGCCGGCAACGGCGGCGGCGGCTGTCCCGCCGCGCTCGCCCGGGACGCGGGGGATCGCCCTCCAGCGGTTCCCAGCCGGCTCGTACGCCTCGACGATGTCCAGGTTCGTGTCATACCCCGCCGTCCGGCCGGCGACCGCGTAGACGCGGCCGCCGAGCGCAGCGGCGCCGAGGTGCTCGCGCGGCCTGGGGCCCGCGATCAGCGACCACCGGAGGCTCTTCAGGTCGAGCGCGAACCCGTCGCGCGCAAGCCGCCCGGGCGCCTCGACCCCGCCGACGACGTAGAGCTTGTCGCGGACGATCGCTGCTCCCGCGGCGGCGCGCGGCGCCGGCATCGGCAGGAGCGCCACCCAACGCCCGCGGCGGAGGACATAGGCGGTTGCGAGCGGCCCGGAGCCGGCGCTGTAGCCACCGACGACGTAGAGCTCGGCGCCTCGTCCGGCGGCCATTGCGTGGTGGACGGAGACGGGAAGGTCGGGAAGGCGCCGCCACCGATTGCGCGTAGGCGAGTACGCGTCGCCGCGCTTGGAGTTCGCGCCGCTCGCGACGATTCCGCCGAGGACTCCGCTCTCCTTCCCGAAGAGCGCAGCGGCAACTTCCGTCCTCGCGAGTGGAACGGGAGCCGCCGTACGCCATCGCGGCTGAGCCCCGCCCGCCACGCCACTTCCCAAAAAGACGGCCAGGACCGCAAGCGCGAGCGCGCCCTTCATGCCGCGACCATAGCCGGGGCCGGACGCCCGGGCCTCGGATGCCACGCCGCACCTGGCCTCCCGGACCCGCACGTCGGGCCGCGGCTACCCGGATTCGATGCGCCTGCGGCCGAGAACCTGCGGTTAGCTCAAAGTCATTGACGCCGGTGTGGCGGTGCTCGCCCGCGTAGACGGCAAGCTCGTCCTCCGCGTCAGCTCCGCGGGCGATGCTAGTGCTCCATGAGAGCCGTTGCCGGATTTGTCGCGCTCGGAATCTTCTGGGGCGCCCTGGGAGCCGCGCTCCCGGCTGTTCAGCGGCATGCCGGAGCCGATGACGGCCAGCTCGGCCTGGCGCTCCTGCTGGTGGGACTCGGAGCCCTGATCTCGATGCGACTCGCCGGAGTGCTGATCGACCGGCTGGGGCCCCGGGTGACGCCGATCACCATTGGGGTCTTCGGGATCACGGCGATTCTGCCGGCTCTCGCCGACTCACCCGGCCGCCTCTATCTGTTCATGCTCGCTGTGGGCGCCGCGTCGGGGGCGATGGACGTCGCGATCAACGCCGACGCCGTCCGCGAAGAGCTGCGGACCGGCCGGCCACTACTGAATCTCGTGCACGCAGGCTTCTCGGGCGGCGTGGTCGCTGCGAGCCTCGCAGCCGGCGCGCTCCGCTGGGCCGGCGTCGGCCTCGGAACCATCTTTGGTTTGGTGGGCGTTCTCGTCCTCGCTTCGGCGATCGCCGTACGCTCGAGCGCGCCCTGGGAGCGACCGCCGTCCGAAGCCCGGCCGCGTTTCTTCCAGCGGGTTCCGTCCTGGCTCCTCGCGATCGGGGCGCTCGGCGCGGTCGCCTTCTGGATCGAGGGTGCGTGGCAGGACTGGAGCGCCGTGCACCTCGAACGCGCCTTCGACGCCTCGCCGGGTGCGAGCGCACTCGGGCCCGCGCTCTTCGCAGGCGCAATGGCTGTGGGACGACTCGCGGCGCACGGGCTCGCCCGGCCGGGGAGCGAGCGGGCCGTGCTCGTGGTCGGCGGGGCTCTCGCGGGCGCAGGGTCAGTACTGGCGGCCGTCGCTAGCTCCGCGCCGCTGGCGCTCGCCGGAATGGCGGTCGCCGGCGCGGGCTGCTCCGTGTGCGCTCCGACGCTCGTCAGCCTGGCCGGCAGCGCTGCGGCGCCTCGCGAACGGGCCACGATCGTCGGATCCCTGACGACCGTGATGTACCTCGGCTTCCTGGTCGGGCCGGCCGCAGTCGGAGTGCTCGCGGACGCCGCCTCCTTGCGGGCGTCGCTTGTCGCAGTCGGCGTCCTGGGGTTCGTCCTCGCCGGGCTCTTCGCCGTCGTGAGGTTCCCCGGGGTTTGGAAGACCCATGCATGAGGTAGCTTCGTTCGCGCTAGTGATGAGCCGTCGGGCTCGTTTAGCGCCTCTTCCGCTTCTTCTTGCAGGCGCCGAGCTTGTCGCCGTGCTTCCGGTGCTTCCGCACCTGGGACTTCGCCACCTTGATCATACGACCCTTCTGCAGAGGGTCACCTTTCTTCGACTTCGACTTGGCCTTCGGCTGGGGCTGGGGCTGGGGCTGGGGCTGGGGCGCGAAGCCACACGGGCGCAACTCGATGCCCGAATACGCGATCGCGTCTGTGCCCTTGCGAGCTTCGCTCTCGGTAACCGTGACTCCCGCGCAGTCGTAGATGACCGCTCGTCGGTGTTCGGTGGGTTGGCGTCAACGCCCGCCGTAGAGGATCCCTGCGCCGGCCCCGAGTCGGCGAGCGCCAGAGTCGTCGCCCTCGTGCCGTCGAGGTAATCGACGGCATAGAGATCCGATCCCCCCACCGTCCCAGCAGGTCGATCAGCCTTAGCACCATTTCGCACAAATTTGAAGACATGCTCAGTGGGCGTCTGCAACACTCGACGTCGTGGCAGGCAAGCGAGTGCTGGTGGTGACGACGACGGTCGTCGATCAGTCGGATCTCGGCGAGGCGCTGGCGGATGCCGACGAGGTCCGGGTCGTCGCTCCTGCCGCGAAGGTCTCGCGGCTCGCGTGGCTGACGGGCGCCGAGGACGACGCGCGGGCCGAGGCGGACCTAGCTGCTCAGACCGTCGCCGAGGCGGCCCTCGGGCACGCGTCCGTCGAGGTCGACCCCACGAGCCAGAACACCGACGCCGCCCAAGACGTCGATGACGCGGTGCGAACCTTCGAGCCCGACGAGGTCGTCGTCGTGACCCGGGCGGAGGAGGAGTCGACCTGGCTCGAAGACGAGGCGCTGCGCAAGGCCGTCGAGGACTCAGGCGTCCCCGTCCGGCACTTCGAGTTGCCCTAGCGGGCGGCGCCCCAATCAGAAGCGGCGACGCCGTACCTCGCATGCGTCAGCTGCCGGACCCCGGTGCCGTCCGCGTTCATCGTGTAGATCTGCCCGTTGCGCCCGAAGACGAGCTTGCGGCCGTCCGGCGACCACGAGGGAGAGCCCTCCGGCACGGTGACGTTCGTGAGCTTGCGGACGCCGCTGCCGTCGTGGTTCATGGTCTGCACGGCGCCGTAGCTCTGGAGGTCGCTGATGTACGCGATCCGGCCTCCGTCGGGCGACCAGTCCGGCTCCGTGTTCCACTCGCTGACGGCGTTTGTCAGGCGCCGCTTGTCGGAGCCGTCGGCGCGCATCGTCCAGATGTCGGAGCCGTCGAGCGGCGATCTCGTGTTCACGTAGGCGATGAGGCCGCGACGCCACCAGGACGCTACCTCCCACGCCTCCCGTTGGCGCGTCAGCTTCCGGAGGCCGCGGCCGTTGACGCCGATCGTGAAGACGTCGTGGTATCCGCCGGTCGTCGAGTTGGCGTAGAGGCTGACGAAGACGAGGCGACGTCCGTCCGGCGACCACGCAGGGCACATGTCCGAGCCCACCGTGTGGGCGATCCGCCGTTGCGCGCCGCCGTCGGCGCGCATCACGTAGACGTCGGGCGGCCGAACCCCGCGGCGCGTGAAGGCGATCCAGCGTCCGTTCGGCGACCACGACGGGCAGGCCTCCTCGCGGTTGTTCCTGGTCAGCCGGCGGACGCCGGTGCCGTCGGGGCGCATCGTCCAGATGTCCGAGTGGCTCACGAAGACGATCCGGCCGCCCGCTGCATCCGGCGAAGGGCGCGCCGCCGAGACAACCATCGCGAAGAGCCCCAGCGAAAGCACGATCAGCAGCGTACGCATCGCCACTCGCGATACCCGAGCGCGAGAGTTTCGACTCCTAGCGGGTCACGTCGAGGAACTGCTCTTGGAGCCAGGACAGGTACGCGTACAGGGCGAGCTCCTCGGCGTCGGGGTGCTCGGGGTCGAAGCCGTCCCAGTCGAAGTCCTCCGTGAGCTCGAGCCGCGTGCCGAGGACGAGCCGGGCGTCGTTCAGCGCCCGCAACCACGCATCGGCCTCCTCCTCCGAGAGCGCTTCGCTCTCGACCGTTCGCTGCACGACCGCGAGCGCCTCTTCTCGGTTTGTGCGGAGTTGGCGGTCGGTCAGGTCTCGGAACTCGCGGTCGAGCTCGGGATCCTCGTGCGCCGACGGAAACAGACGCTTCACGCCGGGATCGGCGTCGCCTTCGGCGAGCAACTCCTGAAGGCCGCGGGCGACCTCCAGCAGCAGCGCCCGCTCCTCCGGTGGCAGATCGAGGCGAACGGCGCCGTCTTCAATGCGGCGAAACCGGCTCATTCAGTCCTGTCGCAACGTCGCCCAGAGGCCGTACGCGTGGAGGCGGGCGACGTCGAGCTCCGCCTTCTCTCGGTTCCCGCTCGAGACGACGGCCTTGCCTTCGTAGTGGACCTGGAGCATGAGCTTCGTCGCATGGGCGCGGGTGTAGCCGAAGAGCTTCTGGAAGACGTGCGTGACGTACGACATCAGGTTGATCGGGTCGTTCCAGACGATCACGATCCAGGGGCGGTCGTGCTCGTCGACGTCGTCCGGCTGCTCGACCTCGACCTCGGCCGGGGCGGTGAGCGTCGTGCTCATGCCCCGATTGTCTCTCTACGAGACGGTGAAGGTTCCCTTCATGCCGCTCGCGGCATGCGGGTCACATTGGTACGTGTAGGTGCCGGGCTCGAGCGTCACGGTGACAGACTTCTCACCGACGAACGAGACGGTGGTGACCTCCTCGTCGACGCCCGGGCCGATCAGGTGGAAGTTGTGCATGTCCGACTTGTCCTCGACGTCGAGCGTGTACGTACCGGCCTGGACCTCGTCGGCGTCCTGCCCGTTCTGGCTCACCTCGATCTCGAAGCCGGGGCCCGTCTCGCCCTCGAGCGTCATCCCCGAGCCGCCCTCGGACGTCGTCGTGTCTTCAGACGTCGTGGTCTCCTCGGTGGTCGTCTCCTCGGTGGTGGTCTCTTCCGTCGTCGTCGTCTGCTCGGTCGTCGTCTCGCCGCCGGCCGAGGAGCCCTCGTCGTCGTTGCCGCAAGCGGTAGCCCCGAAGGCGAGGGCGGCGGCAACGAGACCGAGCGCGATGACGTGGCGTGCTTTCACCGTTCCGAGCATACGGAAGCTGCGCCGCCTCGGATTGACTAGGCGTTCTCGTACTCGTCGTGCCGGCGCCACCAGTCGTAGGGCTTCGTCTGTGGGTAGCCGTGGGGGGAGTCCTCCCACTCCTCCTGGCGGCCGAGCGGCGTCAGGTCGAGGAACGTCCAGACGGTGCCGAGCCCCTCGACGCCGCGGCGGTTGGTGAAGTACGTGCGGAAGACGCGATCGCCGTCGCGGAGGAAAACGGTGAGACCGAAGTTCTCGCCGTCCTGATACGCGCCCACCTGCGGCTCCTCGGGCGACACGCCCTGGTCGACGTTGAAGTCGCTCGAGAACGACGAGTACCAGGGGATCGTCCAGCCCATCCGCTTGCGGTACGGCTCGATCTTCTCGATCGGCGCGCGCGAGACGAGCGCGAACGAGGTATCGCGGGCATGGAGATGCGCCAGGTGGGGGATCTGGTCGACGACCATGGAGCAGCCGTCGCAGCCGACGTCCTGGTTCGGGCCGAACATGAAGTTGTAGACGATCAGCTGTCGGCGTCCCTCGAAGAGGTCGAGCAGCGTCGCCTTGCCGCCCGGCCCGTCGAAGACGTACTCCTTCTCGACCAGCACCATCGGCAGCCGGCGTCGCTCCGCGGCGAGCGCATCGGCTGCACGCGTGTGCTCCTTCTCCTTGGCGAGCAGCCCGTAGCGGGCTGCTTGCCATTCGGCGTGCGAGACGACGGGCGGAAGCTTCATTCGGCGTACTCGTCGTGCCGGCGGGGCCAGCCGTCGGGCTCGTCGCCGCGGCCGTGGGGCGTGCGGTCGAGCAGCTGCCACGTCGCGTTCAGCGCATCCGTGCCGCGGTCGTACGTGGAGTAGGTGTGGTAGACGACGCCGTTCTCGAGCGCGAAGGCGCTCAGGCCGTGGAGCTCGTCGCGACGAAGGTCGATCTCGGCAGCGTGCTTGGGCGTGCCGAAGTTGAAGCCGCGGCCCGTCCGGCGTCCCTCTTCGGTGAACACGGCGAAGTCCAGGTTGAAGTCGCTCTCGCCGTAGGACACCCACGGGAAGCTCCACGCCATGCGCTCCTTGTAGGCGTTGAGCCGCTCCAGCGGCGCGCGCGACACCGCGACGAAGTGCACGTCGCGCGGGGGGAGATGAACTACGGCGCCGTCAAGGGAGTCAGCTGTATAGGAGCAGCCGGGACACCCGGCCTCGGGCCAGCCCTCGACCGAGGGACCGAACATGAAGTGGTACA
>Ga0126304_10001879_pt1 | contig 10145 bp, 9 predicted proteins | sample Plot25_FD_92538 | JGI IMG/M metagenome (GOLD analysis project Ga0126304, IMG submission 92538) | Serpentine soil microbial communities from UC McLaughlin Reserve, CA, USA - Plot25 | ecosystem: Environmental > Terrestrial > Soil > Grasslands | place: USA: UC McLaughlin Reserve, Lake County...
CCCTCCGCCGCCTGAATTTGATGACCGCTCCCCACGTGCCCACGTGAACGCGATCACTTGATTTCCACAGGCCAAAGTCAGCGTCGACGCTGACTTTGGCCTGTGGAAATCTACGCGGGCTAGTTCACCTGGCGGGTGTGGCCTTCCCAGAACGGCTCGCGCAGCTTGAACTTCTGCAGCTTGCCGGTGGCGGTGCGGGCCAGCTCGGTGCGGAACTCGACCCGCTTCGGGCACTTGTAGCCGGCGAGCTTCCCGCGGGTGAAGGCGATGACGTTCTCGGCGGTCAGATCGCTGCCGGGGGTCGTCACGACAAGCGCGGTGACCAGCTCGCCCCACTTCTCGTCGGGGATGCCGATGACGGCGGCCTCCACCACCTCCGGCAGCTCGAGCAGGGCGGACTCGATCTCGGCGGGGTACACGTTCTCGCCGCCGGAGATGAGCATGTCCTTGTAGCGGTCGCGGATGTAGAGGTAGCCGTCCTCGTCGGTCGAGCCGGCGTCCCCGGAGTGGTACCAGCCGTCCACGATCGCCGCGGCGGTCGCGTCGGGGGCGTTCCAGTAGCCCGCCATGATGTTCGGCCCGGACAGCACCACCTCGCCGATCTCGCCCGGAGCGCACTCGGTGCCGTCGGGCCGGACCACGCGGACGTCGACGAAGAACTGCGGCTTCCCGGCCGACCCGACCTTCGCCACCGCGTCGGCGCTGTCCAGCACCGTCCCGGCGGGGGCGGACTCCGTCATCCCGTAGGCCTGCTGCACCGTGATCCCCCGGTCGAGCCAGGTGTGCAGCAGGGGGAGGGGGAGCGGAGCCCCGGCCGCGCCGATGGTGCGCAGGGCCGACAGGTCGACGGTGTCGAAGTCCGGCTGCCGGCTGAGCGCGTCGAGCATGGTCGGGACGGCGAAGAACGACGTCACCCGCTGCTCGACGATGACCCGGAGCGTCTCCGGGGGGTCGAATCCACGGACGAGGACGACGCACCCGCCGCGCAGCAGGGTCGGGTTCAGCGTGCCGTTGAGCCCGCCGATGTGGAACAGCGGTGCGAGCCCGAGGGTGCGCTCGTCCGGCGTGAAGTCGAACCCGAGGACCTGGTTGAGGCACGACCACGTCATGTTCCCGTGGGTCAGCACGGCGCCCTTGGGCCGGCCGGTCGTGCCCGACGTGTACATGATCAGGCAGTTGTCCTCGAGGGAAACCGGCTCGTCGCGGAGCACCGGCTCCGCGTCGGCGAGCAGCCGCTGCCAGTCCAGCGAGTCCGCGCCGCCGGCCAGGGGAGGCTCGGCGGCCGCCCAATGCCGCACGTCGGGCAGCTGGGCCCGCAGCGTGTCCGCCGTCGTCCCGTGCTCCCGGCCGTGGACGACGAGGCTCGCTCCGGAGTGCTCGAGCACGTACCGGGCCTCGGGTGGGGTGAAGCGGGCGTTCACCGGCACCCAGATCGCGCCGAGCTGCCCGCAGGCGTACAGCGTCTCCAGCGCCGCCGGGTGATTGGCGCCCAGCCAGGCGACCCGGTCGCCGCGCCCGACCCCGAGGGACGCCAGCGCCGCGGCAGCCCGGCGGACCCGGTGGGCGAACTCGCCGTGGGTCGTCGTCGTCCCCTCGAACCAGATGGCCGGCCGCTGCGGGGAGATGCGGAGCCGGCGCTCGGGCCAGGAGCCCAGGCCTGCGTTCCTCATCGCGCGGCGGTCGGGTCGAGGTTCAGGGCCCGGATCGCGTTCTCCTTCATGATCAGCGGCTTGACCTCGGGCTTGATGTCCAGCAGTTCGAAGTCGGCGATCCAGCGCTCGGGACGCAGGAGGGGGTAGTCGGAGCCGAAGAGCACCTTGCGCTTGAGCAGCCCGTTGGCCGCCTTCACCAGCTGCGGCGGGAAGTACTTGGGCGACCAGCCGGACAGGTCGATGTAGACGTTGGCCTTGTGCGTGGCCACCGAGATCGCGGCGTCCTGCCAGGGCACCGACGGGTGCGCCATGATGATCGTCAGGCCGGGGAAGTCGGCGGCGACGTCGTCGAGCAGCATCGGGTCGGAGTAGCGCAGCTTGATCCCCCGCCCGCCCGGGAGCCCCGCGCCGATGCCGGTCTGGCCCGTGTGGAACAGCGCCGGGACGCCGAGGCTCTGCAGCTCCTCGTAGAGCGGGTAGACCTTGGGGTCGTTGGGCTCGAACGCCTGGATCGACGGGTGAAACTTGAACCCGCGCACCCCGTGCGACTCGACCAGCTTCCGGGCCAGCCGGATGCCGGACTTCCCGCGGGCCGGGTCCACCGACCCGAACGGGATGAGCACGTCCGGGTGCTCGGCGGCGAGATCGGCGATCTCCTCGTTGGAGAGCGCGGGCTGGCCGGTGGCCATCTCGGTGTCGACGCTGAACACGACGGCGGCCATGTTCTTGGCCCGGTAGTCGGCGGCGATGTCCGGCACCGTCGGGTCGTACGGGTCGCCCTTGAAGTACTTGGCGGCTGCGGCGTTGAGCTCGTCGTCCAGCGCCATGTGACCGTGGGTGTCGGCGTGCACGTGGGTGTGCACGTCGATCGCGACCAGGTTGTCGAGGTCCAGCTGCAGGCTCACTGTCTCCACCTTCCGGTTCCGGACTCGTTCCGCTCCGTGGTCCCCGCCACCGTCAGGCGGGTCGGCCGCGGCCCTCGCGCAGCAGCTTCACCAGCGCGTCGGTCGAGGAGTCCGAGTCGTAGTCGGGCGCCTGCTCGCTCTGCAGCTTGGGCGCGAGCTGGTTGGCCATGACCTTGCCCAGCTCCACGCCCCACTGGTCGAAGGGGTTGATCCCCCAGATCACGCCCTGGGTGAAGACGCGGTGCTCGTAGGCGGCCACCAGCTGGCCGAGGGTGTGCGGCGTCAGCTTCGGCGCGACGATGGCGTTGGACGGGTGGTTGCCCGGCATCACCTTGTGCGGGACGACGTCGGCCTTCGTGCCGTCCGCGGCGACCTCGTCGGCCGTCTTCCCGAACGCGAGCGCCCGCGGCTGGGCCAGGAAGTTGGACAGGAACAGGTCGTGCATGCCGTCCAGGTCGTGGTTGGGCTGGGCGAAGGCTAGGAAGTCGGCCGGCACGAGGACGGTGCCCTGGTGGAGCAGCTGGTAGAAGGCGTGCTGGCCGTTGGTGCCGGGCTCGCCCCAGACGATCTCGCCGGTCGGCACGTCCACGGGCGTCCCGTCCCGCTGCACCGACTTGCCGTTGGACTCCATGCACAGCTGCTGCAGGTAGGCGGGGAAGCGCGCCAGGTACTGCGAGTAGGGGAGGACGGCCTGGGTCTGGGTGCCGAAGAAGTCGATGTACCAGACCGAGATCAGCCCCAGCAGTGCGGGCAGGTTCTGCTCGTAGGGCGCGGTGCGGAAGTGCTCGTCCATCGCGTGGAACCCGTCGAGCATCTCCCGGTAGTGCGCCGGGCCGATGGCGACCATGAGCGACAGCCCGATGGCCGAGGTGAACGAGTACCGGCCCCCGACCCAGTCCCAGAACCCGAACATGTTCGCGATGTCGATGCCGAACGCGGCGACCTTCTCGGCGTTGGTGGAGACGGCGACGAAGTGCTTCGCGACGGCGCCGTCGTCGCCGCCCAGACCGTCGAGCAGCCAGCGGCGCGCCTCCGTCGCGTTGGTCAGCGTCTCCTGCGTGGTGAACGTCTTGGAGGCGACGACGAACAGGGTGGTCGCCGGGTCGAGGTCGCGGGTGGCCTCGGCGAGGTCGGTCGGGTCGATGTTGGAGACGAAGCGGAAGGCCAGCGAGCGGTCGGAGTAGTCGCGCAGGGCCAGGTAGGCCATCGCCGGGCCGAGGTCGGAGCCGCCGATCCCGATGTTGACCACCGTCCGGATCCGCTCGCCGGTGTGCCCGGTCCAGTCGCCGCTGCGCACCCGCTCGGCGAAGTCCGCCATGCGGTCGAGGACCTCGTGGACGTCGTGCCGCACGTCCTGACCGTCGACCTCGAGGCCGCTCGTCGCCGGATCGCGCAGGGCGACGTGCAGCACCGCGCGGTCCTCCGCGGTGTTGATGTGCTCGCCGCGGAACATGGCCTCGGTGCGCTCGCGGAGCCCCGCCCGCTCGGCCAGCGCCACCAGCAGCCCGATCGTCTCGCGGGTCAGCCGGTTCTTGGAGTAGTCCAGGTACAGGTCGCCGGCCCGGCAGACGAGCTCCCGGCCGCGGGCCGGGTCCTCGGCGAAGAGGTCCCGCAGGTGCCGGTCCCGCACTTCCCGGTGGTGCTCGGCCAGTGCCTTCCACTCCGCGCTGTCGCTGATGCCCACGGATTCCTCCTGCTCGCCGCCGTCCGTGCCACCCTCTCGCAGGACGCGGCCGGGGACGACTCCAGGGGGCCGGTCAGCCCGGGACGCCGAGCCCGGTCCGCACCGCGTGCTCCAGCGACCCGCGGCGGACGACGAGCAGGTCGCCGTTGGCCAGCTCCTGCCAGTCCCGCCCCCAGCCGCTCGAGGCCACGACGACCGCGTCGGGCGTGACCCGGTAGCGCAGGTTGTAGTACTCCGGGTCGTCGTCGTCCGGGGGGCTGTCGGCGTCGAACCGGGAGAAGGCGTAGAGCCGGTCCGGCGTCAGCAGGAGGCAGTTGAGGCTGGTGAACGGCGTCGTCGCGGCGATCTCGTCCGCCGTCGTCCGGAGGGCCTCCTCGGGCGTCGCGCCGTCCCGGAGCAGGTCGGTGACGGCGAGGAAGTAGCGCTCGCTGTCCGTCGTCCCGTGGCGGCGGCGCTGCGAGCGCTCCGACAGCAGCCGGTCCAGTGCGGCCGGCGGCCGGATCGAGCCGTTGTGCGCGAAGGCGACGCGGCCGTCGGTGAACGGATGGGTGTTGCCCGGGTTGACGTCGAGGCCCAGCGTGGCCCGGCGCAGGTGGACCAGCCCCATGTCGGCGCTGCGGCGGCGCGCCCAGCGGGCGAACTCGCCGCTGGAGCGGGCGGCGTCGGCGCGCTTGCGGACCACCACGTGCCGCCCGGTGCTGCGAGCGACCCCCCAGCCGTCGGGGTGCTTCGCGGAGAGCTCGGTGAAGTCGGCGAGGTCCTCGGCGCCCAGCAGGTCGCTCAGGGTGGTGGGCACCCGGGTGGTCCAGCCCAGCAGTCGGCACACGCCGTCCACGATGGGGCCTGACCAGCCGGAACCCCCGGAACCCGAGGTCGTCGCGCGTGGCGCGCGGCAGCGCGGTTCGACGGTCGATCGACCTGCCGGACGCACTGAGGGACATCCGATGAGGCGGATCCCGGAAGTTTCCGACATTTCTTCGTGCCGGTGTCGGCGCAGGTCAGCGCGACGCGCGGCGTTCATGCCGCGCCTGGGGCCAGGTGTCATGGAACGGCGCGGGCGCCGTCTTCATGGGTGCAAGGAAAAAAACTCAGCGGGGGCGGAGAAGCAAGCCAGCGGGGGCGCTGCGACGGGATCTCCGACGCGGTGCCGTACCGAAGGAAGGAATCCACCCTCATGAACAGCCTCGTGCGCAAGACGATGATCCCCCTGGCCGCCAGCGCCGCCGTCGTGGTGGGCGCCGCCGCGCCGGCCAGCGCGTCCACCCAGATCGGTGACGGCCTGGTCAACGTGCAGGTCGGCGACATCACCATCGAGGACGCCGTGGACGTGCAGGTGGCCGCCCAGGTCGCGGCGAACGTCTGTGGTGTCGACGTCGGGCCGATCGCGGTCCTGGGCACCGCCGTGGACGCCGACGGCGCCGACCGCGTCGTCTGCACCAACGACCAGGGTCAGCGGGTGGCGCTCACCAACTGACCCGCAGCGCACGCGACGCCCCCGCCCGGATCGTCCGGGACGGGGGCGCCGGTGCGTCCGGGGGGCCTCAGCGGTCGTCGAGGAAGACCCGTTGCGCCATGTCGTGGGCGGCGAGCACCTCGAGGAAGAACTCCGAGGCGGCCCGGGCGACGTCGGGCAGCTCGTCGCGGGGACAGTCGCACAGCACCTCGAGGAAGACGTCGTGGTGCACCTGCGCCAGTTGCAGGATGCTCAGCCCCTCGGTCACCGCGGACCTGCCCAGTGCATACCCGGTGTGCAGTGCCTCCTCGCGCCGCTGCGGCAGGTACCGGAGGAACGCGGCGCGGTAGTCGCGCTCCAGCGCCTGCAGCGGGGGAAGGGACGCCGCCCGGGAGGCCGGACGACCGTCATCGGCCCGTCCCGGCACGGGCGGTGGGCCGTCCTCCCGGCTCACCCGTCGGGGCACCACTTCGTCATGGTCACGGTCGTGCCGCCGGCGCCGGACTCGACCGTGACGTCGTCCATGAGGCTGCGGATGCCCGGCAGTCCCAGGCCGAGAGCGTCGGCGCTGCTGACCCCGGTCGTCAGTGCCTGCTCGACGTCGGGGATGCCCGGCCCGGCATCGCGCGCGACGATCCGCACGCCCCGGCGGGCCCCGTCCACCAGTTCGACCCGCACCTCGCCCGAGCCGGCGAACCGGAGCATGTTGCCGGTCACCTCGGTCATCGCCGTGGCGAGCACGGTGAGGTCGGTGCGCGGCAGGCCGAGACGGCCCGCCAGCTCGCGTGTCGCGTGACGGGCCGCGATCACGTCGTCCTCGGTGCGCACGGCGATGCGCACCTCGTCGTCCCGGAGCGCGGCCCGCTGCTGGAGCGGCGGGCTCACCCGCTCGCAGAACCCGCACTCGAGCAGGTGCCTGTCCACGTCGGCCTCACGGCGGCGGCGCGTGTTCCCGCCGGACAGGGCGAGCAGCACCGGCCGGCAGCGGTCCGTGGGCGGGTCGGCGCCCTCCAGGGCCAGCAGGTACTCCACTCGCATGCGGGCGCGGGTCCGGCTCAGGCGCCCGGCGACGGTCCCGGCGCTCGAGCCGAGCTCCTCGGCCAGCGACCGGGTGTCCTGCCCGCTCACCTCGTGCGCGAGCAGTGTCTGCTGCTCCTCCTCCGGGAGCTGCATCAGCGCCTGCGCGACGGCGGTCTGCTCCTCGCGGCTGACCAGGTCCTCGCCGGGCTCGTCGGGGACGGACGGGTCGAGGGCGCGGGGCAGGTTGCGGCGCTGCCGGTCCTGGTCCCGCCACTCCGTCACCACGACGTTCTTCGCCGTCGTGATCGCGTACGGCTCGAGCATCCCGGGCTCGATGCGGTCGGCCGCGGCGAGGACGCGCACCATCGTCTCCTGCACCAGGTCCTCGGCCGTGGTCGGGTCGGCCGCCCGTGCCCCCACGATGCGCTGCACCATGGGCAGGAGCGACGTCACATCAGGGTCCGCCGGCCGCACGGCGGACTCCCGTGTCCCCACGGGCGCCCCGGTACCCCGGTCGGAGCGTTTCGACTCGTCGTCGTCCGCCCCGATCCGGTCAGGGCGCCAGGCCGCCGATCCGCCGGGTCAGCTCGCCGGCGGCCGCGCCCACCCGGCGGGCGAGCCGGTGCCGGGCCGGCTCGTCGAGCTCGGGGGCCGGGAACGTCACCGCCATCCCGGCGACCGGCCGTCCGGCGTGGTCGTGGACCGCTGCCGCGACGGAGGCCAGGCCGGGGGTGACCTCGCCGTCCTCGCCGGCGTGGCCGGTCGCGCGGACCTCGGCCAGCACGCGCCGCAGGTCGGCGAGCGAGTGCGGTCCGACGCCGTGCCGGTCGACGAACGCACCCGGGTCGGGGTAGAGGGCACGCACCTGGGCCGACGAGAGACCGGCCAGGATCACCCGGCCGCTGGCGGTCAGCTCGGCCGGGAGCCGGACGCCCACGTCGGTGACCAGCCGCGGTCCACCGGTCGCGCGTTCCTCGACCACGTAGACGACCTCGCGGCCGTGCAGCACCGCCAGGTGCGCGGACTGGCCGACGGTCTCGACAAGCCGGGCGAGGACGGGCCGGGCCAGGCGGGCGAGCGGCTCGTGCCGCATGTACGCGGTACCGATCTCGAACGCGCTCACGCCCAGGCCGTAGCGCCGCTCCTCGGGCAGGTGCACCACGAAGCCGGCGGAGACCAGCTCGGCCAGCAGCGAGTACGTCGTCGACCGCGGCAGCCGCAGGTCGCGGGCGATGACGGCGGCCGGCACCGGTCCCGACTGGCGGGCGACCGCCTGCAGGACGGCGAGGGCCTGGCGGGCCGCGGGCACGCCGGCCGGCTTCCGGGGGCGGGGGAGGGCCTGCTCCATGGGTCGCACGCTACATATCGTCCGGTATCCCGGACAGTCCAGTATACCGGACAGAGGTAGCAGGTCGGCTCTTCGCCGCCGCCCACCCGCGGGTGTGGCATGGCCCCATGGACGCACAGTCGGTGGTCGTGGGCGTCGGGCCGGTGAGCCCCGACGACGTGGTGCGCGTGGCCCGGGACTGCGCCGGGGTGCGCCTCGGGGACGATGCGCTGCAGGCCATCACGGCCAGCCGGGCCGTGGTCGACGCGCTCGCCGGCGACGAGCAGCCCCACTACGGCGTCTCCACGGGGTTCGGCGCGCTCGCCACCCGGCACATCCCCGTCGCGCAGCGGGCCCAGCTGCAGCGCAGCCTGATCCGCTCGCACGCGGCCGGGTCCGGCCCGGAGGTGGAGCAGGAGGTCGTCCGCGCGCTCATGCTGCTGCGGCTGTCCACGCTGGCCACCGGGCGCACCGGCATCCGCCCGGGGACCGCGCGCGCCTACGCCGCGCTGCTCGACGCCGGGCTCACCCCCGTCGTGCACGAGTACGGCTCCCTCGGCTGCTCCGGCGACCTCGCGCCGCTGTCGTCGATCGCGCTGGCGCTCATGGGGGAGGGCGACGTCCGCGACGGCTCCGGGGTGCTGCGCCCCGCTGCCGAGGCGCTGCCCGCGCACGGCATCGAGCCCGTCGAGCTCGCCGAGAAGGAGGGCTTGGCGCTGGTCAACGGCACCGACGGGATGCTCGGCATGCTCGTCCTGGCGCTGGCCGACCTGCGGCGGCTGCTGACCACGGCCGACGTCGCCGCGGCCATGAGCGTCGAGGCGCTGCTGGGCACCGACGCCGTCTTCGCCGCCGACCTGCAGGCCCTGCGGCCGCACCCGGGCCAGGCCGCCTCGGCCGCGAACCTCCGGGCCCTGCTCGACGGCAGCGGGATCATGGCGAGCCACCGCGGCCCGGAGTGCACGCGCGTGCAGGACGCCTACTCGCTGCGCTGCGCTCCCCAGGTGCACGGCGCCGCCCGCGACACGGCCGACCACGCGGCCGCGGTCGCCGACCGGGAGCTGGCCGCCGCCGTCGACAACCCGGTGATCACGCTCGACGGCCGGGTGGAGTCCAACGGCAACTTCCACGGGGCGCCGGTCGGGTACGTGCTCGACTTCCTCGCGATCGCGGTGGCCGACGTCGCGGCGATGAGCGAGCGCCGCACCGACCGGTTCCTGGACGTCTCCCGCAGCAACGGGCTGCCGCCGTTCCTGGCGCACGACGCCGGCGTCGACTCCGGGCACATGATCGCGCAGTACACGGCCGCCGGGATCGTCAGCGAGCTCAAGCGGCTCGCGGTCCCGGCCAGCGTCGACACCATCCCGTCGTCGGCGATGCAGGAGGACCACGTCTCGATGGGCTGGTCGGCCGCGCGCAAGCTGCGCCGCGCCCTCGACGGGCTCACCCGGGTTCTCGCCGTCGAGGTGCTGACCGCCGCCCGGGCGATCGACCTCCGGGCGCCCCTGCAGCCGGCGCCCGCCACCGGCGCCGTCCGGGACGCCGTCCGGGCCGCCGGGGTCGCCGGCCCCGGGCCCGACCGCCATCTCGCCCCCGAGATCGAAACCGTCGTCGGGCTGGTGTCCGACGGCGAGCTCCTGACCGCCACCGGACTCGACCTCTCCTGACCCGGCCCGACCCACCCCCGAGGAGCACCCCATGGACGGAGCACGACCGGTCCGCGCACCCCGCGGCACCACCCTGACCGCCCGGAGCTGGCAGACCGAGGCGCCGCTGCGGATGCTGCAGAACAACCTCGACCCCGAGGTGGCCGAGCGGCCCGACGACCTGGTCGTCTACGGCGGCACCGGCCGGGCGGCGCGGGACTGGCGCAGCTTCGACGCCATGGTGCGCACCCTGACGACGCTGGCGGACGACGAGACGATGCTCGTCCAGTCCGGCCGGCCGGTCGGCGTGCTGCAGACCCACGAGTGGGCGCCGCGGGTGCTGATCGCGAACTCGAACCTCGTGGGCGACTGGGCGACCTGGCCGGAGTTCCGCCGGCTCGAGCACCTCGGCCTCACGATGTACGGCCAGATGACCGCCGGCTCGTGGATCTACATCG
>Ga0126304_10001880_pt1 | contig 10144 bp, 9 predicted proteins | sample Plot25_FD_92538 | JGI IMG/M metagenome (GOLD analysis project Ga0126304, IMG submission 92538) | Serpentine soil microbial communities from UC McLaughlin Reserve, CA, USA - Plot25 | ecosystem: Environmental > Terrestrial > Soil > Grasslands | place: USA: UC McLaughlin Reserve, Lake County...
GCGCGCGCGGGATGGGCGGCCTGCTCGGCGTCGGGCAGGGTTCGGAAGAGGAGCCCGCGCTCATCGTCGTGCGCTACGAGCCTGAGGGGGCGACGGCGGACGACGGGCTGTGGGCCTTCGTCGGCAAGGGAATCACCTTCGACACGGGCGGCATCTCGATCAAGCACGGGCTCGACATGTACGAGATGAAGTCCGACATGGCGGGCGGCGCGGCCGCGCTCGGTGCGCTGCGCGCCATCGCGCAGCTCGGGGCCAACCGGCGTCTGGTCGCCGTCGTACCCGCCGCCGAGAACATGCCCTCGGGCAAGTCCATCAAGCCCGGCGACATCGTCCGCACCTTCGCGGGCCACACCATCGAGTGCGTGGACACCGACGCCGAAGGCCGCCTCGTCCTCGTAGACGGCATCGCTTACGCAAAGAACCTCGGCGCGACGCGCGTGGTTGACCTCGCGACGCTGACCGGCTCCATCATCATCGCGCTCGGCACGCACCGCACCGGCCTCTTCTCAAACGACGACGAGTGGGCGGCGCGCGTCCTCGCCGCCTCGGAGCGCGCGGGCGAGCCTGCGTGGCGGATGCCCGTCTCCGACGACTATAAGAAGAAGATCGAAAGCATGATCGCCGACTTCAAGAACTACGGCGGCAAGCCCGACGCCACCGCGGCCGCGCTCCTGCTCTCGAAGTTCGCCAGCGAGACGCCTTGGGTGCACCTCGACATCGCCGGCACGTCCTGGTACGACACCCCGAACGCCTACGCGCCCAAGGGCGCGAGCGGCACGGGCGTCCGCACACTGGTCGAGCTTGTAGGTGAAGAATTCACACCACGAGAGGACGAGAGTAACAGTTAAAAAGTCCAATCTATATAATCAACCGAATTAATGCCTTTGACTGAAACAGTCTTTGTTACCGGCTTCCCCGGCTTCATCGCCGGGCGGCTGGTCGAGCGCTTCGCGCGAGAGGGCGCGCGCTTCCAACTGCTCGTGCAGCCTGCGTTCGCCGAGCGCGCCCGACAGGAGGTCGCACGCGTCGCATCGGAGACGGGCGCGTCGGCGGAAACCTTCCGCATCATGGAGGGCGACATCACGCGTGAAGATTTGGGTCTGTCGGCCGCAGACCTGGGAGAGGCGCGGAGCGAGACGACCTTGGTCTTCCATCTCGCGGCCGTCTACGACCTCGCCGTGAGCAAGGACGTGGCCATGCGCGTCAACGTCGAAGGCACGCGCAACGTCAACCGCTTCGCGCGCTCTCTGCCGAAGCTGCGCCGCTACCACTACGTCTCGACCTGCTACGTGGCCGGCCGCCGGACGGGGCTCATCCTCGAAAGCGAGCTGCGGCACGAGGCGGGCTTCCGCAACAACTACGAGGAGACGAAGTACCTGGCCGAGCTGGAAGTGGACGCGCTCAAGCGCGAGCTGCCGGTGACGATTCACCGCCCCTCGGTCGTCTGCGGCGACTCGCGGACGGGCGAGACGGCGAAGTACGACGGCGTTTACTACCTCATCAACTACCTGCGCATGTCGCCGCGCACGCTCTCGCTCGCCAACATCGGCAACCGCGAGGTGCGGCTCAACGTCATCCCCGTGGACTACGTCGTCGAGGCGATGGCCGCGCTCGCCTCGGACGACGCGTCGGCAGGCGAGACGGTGCAGATCGCCGACCCCGCGCCGCTCACGACCGAGGAGCTGTTCGACGTCATCTCGCGCAACCTCGCCGGGCGCGAGTCGCTCGTCACGGTGCCGGCCCCGCTCGTCCAGACGGCGCTCAGCCTCCCGCTCAACGAGCGCGTGACGGGGCTGCCGCGCGTCGGCGTCCCCTACTTCTTCCTCAAACAGACCTACGACACCGCGCGCGCCTCCGCCCTGCTTGAGCCACGCGGCGTGCGCTGCCCGCGTTTCCCCGACTACGTCCCCGCGCTCCTCGACTTCGTCGAGCGCCACCCGAAGATTTAGCAGGCAGTGGGCAGATGGCAGCAGGCAGTTGAGACAGGGAGGCTTCATAGGGAGCCCGCCTGAACGAGACGGAGGCGGCAAGTTGTAACTCTTGCCGCCTCCGCTTCATTTGTCCCGCGGTCTTCTTTTAACTGCCTACCGGCCACTTGACAGATTACGAGTTTAGAATTATTCTAATTCCACTTCAAAGGCGGGAACAACTTATGGTGGGTAAGGGAGATCAGGGCGGCGGCCCGGGGCGGGCGCTGACGCCGCAGCGGCGGGCCGTGCTCCGCGTGGTCGCGGAGTCGGGCGACCACCTGACGGCGAACGAGATTTTCGAGGCGGCGCGCCGTGAGCTGCCCTCGATCAGCTTCGCCACCGTCTACAACTCTCTGAAGTACCTCAGGGAGGCGGGGCTTGTCCGCGAGATCAACTTCGGCAAGGGGTCGAGCCGCTACGACCGTGAGACCGCGCGCCACGACCATGCCGTCTGCTCGCGCTGTGGCAAGCTCGTCGATTTCGACCTCGCCGAGACGCCGCAGCTCATCCGCGCCGCCGCCCGCCGCTCGCGCTTCAAGCCGGAGTCCATACACCTGACGCTCGTCGGGCTTTGCCCCGACTGTCAGGCCGGAGGCTAAAGGCGCGCGCAGATTTTTTTGGGCGGGCGCGGCCGGGAACGGAAAGCGCCCGCGGGACGAAGCTCTTTTTCACAATCCAAGGAGGAATAACAAGCACCATGGCAGAAGCAAAAGTCGGACGGCAGGCACCGGACTTCGACATGCCGTCGACGAAGAACATCGAGAAGCTGAACGAGAACGTGAAGCTCTCTGACTACAGTGGACAGTGGCTCGTGCTGCTCTTCTACCCGCTCGACTTCACCTTCGTCTGTCCGACGGAGCTGACGGCGTTCAGCGACCGCTACGAGGACTTCGAGGGGATTGGCGCCGCCGTCATCGGCGTCTCGACCGACTCGGTGCACTCGCACCGCGCGTGGCTCAAGACGGGGCGCGACAAGGGCGGCGTCGAGGGCTTGCGCTACCCGCTCGCGTCCGACATCACCAAGTCGGTGGCGAGCGACTACGGCGTGCTCATCGAGGACAAGGGCGTCGCGCTGCGCGGCCTCTTCGTCATCGACCCCGAGGGCGTGCTGCGCTATGCGGTCGTCCACGACCTCAACGTCGGGCGCTCGGCCGACGAGACGCTGCGCGTCATCCAGGCGCTCCAGACCGGCGGGCTTTGCCAAGCCGACTGGCGGCCGGGTCAGGAGACGCTGAAGGTCTGAAGACCGTAGACCGTGAACCGTAAACCGTGACAAGATAGGACGGCGTCGTCTTTATTCTTGTCACGGTTTACGGTTCACTTGTCACGAGGTTTCGTCATGCCAATGAGAATCGGGACGGAGATGCCGCCGCTGGAGGGGGCCACCGAGTGGTTCAACGCGACGGGCGCGGCCGCTGCGGCGGAGGCTGCGGGGCACCCCACGCTCGTCCACTTCTGGTCTGTGAGCTGCGGGATGTGCAAGGAGAACCTGCCGCGCGTGGCCGAGTGGCGCGACCAGCGCGCGGCCGAGGGGCTGCGCGTCGTCGCCGTCCACATGCCGCGTTACGAGGCCGACACTGACGCCGAGGCCGTGCGCGAGGCTGTCGCCACTTACAACATCACCGAGCCGTGCGCCGTGGACAACGGGCACAGGCTGCGCGACGCTTTCCAGAATGAGCAGGGTTACGTGCCCGCTTATTATCTCTTCGACGCCGAGGGCAAGCTCCGCGGCTTCGCGGCCGGCGAGTTCGGGCTGAAGGTGATCGGGCCGGCGCTCGACCGTGTGCTCGCCGCCAACAAGGCCGCGGCGGGCTGATCGGCGTTAAGAAGAAATAACCACAGAGACACAGCTAAGGCAGTAATGCTTTTAGCTGTGTCTCTGTGGTTATTTCTTTATGCGAAAAGGCCGACGAGCTGTGTGAGCAGCCAGAGGCTGATCACGACCGAGCCGATAAGCATCAGAAGCAGCGCGACGAGGATGACGCCGAGGAAGAGCCAGTCGCTCGCGCGGCCGCTGGTGGCCTCTTCGGGCGAGACGGACGCGCGCTGCCGCAGCAGCTCGACGTTCATCTGGTTCGACTTCCACGCCGCGTCGAAGAGGTCGCCGACGACCGGCACCGAGCCGAGCAGGTAGTCCACCCCGATGTTCGCCGCCATCCGCAGCAGCGTCACCTTCGGCACGCGGTAGCGCACGCCCGCCGCGAGGATGTAGAACGAGACGGCGGTGGTCGCGAAGTCGCCGACGCCCGGGATGAGGCCGACGATGGCGTCGAGCCCGATGCGCCAGCCCGTGCCGGGGATGCGGAACAGCCCATCCATCAGGCGGCTCAACTGGTCGAGGCTGCGCTCCACGTCCGCGCGCGAACGCGGCTCAGCCAACGCTGCGTCGGCCCCGCGTGCGGCCATGCTCTTGCTCATCGCCATCGGCAACTCCTCCTCTTTCAACCCACCCCGGTCGCGCGCTCCGCCGGGCCACAGGGGCGCGACGTGCGCTGGCGGCAAGTTAGATGCGCGCGCTCCCGCCACGATAGTACGAAAAAAACGGACGGCGGCGCGTGAAATCTGTTGGCGGCGATGCCCTTCGCCCCTTCGTCCCCAGAATTACGTGGCTCGTGGGCGGCCGCTGTTATAAACTTGGCGGCGGTTTCGAGTCGTCGGTCAATGCAGCCCCGCGTCGCCGGACGATGATGCCCAACGAGACGTTCCACTTCCAACCTTATAGCCTGAACCCGTCGGTCGGCCTGCTCTTCCGCGACGGCGCGCCCGTACCGCTCGAGCCGCGCGCCGTCAAAGTCCTCGCCTACCTCATACGCTGCCGCGGGCGCGTGGTGCCTAAAGAAGAACTGCTCGACCAGGTCTGGGCGGACGTCTTCACGACCGACGCGGTGCTCAAGCAGGCCGTCTCGCAGGTGCGCCGCGCGCTCGGCGACTCGGCCGACGCGCCGCGTTACATACGCACCTTCCACGCGCGCGGCTATCAGTTCATCGCCCCCGTCACCGTCGGGACAGTCGAGGCGGACGCTGCCGCCGCCGCGAGCGGGAGTGCTCTGGCCGAGCCGGCGCGTGTGGGCGATACGGCAGATGAGGCGGCGCGTGTGCGTGCGGAGGCGCGTGCGGCCGGCGGCGCGGCGCGTGCGGAGGCGGGGCCGAACTACGACCTGCTCGTCGGGCGCGAGACTGAGTTGTCGCTGCTGAGGGCCGAGTACGGGCGCGTGCTCGCCGGGAGCGGACAGCCGGTCGTCGTCAAGGGCGAGCCGGGCATCGGCAAGACGCAGCTCGCACGCCACTTCGGTCGCTGGGTGCGCGGCGAGGGCGCGTCCTACATCTACGCGCGCTTCTTCGATTACGAGGGGAGCCGCCTCGCGCCCTACGAGACCTTCATCGACCTGCTGAGCGCGGCCCTTTCGGCCGACCGCCGCGCGGAGGCGGGCGTGACGCGCGCGCACTCGGCGCGCGAGCTGCGCGAATCGGTCGCGTCGCGCTGCGGCGAGACGTTGCCGGACGAGCTGTTCGGCGTCGAGGAGACGAACGCGCCGCTGGCGCGCGCCGCGTCGGGCGATCACTTCCGCATCGTCGCGCCGCTCGGTCGCGCCTTCCTGCGCCTCAGCCGCGAGCGCCCGCTCGTGATGGTCTTGGACGACTTGCAGTGGGCCGACGAGGTGAGCCTCGACTGCCTCGGTTACCTGATGCGCGTGCGCGCCGCGGAGCCGCTGCTGCTCGTCCTGCTCACGCGCGCGGAGGAGTCTACGGACGCGCGACACAAGTTGGGTCAGTGGCTCAAGCGGCAGGCCGGCTACCGCAGCTTTACGTCGCTCAGGCTCCCGCCGCTCGGCGAGGGCGCGTGCCGCGAGGCGGTCGAGGAGGCTTTCGGCGGAGCCTTCCGCGCGCCGCTCATCCCGCAGACAGACACCTCGACGGTCTTCCGCGTGACGGGCGGCAACCCTTACTTTCTGGTCGAGACTTTGCGGCTGCTCGTCGCCGAGGGCGCCATCAGCGTGGCGGACGCCGAGTCGGAGAGCCGCTGGCAGTGGAACGGCATCGAGAATGTGCCGCTGCCCGACTCGCTCGTGATGGCAGCGCTGGGGAAGCTCGAACGGACGCCGGCCGACCTGCGTGAACTGCTCGAACACGCGGCGGTCATCGGCGACGAGTTCCGCGTCGAGACGCTGGCGCGCATGTCCGGGCGCGGCGAGGACGAGCTGGACGAGAGCCTGCGTGAAGGACTCCAGCTCGGCGTGCTGGCCGAGCGCGGCCTGTCGCTCGGCGAGGACTACCGCTTTTATCACACCATCCTCCGCCGCGTGCTCTACGAGAGCCTTCCGCCGCGCCGCCGCCGACGTCTGCACCTTCTGGCCGCCGCTGCCATCGAGGAGGTTCACGCGCGCCAGCACGAGCGTCTGGCCGAAGCGTTGAGCGCACACTATGAAGCGGCGGGCGACGCGCGCCGTGCCTTCCGCTGGGCGATGCGCGCTTGGTCGGCGGCGAGCGCGCGCTGGCATTGGGCCGAGGCCGTCGCGTGCGCCGAGCGAGCGCGTCGCGCGGCCGCCCGGCTCGAATTCCGCCGCGACGCGACGTACACCGAAGGCGACAACACGGCCAACTTTTTCAGGCCGCACGACTCCGACGCTCCCCGCGGCGAGTCGGCCGCGCTCCCGCTCTCGGAAAAGCTTTCGCTGCTGCTCGCCTTGTGCGAGAGCCTGCACGCCGTCGGGCGTAACAAGGAGTTGGAGCCGGTGCTCCCCGAGGCGCTTCATCTCGCGCGCTCTCTCGGCGATGAGGCGGCCGAGGCGGCCGTGATGTTCCAGGACGGGCTCGTCCACTCGGCGCTCAGTCAGTACCGCGAGGCGCACGCCGCGGTCGAGCGCGCGCTCGAAATCTACCGCCGCCTCGGCGACGCCGCGCGCGCACGCCTCGCCGTCGTCCAGCTCGGCCGCATACGTGCGAGCATGGGCGACTACGAGGTGGCGGGTCAGCTCATCCAGGCCGTGCTCGACGAGGAGGGCGTGAACGAAGAGACGGCCGCCGACGCGGCCGGGATGCTCGGCTGGGCGCGCGCTCTACAGGGGCGCTACAACGAGGGCGTCGAGCTGATGCGGAAGTGTCTCGACTACCACGCGCGCTGCGGCAACGTCCGCCTCCGCGCGCAGGTCTTGCGCCGCCTGCACTGGGCCGACCTGAGCCGAGGGCAGTACGAGTCGGCGGTCGCGCTCGCGCAGCGCGCGCAGAAGGACTTTCAGGCCATCGGCAACCTCTTCGGCGAGGCCAAGACCTACATGGGGATTGGGCAGGCGCGCATCGCACAGGGGCTCTACGACGAGGGCATCGGCTACCTGCGGCGCACTCTGGAGAGTTTGAAGACGAACGGCGACGCGCACTGCGAGGCCGAGACGCTGTGGCTTTTGGGGCGCGCGCACTGCGAGGCGGGGCGTCTGGCCGAGGCCGAGGCGGCGCTCGGACGCGCTCTCGACATGATTCGCCACATCGGCGACCGCGACGACGAGTTCCGCATCCTCGTCGATCAGGCGCGCGTCGCGGTCGCGCGAGAGGATTACGGGCTCGCGCTCTCAAAGGCGTCGGAGGCGGCCCGGATCGCCGCCGAGCTGAACTGCCGCGACGGTCTCGGGTTCGCGTTGGTCGAGCAGTCGCACGCCGAGCGGGGACTGGGCGAGCCGCGCCGCGGCGCCAGCTCGGCCGAGGTGGCGGTGAGCCTGCTTGAAGACACCGGCTCGGGCGAGCGCTGGCGCGGCTACAGGGCTTTGGCACTGGCGCTCGAAGCCGACGGCGGCGACGGCGAGCGTTCGCGCGCAGCCCAACGACGCGCCACCGAGCTCCTCCGCGAGATACGCGACCAACTGCCGCCCGACGACACACGCCGCCGCGAAGAGATGTCCCGCGCACGGCAGCTCCGCTGAAGGCAAGTAGTCAGTAGACAGTAGAAAAACCAAAGGCGGCACGTCCAGATCAATGGCTGAGACGCGCCGCCCGTTTTTATCTACTGACTACTTTTCCCCCGCAAAAATCACCCTTACCTAACCTTTACCAAACCCTCACCAAACCTTCATGACCCGTCCGGGCGCTTAGCGTAGAGTGCGTGCGTCGTCGGGAAATGCCCGCCGCCGAACTTGAGCCGCGAACCTTTAACGAGAAAGGTCAAGCAGGATGTCTTTCGATTCCGGCCTCTGGGCCACGCTCGCCGTCGCTCTGCCGCTGCTCGCCGCGTCGCCCTTCGTGGCCGTCGCCGCATACATCGTCGTGCGGCTCGTCAAAGTCTCCGCGCGCGACCGTGCGCTGCTGGCGGCGGGCGAGCCGGCACAGCCCACCGTCGGGCCGCGCGGCGGGGCGGCCGAGTCATACGACGTGATGGGCGCTGCGCCGCTCGGCACCATCGCGCGGCAGACGCAGGACAACCTGCTCACGCGCGAGCAGGCTTTTGAGAAGCTGCGCCGGACGGGCGAGGGCGCGCCCGCGAGAATCCTCAACCTGTCGGACACGGGCATCCGCATCGGCGATGGCGCTTCGATGCTGCGGTTCGGGCTTGAAGTGCTCCCCTCGGGGCGTCCAGCCTTCCGCGCCGAGACGCACTGCGCCGTCTCCGACATCTCGCGCCCAAAGTTCGCCCCGGGCGCGACCGTCAACGTCAGGTTCGGTATCTACGGCAGCCCCGTGGTCGCCGTTGACTACGCTTCCTGAACCGTCAACGCTTCGAAAGCGGAGACCGAAGATAAGTGAGGAAGGCTTTCGATGAACTTGCAGAGACTCAAGTTGACGGTCGTTCTGTTCGTGCCGGCCTACTTCCACAACGGGGCCTTTACGCGGCTCGAAGACGCGCTCCGCTTCCACCTCGGCGCCGCAACGGGCGCGCCCGCCTACGACCCGGCGCAGGCGGGCGTGGACACAGACCTGCAAGGCCCGCTCGGCCCGACCCAGCCCGTGCTTGCCCGCCTCGACCCGCCCGTGCAGACGCCGGTCGCGCTCAAGCGAGGAGGAGTTCCGTCAGCTCCTCGCCTTCGTGCGCGACGGTCTGCGCGACCCGCGCGCGACGCCGGAGAAGCTGCGAAAGCTTCTCCCCAAAGCCTGCCGAGCGGCAGGCCCGTGCATAACTTCCGGTAGCGCGCGTCAACTCGGTTGACGGGGCGGCTCAACTTTTAATTCGACATAAAGGAGTACCGCAATGAAACGCATGGCACTCGCCTCGGTCTTGGCTCTCTCGCTGCTGGCTCTCGCCGCGCCGCGCGCGGCCGGCGCACGCGAGGGCGAGCAGACGGCACGGGGCAGCTACCAGTTCTCGCTGGGGGACGAATACACGAAGTACGTGGAGTTCGACTGCCAGGCGCTCCAGGGCGGCGGCGCGACCGGCCACCTGTTCCTGAGCGACGAAGGCCCCATCACATACCAGGACACCGACGGCGAAGGCTCGCCGGAGGAGAGATACGAGGGTTTTTACATCAGCGCCGAGTTCGACGACATGGTCGTCACCGGCAATCAGGCGGTGATGAGCGGCGACGTCCGCGACTCAAGCATCCGCGACCTGATCGGGCAGCGCGTGCTGCTCACGGTCGAGGACAACGGCGACCATTCGCGCGAGCCTGACAAGCTGACGTGGGGCGTCTACAGGCCGGCGGGGCGCTGGGAAGTTTCGGACGCCGAGTGGGAGAACGACCCCGGCGTCGGCACGACATGGGAGGCGTCGGACTCCGAGCGGAGGGAAGACGCGCCGGTGCTGGTGCCGAGGGAGCAGAGGATAGACGCCAAGACCTTCCTGCTCTCGGCCTTCATCTTCGTCGACGCCGCGGACGGCGCGGGCGACATCCTCGTCCAGCCGTAAGGCTCGCGAGCACGAACCCATCTCAAGGGCAGGCTCCGTCAGCGTTCAAGCGCCCGGCCGGCTCCGCCATCAACGAAAGTGGGACGTCCCCCGGGCGTCGCCCCACGCCAACAGCAGAGAAAGAATGTGAAGGAGAATTTTTATGAAAACCATGTCCGCAACCATCAAAGCTCTGTCGTGCGCGCTCTTCATCATGGCCCTTTCCTCCCTCGCGCAGGCGCAGGCGACCCGCACGTGGGTCTCGGGCCTCGGCAACGACGCCAACCCGTGCAGCCTCACCGCGCCGTGCAAGACCTACGCGGGCGCCATCTCGAAGACGGCCGTCCACGGCGAGATCAGCACGCTCGAC
>Ga0126304_10001882_pt1 | contig 10139 bp, 9 predicted proteins | sample Plot25_FD_92538 | JGI IMG/M metagenome (GOLD analysis project Ga0126304, IMG submission 92538) | Serpentine soil microbial communities from UC McLaughlin Reserve, CA, USA - Plot25 | ecosystem: Environmental > Terrestrial > Soil > Grasslands | place: USA: UC McLaughlin Reserve, Lake County...
CGTTCGCCTCGAGCAAGGTCACCTCGCGAGCCGGCAGGGACGCGGCGAGCGGGATGCCCGGGGTGCCTCCGCCGGACCCGACGTCGACGACCGAACCCTCGAAGCGAGCCACGAGGTCTACGCCCCGCAGCGCGTCGTCGAGCAGGCTGCGGCGCGCTTCCGCGAGGTCGCGAATGGCGGTGAGGCCCGGTGTTGCGACGACGTCTGCGAGCCAGCGCTCGAGCCGGCTACTCGCCGCCATCCGCGCGCATGACGACGACGAAGCGGTTCGGCTCGGTGCCCTCGCTCGTGGTCTCGACCCCGGGATAGTCCTTGAGCGCGACGTGGACGACCTTGCGCTCGACGGCCGTCATCGGCTCGAGCTCGACGCGGTCGCCGAACTGAACCGCTCGCTCGGCGCTGCGGCGCGCGATCGAGGCGAGCGTGGTCTCGCGGCGCGCACGGTAGCCGGAAGCGTCGACGACGACCTGACGCCGGTCGTCAGGAAGCGTGCGCGAGACGATCGCGTTCGCAAGGTACTGGATCGCGTCGATCGTCTGACCGTGCTTGCCGATCAGGAGGCCGAGGTTCCCGCCCGTGCACGTGGCGACAAGCACGTCGTCCTCCTCGTGCAGATCGATGCGGCACCGAGCGCCGATCCCCTCGACGATCCGCTCGAGCACCTCGCGCGCGAGCTCGGGCACGGGGCCTTCCGGATCGGCCGTGGCCGCGTCCGGACGCGCCCCGTCCTCACGAGACACAGTCGCGAGCACCCGGGCCGGCTCATAGCCGACACCGAGCAATCCGCGCTCTCCCTCGGACACGACCTGGAAGCGAACGGCGGCCTTGTCGAGCCCGGGCTGGAGCCGCTCGAGCTCGCGGAGCGCGGCCCACTTGGCCTCACCGACGGTCTCGCCCATGCCCTCGGCGTGAAGCTCCTCGCTCATCTCCTCGCCCGCTTCTTCCGCTTGACCTTGCGCGCCTGCTGCTTCTGCGCCGGCTTCGGCTGATCGTCGGCGGGCTTCGGCGCCTCGTCAGGTCGTGGCGGTTTCGGCGGGGTCCGCGACGAGCGCTTCTCCGGCAGCTTGGGCTTCGGGGCCAACCGACGCGTGATCAGGCCCTGGCCCACCGTCCACAGGTTCGTGGTCACCCAGTAGAGGACGAGGCCGGCCGGAAAGTTGAGGACGACGAAGAGGAACGCGAGCGGCAGGATCAAGAGCAGCGTCCGTTGCGTGCGGTCCATCGTGCTCGACATCAGCAGCGTCGAGGCGGTCTGGCTGATCGCGTAGATCGCGAGCAGCAGGTAGCCCGACCAGTGCGAGTTCGCCGGCGCCGTGATGTCCGGCACGATCCCGAGCCACCCCAGGTCGCTGCCCGGGTAGTTGGGGAAGATCTCCTTCTCGAAGTTCTTCAGGACGAAGTAGAGTGCGAAGAAGATCGGGATCTGCGCCACGATCGGCAGGCACGACGCGGCCGGGTTGATCTTGTTCTCCTTGTAGAACGCCATCAACTCCTGGTTCATGCGGGCGCGGTCGCCCTTGTACTTGGCCTGGATCGCCTTCATCTCGGGCAGATGGGCCTGCATCCGCTGCATCGAGTGGATCTGGCGGACGGTCAGCGGCACGAGCAGGATCCGCACCATGAGCGTCAGCGCCACGATCGCCCACGCCCAGGGCAGGCCGGCCGTGCCGTGCAGCCACTCGAGGACGTGCGTGAGGACGTTCTCGATCGGGGTGAGCGGGTTCACCGGTCGAACAGCCTTCGGTCGGAGACGAAGTCGACGCCGCCGTGGCTCCACGGGTTGCAGCGCAGGAGCCGCCAGCCGGCGAGGACAGAGCCGCGGAAGAACCCGTGGGTCCGGAGCGCATCGAGTGCGTACTGCGAGCAGCTCGGGTGGTACTTGCAGGAGCCGGCGAAGAGCGGGCCGAAGGTCCACCGCCAGGCGTAGACGACTCCCATCGCCGCGTACCTCACGTCGCGCGCCTCAGGACCTCGTCGATGCGCTCGCCGAGCCAGTCGAGGCCGCGCGAATCGGCAGTCTCGGGCAGGCCGGCGCGGGCCAGAAGCACGTAGTCGCGCCCAGGCGGGACGTCGTCGAGCCGCGCGCGCCACGCCTCGCGGAGCTGCCGCTTGAGCCGGTTCCTCGTCACCGCCGAGCCGAGCGACTTCGGCACGGCGAGGCCCAGGCGGGGGTCGCCGTCGGCATCTTGGCGTGGAAACCAGTAGAGCACGACGTAGCGGCTCGCGAAGGAGCGGCCGTGGCGATAGACGGCCTCGAAGTCGCGCGAGCGCGAGAGGCGGTGGCGGCGCTCCACGCGGGCGGGAGCCGTCAGGCCGACAGGCGCTTGCGACCGCGTGCGCGGCGACGCTTGAGGATCGCCTGACCGGCGCGCGTGGCCATCCGCGCTCGGAAGCCGTGTCGGCGCTTTCGCCGACGCACGTTGGGCTGATAGGTGCGCTTCAAAGTCCGAAAGAGAGGTGAGTGGAGAGGGTGTCCCGCAGGACGCGAATGAGTATAGACGAGGTCTTTTCGGCTTCGGTTTCCACAGTTGCAAGCAGACTCGCGAAGGTACTGCGAGCGCGGGTTTCGAGGCGCACGAGCGGCCCTGTTTCCCCACCTGTGGATAACGGTGTGGATGTACCTCTTTTCCCTGCAAATCACGGTAAACTAGTCCACCGAAGTCTCCACAGGAACAGCCGTTGTGAGGGCGGTTTGACGCTGCTATGCTCGCCGCTCTTTTCGTCGAATCAGGAGAGCGGGACCGCCGAGTGGAGCGCCAGCGTGAGCTGACTGCCGACGACCTCTGGAACGAGGTCGCCGACCGGCTCAAGGACGCGCTCAACGCCACCACCTTCCGCACCTGGTTCGACCAGGTCGAGGGCGGCGACGTCTCCGAGGAGGCGGTCGTCCTCACCGTCCCGAACGACTTCACGCGGAACTGGATCGAAGCGCACTTCTTGGGGCTCGTCCAGGCTGCGGTGCGCGAGCTCACCGGCGACGAGCGGCCCGTTCGGCTCGCCGTCAGGACCGAGCGCGACCCCAACGAGGCCGTGGTGTCGGCGGAGACGGGCTTGACGTCGTCGATCACCCCTCCGGCGCGTACGGCGTCTGGGGGGCTGAATCCGAAGTACACGTTCGACTCGTTCGTGATCGGCTCGTCCAACCGCTTTGCGCACGCAGCGGCGCTCGCCGTCGCCGAGGCACCGGCCCAGGCGTACAACCCGCTTTTCATCTACGGCGGCACCGGGCTCGGGAAAACGCACCTGCTCCAGGCCGTCGGGCAGTACGTCGACGAGCACTCGTCCACGCTCGGCGTCAAGTACGTCACCAGTGAGACGTTCATGAACGATTTCATCAACTCGCTGCGCGACAAGCGGATCGAGGGCTTCAAGACGCGCTACCGCAGCTACGACCTGCTGATGATCGACGACATCCAGTTCCTCGAGGGCAAGGAGCGGATCCAGGAGGAGTTCTTCCACACCTTCAACTCGCTCTACGAGGCCGGCCGGCAGATCGTGATCTCGTCCGACCGCCCGCCGCGGGAGATCTCCACGCTCGAGGAGCGGCTGCGCTCCCGTTTCGAGTGGGGTCTCATCACCGACATCCAGCCACCCGACCTCGAGACGCGGATTGCGATCCTCAGGAAGCGCGTCAAGACCGACGGCATCCACGTCCCCGACCCCCAGGTCCTCACATTCATCGCGAGCCGCGTGTCCACGAATATCCGCGAGCTCGAGGGCGCGCTCACGCGCGTCGTCGCCTTCTCTTCGCTCACCGGCCGGTTGATGACCGTCGACCTCGCGCAAGACGTGCTTCGCGACGTCTTCCCGCAGGGCGAGGCCGCGGAGGTCTCGATCGAGCGGATCCAGGAGACCGTCATCGACCGCTTCGGGATCTCGCTCGACGAGCTTTGCGGCGAGAGGCGCTCGCAGAACATCGTCTACCCGAGGCAGGTCGCGATGTATCTCTCGCGCGAGCTGACCGACTCTTCGCTCCCGAAGATCGGCCGGCACTTCGGCGGCCGCGACCACACGACGGTGATCCACGCGACCACCAAGATCGCGCGCCTGATCCGCGAGGACCGCTCTGTGTACAACCTCGTGCAAGAGTTGACCGCACGCATCAAGCAAGCACGCTGAACGTGTGGACGGCCGATGACCTCCTCGGAAGGCCTGTTGGTAACGGGCGCTTTTCCCCTTCCGGCGTCCCCAGGACGAAGCACGGAACCATGCGGCTGCACGCCGTCGTCCCCGTCCTCCACACTCCCTAGTACTACTACGAGAGGATTTAGATGATTGAAGTCGACACAGTTGTCGGGACGGGGATGAAGGGAACCTGCGCACGAGACGAGCTGCTTCGTCACCTCGGCGTCGTCTCCCGTGCCGTGTCGACACGGATGACTGTCCAGATCCTCTCGGGCATCAGGCTCTCCGCTGCCGAAGGCAGGCTCGAGCTCGCAGCTACCGACATGGAGCTCTCGCTGCGCTCGGGGTTCGAGGCCGAGATCGGGGACGAAGGAGTGGTCGTCGTGCCCGGCAAGACGTTCGTCGACATCGTCCGGCTCCTGCCGGACGCCGACGTGGCGCTCGAGCACAAGCCCGAGGAGGGCTCGCTCGTCCTCACGTGTGGCTCCGCGACCTACCGGCTGCACACGTACAACCCCGAAGACTTTCCGCAGCTGCCCGATGTGTCGAAGGTCCAGCTCGTCCCGGTCGACCGCGCGGCGATGCTCGAGACCGCAGCGCGTGTCGGGCGAGCCGCTTCGCGGGACGAGTCCAGGCCGGTGCTCACGGGCATCCTTGTGCGTTTCGACCCGGGCAAGCTCACGATGGCCGCGACCGACTCGTACCGCATGGCCGTCAAGGAGACGGCCGTCGACGGCGAGACGCCGGACTTCGAGGCCATCGTGCCGGCGAAGGCGCTGGCCGAGCTCACGCGAATCGCGCAGGCCGGTGACGAGCTCTACCTCGGCGTCCACGAGAACAACCAGGTCGTGTTCGGGACGGACGGGGTCTGGCTGACCACGCGGCGGATCGACGGGCAGTTTCCGAACCACAAGCAACTCATCCCCGAGACCTTCGAGTACTCGCTCGCGCTTCCGCGTGAGGAGTTGCTCGAGGTCGTTCGCCGCACTGCGGTCATGGCCCAGCGGAACTCGCCGCTGCGCCTGCGCTTCTCCGACGGCGAGCTCACGATCTCCGCGCGGACGCAGGACGTCGGCGAAGCCACCGAGTCGCTGCCCGTCTCGTTCGCCGGCGACGCGCTCGAGATCGGCTTCAACCCGGAATTCCTGCGCGAGGGAATCGAGTCCGTCGACGAGGACGAGCTGCAGTTGCGGCTGATCAGTCCGCTGCGACCGGGACTCATCCAGAGCGCCGAGGGTGACTTCTCTTACCTGATCATGCCTATACGGCTAGCGGGATAGCGACCGTCTAGCTGATCGTCGGGACGCTCACGCTCCGCCAATTCCGCTCCTACGCGAACCTCGAGCTGGGGCTCGAGCCGGGCCTCGTGCTCGCGGTCGGGCCCAACGGCGCCGGCAAGACGAACCTGCTCGAGGCGCTCCACGTCGGCACCCAGGGCTTCTCGCCCCGCACCCGCACCGATGCGCAGGTGATCCGCTTCGGAGAGACGGCGGCGCGCGTCGAGCTCCGCGGCGAGCGCGACGGCGCTCCGGTCGAGGTCCAGGTGACGCTACGCCTGCACGAGGGCAAGCGCGCGCTGCTGAACGGCTCGCGCCTCGGCGCCGCGGAGCAGCTGCGCTCGGAGGTGGCGACGCTCGTCTTCACGCCGGACCGCCTCGCCGTGGTCAAGGGCGGGCCCGCCGCCCGCCGCGCCTACTTCGACCGCGTCGTCGGGCGGCTTTCGCCGGCGCGGGCAGGTCTCTCGGCGGAGTACGGCGCCGCCGTCGCGCAGCGCAACGCCTCGCTCCGACGGGTTGCCTCTGGGTTCTCGTCGCGCGAAGCGCTCGCGCCCTGGACCGAGCGGGTGGCGGAGCTCGGCGCACGGCTCGTGGAGGCCCGCGTCGACACGATCGGCGAGCTCTCGCCGCGATTCGCGGAACGCGCCGCGGAGCTTGGGCTGCCCTCGGGCCGGGTCGAGTACGCGGGCGATCCGCCGACCCGTGAGGCGCTCGAGGCAAGAATCGACCGTGACCTGGAGCGCGGCGTCACGGGTCTCGGCCCACACCTTGACGACGTCGCGATCGCGTCGGAGACGCGCGACCTTCGCGCGTTTGGATCCCAGGGCGAGCAGCGCCTGGCCGTGCTGTCTCTGCTCCTGGCCGAGTACGAGTTGCTCGCGGGGTCGGGCCGGACGCCGCTCCTCCTGCTCGACGACGTGCTCTCGGAGCTCGACGAGAGGCGTCGACGGATCCTCGCGGAGCGGATCCGCAGCAGCGGCCAGACCTTCCTCACCGCGACGAGCACGGACGCGCTCCCCTCAGCCCCCGACCAGCTGATCGAGGTGAGGCCCGGTGCCGCGCGCGTGGCGTGAGCCGGAGCGAATCGGCGGCGCGGTTCGCCGTCAGCTCGCACGCTTCGGCGCGCCGACTCGAATCGGCGGCATCGTGGACGGGTGGCCGTCCGCGGTGGGTGGCCTGGTGGCGCGGAACGCCTGGCCGGCGCGCGTGCAGCGGGACGGAACACTCGTCGTGCACACGAAGGACGCCGTCTGGGCATTCGAGCTCGGCCACCGGTCCGCGGAGATCGTCGGCCGGCTGGGCGGGGACGTGCGCGCGATCAGATTCGTTCCCGGCCCCATCCCTGAAGCTACCCTCCCGGAGCCAGGGACCTCGGCCCCGTCGCCTGTCAGGGCAACGGCGGACCAGCTCGAGCAAGGGGCAGCGCTCGCGTCGGGGATCGCCGACGACGAGCTCCGCGAGCGGGTAGCGAAGGCGGCCGCGGCGAGCCTCGCACGAGCCGCCGACGGCCGGTCTCTCTGGTAGACTTCAAAGCGCCCGAAAATGGCAAGAATGCAGGGCTTTTTTTATGGCTGAAGCCGCCTATACAGCAAAAGACATCACCGTTCTGGAGGGCCTGGAACCGGTCCGGCTGCGCCCGGGCATGTACATCGGCTCGACGGGCGCCAGAGGTCTTCACCACCTCGTGTTCGAGGCTGTGGACAACTCCGTCGACGAGGCGCTTGCGGGCCGAAATGAGCGCATCGAGGTCACGGTTCACCCCGACAACTCGGTGACCGTTCGCGACTGGGGCTCCGGCATCCCCGTTGACGTCATGCCCGAGCAGGGACTGCCGGCGCTGACTGTCGTCTTGACCAAGCTCCACGCCGGCGGCAAGTTCGGCGGCGAGGGCTACAAGGTGTCGGGCGGCCTGCACGGCGTCGGCATCTCGGTCGTGAACGCGCTCTCGGAGCGGTTCGTCGCGGAGGTTCGTCGCGACGGCAAGACGTACCGGCAGGAGTTCGAGCGCGGCAACCCGCTCGGGGACATGGAGATCGTCGGGCCGGCCGCCGAAGCCGACTCCGGGACGACGATCACGTTCCTCGCCGACGCCGAAATCTTCGACGAGGAGGAATTCGAGTTCAACGCGGAGACGCTCGCGCAGCGTCTGCGCGAGACGGCGTTCCTCACCCGCGGCCTCCGGATCGTGCTCACGGACGAGCGCGCCGACGGCAAGCGCTTCGAGTTCCACTACGAGGGCGGGATCCGGGACTTCGTCGCGCATGTGAACAAGGCCAAGGACCCCGTCCACAAGCACATTGTCTATTTCGAGGCCGAGCAGGGCCAGGGCTCCCTCGAGGTCGCGATGCAGTGGAACACCTCGTACGTCGAGTCGATCTTCTCGTTCGCGAACAACATCAACACGCACGAGGGCGGCTCGCACCTGTCCGGCTTCCGCAGCGCGCTCACGGGAACGCTCAACCGCCACGCGCGTTCGGCCGGCCTCCTCAAGGAGAAGGAGGACAACCTCGAGGGCGAGGACGTGCGCGAGGGTCTCGCCGCGGTCATCTCCGTGAAGCTCCGCGACCCGCAGTTCGAGGGGCAGACGAAGACGAAGCTCGGCAACCCGGGAATCGAGGGCCTCGTTCGAACGGCGGTGAACGAGCGGCTCTCCCACTTCCTCGAGGAGAACCCGACCGACGCGCGCCAGATCATCAACAAGGCGATCGCGGCCCGGAACGCCCGCCAGGCGGCGCGGAAAGCGCGGGAGCTCACGCGGCGGAAGAGCGCGCTCGAGAACTCCTCGTTGCCGGGCAAGCTGGCCGACTGCTCGATCCGCGATCCCGAGGTAACCGAGCTGTACCTCGTCGAGGGCAATTCGGCCGGCGGCTCCGCGAAGGACGCGCGCGACCGCACGTACCAGGCGATCCTCCCGCTGCGCGGCAAGGTCATCAACGCCGAGAAGAACCGGATCAACAAGGTGCTCTCCAACCTCGAGATCCAGGCGATGATCACCGCGATCGGCACCGGGATCGGCGACGAGTTCGACGTCTCCAAGCTGCGTTACAACCGCGTGATCGTGATGACGGACGCCGACGTGGACGGCTCCCACATCCGCACGCTGATCCTCACCTTCCTCTTCCGCAACATGGGCGAGCTGGTCGAGCGCGGGCACGTCTACATCGCAGTTCCGCCGCTCTACCGCGTGAAGATCGGCAACCAGGAGCTCTACGTCGAGAAGGAGTCGCAGTTCGAGGAGCTGCTGGTCCGCGAGCGCGTCAAGGACATGGTCGTCACCAACCGGAGCGGCGACGAGGTCACGCTGACCGAGAACCGCTACGGCCGGTTCGTCCGGACGCTGAACGAGTTCGAGGGCTGGCTGCAGCGGCTCCGCGCCGACTACGGCAACCTGCCCGCCGACTTCGTGGTCAAGCACAGGCTCGTCGAGACCGACGTCGTGTCCGCCGGCGACGTCGCGGCCGCGCTCGGGGCAATGGAGCCGAACGGCTACGAAGTCGCGATCACCGGCCAGACGGACGGCCACGTGCACGCGAAGGTGATCGAGCGCGAAACGAGCGCCGCCTCCTTCGTCGACGTGCCGGCCGACGTCTTCGCGTCGCCGGTCTACGAAGGGCTGCGACGGACATATGCCCGTCTGGTCGACGTCGTCGGGGCGCCGCCGTACGCAATCGCGCTCGGCAAGAAGACGCGAAGCGCGGAGACCTTCGAGTCGCTCCGGCACGAGTCGCTCGACCTTGCCAAGGAGGGGATCCAGGTCAGCCGCTTCAAGGGGCTTGGCGAGATGAACGCCGACGAGCTCCGCGACACGACGATGGACCCGGCGCGCCGAATGCTGGTCAAGGTCGAGGTCGAGGACGCGACCGCCGCCGATGAGATCTTCTCGAAGCTGATGGGCGACCAGGTCGAGCCGCGCCGCGATTTCATCGAGCAAAACGCTAAAGACGTGAGGTTCCTGGATGTCTGAGACCGACGTCGGGCCTCTCAACCCCGGCCGCATCGAGAGCCGCGAGCTCGAGCAGGAGATGCGCTCGAGCTTCCTCGACTACGCGATGTCGGTCATCGTCGCGCGGGCGTTGCCCGACGTGCGGGACGGGCTCAAGCCCGTGCATCGCCGTGTGCTCTACGGCATGCATGAGGCGGGCATGCAGCCCAACCGGCCGTACAAGAAGTGCGCACGCATCGTCGGCGACGTCATGGGCTCGTACCACCCGCACGGCGACGCCGCGATCTACGACACGCTCGTTCGGATGGCGCAGCCGTTCTCGCTGCGCTACCCGCTGGTCGACGGTCAGGGCAACTTCGGAAACCTGGACGACGATCCACCAGCCGCGATGCGCTACACGGAATGCCGGCTCTCACGCATCGCCACCGAGATGCTACGCGACATCGATGCCGACACGGTCGACTTCAAGCCCAACTACGACGAGTCCCGGCGCGAGCCCACCGTCCTGCCGGCGCGCTTCCCGAACCTGCTCGTCAACGGCTCCTCCGGGATCGCCGTGGGGATGGCGACCAACATGCCGCCGCACCGGCTCGGCGAGGTCGTCGACGCGATCATGCAGCTGGTCGACAAGCCCGACACGAACGTCGAGGACCTGATGAAGCACATCAAGGGTCCCGACTTCCCGACTGGCGGGATCATCGTCGGCCGCGAGGGCATCCGCGACGCCTACCGCACCGGCCGCGGGCGGGTCGTCATGCGGGCGCGCGCCCACATCGAGGAGCTGCGAGGCGGCA
>Ga0126304_10001883_pt1 | contig 10137 bp, 12 predicted proteins | sample Plot25_FD_92538 | JGI IMG/M metagenome (GOLD analysis project Ga0126304, IMG submission 92538) | Serpentine soil microbial communities from UC McLaughlin Reserve, CA, USA - Plot25 | ecosystem: Environmental > Terrestrial > Soil > Grasslands | place: USA: UC McLaughlin Reserve, Lake County...
GACCCGGAGCGATCGTCGTTGCCGTTGTCGTCGTCGTCATGGCCGCGGCCGTGCCGGTCCTCGCCGCGGTCGTCGTCGTCCACGCGGTCGTCGTCGCGGTCGTCGTCGTCGCCGGCGAGCGCCCCGGTGCAGCGGGGATCGTTCGCGTGCTCCGCCTCGTCGCACGGGCCGCTGACGTCCTCGCCGGCCTCACGCCGGGTGGTGGTCGTCGCCGCGGTCGTTGTGTCGTCGGCGGTGGTGGTGGTGCCTTCAACGGTCGTCGTCTCGTTGGTCGTGACGCTGCCGGCGGGTGATCCCGTCAGCGCGCCCCCCGCGAGAGCGCCGCCGGCGGCCAGCAGCATGAACGCTGCAAGGCCGATGACGAGCTTGGTCATGTGTCCTCCTGTGGTCATGGCCACAGGCTCGCGGACGGCCTCCCAAGAGCGGGCTACGCCCGCGGAAAACCTTGGTTAAGCCTTGGTATCGCCCGGCAACCGGATTCCGGCGGCCTGCTCACGGAGAGCCGGCACGGGATCCGCCGTCGGCGGCGCGACGAGCAGCACCGCGCCATAGCCGTGGCCGGCCAGCGCGTCGACGAGCAGCTGGAGCCCGAGGGCCAACGCGAACGCCTTGTGCGCGTGCTCGCCGCCGAAAGGGAGGAGCTCGCTCTCCGTGGCGCGCCCGGCGATCACGTCGCCGTAGGTGACACGCCCCATGGAAACGTCCACGACAACCGGGTCGGTGTTGGAGCTCGGGATGGCGATCGACAGCGGGTTCGTGCCGGCGAGCGGCGGCCCGCCGTCCGGATGCCCCAGCCGGGGCGGCGAGGTCGCCGTCAACGCAGCAACGAGGTCGCCGTCTGCAAGGCGGCGCGTGTAGTGCCCGAGCATCCCCGTCGGGAAGCAGTTCGACGCGACGACGACGCGGGCGTGCTCAGGCGGACTCGCGAGCTGCGCGTCGCAGATCTCCGCGAGGGTCAAGTAGCCGAGCGCGCCTCGGCCGTCCCAGCGCTCGTAGCTCGGCGCAGCGACGAGACGTTCGGGCTTGGCAGCGGGGTCGAGCCGCTGCGTGGCCAGCCACTCGATGCGAGCTAGGCCGTGTCCAGTCTTTCCGCGGGCCTCGGCGTCGAGGAAGTGAGCAGCCAGGATCTCCGCGTCATGCTCCGCAAAGCCGAGCTCTCGTAACCGGGGAAGCGCGTCCTCAGCGCGCACGGACGCCGGCGAGCGGGAGCGGCTTCGAGATGCCGAGCCCTTCTTCTCGCCGCGTCGCGACAACCGCCTCGGCGAGCGACGCGATCTCGCGCGACGCCGCCGCATCGGGCTGCTCCCAGACGAGCGGCTCGCCGCGGTCCGCGGCTTCACGCAGCGCGGGGTCGAGCGGGATGCGCCCGAGGAGCGGCACGCCGATCTCCTCGGCGAGCGCGGCGCCGCCGCCGGAGCCGAAGAGTTCGTCGCCGCTGCCGGCGAGGTACGACATGTTCTCGACGGCACCGATCAGCCGCATGTTCGTCTTCTCGGCCATCTGGGCCGCGCGTACCGCGACCTGCTGTGCGGCCGGCTGCGGCGTGGTCACGACGAGCACCTCGGCCCGCGGAAGGAGCTGCCCGAGCGAAATCGAGACGTCGCCGGTCCCGGGAGGCATGTCCACGACAAGCGTGTCGAGCTCGCCCCAGTGGACGTCGGAAAGGAACTGCTCGAGCGCCTTGTGCAGCATCGGCCCGCGCCACATCACGGGCGCGTTGTCGTCGAGGAAGAACCCGATCGACATCAGCTTCAGCTCGTCGCGGACAGGCGGCACGATCATCCGGTCGACGACGACGGGCCGCTGGTGGACGCCGAGCATGTGCGGGATCGAGTGACCGTAGACGTCGGCATCGAGCACGCCCGTGCGCTGCCCGAGTCGGGCGAAGGCGGCGGCGAGATTCGCCGTCAGCGTCGACTTCCCGACACCGCCCTTGCCGCTCGCAACCGCGATCACGCGCGTCGAGCGGTCGAGCGAGATGCCCTTCGTGCGCGGCGAGACGCCGCCGCGCAGGCGCGTCGTCAGCGCCGCCTTCTCCTCCGGGCTCATCACGTCGAACTCGACCGAGACGGACTCGACCCCGGACAGCGGCAGGAGCTCGCGCCGCACCTGCTCCTCGAAGCTGTGCCGGAGCGGACAGCCCGGGACGGTGAGGGCGATCGTGACCGCCACATGGTCGCCCTGCACATCCACCCCACGCACCATCCCGAGCTCCGTCACGGGCTTGCGGAGCTCCGGGTCGATCACGCGCGAGAGCGCCTCGGTGAACTGTTCGGGCGTTGGCTGCACACTTCAAGACTAGACGCCTAGGAGCTCCTTGAGCCGTTGGCCGTTGTACACCGCAAAGCCCTCCCAGTCGTTGTTGAAGTACGCGTAGACGTCGGCGTCCGCGTCGCGCCAATCGCCGATGCGCTCCGCCCACTCCTGCAGCTCGCGCTCCGAGTAGTTTCCCCGCCGGCCGCGCGTGCCGCTGTGGAAGCGGACGAACGTCCAGTCGGCGGTGAGCTCGAGCTGGCGGAACGGGTACTTGGGGCTGTCGGGGATCACGAGAGCCGCGCCGCGATTGCGCAGCAACTCATAGACCTCGTCGACGTACCACGTCGGGTGCCTGAACTCGAAGCAGTGGCGCCCGCTCGGCAGCGCCTTCAGCGCCGCCGTCAGCCGCTCGTCGTCGCGCTTGAAGGTGGGCGGCAGCTGCCAGAGAACGGGCCCCATCTTGGGGGAGCGCGCCAGCGGGGCGACGCGCGAGTAGAAGAGCGGGATCCCCTGCTCGAGCCCACCGAGGCGGCGGACGTGCGTGATGTACCGGCTCATCTTCACCGCGAAGAGGAATCCGGGCGGACTAACCTCGACCCAGCCCCGGACCGCCGAGACCTTCGGCAGGCGGTAGAAGGTGTTGTTGATCTCGACGGTGTCGAAGAGCGTCGCGTAGTGGGCGAGCCAACGCTTGGCCGGCAGGCCCTTCGGGTAGATGCGCTCGCGCCAGTGGGCGTAGTTCCAGCCCGAGCACCCGATGCGGATCTCGCTCACATGACGAGGATCTCCACGAGGCGATCCCTTAACCCCTCGGTCGGAGCCGCGACCACGAGCGACCGAGGCGCAACGTCGAGCGGTGCCGCTTCCCAAGGGCGCGCGTCCGCGAACCCGATCGGGATTCCGCACTCCCGCACGACGAGCTGCGCAGCGGCGATGTCCACCGCGCGCGCATCGCGAAGCGAGCAGACGGCGTCCACGCGGCCGGCCGCGAGCTGGCACAGCGAGAGCGCGAGCGAGCCCAGCACCCGGAAGCGCTGCGCGTAGCCGGCGAGCGCCTCTGCATGCTGGGCCACCGACGTCGAAACAGTCCCTTCGAGAACGAGGATCTCGACCTTGTCCTTGGGCAGGACGCCGCCGAGCGGCTCCCCGTCGAGCTGCGCGCCGTCGCCCTTGCTCGCGGTCCACTCCTCCCCGGTCGCGAAGTCGTAGACGTAGCCGAAGACCACGTCACCCATGGACGGGCCGTCGGACACCCCGATCGAGAGGCAGAAGTGCCGCAGCCCCCGCTTCGCGTTGACGGAGCCGTCGATCGGGTCGACGACCACACGGGCCTTCGATTCACCGAACGTCCGCATGCCCAGCTCCTCCGAGACGAGCAGGAACTCGTGGCCGTCGGCGTGGAGCCGCTCGAGCTGCGCGACGACGGCTCGCTCCGCGGCATCGTCGACGGCCGTCGTCTCGTCGCCGCCGACCCCCCGCGCGAGCACGGGCTCCCGCTCGTTGCGCGTCGGCAGGTCGTCGAGCACGCGGCGGACGTCCTCTGCGGCCGCGCGGCAGACCTCGAGCCAGGGCTTCACTCGGCGTGAAAGAGCAGGCCGGAGAGGAGCTTGGGATAGAAGTACGTCGTCTTCTGCGGCAGCGTCTCGCCGCGCTCGGCGAAGCGGAAGACGTCCTCGATGCGCGTCGGCCGGACGATGAAGGCGCCTCCGGCCCGACCACTGTCCACCGCCGCCACGGCCTCTTCGACCGACGGCGTGTAGGTGATCCCTTGCGGCGCCATCGACTCGACGAGCTGGACGTCGAGCTCACCTTCGCGGCCGTGGACGACGGCGATGTCGTCGGCGCGGCGGTACAGAACGGCAGCCGAGCGATCGGGAGGCTCGGCCTCGAGCTCCGCGAGCGCGCTCCTCAGGTCGGCGTACGCCGGCGCAGGCCCATTCACCTGCTCGGCGATCCGGTGCGTCGGAAAGATCATCAGGCCGGGATCCTCGGTCGAGACCAGTACGACCGGAATCGCGACGGCGCCATAGGCGAGTGCCGTCTCGTAGCGATGGTGGCCGTCGGCGATCAGGAGCTGTTTCTCCGCAAACGCTTGCTGGATGCCCTCGGCGGGGAGGCGCCACAGGTTCGCCCCCTCGGTCTCGAGATCGGGCGTGCCCGTCCGAAACTCGAATGGCGGCGCGCCGTCGTAGAGCAGGAAGATCGGCTCGAAATGGACGTTCGTCGCTCGGAGGAGCCGCAGCCGGTCCTCCTTCGGACCGGCGTGCGTGCGCTCATGAGGCAGGACGACGCGGTGCTGGTACGGCTCGGGCCGGAGCGACGCAACGAGGCCGCGGCGCGTGCGCGGCACGCCGTCCGGCCCCACGTAGTCCTGCTCCAGCGCCCAGAACGACGGCTCGTTCTCGCGCACGACGACGCCGTCGGACTGCCACTCTCGCCAGAGACGAGCGGCGTCGGCGGGCTCCTCCGGGATGGTGAGGTGGGCGACGTTGAACGGGCTCCGCTCCAGCAGCTCCTCGCGCTGCGTGGGGTCGATGACGTCGTACGGCGGGGCGACGAGACGGTCGAGCGGGCCGGCGACGTCCTCGTCGTAGCGGAAGGCCCGAAACGGCTTCACGACGGCCATCGCGGGCGAGCGTACCATCCGTTTCGTCCCTAGAAGCTCCGGAGCCTCTATCCATACGGGGTTCGCTCAACTAGGCGATTCGTACCCGCCGCGGCTGCCGTACCGGGTGCAGATGTGTGGTCTCGGTGTGTGGTCTCGGTGTGGTCTCGGCGGCGTCGCCGGCGCTGGCAACTCAGCGGACAGCGTAGAGCTTCAAGAGCCCCGCCTGAGACCGGTCGGTGCCGCTGTTTGAGCGGTTTACCGCTTGCAGTAGTACGTGCGGCCGCCGTAGACGACCCGGATCTTGAACGTCGCGTTGCGCTCGTCCGCAGACCAATGGACGCAGAGCCAACGGCCCAAGCGCCCGCCGGCACGCCCGTACCAGCGGTAGGTGGCGTGGTCGCTTGGACAAGTGTGCGCCTGATGGCAGCGGGCGCGGTGCGCCTGCGCCTGATCGGTGGCGACAGCGCCGAAGACCAGTGCGGTGCTCGTGGCGACGACAGCTCCCGACAGGCCGAGTCGAAATCCCCGAGTCATGTTCCCCTCCTCACGTGCGAAACGACGGCTTCGGCGAGTTCGGCGAGTCTCCCACAGGTCGGACGCTTTTCCTGGGGCCGGTGCCGGCGGGCGCGCGTTTTGGGCGCGTCACGGTGGCGGTCGAACCGCGGGGCTGATGCGATGGACGCAGCGCACCGGGGAGGGTTCGGCCTGTAACGCCTTCCGAGAGATGGACACTTTTCCCGTTGGAGGACTTGTCGTGTCGGCCGCCAAGAAAAGGGTCTGTCAAGTCAACGATTAGGGGGAAGCAATGACCAAGCGGCACATGCTGTTGCGGCGGCCATCCCCGGCGATGGTCGTCGCCTGCATCGCGCTGGTTAGTGCGCTGACGCCGACCAGCTATGCGGCAGTTGCCTCACAGCTCGTCCCGAAGGACTCCGTGGGGACGGCGCAGTTGAGGAAGAACGCTGTCACCTCGAACGAGGTCAGGGACTTCACGCTTCGGGCATGGGACTTCAAGCGCGGCACTCTGCCGCGTGGTCCCGCCGGTCCCCAGGGTCCACCCGGCGTTATCGGCGACGTGACCGTCCGCCAAAGCTCGACCACGGTGCCTGCGGCCTCACCTGGGAACGGGCTGTACGTGACGCGGGCGGTGCAGATCAAATGCGAGTCCGGCGAGCGCGCAATCGCCGGCGGCTCCAGCTGGTCCAGCGACAGGAACGAGGAGGAGCTGGTCACGGTCTACAGCCACCCGGTGATGGAGAACCGGAAGGCCGTGGGCTGGCGCGCGAGAGGTGGCTCAGACCTGAACGTGGACCGGATCTTCACCGTCCAGGCCCTCTGCGCGAAGGGGTAACGGAGTACCGATCGGGGGGACGATCGTCCCCCCCGATCCCCCGCAGGGTTCACAAACTCGTCCTCGGGTCTCGGTGGGCGTCCGGCTCGCTGGGTTCCGGGCTCGTGCCGTCCGTCGAGGAGGGGGCGGCCGGGGCGGCTAGAGCAGCTGGTCGGTTTCTGTCTGCCCAGTAAGGCGTGGGCGCTTGGGCAGAAACAGATATGGGTGTCTGCTTTTGCCTTCGCCTGCGCGGTCGATTAGCTCGTCTTCGCTGAGCTTGGTTAGGTGTCGTTGGACTGTTGCCCGCGGCAGCCCGGTTCCGTCTTGGAGTTCTTTCAGGGTGGCGCTGCCGAGCGTGTGGATCGTCTTGAGGACTTCGGCCCGTTCTTGGTCGGCGGCGGTACTCGAGCGTATCGCCGCGGGCTTCGTAGCCGGTGTCGGTGAGCGCGAGGACGAGCTCCTCGGGTGTGGACGCGAAGCGGCTGACGGCGTTCAGGATTCGTACTCCGTCGCCGGCCAGGGCGTCGCTGCGCGGCCGTTCGAGCTCGAGGACGATGTTGACGCCGCCAGTCAGCGCGTTTGAGCCGCGGACAGCCTCGCCGTAGTCGCCGAGGCTCTTCCGCTGGTGGGCGACGACGAGGACAGCCAGTCCGGCGCCGGCGGCCAGGATCAGCGGCGCCGGCGTTGTTCTCGGCGTCGCCCTTCAGGCCCGTCCACTTGTCGAACGTGTCGACGACGAGGACGGCGATCCGCTGCTCGAGGCAGTAGGCGACTGCCTCGGCGACGATGTCGGGCCAATCGCGGTCGCTGGCGTCGTGGCGCATCAGGAGGTGGACACGCCCGTCGAGCCGGAACCGCTGCTGCTTCTCGGCGAGCGTGCTGTGCCGCTCCTCGGACAGCAGCAGCACCCCACCGGCGCGCGTCGGCCGGCCGGCGAAGATGCTGCCGACCTCAAGCGCAGCGAGCAGGCCGAACACGAGGGTCGACTTACCGACCTTCGGCCTGCCGGCGAGGAGGGTGACGGCGCCCGGCGCGAGGTAGCCGCCCCACGTCCATGCAGGCTCGGCAGGGACGTTCTTGAGCTGGGTTTCGCCGTCGCCGAGGAGCTGCACTACTCGCGCTCGCGCGCCGGAAGTCTCGTCATGCAGGCCCGCCGCCGCGGCTTCCTTTATCACCCGCAGGACGACAAGCGCCGGTGTCCGGCACGTCGTTCGCTATCGCCTCGGCGGCCGCGCCTATCCGATCGTCCACGCGGGCTCGTTCGAGACGAAGAAGGACGCGGACAAGCGCCGCGACATCGTCGCCGGCGAGCTCGCGGCGGGCGGCAACCCGGCTGTGCTGCTCGCGGCCATGCTGACCCCGCCGACGCCGGTCAAGGTCGAAACCCAGGCCGAGCTCGGCGCCCGCTATCTGCACTCACGAATCGACCCGGACACGAAGACCGAGCGGGCGCACCGCTCGGCGCTCGAGCGGATCAAGGCATGCGCCGGCGACCGCGACCCCCGCGGGCTCACCTTCGCCGACTGCCAAGAACTCGTCGCGGCACGGCTCGCCGGCGATCCTGACACAGGCGTCAAGCCGCTCAAGCCGAGCACCGCCAAGAAGTAGTCAGCGTCCTCAAGATCCTCCTCGACTCCGCCGCCGTCGACCCGTACCCAGCTCGCGACAGGCGCGTGAAGCTGCCGACTGTGAGGGCGCAGGAGCCGAACCCCCCGACCGGCGCGCAGTTCCTCAAAATCCTCGACAACGTCCCCGAGGAGTGGCTGCTGCCGTTCGTGACGCACGAGGCGACCGGCTGCTACCTGGACGAGATCCTGACCCTGACGTGGGGAGACGTCGATGCCGCCGAGCGCAAGGTGATGGCGCGAGCCTGCAAGCTGGCCGGCATCCCGCACTACTCGCCGAAGAACCTGCGTGAGCGCAGGGCGTCGATCTGGCATCACGGCGGGCTGCCAGCGAAGACGCTTGCGGAGCGGCTGGGCCACGCGAAGGCGTCGATGTCGCTGGACGTGTATACGGACACGCTCGACGCCGGCGAGGGGGAGGTCGAGGAACTGCAAGCTCGAGTCGCAGGAAGGTAGGGATGCGCTGGGCTTGGTTCGTGCTCGCTGTCGTCGTCGTTGCGCTCGGGGTTGCCGCTGGTCTGTACGCGGCAGGGCCAGAACGACAGTGCAGGCACACCCACACCGGGCAGAAGTATCCCGGAGCGCCGATCGAGGACTTCTGCGACGACTGGGGAAACTCGAACGTCTGGGAGCGGATCAGCGGAGCAGTTAGCGGCGACTGATCCGACTGCCACCTGCCAGCACCTGAAAGGCTCCAAGCGGCGCCTTTCGTCTAGCTGCGAGCGCTCCTAGTGTGGTTCCGGTTGGGTTTCGAACGCTCCGAGAGCCCGCAAACCCGCATGGTTGCCCGGTATCCGGAGTCGTCCCTAGACTCGGGCCGTGAGTGCGATCGCCGAGCTCCAGGAGGACCGCGTCGTGGAGGGCGTCTATGCGGTCGCGAGGAAAGAGCGGCGGCGCACCCGAACCGGCTCCGACTACCTCGCGCTCGAGCTCGTCGACCCGAGCGGCCGGATCGAGGCGCGCGTGTGGAGCGACGTCGAGCTCCTCGACGGTCGCTTCGGCGAGGGTGACGCCGTGCGCGTGCTCGGGCGCGTCGACAAGTTCCGCGACCGCCTCCAGCTGGACGTGCGGACGCTCGAGCCCACCGAGGCCGACGTCGTCGCGCTCACGCCCGGACTATGGCGCGACGCCGACGAGCTCGACGGCTTCCTCGAGTTCCTCGGCACCGAGGTCGCGCACCTCGGCCTGAGAACGCTGGTCGACCGCTTCCTCGCAGACGACCGGCTCCGCGCCCGGCTCCGGGAGCTCCCCGCGAGCCCGGAGCTCCACCACGACTACGCGGGTGGCCTGTTGGAGCACACCGTCGCCGTCGCGACGATCTGCCGCGACGCCGCGCAGGTTCACCCACGGCTCCGAGCCGACCTCCTCGTCGCCGCAGCGCTGCTCCACGACATCGGCAGGACGCTCGAGCTCGGACGAGCACCCACTTTCCGGCCCACCGACGAAGGTCGGCTGCTGGGCCACGTCCAGCTCGGCATCAGGCTGATCGAGTCGCGGGCAGAGGAGCTCGACGGTGACGTCCTCGCCGAACTCATCCACGCAGTTGCCGTGCACCATGACGGACGAGCGGCCAAGACCGCCGAGGCCGCCGTGCTCTACCACGCGAACCAGCTGGACGCCGTCGCGGCGACGAAACCTGCGACCTAGGCCAGGTTCCGCCGCACCAGCAGGAACGACAGCGGCACGAGGGCGATCAGCAGGACGTAGGGCCCCAGCGGCTGGATGTCGACGGTCTTCACGCTGACGGTCGACGAACCCTTCCCGAACTGCGCCTTCGCCGCCTCGATCGCGGCGCCCAGCTGATTCTCGTCGAACGTCTCGCCGTGCACCGCCCGGGCGTAGATCTGGGCATACGCGGCACTGCTCTCCTCCGGGACATACCCCTGCTCGACCCCATTGGGGCCGTACACTCGCTCGCCCTGCGCCCAGAAGCGCACGAGGATCGTCTTGACGCCACTGTCGACGAACGCTCCGGTCAACCGCTCGACCTCGAAGCGCTTCGTCTCGGCGTCGGTGAGGATCACGAGCAGACGCCGCTTCGCGCCGCGGAAGTAGTTGCCGACGGCGAAGAACCGCGTGGCGGCGAAATCCGTCGCCCGCGTGTTGTCGGCGAGATCGGAGGCCGGACGATCGACGCCGATCGAGTACTGGAGCACATCGTCGAATGCCTCGCGGTTCGTCGTCGGGAAGAGGTGCGGCAGCACGCGGTCGGTCATCGACGCGACGCCGACGGGAACGTCACCGAGCGCGTCGCGCATCTCGCGCCCCGCAGCGGCCGCCCGGTCCCAGCGGGTCGGCTTGCCGGCGCCTGCGGAGGC
>Ga0126304_10001884_pt1 | contig 10130 bp, 7 predicted proteins | sample Plot25_FD_92538 | JGI IMG/M metagenome (GOLD analysis project Ga0126304, IMG submission 92538) | Serpentine soil microbial communities from UC McLaughlin Reserve, CA, USA - Plot25 | ecosystem: Environmental > Terrestrial > Soil > Grasslands | place: USA: UC McLaughlin Reserve, Lake County...
GGAGGTAGAGGTATTCGGCTTGCCAATAATGAAAAAGAGTTAAGACAGGAATTCGAGATGGCCTCTGCAGAATCAAGAGCTGCTTTTGGAAAGTCCGCACTTTATGTTGAAAAATACCTTGAGAGAATTAGACATATTGAATTTCAGTTGATAATGGATTCCCATAAGAACGGGAGACATATTTTCGAACGTGAATGTTCTATACAGAGAAGACACCAGAAGCTTATTGAAATGTCTCCATCACCAATTGTTGATAAAACAACAAGAGAACGGATAGGAGAAATTGCTGTGAGAGCTGCAGCGGCAGTAGATTATTTAAATGCAGGTACTGCCGAGTTCTTGCGTGATCAGCAAGGAAACTTTTACTTTATAGAAATCAACTCTAGGTTACAGGTGGAACATCCAGTTACCGAACTTGTAACAGGAATCGATCTCGTTAAATTGCAAATTGCAATCGCTCAAGGTAAAGAGATACCTTTCAAGCAAGAAGAACTAAAAATGCATGGCTGTGCAATTGAGTGCAGAATTAATGCTGAAGACCCTTTCTCTGATTTTGCTCCCTCTATTGGTCTGGTGCCTAGCTGCAATATTCCTAATGGCCCGGGTATTAGAGTAGATACTTATCTATACCCTGGCTGTCATGTATCAGGATATTATGACTCCTTAGTTGCTAAATTGATTACGTGGGGCAACGATTTTGAAGAATCCCGAATTAGGATGAAAAACAGCCTGTCCGAATTCGCAATAGAAGGAATTAACACAACCATTCCATTATTCAAAACAATAATGGACGAACAAAATTTCATCAAAGGTGAGCTTTCAACTGATTACCTAGAAAGATTCAGTATAATAAATAAAATGAATGAAGATTCAAAAAAGAAATCAAAGAAAAGTTCTTCTGCGGCTGTTGCGACAGTCCTTTTGCAATCAGAATTTGTTAAGAAAGGCGGACGCATTATATCGACTGACGCAGCACAGCCCAATTCAAGCTGGAAAAAAGTAATAGGGAGATATTAATGGAACTTAAAGTAGCGGATCTAATTGAAGTTTTAGACTGCGAGATCGTTCGCACTCTTAGTAATGGATCTATTATAATTAGAATCGGAAATGAAGAACACAATCTCATTTTATTAAGATGGGAAAATAATGAGTATGAATTTATTTTAGATCATACTTTTCATTATGCCAAGATAATTCAATCAAATAGCATGGAAACAAAAATCTTCATTGACGGCCAACCAATGACAGTTAAAAAACACTTGAAACTTACTCAAATCCTTGGAAAATCATTATCAATGGCAGAGTTAGGAGGCGGTATAAATAGTCTTACAAGCCAGATACCAGGCAGAGTAGTTAGTGTATTGGTAGAACCTGGGAACGCCGTGAAGAAAGGTGATGCAGTAGTTATTCTAGAATCTATGAAGATGCAGGTTGCAGTAAAGGCACACAAGGATGGCAATTTGAAAGAAATAAGAGTAAAGCAGGGCGCCGCCGTGGCAAGAAATGATATTGTGGCAATAATAGAATAGGGATCGCAATTATAACTTAGTTATTGGCATAATGATTATGTGTAATTTACTCAAATTAATTAAAATGGATGAAATTTGTAATGTCATACTTCTCATTTTTTCTTTAACTCATCCTTGATTTCATTGTAATTGGGTTCTATCAATGGGTTGTCTGAAATCCATCTGTATTGAACATTTCCATTTTCATCAAGTATGAATACAGAGCGTTTTGCTGCATTATAATCCTTTAATGTGCCAAGATCTCTCATCACTACTCCATATTTATTTATAGTTTCTCTATTGTAGTCACTTAGTAGAGGAAAGTTCAGATGGTGGTTCTTAGAAAAAATTTTATTCGCAAATGGTCCATCAATGGAAACTCCTATTACTTCAGCTCCATAATTCTTTAATTCACCCAATGAATCTCTAAAGGTACACATTTCCGCTGTACAAACTGGGGACTCAGCAGCTGGGAAAAATACTAAGACCACTTTCTTTTTTAGAAAGTCTGTTAATTTGTACATTTTCATATTGATGTCAGGTAATTCAAAATCAGGCGCCTTGTCGCCTTTGTTCGGACTATATGTTACTGATGTATTAGACATATGTATTAGTGGAATTAGAAATTGTAAATAATAATGCTTTCGGTATTTATTAATGATGCCTGGAGTTGAAAGGTGAAAGCAATCTTAATCCCTTTACTACCTCTGACAGAATGGAAACAGTTTGATCAATCTCGCTTTTTGTATTTTGAATTCCTAATGTCAAGCGTAACGAACCTGTTATCTCTTCGTAGGGAAAGCCCATTGCTTTTAATACATGAGATGGTCTTTGTCTTTTTACAGAGCAAGCAGAGCCTGTGGATGCAGCAATACCGTGTTCATCCAATTTTATTATCAAGTCTTCGCCGTTTACTCCAAAAAAAGTAAAGTGTGCATTACCAGGATTTCTATTGTCGCGTACACCATTTAGTCGTGAATAAGGTATCTGATCTATTACTTTATCTATCAGATAATTTCGCAATGTCGTAAGCTTATTTTGGTATTCGGTAGATCTTTGGTGAGCTATTTCACATGCTTTTCCAAAGCCCACTACTCCATGCACATTCTCAGTACCTGATCTCATTAGAAATTCTTGCCCACCGCCATGAATTAAAGGGTCTATTTTTAAACCTTCACGAATGTATAATGCGCCTATTCCTTTTGGACCATTAATTTTATGAGATGATAAAGAAAGAAGATCTACTCCTAAGCTTTTCACGTTGACGGGGACCTTGCCAATTGCTTGAACTGCGTCTGTATGAAAAATAGTATTTCGTCCTTTGTCATGACTAATTTTGGCGAGCTGACTAATTGGCTGAATAGTTCCAACTTCGTTATTTGCAAACATTATACTCACTAAAGCAGTTTTCTTTTGAGATATAGCATCCTCTAGTACAGAAGGTTCTAATGATGCATCATTTCTTACAGGGAGATATGTCACGTCGAAGCCTTTTTTTTGCAGATCCCTGCATGGTTCTAGAATAGCTTCGTGTTCTATCATACTAGTAATAATATGATTTTTCTCTGGATTCTGCTTTCTGGCATACAGAGCAGCTCCTTTGATTGCAATATTATCAGACTCAGTCCCTCCAGAAGTAAATATAATTTCGCGATGATTAGCGCCAATTAAGGATCCTACTCGTTTTCTTGCATTCATTATAGCATGAGATGCTTCCCTGCCAAGTGTGTGTAAAGAGGATGGATTCCCATAATGGTCTTTAAGATAAGGAATCATTTCCTGAATAACCTCGTCTAAAACAGGTGTCGAAGCTGCATTATCCAAATAAATGCTTTTAGGTAAAGCTTCTCACTCCATATTATGTTTCATTTGTCTTCATTCTACAATAACGAGGCTTCCGCTGCGATACCCGTTTATATCTATTGATATGAATCTAAAACCTAGCTCCTTGAGTTTAATGTCTAGTATTGGTAATTTATCAATATCAAATAACTTAGTAAGTTCATTCCTTTCAACCTCGATTCTAGCAACCTCTCCATGATCTCTTACTCTGACTTGTCTTACATTAAATATGCTCTTTACTATTATTTCAGCTTTTTCAATTTTTCTGAGTTTTTCAAAGGTAACTTCTATACCTCTGGGTATTCTAGAAGCTAAACATGAATTAGATGGTTTATCATATACGGAAAGTCCGAAGTGCTGAGCAATTAATCTTATTTTCTCTTTGTCTATACCCACTTCTACTAAAGGGCTTCTGACGCCCTTTTCTCTAAGTGCTTTAATACCAGGTCTATAATCGATCAGATCATCTGTATGTGTTCCATCAACAACTAGCTTTACTCCATATTTCTTGGCTGCTAATGTTAAGTGCTGTCCTAATTCGGTTCTGCAATGATAACATCGCATTTCATTATTCTTAACAAATTCTGGGTTGTTTAATTCATTATATTCAATCACTTTGTGTTTGATAAGTATGTCTTTTGCTATTTTTTTAGCAGCAGAGATCTCTTCTTTAGAAAGTGTTTTATAATTTGCAGTAATCGCCATAGCATTACTTCCAAGTGCTTCTTTAGCAGCCAAAGCGACTACTGCGCTGTCTACTCCACCTGACAAAGCGACAATGACTTTGTCACCATTCGTCAAAAACCAATTTACTAGTTTAATATAATTTTTTGTTAATTTACTTGACACATTCAACTCCTTCCAATAGTATGAAATAATTCTGAATTTGCTAGATCCAATGCTTGTTTAACTGAGATCCCTACTCTTGAAGCAATAACTACAACATCTTGAAATTCAGGTTTCATCGTGATGGTCCTACCGTAGGAATCTTTTGTAATCTTAACGTGAATGTTAAAGAAGTTATCATGGATTTTGACGGGAACTGTAACAATGCTTCGTGGAAGAACAATACGCTGTATCTCTTGAATTCTCACACCGATTGTACCTGATTCTCTAAATAGTATTTCCAATATATTATTAACGTGTGTATGATCAGATATAACTCTAATGAGATGAGTCGGTCTATTTTTTTTAGAAATACCTTGTATTACAGTGACATCCTTAGCGCCAGATTCTGTTAGTTGTTCGATCATATTTCCAACTATTTCGCCAGAAATATCGTCTATATTTGTCTCGATCATGAAAATGGTATCTATAGTTGCATCATAGACTATTTGAGATGTGCCTATGATCAATCTCAGCGTGTTTGGCATATTCGAGAATTTCTTCAATCCAGCACCATAACCTATTATTTCAGGACTGAAGCTTGGATAATAATTGATACTTTCTGACGTTAAATTGACAAGCATAGCCGCACCAGTAGGAGTAGTTATCTCTTCATCTATTTGACCTCCTATTAGGGTAAACTGTTTTCCCTTAAATATTTCAAGTATGGCGTTAGTTGGATTAGAAATGATCCCATGTGAAAATTTCAAAAGTCCACCACCGATGGCCACTTTGGTTGAAAATATTCGACATCCAAAAAGTTTGAGATCCTGCAGTGCCGTTGCACAACCGACTAGATCGGCAAAGGTGTCTATACTAGAAGATTCATGTAAGTGCACGTTGTTAATGTCTTCGCCATGGATAATAGCCTCTGCTGATATCAGCGTTTTAAATGATTCCAGAGCGAACGTCTTGGCTCTCTGTTCTAATTTTAAAAAATCACAACACATTGCAAGAGAACGAAACATTTTCATTCCGTTACGTTCAGAAATGCTATCTTTGAATTGAAAACGAAATTGTGTAGCATTGAAACCATGGGATTTTGTTTTGATAAATGCTGCATCTATTATTTTAGATCCCTCCAGGAAATTTTGACACGCAACAATTGCACCAACAACTTTGTTTCTATTTGCTCCTGCGTCGATCAAACATGACAATAACATATCACCTGATATACCAGCAGTTTGAGAATCAATTATTGCGATTTTTACCATCTGATAAAAATTGCTGCTAATTGTAAATATATATAATTTATCTGACAAGATGAACGTCTTTTGTGGTCAAGTGATTCTGCGTGGTTTCAATAGTTTTGACTCGCTTTTTTTGAATAGATTATACTATCTTTGGTTCGAAATAGGACTCAAGCGTGAATTAGATGCATGAATGTTTAGAATTTTGTCGTGGGTTTAGTTGATACGCTGTAATAAGGGGGATCTAAAGTTTTATATCACATTATATCTATCTTATAGAATCAATACACAAAAGCCGATAATTCAACAAATAGTTGTATGCTTATTACAGATATTTTATAATATATTTATATATGACTGATATGGATATTACCTACGCTATGTGCATTAAGGGCGATATAATGGCCATGATCGAAGGACATGAGAAGGCAAAGTATATTAAGCAAGGCCCTTCGACTCGAAGGATCCTGGACGAAAGCATTCTAAATAATTATTCTATAAAGCCCTATGTCAAGTACCTCCAATTTAAGCATCAGATGAAAAAGAAGAGGCTGCTGCTGAAGAATCCAGATCTAATCATTTCAAAAAACGGATAGTCTGTTAATTTTTTAGGGTCTAGTCTAAAAGTTATATTGTTTACAAAATTGTATTATGATCTAGATAAAAGCGGTTCTAATGATACGAATTTATTACTACTTGTACAATTGTTTGTTGTCTCTAAGTCTTCCTTTGTCGTGCATAAGACTAATATTTTTAGGAGTACAGCTCATGATGTTTGGAGAATATATTAATGATTCTTTATTCTTTTATCTACGTCTTTACCACCATAAGAAAAGAATGACTAATCTACTGCAAGTTGTAAAAGCATAAGTATGTATTCTTTCGGCGTTATTTCCGTGCCGTGATGCTCCTTATATTTTTTGCATTTGTCTAAAAGGTCTTTATAATGATCCTCATCCAACACAAGATCAATTTTATATTGCTTTTCTCTTCCCATTTGTATTTGTCATAAGAACTAGTCTAAATTAATCGTTATTAAGTTGTTAATGAATTGAAGTTATCACAGAAATTGTCTCTAGGGAGATTCATGCCTTGGCAAGAGTAGACTAGGTAAAAACGCATTCATATTCCTACTGCATTCGTTGTATGTATGTAGTATGTACTAAGACTGACACCATGCTACCATAGGAGAATTAATAATCAACCATGCCATAAACTGCTTAAGTCTTCGTTGTGAGCGGATGGCTTTATACATATCTCTTTTTTATTAACTTTCTACAGCTCCATTTGTATTCTTCTGGTCTACCTTTAAGAAAGACATCTGAGAAAGACTTTTACCATTTATTAAGAGAACTCACCTTACCATCTGGAATTGGATTCAAAAGTAGTACAAGCCAACCAAGAAGATACTGCAAAAAGAAAAAGAAAAAGAAAATAGAAGAATTCATAGTAGATGATGAAACTCTGATTAAAGTTGGCAATCAATTTGCTTGGTTGTTGTGGATTGCTGTTGATTCAATCAATAAACTGTTTCTTGAAATACACATTTCTTTTGAAAGAACAATTCTTGTGGCAGAATGATCTCTGACTTCGTTAGTAAAAGATTATGGAAAGCATTCGGTTTCGACATATCAAGGAACATGGTATTCATATGCTTGTAAACTCCTGAGAAGATAGAACATCATCTTCATCATATTCATTCATTTAACATATGAGAAAACAAAGCATTATTGAAAGAACAATCAAATAGATAAAAGATTGAACTGAACCGTTTTTGTTGATGATTACTTTCCTTGTAGAAAAGATAATTGCAAATTAAATCACATAAAGAATTAATTAAAACTGTTTATAAATATATACACATGATAATGAAGTAACGAAGACTAAACCCGTTAAATGAACACAGCTGCCTTATTATTATGATAGTTCAAATATAGGAGCCTTACTAAGCTTTCTAATATATGATCAAATTAGTGAAAATAACTCGACAACAAGTATCATAGATTGTAAACCCTTGTAAGTTCCTTGGACTTCTTCAATTGTCATCTCTCCTCCGATATAATATTCGAGTATTCAGCACATCTATTGATGGTAATTTTTATTAATCTTCCTGCACTTTTTGGTTACTGGGTTTATTAAATTTGTGTTTTACAGAGATGGTAAAGAGACTTTGTTTTCTAAGGATGAATCTTTCGGCATGAATGTATTTTATAATCAAGTACGTCATGTCAAATTAAAACCAATTAGTAAATCTTGTAATGTCTTTATTGGACCATGGTAACGGTAGCTTTACGATTGAATAACCTTGAGGTAAATGTATAATATATAATTTTATGGTCGTTTGTCCAGTAACGGTAAGTTATGGTAATATGTGTATGTCATTTTATATTGCTGTATTTTTTCTAAAGGCAACTTCTTTATCCTGGAACATTTATTACCCGAATTGATATTATGACCATTATTGTTATTACTGACAGGTTAGATTTTTTTACACTTATAAATGATCTAACTTTTGTTATCTTTAAATGACTATAACTATTATAGGTTCAGGAAAGGTTGGTGCTTCGGCTGCCTTAAATTGTGGTTTGAGAGAATTGGATGACTTGCTACTATTAGATATTATTCATGGCTTGCCTCAAGGAGAAGCCATGGATATCAACCATCAGCTATCAGAGATAGGATCGGATTGCATAGCAAGAGGATCAAACAATTATGAAGATATGAGAGATTCTAAATTCATTGTATTGGTTGCTGGAGTTGGAAGAAAGCCCGGAATGACTAGAATGGACTTGCTCAAAACTAACGCTGGCATAATAAAAGATATTGCTCCGAAAATTGCTAACTATGCCAATGATGCTACACTAATTGTTGTCACGAATCCCCTAGATCCAATGACTTATCTTGCATTGAAAAAAACAGGAATAAAGAAAAACAAGGTTATGGGAATGGGAGGAATGTTAGATCTATCAAGATTCAAAAGTTTTATTCAAGATGCTACACAGGTATCAAGAGATTCAATTCAAGCAATGGTGATAAGCGAGCATGGAGAGAATATGCTTCCATTGACACGCTTTGCATCTATAGGCGGCATTCCTCTAAATGAGTTTCTTCCAAAGGAAAAATCAACTGAGATTTTTGAGCAAACAAAGAAAGTCGCTGCAGAAGTAATTGCACTTAAAGGTGCTACGGTATATGCACCAGGCAATGCAGTTGCAACAATGATTGAATCCGTAGTCAAAAACAAAAGGTCTGTTATTCCTGTATCAACGCTACTAGAGGGTGAGTATGGATGTGATGATGTATGTATAGGAGTACCGGCTATAGTTGGGACGGAAGGTGTAAAGAAAATAATCGAACTCAAATTGGATAGTTTTGAGCAGGATATTTTTAATAAAGGTGTCAATAGTGTCAAGGAGGCTATTAAGGCTCTTCAGTTGTAATCTTTTATCTATATGTCTTGAGAGCAATTCCTAAGAATGGTATTAGAAAGAGATGAATACTTGCTACTATTCACTCATAATGAAAATGTATATTATAATCTATACTCTGTCTTATCTTAGCAGTTATAATTATGACCACAATTACAGAAGAAGCAGATTTATCCTCCTCCCTTGAACAAAAAATAAAACTAGCAACTGAAGGGTTTATAGACCATTTCGTTAACTTGTTAAGAAAACAGTCAGAACATAACATGGAAATTATCTGCGACTATATCTTAGCAATGAACACAGAAGTAAATCCGGTACTTGCACATAAGAGGAATCAAATGCAAATACTTTGTTATCTATCTGAATATTGTAAGCAAACACCTTTTATCAAAATGACACGTAAAGATATTCTAGGATATCTTGATACTCTTCGTAAGCCTGAAGAATCAGATCCTTGGCATAAGTGGATTGGAACTTATAATCTAAGAAGAGTGTATCTGCTAAGATTCTTCAAATGGCTGTACCATCCTCTCTTAGAACCAAAGCAAAGACCTACTCCAGAAGTTATGACTAATATATCACAACTAAAGCGAAGGGAGCAATCAACTATAAAACCCTCTGATATATGGATTGCTAATACAGACGATTATATATTTCTGAAGTACTGCCCTAGCAAGCGAGATAAAGCGTATCATACTATTGCACGCGACTCTTCCTGCAGGCCTGGTGAGATACTAGGCTTGAGGATACGTGACCTAAACTTCAAAACGAGCGATACTAATCAATATGCAGATATTCTAGTTAATGGAAAGACAGGCACTCGATCTATTCCCCTATTCTCAGCAGTTCCTTATGTTAAAGACTGGCTTGACGATCATCCCCAGGGAAGAAACCCTAATGCTTTTCTTATTCCAAGCTTTGATAGAAAACATAAAAAGTTTGGTAACAGAATGAAGGTGTCTTCACTTAACAATATCTATAGGAGATACAAACTGGAATTCTTTCCTTCGCTGTTAGAAGATCCCAAAGTATTGCCTGAAGATAAGATAAAGATACGTGAGTTATTAAAGAAGAAGTGGAATCCTTACATCATAAGACATTCCGCCTTGACACAAAAATCAACCATGCTAAAGGAACACACTTTAAGACAACATGCTGGCTGGAGTCCTAGATCTAATATGCACATGAAATACCTTCATTATTTGGGCAACGAATCTAATGAAAGTTTACTAGCAGAATATGGAATAGTTACTGCAGCAAATAAGAGAGGTAATAGA
>Ga0126304_10001886_pt1 | contig 10124 bp, 10 predicted proteins | sample Plot25_FD_92538 | JGI IMG/M metagenome (GOLD analysis project Ga0126304, IMG submission 92538) | Serpentine soil microbial communities from UC McLaughlin Reserve, CA, USA - Plot25 | ecosystem: Environmental > Terrestrial > Soil > Grasslands | place: USA: UC McLaughlin Reserve, Lake County...
CGCTGGCTCCGCCGCGATCTCCCCCATCGTGTGGAGGCGCTCGGCCTCCCTGTCACGGTTGTCACCGCCCAGCAGTCCGAGCGCGCCGTCTCCGACGCCTGCTGAGCCAGCGCCGTCTGCGGCTAGCGGCCACCCTCACCAGCCAACCGCTTCCGTCTCCCTTTGGAGCGGCTGCCGCTCGTCGCGGTTGCGAGCGTCTCCACTCGGTGGTCGACACGCCCGCTCTGGACGACGACCAGGAGCGACGGGGTTGACAGAGCTGACGCCCGCTCCCGAGTGAACTCGAAACCCATCATTCCCCTCACCATCCCACCTACCTAGTCAAGCACCAGAGCCCCATCCAGCATCTCTCACCTTCCGAGTCAGAGCAGAACAGCCCGATCCCAGCATCTGACTTCCGAGTCACCGCACGACCTCAGAGCTCCACCTACCTCCACCTCCTCCAGCTCTCACGCATTTGCATTTCCAGGAAATGCCCGCCGAAAGTTGGACGCTCGCGGGACTTTCGCGACTAGGAAGCAGAGACCCACAACGTCGCGTGAGTCGAGCCGAAATCTTGGACGTTTTCGGCCCGGCTCCCACTTACCAAGTAGAGGGCTTTGCTTTCGATCGGAAAGATCCGCGCCGGCCAGGAGGCCTACTACTCGCGCCAGGTGGCCGCGGGCCGCGACGACTACTACACCGGCAAGGGCGAGGCGCCGGGCGAGTGGGCCGGTCGCGGCGCCACCGACCTCGGCCTGGAGGGTGAGGTCGACTCAGACGACTTCCGGGCGCTGATGGGCGCCACAGACCCCAGCGACGGCGCCGCGCTTACCGGCCGCCGCGGCGGCTCCACAGTCGCCGCTTTCGACCTCACCTTCTCGGCGCCGAAGTCGGTCAGCGTGCTGTACGCAGTCGGCGACGATTCCACCTCGCGGGCGCTTCGCGACGCCCACGACGAGGCGGTGAGGGAAGCGCTTGGGTATCTGGAGCGCGAGGCGTGCCGGGTGCGCCGCGGCACCGACGGGCTGAGGCGCCTTCCGGCTGACGGCTTCGCCTCGGCCGCCTACCGCCACCGGATGAGCCGCGCCGCCGACCCGCAGCTTCACACCCACGTGGTCACCGCCAACCTCGCCAAGGGCTCGGATGGACGCTACTCGCGGCTCGACGGCCGCGCGCTCTATGCCCACGCGAAGGCAGCCGGCTACCTCTACGAGTCGCACCTCCGCCACGCGGTCCGCGAGCGGCTGCCGCGGGTCCGCTGGACGGAGCCAGTGAAGGGGATCGCCGAGATCGAGGGAGCCCCTCCCAGCGTCCTGCGCGAGTTCAGCCAGCGCCGCCAGCAGATCACGGCGTGGCTCGCGGAGCACGGCGCGGACCCAAGCGACTCGAAGGCTGCCGAGCGGGCGACGCTCAACACCCGCGGTCCGAAGCAGGCCGGGATCGAGACCACGAGCTGGCGCGAGGCGGCGCGGGCCCGCGCCGCCGAGCACGGCCTTGGGCGAGAAGAGCTCGAGGTGCTTGGGCAGCGGGAGCCCCGCGCGCCTCGCCCACTTGATCACCGGGCGCTCGCCGACGGGCTCGCGGGCCCGGACGGGCTCACCGAGCGTCGCAGCACCTTCCGCGAGCGCGACGCCGTGATCGGGTTCGCCGGCGCGGATCGCGATGGCTCGCCGCTGTCCGACATCGAGGGCAGGGCGCGAGAGTTCCTCGGCCGCTGGGACGTCGTCACGGTCGGCGACCCTGTCGAGCCCCGCTACATGACCGCCGAGCTTCTTCGTCACGAGGACGCGATCGTCGCCGGCGCCGAGCGGCGCCGAGGCGAGCGAAGCGGCGCGCTTCGCCCGCCCGCGGTCGAGCGGGTGCTGGAGTCGTTCCGGGTGCCGCTTTCGGACGAGCAGCGAGCCGTGGCGCTCTCGGTCGCGACGTCGCCGGATGGCGTGGTCGCGATCAAGGCGCTGGCCGGCACCGGCAAGACGACGCTCGCCGGTGCCCTCGCCCACGCCTACGAGTCCGCCTGCTACAGCGTTCTCGCGGCGGCGCCCACAGCGCGGGCGGCGCGCGAGCTCCGCGAGCGGGCCGGGATCGAGCGCTCGGGAACGCTGGCGCGGCTGCGGATGGAGCTCGGCTCCGGCGTCGGCTTCGAGCGCCGGACGGTGGTGATCGTCGACGAGGCGGGGATGGCGGAGACGCGCGAGGCCGCTGCGGTGCTCACGGCCTGCGAGTCCGCCGGGGTGAAGGTGGTGGCGATCGGCGACCCGGGACAGCTCGCGAGCGTTCAGGCCGGCGGTTGGTTTGGATCGCTCGTCCGCCGCCAGGGGGCGGCGCGGCTGACCGAGGTCGTCAGGCAACGGGACGCCGCCGAGCGCCGCGCGCTCGCCCTCGTCCACGACGGCGCCCCGAAGCGCTACCTGGAGCTGAAGGAACGGCGCGGCGAGCTTCAGGTCCACACGAATGCGAGCGGGGCCGAGGTCGAGCTGGTCGAGCGCTGGTGGCAGAAGGCCGAGGGGATGGGTGGAGGCGAGGCGGTGATGATCGCGCGCAGGAACGAGGTGCGCGCGAGTCTGAACGAGCTGGCGCGCGAGCGGATGTGCGGCGAGGGAAGGCTGGGCGATGCGGTCGAGGTCGCAGGACGTGAGTTCGCGGTCGGCGATCGGGTGATCGCGAGGAGAAATGACGCCGGTCACGATGTCGACAACGGCATGCGCGGGACGGTGCGGGAGGTCGATGCCGAGGCCGGGGACCTCGTGGTCGAGACCGACGCCGCGGGCATGCGACGCCTGCCCGCCTCCTACGTCCACGAGCACCTCGAGCACGCATACGCCTTGACCGGCCACGGCATGCAGGGGGCGACGGTCGAGTGGGCGGGGGTGATCGGAAGCCCGGAGGACTTCACCCGCAACTGGTCCTACACCGCGCTGTCGCGGGCGCGGGAGCCGACCGAGGTGCGGGTCGTCGCCCAAGACTCCGGATGGGAACAGGCGCGGGCCGAGATCGCCCCGGCGGACGGCTTCCAGCGTCCGCCGGCGCTAGAGCAGCTCGAACGCGCGATGCAGAGGCCCGACGAGCAGGTCCTGGCCCGCGACTATCTTGACCCGCCGCCGCTGCCGGCGGAGCAGGCGCGCGATCCATCGCTCGTCCTCGAGGAGGTGGGGGCCGAGCAGGCCACGTTGCTCGCCTCGCGAACGAACGATGAGCTTCGCGCCGAGCTCCGTCCGCTGCTGCCCGAGTCTCACGAGTACCAGCGCATCGAGCGCCGGCTCGAGACGGCGCGCGAGGAGGTGCTGAAAGCGAGAGAGGCGGCGCAGGCGGCGCGCGAGCGGATCGCCGCGCTGCCCGAGCGCGAAGGCTGGTTCCGCCGCGGCCCCGAGCCCGACGAGCTGCGCCGGGAGCGCAGCCGGCTGGCGCAGGCCGAGGGGATGGCGATCAGCCGTGCGGAGCGGGTCCACGCCCTCGAAACCGACCATGCACGAAGCAGTGCCTATGGACCCGAGGCCGCAGCTCGCCGAGAGCGGGCGCAGGAGATCCGCTCGGAGCTCGATCGCCGCCGCGAGGCGCAGATCGAGGCCGCGCTGGCGGTGCCTCGCGGCTACGTGATCGAGGCGCTCGGAGAGAGGCCCACCGACGCCAAGGAGCGAAGGCAGTGGGAGCGCGGCGTGCGGACGATCGAGAGCTACCGGTTCGACCACAGCGTGCGGGAGCGCGACGCGCTCGGGGCGGAGCCCCGGCACGGCCGCGCGGTCTCAGACTGGCACCAAGCGCAGCGGGCGATCGAGGCTGTCCGGCACGAGCTGGGGCGGGAGATCGGCCGCGGGCACGAGCTCGTGCGCGAGCGGGTGATCGAGCTTGGGCCCTGACGACGAGTCTGCTCGCGAGGTTGGACGCTGGGGCGCGTCGCGCGACAAGGCTGATGAGAGGCGATGGCTCATCAACTGAGGCTCGGCGAAGGCGATCACGAGGATGGCCACCGAGGTCGTTCCGCGTCCACCACTGCGCCGGCGACACGCCGTCTCCTCACGGCCGAAGACATCGCCGAGATGCTCGGGATGCGAGTCGACTACGTCTACGCGCTCACGAGGAGGGACGCGATTCCCCACCTGAGGTTCGGGAGGACGCTTCGCTTCCGCCCGGAGGCGATCGAGGGGTGGCTCGAGGAGCTCGAAGCGGCGGGCGGGCAAGGGCGCCCGTCCCGCGGGCGCGCACCCCCGGCCAAATGAACGGCCGCACGGTGCGGATTGTTCGCGAGGGGGGCGAGGATCAGCTCTCGTTGCTTCACGACAATGACGCCATGACTCGCCGCTCCTACGGAACCGGCTCGCTGTTCACCTACCGAGGCAAGTGGTATGGGCAGTGGTGGCTGGGCGAAAAGCAGGTGAAGCGGGCGATCGGTGCCAAGCGGCTCCCGGGCTCGCGCCGCGGCCTCACCCGAGCTCAGGCCGAGCGCGAGCTTCGGCGGCTGATGCAAGAGGTCCGCCACGTGCCGGTCCACGAGCGCCTTACGTTGGGCGAGCTTGGCGAGCGCTACCTCCGCCACCTCCAAGGCCTCGAACGCCGACCGACGACGATCGCCGACTACCGTTCGATCCTTCGCTCGCACCTCGCACCGTGGTTCGCCTCGAAAGCGATCGAGCGCATCGACCCAGACGACATCGCCGCCTACGCGGCAGCCAAGGCGAAGGCGCTCTCGCCGAAGACCGTCGCCAACCACCTCACCTTCGCGCACGGCGTCTTCGTGTTTGCGACGAAGCGCGGCTGGGCGACCGCGAACCCGGTCGCGGCGATCGATCGGCCGCGAGCGGCCGGTACCGATCCCGATATCCGCTACCTCGACAGGGGCGAGGTCGAGGCGCTTCTGCGCGCGGTGCCCGACGATCGCCTCGGGTCGACCGAGCGCACGCTCTACCTCACGGCGGCCATGACCGGGCTTCGGCAGGGCGAACTTCTCGCGCTTCGCTGGCGCGACGTCGATTGGGTCGCCCGAGTGATTCGCGTCCGTCGCAGCTACACGCGCGGGGCCTTCGGTGCACCGAAGTCGCGCCGGTCGAGTCGAGCGGTGCCGATGGCCGATCGCCTCGCGACCGAGCTTGAGCGCCACTTCCAGCGCTCGCACTACCAAGGAGACGACGACCTTGTGTTCTGCCACCCGGATACGGGCCGTCCCTCCGACGCTTCGAAAGTGCGAAAACGCTTCAAGGACGCGCGCGACCGGGCCGGGCTTCGTGATGAGATCCGCTTCCACGATCTACGCCACACGTTCGGCACTGGAATGGCCGCCGTCGGCGCGCCGCTGCGAGCGATCCAGGAGTGGATGGGCCACCGCGACTACAAGACGACTTCGATCTATGCCGACTACGCGCCGGATCCGTCGCAGGGCGCGAGGTGGGCAGAGGCGGCGTTTGGAGCGGCCGAGGCCTTGGAGACGGATCCGGCATCGACCGAGGAAACGGCTGACGCGGACCCGCCTCCCGGCATGTAGCGACCTCACCCGGACCCTCGCGGGCTCGGCAGTGTCGAGCCGGGTCCGCGCGTAACGTTGCCGCGCCGTGAGCAACTTTCAGGCCGTCTACTACCGCGACGCCGATGGCCGTGAGCCCGTGCGCGAGTTCGTCGACGGGCTTGACGAGGAGGCCCAGGCGGCGATCGAAAACCAGATCGATCGACTCAACCTGCTGAGCGACGAGGTGCCGCACCTGCCGTTTCCGCACAGCTCGCAGGTTGAGGGTGAGCTCCGGGAGCTTCGCTGCCACTACGGGCGCGACCACTACCGGGTCCTCTACCGGAGGTCGGAACGGCTCCTGGTCCTCCTGCACGTCTTCGCGAGGCGGTCGGCCAAGATCCGGGAGCGCGATTCGAACCGCCCGGGAGCGCTGGGAGGACTTCAAGGCACGGATGGACGCCGAGCGACGGAGGCGGCCACGGGCCGCGGGGCACGATGCGCCGTAAAAGGGGTTAGCAAAATTGCTAACATGATTGCCGAACCCGCCCGATAGGAGCAGCACATGGCAAAGGGGCAAAGCCCGATTGGAACGAGCGTCAGCGAGCACGTCGAGGGCAGGCGCCGGCGGAGCAAGCGCTACCGGGAGGCCCATGATCGCCTTCTGCCATTCGAGGAGATCGCCAGGATCGTGATCATGCGCCGGGCGCGGCTCGGGCTTTCCCAGCAGGAGCTCGCAGACCGGATGGGGACGACCCCCTCGGTCATCTCCCGCATCGAGAGCGGCCAGCACCGGACCAGCGCCGAGACCATGCGACGCCTCGCTGAGGCGCTCGAGGGTCACGCGGTGCTGGGCTTCGAGTTCGGAACCGATGCTGAGCCCGAACGGGAGCTGGTGACGCTCTAATTCCGACCGCTCGGGGCGGGCACCAATTCGGGCACCAATTTGAGCAAAAGTGGGGGCAACACGAAACCGGAAAAATCGCTTGAACAAGCCAAGTCCAATCTCAGCACCCGTGCGTAGCTCAAACTCATAACCCGGAGGTCGCGGGTTCAAATCCCGCCCCCGCTATGTCCGTCGATAAGACGCTTGAGCCCTCCACTTGCAGGGCTTTCGCGTTCTCGAAGGCATCTGCCGTGGCCTCAGGCTTGCGGTCGGTAGGCCAGGTACACGACGCCGTTCTCGTACGACTCACAGGCCGCAAGCGACAGCTTGCCGGGCGCGGTGCCCTGGGGGAAGAGCCGTGGACCGGATCCGCGAGTAAGCGGATAGACGAGCAGATCCAGCTCGTCGACCAGGCCGTCTGCGAGCATCGCTCGGACCAGCGTGCCGCTACCGCTGACGTAGAGGTCGCCGTCGACCTCGTCCTTCAGGCGGCGAATCGCGTCGGGGTCGTACGGCCCGATGATCTTCGAGTTCCTCCACGTCGTGGTTGTGAGCGTTGCGGAGACGACGTATTTAGTGGTGTCGTTGAAGAACGGCGCTCCTGGATCGTCCTCCACGGTCCGGGTGGACCACGCCGGCTCGAACATCTCGTAGGTCGTGCGCCCGAGCAGGATGCCTCGGCAATCTTCCGTGACCGCGCCGAGGGCCTCTTCCATCTGGGGGGTGAAGCCGTAGTCGAATGTCCACGTCGGCGCGTCGATCACGCCATCGAGGCTCATGAACTCGTGTACGTGTATTGCTCCCACTTCTCACCTCCGTGTCGATGTTTGCTGTGTGGACCTCGCCATCGCCGCGAAGTCATCGATCGGTGGCGAACCCCCTCGCCTCGAAGGTGAAGCCCTCCGGGTGCGTGATCGAGTCGGTCCACCAGTCGGCGGCCGTGGTCGTGTTCATCGCGCCGAAGTCGGGGATGCCCTGGATGAAGGCCTGGTCGAACTGCCGTCCCAGATCGAGGATGCGTTCGGCCATCGCGGCCTCCGAAGCGCCCCAATGTGCGAGTGCTGCGTCGAGGTCCTCGTGCGCGCCCAGCGCCGCGGCGAGGTTGATGGCATTGGTGGCGGCCTTGAAGATCCCGCTTCCCGTGAACGGCGGCGCCACCGCGCCTGCGTCTCCGGCCAGGCAGATGCGCCCGGCGTGGTAGTCGGGTACGCCCACCGAGAACACGGCTTGCGCGAAGGTGCCGTCGCTGGCGTTGACGATGTCCGCGTAGTACGGCGGCAGGCTCTCGCGGGCGAGTGTCCTGAAGTCATGCTCCTGCTCCGGGCGCAACCGCCCTGGCGGGATCGTTCCGTCATGGCGCTGTCCCGAGCTGTCGACGAGGAAGTCGGCGAGCTTCTCGGCCGCGACGGGCACATAGCAGCCCCAGTTCACCAGCCGCTCACCCCTGACGATTGAGCCGTCGGCGCCCGGTACCGGATACAGGAACGACCCCGGCATGCCCCTGCAGCCAAAACGCGCGAACGTCGATCTCATCAGCTCGCCGGCGTCCATCTCGCGCTCGTCGAGGACACCTCGCCAGCAGATGTAGCCGCGGTATTCGGGCTCGCTGCCGAACAGGGCGGTGCGACTCTGCGAGTGGTAGCCCTCCGCGCAGACGACCACGTCAAAGCGATGCTCGCTGTGGTCATCGAGGCGAATCACCGCTCCGCCATCCAGGGAAGACACGCCGGAAACGCCCTGACCGGCGCGATATGCGTCGTCGGGTACCCGCGAGCGCAGGCCGCGGTGCAGGTCTCCCCAGTGGAAGGAGATGAAGATCAGCGGCAACGTCAACCGACGTGCCCGAGTCGCTCGCCGCCGGCCGCCTGGCCCACGAACGCCATCTCGTCGAGCGCAAGATGAGGCAGGTCCGCACCCACGAGCCCCCGCTCGACGAGGGTCCGGAACATCGGCGTCGGGGTGCCGAGCCCGGCGCCGAGCAGTCCCTGCATCTCGCCGCGCGAGCGCTCGAATACGGTGACGCGGTGCCCGGCGCCGAGTAGCTCCAGCGCCATCAGACAACCTGCGATCGAGCCGCCAACGATGCCGACGTTCAAGGGCGCCCTGGGACGCCGGTACTGATCGCCGATCGACTTCACGCTGAAGTTCTATCTTGGGGCTGAGGTGGTGTCATCGCGGCTCCGCCTGGTGCCCTGCGATGAGTTTCCGCGGCGTCGCGGGTCTCAGTTTGTGACCAGTGTTCAAACAGGAGGGAGATGAGATGCCTGACCACACGATAGGTACGCGCGAGGAATGGCAAGCGGCCCGGGACGAGCTGGCCAAGCTCGAGGCCGAGTCCGCGGAGCGAAACGAGGAGATCAAGAAGAAGCGGCTCGCGCTCCCGTGGGTGCAGGTGGAGAAGGAGTACGTGTTCGACACCGAGGACGGCAAGAAGACGCTGGCGGAGCTATTCGACGGTCGCTCACAGTTGCTCGCGTACAACGTCATGTTCGGCCCCGACTACGAGAAGGGCGCCTGCCCGGGTTGCACCACCCTGGCTGACGGATTTGACGGCACCCTCGTCCATCTCAACCACCGCGACGTGACCCTGATCGGCTTTTCGCGGGCGCCGATCGACCGGCTGACTGCCTACAAGCAGCGGATGGGCTGGCAGTTCCCCTACGTCTCGACCTACGACACCGACTTCCCCTGGGACTTCGGCCTTGCGATGACCGAGGAGCAGGCGCAGCAGATCCCCGAGGTGAACGAGATGATCGACAACCCGCCGGAGTGGCTCGAGGAGTGGTCGCGCCAAGTCGGCGCGGAGCTCAAGGACGGCCTGCGGGAGGGCCCGGGCTGGATCGCGTTCGCGCGCGAGAACGGGACCGTCTACCACACCTACACGGTGATGGCACCCGACCCGTTCGTCGCCCCGTACTTCAACTTCCTGCTCGACCGGACCCCGAAGCCCCAGCCCGAGGAGCCTCGCTCCTGGCGCAAGGACGAGTACCCGGACTGAACCGAACCGTCGCCGGGGTCCGCGGATGCCACCTGCACTCGCTCTTGCTGGGATCGATCGGCTCGTGCGTGGCTGTTTGGATCTGGGCGAAGACGGTGTATCAGGACGAGCGCGGTAACGCCGAGCGTCGAGCCCTGTTCGTCGGCCTATGGCCTCCAATGTTCTGGCTGATCGGCGAATCGATCCAGCGCACCGAAGCGAACGTGTCGAGGCGCGGGCGGTCGCGCCTGCGCTTGGCGGCGCTGCGTCGGCATCCCTGAGGAGGAACGCCGCGAATCCCGAATTGACACGTTGGGAAGGCGGGTAGCAGCTTTCCGATGCTAAAGCGACTTGCGCAAATCGCGCTCATAAAGCGGGCGTGGGATTGGTGGCAAGCCCGCCGGGCTCGTCGCACCCGCTAAGCCGTCAAACCGGGATGTTCGTCGCCACACAGGGTGCGCCCCGAATCGCCGCGCCGACTACGCGCTTGATGGGGCGACAGTCAGGCGGACGGGCTGACGTGCCCGGCGAAGGAGAGGAGAATCCTGATCGATGCCAGAAGGCGATCCGATAAGGCGCCCGCGCCGGGACAAACGCCGGAGTGCCTCCCACCCGTGCGACGTGCCCGTCGCGGGGCTGCTGCGCGACTCGATCGTCGGGATCACGTGCTTCCCTGATCCCCTGCGAAGGGGCGGCAAGCGGAGGTCCCGACGATGGTGGCGCCAGGCAGAGCGGCCGGTGGAGTGAGCAGACGCAGCGTGACGTGACGACGCAGCGTGGTCGACTACATCCGGCTACAGATCGAGGCCCGTCGCCCGGAAGGGCCGTGATCGGGAACGCCTTCGTCA
>Ga0126304_10001888_pt1 | contig 10122 bp, 8 predicted proteins | sample Plot25_FD_92538 | JGI IMG/M metagenome (GOLD analysis project Ga0126304, IMG submission 92538) | Serpentine soil microbial communities from UC McLaughlin Reserve, CA, USA - Plot25 | ecosystem: Environmental > Terrestrial > Soil > Grasslands | place: USA: UC McLaughlin Reserve, Lake County...
AGCCGGACTATGATAGATTAGTTACACCTTCCTCACCTTTCTTCTCTTTCATTCCTTATCCTTTTTTAAATTAGTATAGCCAAGTCATAGTTGAACTAATTAATGCAAAATATTATTTGTAGTTGGTAAACCTGAATTATTTTTTATATCATCCTCGGTAATTTGTAATGTAGCTCTTTTAAGACGACCCCTATAATAACAGTGGAGGTTAAAAAGCATATGATGGACATGGTGTAATGTATACTGCCGAAGCGCATTCTGACCATTATCATATCTTGCATATGTTGCATCAATTCTTCTCCTATCATAGGAAAACATAATTGAAGATTCATGGCTTGTTGCAGTTCAATTTCATACATATTTTGCATTCCCATTTACTAATCCAGTGTAGTTGGAATCCAAAAACTAACCTATTACTTACCCCAGCGTCAGTTGAAGCAGTAAGGTCAAATCCAAGTTGTGGAACAGGTAGAGTTGTTGTTTTTAGATGATATACTACAATTGTTTCGCCGCGTCAACCCTGGTTGAGACTAATGCATAAGCTCGCATGATTTCAAGAATTTTATCAAAAAATTTGTCTTTTGTTAACCCGTCGAAGTAAATGTATGTTCTTATCTCAATCTTATCTGCTTTGTCAAAACTAGGCCGGAACGCACAGATGAGATGCATATGTAGTAATTCCGCTTGTAGATTAAAAATTAGGGAACTCCTATTTTTCTCTTCTATAGATGACATGATATTTTGCCCCTGAGATATGAGATTAATGTCGGTACCCAAATCAATTCTATCAATTTTATTCTTTTGAATAACGATGTAGAATTTAGGTACAGTATTTACAGTAGCAAAGTAATCAGCATTGTCTGTTTCCTTAGCGAGGAGCGGATAGTTCTCCTCCTTAAGCCATCCCTCAAACTTTGCAATTGCCTGCTTCTTATTTGGACTTATACTAGGTCTGTGGGGTAACCTGTCCATGGCTATGTGTGAATATCCTCTACGAAACCTTTCAAGAACAAAATAGCCTATATAATTTAAGCCATGTTCTCCTGTATGTCCCTCAGTCGCTACAAGGTTTATATGACTTTCAGACATTTTCCTAACGAAGGCTTTCTCATTATCATTCAATCCCTGGCCTGTGGATAATTTCTGTAAGATATCATAACCCTCTTTATTTTCATTCAGCCAAGCTATTGATGTCTCTACCTTCCATATCATTGTGAGAGGATAAAGAAAGGCGGGATTCCTATTCAATAGTTCTTCAATTCCTTTTAACCCTTTTTGGATTATAGTTGTAAAGTAGCCATCAAATATACCTGCGGATAGTATTGCAACCAACATATCAGGGTTAAAAGCATAGACTTGTTCCAAATCCAAAGGATAGTGGCTGATTAGCTTTGATTCCTTTTTCCCATCCCACATAGCATAGTCCAAATGGACTAGCGGTTCACCCGCAGATTTATCAAACCTTACATTGTAAGTCAACCTGTTCCCATTATCATTAAGTTTCAGAACACATGCGGCATGACCCTTTTGCTGTGATGAAAAGGGCACCATAGCGAAAGTACTACTCCTATCTGTGATGAATGATGAATATCCAAAGGTGAAAAACTCTGGTATAGAAATTCGCCTAATGTCAAGGTCTACTTTAGTAGCACGTATGTCTATAGGACGTAGTACTGAAAAACAAATCCAGGGCAGAGGAGTATACCATGGCGAATCTATAGGAAGCGGAAGGAAGGATCTAAAATCACCACTACTATCCAACGATCTTTTCAGCAGTTCCAGGACAATATCATATAGTAACTTAAACTCTACTGGGGAAGAGAACTCTTGAGAGAATGCTGTAAGACTTTGTAGGTTAAAACAAAGCGTTTCCTTATTCTTCAAGTCATATAATATTATCCCAATGAGAATATCCTCGAAGTCATTAATCTTACTAGTGAATTTCTTATTGAGATAAAAGAAACTTAGCGCTAGACTATTTTCCAATGTTGTAGACACGGATGACAAGTTGCGTATTTGTTCAAGAGTAATGGACTCCTTGTCATAAGTCGTAGAGGTCAGTTTGCCATTCATTTCGTTAATTAAAAAAACTTTATAGAAAATTGCTGGAAACCTTGTATTGTTATAGGTATTAGACTCAATTGTTTCTATCCAGTCAAATATAGAATTGTATATTTTCTCAAAATTCATCGATTTTATCGTTTTGGATGTTATGGGTAGATTATACTCTCTGGTTATCATTTGTATAAGCACGTTCTCGAAATCCCAATAGACAGAGGTATCAGGAACCCAGGTAAATACAATCTTTTTTTTGTTAAAATCATACAATGGTTGAAGGCGAATAGCATAATCGTCTATGGAGTTAGCGTCCGCAATAATTTTTTTCTCTCCTTTTTGGAGTACCATCTCCAATTGACTCCTTGGGTGAGTGTAAGAATAATGAATATCTGTTACTTCGAATCCATCGTGAATAAGTTCATCATAGTGCTGTTTAGAACGTATAACGATTCTCTGCAACTACTAGGTTTTATCTAGCTTGGAATATAATATATGTCAAAGCTGTCTTCTACCATTTTTGCAGATACAGTTTAGAAATTATAGTTAAAAAAGCCGAAGAGACAGAGAAATATTCTAGTGTTCCATGTAAGGTTCATGGAATAGTTCAAAGGAGCATTTGTGGTGGCGGTAAAGAGAATGGTAGGTCCAATCCATTCGCTAGAATGCTTAATTAAGTGCGGAAGTATTTCATCTTCTTTTTCAATAGAGGACAACTGGATTCCGGCATTCTGTAGAATTTTTCTCGTTGTGTCAATATTATCTTCATATGCTGAAAATGAATCATAGTTTATTATGGTGGTAGTGTATCCAGCTGATGGCCACCTAGGTCCGACGGGAAAGCATATTGACATGAGAGTCTACATCGTCTTTAAAACATTAGCGTTTTAGTACCTACCATTATGTATCAGTAGAGAGATTTGCCTCTTACTGCAAGAGATCATGGTATCTAACTTCGCTATCAATATATTCCTTGAAAGCTTTAAAGTCTATCATCTTTCTCTTTAGGATTTCAATTTCTTCCTTCTTCGCAGGTATCGGAAAACCATGCTTAATGAAATACATGTAGCATCTATAAGGATCATTACTTTCAATAAATGTTAGAAATTGATTAAAGACTGAGAGAATGTCTATAGCCTCTTGTTTTTCGACAACAAAAAATTGATGATATACTTTATTCAAGTTTTTGTACGAGTATGGAATTAGTTTACCTGCAATTGGAATCAAGTATGCATCCTTATTAAGCAGACCATGGGATAAAGGATTACGATAGTTGTTTTTTACACCTATAAAATAATCGTACATTGATTTTAGTTTAGGGTTTTTTTCAATTGGAAACAAAAGCTTAAACTTTTCATGCCATTTTCTAGCACTAAAATCTTCGAGAGATGAATTCTTCGGTTCAAATAGATAAATTACCTCAAATATAAACTCCGTTAAGGAAAAAAACGAGCCCATCAATGCAAAACAATAGTTTCCTATTTCTTTACCTGATCCGAAGGTCACGTTCAAAATATCTATGATCATGTCATATTTCTGTGCATGATCACTCCTTTCGATAGACTCCTTAAGCTTTGATTCATAGAATCTAAAAATAGGATATAATTTCACATATGCATTATTTAAATAATAATTTCCTTTGTTTATTTCTTGCTCTAATTCCATGGCAAGAACTCTGTCCAATAACAATGATGCTTTGAGAAGCTTACTTTGAATCTCTTTATGAGCCACGCAGGAAGCATACTGTGCAATAGCTGTTCCTATGCTCCAAGTCCCTGACTTTACATAGTCTCTTAGCATGAAGATTTGACCTTTATATTCGATGTATACATGCCAGGAAACCTTTTCTGATATGCTGCCTTTATTTGGTATTCCAATTAGAAACATAAGAATAGATACGATATAGGAAGGCGGGCTGTATATGCCAGTCGTAACATTTGAGAAGTTTCCCTTTGGTTTTTCTTCGACCTTTTTGAAGTCTTTTAGAATGAGATGAATTTTATCTAGTAGACTATTTCTATTAATTTCCTTCATATGTTTGCATCTCAATTAAAATTGCTCCTCTGCATTTTCGACAAGTTTGGAGCCTTTTGTTACGAAAATTCTCACTATATTTTAGAGCCGAAAGTAAACTAAATGCTTTTAGTCATGGATTTGTTTACGCCTTTTCCCAGGAGATAACTAACTAACGTAATATATAGTGCTTTTTAAGAAGAATTAGGATAGATTTCTCATTCACTATATGAGGTTTGAACCCTTTGCTGAGGCAAGGGAAGCGGTCCATAAACTTCAATTGAAAAGCAAGAAGGAATGGTATGATTATTCCTCGGCTGGCAGAAGGCTCTTCTATTTGTTAGTTGTATGTGACGATCCTTTTGGTTGTTGATGCCCCTTAACCTCATTTATTACTTCCTTTAGATAGTCCTTCATGTCATCTTCGTCAAGTGACGATCCTATACCCGTTTGATCTATCATAGTTTCTTCCTGCGCCTTGGCAAGCATTAAAGCTCTTTTCTGTATTTCCTGTTCCATATGTGCAAACCCAATGCTATCGAGCAGCTTTGATTCCTTTATAGCGAACTTCCTGATTGATTGACGTAACTCTGAATCCTCGGATATAGAAATTGCAGAAGAGTAAATTCCGACCATTATAAAATATGAAGATAGTCCTGTAAAAAGAGTAGTGGCAAGTCCAAAGGGCGGATAAGAAATAACTGGAAGTACAACGGCTGCTTGGTTTGAGATAAAGAATAGCATAAATCCGTAAGCAGATATCATCATATAATCTCTTACCGGGCCTTGGTCAAGCTTTCTTGCTGTATCCAAGAAGGCAAAACCAAACAGAAATCCTCCTGCAGGTTTACTTAATAAAAACATAGTCATCAAAAGGACACCATAGCTAAAAGGGTCTGAGTTCAAAAAAGAAAATGGATTTATAAACAAGTAAAGAAATTGGCCTAGGAAATATACCATAGGAATGCCGATAATGATCCAATAAATTGTGTTCCCTAATCTTTTTGAGTAATGACGTAAAAGCAGTGTAGTTGCAATCCATGTTATGGTAAAGGAGACAATAGATGATATAGTGTATGCGGTGTTCAATAACGCAGTTAGAGAACCAGGAGTAAAGCTAGGCCGAAAGGACCCTGCGAGCATATGTACTTCTGCTGGGAGATCCGGCGATACAATACTGACTACGCCAAGCGTAAATCCAGTATTGACAGAAAGCGCAGTTGCCGACAGTCCATATAATAGAACCACATAGTTCTTGTTTGATTTGAACCATGACAAGAACTGGTATGCAAGTAGCGCCATCATTGTAATTGCCAATGAATAACTGATCGTTACAGATGAAATTACACCAGTGAGATTATAATATGATGATACAAGTATTTGCAAAACAACAAATATGAAAATTGCCAGTACAGTGTAATTAATCAGCTTTACTGCTTTATGTATTATATGAAGATGTATTCGTCTTCTGCTCCTAATCTCTTCACTTTTGTGTTTAATAAAATCTAAAAGAAAGTATTGTCCTGTTATAGAGATAAGTGCTATGATAATAAATGCGTAAATACTTTGATCATAGGTTGACCAAGTAAAAGTAGAATAGCCAACAACATATGTATCTGCAACCAATGCTGCAACTATGGACAGCACACAAATTGAAATTATTCTATTATTATATGGTCCATGAGAAAGAAAACCTTTATGGCCGTTTTTCATAGCAAAGCACTAGCGTCTGTTTGTTATTCTGGACTGTTATTTAGGTTTGTTTAACTTTAAAATATTTATAAAGTTCCTATCTTTAAAACTCAATTAAGCGATGGATTTTGACTGTAAATCTAGATATTAAATGCAAATCTGATCGTGTTAAAGCTGAATCTTTAGGTGGTATTATCCTAACGCTTATCATATTCCCATTATTTTCAGAGGCGACAGCTCAAGGCATTAATCCTATAGTATTCCCAATAGACTCAAAACCATATGGTTCAAGTTATGATCAATGGGCTATCAAGTGGTGGAAATGGTTCGTATCAATTCCTGCATCAGTTAGTCCAGCAAGTGATCCTACAGGTGAGCTTTGTGCTCAAAATCAGAATGATCCTAATGTATGGTATCTTGCAGCAACTTTCGGAGGAAAAGCTGAGCGGACATGCACAATCCCTTCTGGAAGGGCTCTGTTCTTCACGGTCATTGGAACAGAATGCAATACCAAACAGGATAAGGTTACAAGCCAAACACAATTTCAAGCTTGCGTACGTGGAGTCATGGATGGTTTAAAGTCTGCAACCGCACAGTTAGATGGAGCAAATATACCGAACGTTGAACGATATCGAATAACATCCTCGGTGTTTCCGGTGACATTTCCAAATGGAGCTGTATGGGGAGCACCACCGGGACCTACCAACTTGTCATCAGATGCCGTTTATCTCATGCTACGTCCCTTATCTAAGGGAGCACACACTCTTCATTTTACAGGACAAGTATTTAACCCCACAAATCCTGCGTATAATCAGGCTACTGATGTAACATATCACTTGATAGTGAAATAAATTTACCATTCAAAATGTCTTGATAAGAATTGAATTTTTAGTTTGTTTTTTGAGCCGACAGAGAACTTAGTTGGGCAACGTTAGGAGATTATTTAGAAGCAAGACTCCAGCTACCAATACAATTGCAAGACTGCGTGGATTCTCGAAGATGACGTGACATGTCCTAGATCTATAATAGCATATTACCGTGTTAGAATGTCTATATGCAAGAATCCAAGATGACTTACAGATTGCAGAAAGGATGATAAATTCGTTCCAAACAACTGAGTAAATTTCGAAATTAGTAAAAACCATATAAACATAAATAGGCGACAATAGAAGATATTCCTACGGGATTTTAATGACGATACTTTATATTCAGAATATCACCGATCAATTAAAACCAACACCACTCAAGTTTTTAACCATTCTTTATAGCAATTATAATATATACTTGATATCACTTAACAGAGAGAATAACAGATGCTATGCAGGCTACAACACATACTCTAATGTATATGATGATTTGTTATTAACTCGAACTTGGTGTCATGATTTCTGGCCAGTCAAATAACATTTTTAATTGTTAGTGTGACTAGCTATTTATTGCATAGGTGTCTTATAGCAAAGAGATTACTTATCTACGGAACGCTCTTTCTTTCTATATGTTTCATTTTATCTTTGGATTTGGCCTACACAAATACAGAAGAAGATGAAGAGAAATATTTTGTTTATGCTACTATCGAATCTGATGATGATACCACACAGGATCTTAATGAAGAAGAAGAAGTAATACTAAAACCTATTCTTAAGAACAATTCAGGCCTGAAGGTAGAAGAAGTTACAGATGGACTTGACTTTCCTACTTCAATGGCATTTTTAGGCCCAGACGATATACTGGTCCTGGAAAAAAATGAGGGTACTGTAAGGAGAATTATAAATGGTGTTATGTTAGAAAGGCCTTTACTTAACGTGGACGTCGCAAGTGAGGGAGAGCGTGGTATGTTAGGAATTGCCATTGCACGAGAAGAAAAGGATTCTGCTATTGAAGGAAATAATAATAATAATAATATCACTTATGTTTTCTTGTATTATACTGAATCCATAGATGGAGATAATGATGACGGTGGCGGCGAAGCCATAGGCAACCGCCTATATCGATATGAACTGGATGAAAATAATCAAGAACTAGTAGATCCCAAACTTCTACTCGATTTGCCAGCTACACCTTGGCGTACTCACAATGGTGGTAAAATTGTAATTGGGCCCGACGATAACGTATACCTTACAATAGGTGATGCTGGAGACCATGATGCTTCGAATCCCTCTAACATAATAAACGTCCAGGACGGTCCAGACCCGGACGGAAGAGCCGGTATACTAAGAGTGACACAAGATGGAAATGTAGTAGAAGGAATAGAGAGGGAAGGAGAAGAAGACAGCGAGGACAGCAATATACTCGGTAATGAGTATCCTGTCAATCTATACTACGCTTATGGGATTCGGAATAGTTTTGGAATGGATTTTGACCCTATAACTGGCAAACTATGGGATGTAGAAACAGGAAGAAATTTTGGTGAAGAAATTAACCTGGTTGAGCCTGGATTTGATAGCGGATGGATGAAGGCTCAGGGAATATGGGAACTTGACGAAATGCTCAGAGCAAAAGGAATTGCTTCACCAAACGACGATTCATTCATGTCCCAACTGGTCGATTTTAATGGAAGAGGACAATATAGCTCTCCAGAATTTACATGGGGTAAGATGCCTGTCACAACATCGGGAATGGCATTCTTCCATTCTGATAGGTTAGGGAAACAATACGAACATGATTTATTTGTAGGTGATTTTTTCAATGGAATGATTTTCGATTTTAATCTAAATGAGGATAGAACACAACTCTCTTTTGATAATAAAGGATTATTAGAAGACAAAGTAGCAAATGGCGCAGAAGAGCTCGAAGAAGTAATTTTCGGTTATGGTTTTGGAGGAATTACCGATATTAAGATTGGGCCTTATGATGGATATCTATATGTTCTTTCACTTGATGGGGGAGGAGACGAATGCAAATCACAATATCCTGACAGGGCATGCATACCTTACAGCTCTACAGTTGAAGGACACATATTTAGAATCATTCCTTCTGCAACATGAAAAATCCAAGCTGGTATGTTATCATTTCTGCTTACATAGACAGCTATGCCATGACTAAAAAAATAGGGGTATTCTTGGTTCTAGGCAGATATTATGTGATAGCGCGTATCTGTCCCTGAACCAAATCTATGTACCTTAAGCTTGGTAGCCCCTTCCAAAAGAAATGAGTCTATATCTTCAGAGGTTCTCTTTCCTACTTCCAAGTACTTTTCTTGATTATTACCATTACCCTCTTCTGTTACCTTATATCTGAATCTCATGCTCTTCTTGCCATTAAACTCTGCTTCTACTTGTTCTATCTTCTCTGGGTCGAAAGTCATTAGTTTCTTTTCCCCTGGCCCTATTTTGATAAACCTATTGTCCCTTTGTCTTACTTCTGCGTTTCTCTGAAGAACTTCTTTAGCTTTTGGACTTAATCCTTGAATCTGTTACAACAAAAAAAGAGGGGGGAAAATCCTACTCTCTGTTACTGTCAATGTCTCCATCGCCTCCACTGTCTCCACTTTCTCCTTTTTCATTATGAGGTTGCTCATCCTCTGGTGGAGATATCTGCTGCATGGTGGATAGAGTATCTCCACTAATTTTGTCCTCATTTCGAGCCCAATTCTTGTCTGGTGGACATAGTGGAGGTAGTGGAGGTAGTGGACCTATTTTCTCTACTCTTATGATAGAGGTATTCTTACTTTTTTTATTGCCAGAAGTTACTCTATCTATTGTAACGCTAATGCCAGGTCCTTCCAGAAGATTTGATCTGATCAAATTTAATCTTCTTGTTAGATAATTGACTGACTTAGGCCATGACTTGTGATTTGTATTGATCTTATAATTCTGTGCTATTATATCTAACCTTTCTAGCAAATCGCCAGTTGCGCCTTCCCAATTATTTTGGTCCTCTTCCCATTCATCAACAAACCTGCAAATTGCCTGACCCAGAGGATGATTATCTATAGCCTCAGAATTCTGTCTGCCAATATTATCATAATATGTATTGATGAACTCTAGCTCTCTATATCCCATGGCTCTAGCAATGGCTTCACACCACAGTGCAAAATCAGCCATTCTGGGAAGATCATTTAGTTTAACTTCTTGTCTTATTATGAGCACCTTTGCAACTATATCAAAAATATATCCTAATATTTTGTAATTTGTCATTGTACACTTCAAGGCAGTGCTGTCCCTACTTTGACTATGACACGGTGTTTCTTATCTTCTAACGCGATCTTGTAAGTAATTGTAACATCTGCTTCATCTTCGGCTATGAAAATCTCCAAATGTGAAAAACCCTCCCTATTTGTAATCTTTATAATGGTTGGATCCTACTCTTAGATGGTAAGCAAAATAAGAAGTGAGGAAAGATTAGATATTAATGACATCATCA
>Ga0126304_10001889_pt1 | contig 10122 bp, 9 predicted proteins | sample Plot25_FD_92538 | JGI IMG/M metagenome (GOLD analysis project Ga0126304, IMG submission 92538) | Serpentine soil microbial communities from UC McLaughlin Reserve, CA, USA - Plot25 | ecosystem: Environmental > Terrestrial > Soil > Grasslands | place: USA: UC McLaughlin Reserve, Lake County...
GCCGAGAGTCGGCGTCACCTTCGACGGGTGGTCCCGGGTCTCGACCGGATGCAATTCCTTCCAGCCCGGCCGCGATCACGGCCGCGGCGGCTAGATATGGATTGGCGTCCGCACCGGGAAACCGGTGCTCGATGCGAAGCGATGCGCCTTCCCCGGCGACCCGGATCGCGACTGACCGATTGTCCCGACCCCACGCCGTCACCGCGCCCGCGGCAAATCCGGGTGCGTGCCGTTTGTATGAATTAGCAAAGGGAGCGAAGAAGTATGAAGTGGTCGAGAGATGCTCGAGAAGGCGGCGACGACGTACAGTCCCGTCAACGAGAGCGACCCCGACCCCGGCTCAGTTGGGAACACCGGCTGGCCATCCGCCCAAAGCGAGACATGCAGATGGCAGGACGACCCGAGGTCGTCGGCAACCGGTCTGGCCATAAACGTCGCGGTCAGCCCGGCTTGGCGCGCGAGTTCTTTGACGCAAGCTTTGTAGATGAGATGGTTGTCGGCCGCCTGCAGCGGAGCGGTGTGTTCGAGGTTCACCTCCCACTGCCCGCGCCCGGCTTCAGTCTGCGCGGAGCCGACGAAGATTCCGGCCGCCTCCGTCGCCTGGGTGATGGCCCCCAGGAATGGCTGTTGCGCGATAGCGGCGATCGTTCCGTAGGTCGAACGCGCCGGAGTCGTCGGGTCCAGACCCTGAAAACCGAGCCGGCGCGCATTTCGCGGGTCGTTCTGGAAGAGATAGAACTCCAGCTCGGTGGCAAGGCGGACCTCGAATCCAGCGTTTCGCGCCGCCTGAACCTGCCGCTTCAGCATCGCGCGAGGCGCGAGAGGGATCTCCAGTCCGGCGTCGACGGCGTCAGCGAGGCAGATCGCCAGACCCGAAACGCCGGGGAACGGTCGCAGCGTGCTGAGATCGGGACGGAGGTGGATGTCGTGGTAACCGGTTTTGGCTCCTGCAAATGGGCTGTCCTGCAGGGGGATGCCCGCCAGGTCATAGACAAGGGAATAAGACGAGATTTCAACGCCTGCCAACGGGTCTTCCAGGAACCTACGCAGCGGTAGCTGTCGGCCGACGGGTCGACCCTGGGTGTCTGGCGTCGCGACCAAGACAGACTGGTACCCGGCTCGCTCGAGTTCCTCGATGGCGAGCATGCACTGACCTTTCTATGCGTCGGCTGTCCCGCACCGCTAATGCGATTGGAATCACGAAACCGTGGGACAGTTTGCGGCGACCTAGCCCTGCGCTTCGCGGAGATCGGCGCGGGCGACTTCGCCGATCACTCGGATCCCGGGCTCAATAAGGTCGTCTGCAACGAACGAGAACGAGAGCCGCAATTCGTTGGCGCCCGCTTCTGCAGCGAAGCAGGCTGGCCCTGGCAGGTACTCGACACCGCGTTCCTGAACTTGCGGGTGCATGCGTCTCGTGTCGATTTCCGGGGGTAGCGTCACCCAGATGAAGAACCCGCCATCCGGCACGGTCCAAGTTGAGCCTGGGGGCATATGCTGCTCGAGTGCAGCCAACATCAGGTCGCGGCGGCGCCGATAGACCTCGCGCAGCCGGGCGACGTGTGGAAGGAGCTTTTCCGGTAGCCAGTCCGCTGCCACGTGCGCGCCAAAGACGTTCGTGCCGCCGTCAACCTTTAATGCCGAGACGCGGCGGATGAGCTCCGGCGGACCGACTAACCAGCCAAGCCGCATACCGGGGCCCATGGTCTTCGAGAGGGTTCCCATGTAGACGACCGAACTCCCGCCGGCGAGTGAATAGATCGTCGGAACGGGTTCACCGTCGTACCTCAGATCGAAGTAGGCGTCATCCTCGATGAGAAGAGTATTTGCCTCACGAGCCAGCGCGAGCAGATCCTGACGGCGTTGCAGGGACATCGTCCCTCCAGTCGGATTCTGGAAGTTGGCGTTGGCGTAGATGAACTTTGGGATCGTTTCGTGCTCGCGGAGTCGGCGAAGCTCGTTTGCGAGCGCGGTCACGTCGATGCCCTCGCTATCGACCGGAACCGAGACGACGTTGGCGCCGACATTGCGAAACGCCTGCACCGCGCCGACCCAGGTCGGCATCTCGCTGACAATGACGTCTCCCCAGTCGACGAGCGTATCGAGCAACAAGTCGATCGCTTGCGATCCGCCGGCCGTGATGAGGATGTTTTCGCGCTTTGCCTGAATTCCTTGATCGCGCGCAAGCTTGGCAATCAGGGCGTCGATCAGCCCCGAATAGCCGACGTAGTCGCCATACTGAAGTGCCGCGTGGCCACGCTCTCCAAGGACGCGGCTGGTTACTGCGGCAACTTCGTCGGCGGGCAATGAAGCTGGGTCCGGGAAGCCGAAGCTGAAGGAGATGCGCTCCCCGACCCGATCCATGCTTTGCAAGAGTGGTTGAGTACCGACATTTTGTGCGCGGCGTGAGAGCAAGGCGTCAATGTCGGCGTGCCGCGGGTCGCGAGTTTGAATCGTCATGCCGTCTCCATCGTGACCTATTCGTTATGGCGTTCTTGGCATTCTAGGATCGACAGGGCGCTTCCTGCCGGCAGCCTGAGAGCTGTCCCGGCATTAGGCTGAGCGCACAGGCCCCATGAGGAACCGAGGAAAAGGGCGATGTTAGAATCGCTGACGACATCGAACGGGGTGCCGACCGTTGGTATCCCCTGGCTAGGAGTCTCATCTCATGTCTCAGGCACCCGGGGCGATCCTCGATCCGCCACGCGCGATTCCGGGCGACGATATCTTCGACATCACGATCATTGGAGCCGGACCAACGGGGCAGTTCGCCGCATTTTATGCCGGTTTGCGCGGGGCGCGCACCCAGATGATCGACGCGTTGGAGGAACCAGGTGGCGCGCTGACTGCGATCTACCCGGAGAAGTACATCTACGACGTCATTGGCTTTCCGCGGGTGCTGGCAAAAGATTTTGTGGCGCATTGCGACATCCAGGCGCGCCAGGCCGAGCCGACCATCCGACTCAATGAGCAAGTGCTGGAGCTCGAAGCGCTGCCCGACGGGCTGATCCGGCTGGGAACCACCAAAGGTGAACGCTGGAGCAGGACAGTGATCGTCTGCGCTGGGGTCGGGGCTTTCGAGCCGAAGCGATTGACCGTGCCCGGACTCCGCGAGCTGGAAGGCAAAGGGGTCCACTACTTCGCAAAACGGGTCGAGGACTTCCGTGACAAGCAGGTTGTTATCGTCGGTGGCGGCGACTCCGCCGTTGACTGGGCGGTAACGCTCGAACCGGTAGCGGCGCAGGTGACTCTGATTCACCGTTCCAAGTTCCGCGCGCACGAGGCGACGGTGCGGCAGCTCGAGGAGTCGAGGGTCGACCTGAACTACCCGGGCTGTGAGATCACCGCGATCCACGATGGTGAAGACGGGCGGCTGGCGGCGCTAACGTTCAAAAACGCCTCTAGCGATGAGCGGACCATTCCTGCGGACGATCTCATCGTGGCGATCGGATTTGTCGCAGACCTCGGTCCCATGAAAACCTGGGGGTTCGAGCTGCAACGCAACCAGATCGTGGTCGACAAGACCACGATGGAGACCGGCATCCCCGGCGTCTATGCCGCGGGCGACGTCGTGACCTATCCGGCCAAGTTCAAGCTCATCGTCACCGGCGCCGCCGAGGCGGTGACCGCGGTGAACCATGCCGTGACCCACTATGACCCGAAGGCTCGCCTCGATGCCGGTCACTCGACCAATATCATGGAAAAGCGGGAAAAAGCAGAGGCAGGCGCGGCCGCTGAGGACTGAGAGGCAACTCAGGAGACGGGAAGCTCTTCGACGATCGAACGGGCGATCTCGAGCCAGCGGTGATCGGTCTCGTCTGGCACCGAGCAGCCGTTGGCGAGGATAAACTTGCGGCCTCCTGTTTGTGCCAGAGCGTCTCGTGCTTCGGCTTCGATCTGCTCTTCTGGTCCCTGGGAAAGGGCGCCAAACTCGTTCCAGCCGCCCATCAGGCACTTGCTCGTCCTGACTCGCGCCTCACGCAGGCTCGGTCCGGCGATGCGGTCGGACCAACTGAGGACCTGGACGGGGTAGTCCAATACCTGGTCGAACATCAGGTCTTTCTCGCCGTGCACGTGCAAAATATTGAGCCAGCCGCTCGAGGCCCCACGCAGCGCCATGAGGTCGTAGGGCCGGCCGAACTCGCGATATTGCTGCTCAGTCATGACGGTCCGGGAGCAACCCTGGAGGGCAAAGAAGATTCCGTCTGCTCCGGCGTCAATGACGTCGCGCAGGTGGGCCGCAAGGTTCTCGGCGATCGTAGCAAGTGCTTCGTGGATAACGACCGGGTGCTCCCGTAGGTGAGCGAGAAACTGATCGCGATCGCGCGCCGCATACATGGCTTCCGCCAGCGGACTGAAGACAGTCATGATTACTGGAGTGTCGAAGCCGAGCGTTTCCCTGATGATCGCAATCGACTCGGCCCGCTCTCGAATGTAGCGGGAGCGAAGGAGGTCGATTGGCTCAATCAGCCGCCAGTCGTCGAGCGACGAGATCGAATTTTTGGGAAAGGGGTAGGGAAGGTCGGGCATAACTTTCGCGATGTCCAACGCGAACTCGTCGTCGAAGAAGCGCAGCGTAGCCTCAGCCATCGCGCGCCCGGAGCCTTCAGGCTGAAAATGGTGCCAAAAGCAAACTGGGACGCGATCGACTTCGGCGCCGTTTACAGCCGCCTGTACGCGCTCGGTGCGAGTCATATAGTCGACTTGAAGGCGCCGTCCCGACGCGTTTCCACCTTTCGTCTTTGCCACGGGGAACGCTCCTGCCTGCCGCATCGACGATGCGGTGACGCGACGACATTTTGCCAGCGACGTGATAGACCAAGCTCGATCGTAGCACAGGATCTCGCGCACCTAGCGGTGGCTACCAGTTGCTAGTTGCTTGACAGTGCCGGGGTCCCGGAAAGGAAGATGGAGCCAGACATGACAGAAGCAACAGACCCGGGGCCGACGCTAGCGGTCGTCTTGAACCGCGACCTGCTTTTCGGGTCGCGCATTCGAAGCGCGCTGTCCGGCCTGGGGCTGCAAAGTCGCTTCGTCAGCACGGCAGAGCAGTTTGTCGAGGCATTGAGCGAGGAGCCAGGCTCGGTGGCGATCGGCATTATCGACATGAATAGTGCAGTCTCCTGGGACGCGATCGGCGACGAGCGATCCAGTGACGATCGTGACCTCGTGCCGACGCTTGCCTTTGGTCCGCATGTTGACGTCAAGAATCTGCGAGCGGCTAAAGCCGCTGGAGTGACCCGCATCGTGTCGAATGGGCAGTTCCAAAGCGACATGGCGGGACTGATCGAACGATATCGCCGGCGCTGAACGAACGAGCGAACCCGACCGCCAACGAGACCAGTGAGCAACCACCGCACGTGCTAGAGTGAACGTACACCCGCTTCCCGCGTGAGCATGGCCACCGCTTGAGGGAATACGGGAGGCCCGGATGGAGCAACGGTCAGCTTCGGCAGTTAGGTCTAAAACGGTTGAACGAAGCGCGCACCGGGCGCCGATGTCACTCGACGAACTGGGAGAGACGCCGACGATCGCGGCCGCGGTCGATCTTTTCTTCGGTGACCTGCGACTCGCTCCCCGAACCAAGAAGACCTACTGGTACGGCCTTGCCAAGTTCCTCCGCCACCTGTCTCAACACGAAGGCATTGATCCCGAGGCGGCGCCGGTTTCAGCGTTGCGGCCCGACCATGTCACGTCGTTCGCCGCGATTCTCGTGCCTCCGGATATCCGGACGCCGGAGGAGGTGTCACAGATGCGCACCGCACAGAACAACATCTCCGCGGTGCGCAAGTTCTGTTCGTACCTGTCGAGCTACGACCTGAACGCCGATCTCGCTGGAGACCGCATCAAGACCCGAATCTCGGCGATGATGCCGCGCTTTGCGCCTCCGCCACCCGACGTCAAGCTCTCCGACCTGGAAGAAGTCGTGGCCTTCGTAGATAGGTTGCCGCGCGAGGAGAAACCCAAACTCGAACTGCGCCGACTCAAGGTGCGAGCGATGATCCGGTTTCTTTTTCGCTCCGGGGTACGGGTTTCCGAACTGTGTGCGTTGAGGCGGCGGGACATCGATCTCACCGATGGCGCGGCTAACATCTATAGAGCGAAAGGTGGCAAGAGCCGCACCGTCCACTTCGACGGCGAGACGGCAACGGCGCTCACGTCGTATTGGTCTCAGCGCGGCGATCCATTGCGGGGCGCTGGCGCGTTACCTGCCTTTAGCGGTCGGGATAGAATTGGCGTCCCTGGTTCGGCTATCAGCCCACGCACGGTCGAACACATCGTGGCCGGCCTGGCAGAGGCCGCCGGTATCGAGAGCGACGTGACGCCGCATTCGTTCCGCCATGGACTGGCGACAGAGCTTGTCCGCCGACGAGTACGTGAATCGACGGTGCAGACAATTCTTGGACACGCTTCACCCGCGACAACGCGAATCTACGTTCACAAGTCGGCCGTCGAAGTCGCCGACGAATATCAAGACGCCTTCGGGCAATACCGACCTCCCCGCAATTCCGCGGCGGATTAGGCAGGTCGCGCGCTGGAGCCTGATCACCTTTGCCGTCTGCGTCATTCTTAGCGGCTGTTCGTCCGGGGCGGCCCAGGATGCCGCGCGGGATGAGGCTCGAGACGCGGGGCTCGAGGATCAGCTTGCGGCACAACAGGCGACGCGCATCGTGCAACGGTACTTCCCGCCGACGGGAACCCCGGCGCCAACGCAGCCGCCAGTACCTGCTCTCGGTCAGATTGCGGTGACGTTCGGCTTCCGGCCGGACGGGACGCCAGATGGCAGCTACGCTAGTGTCCCTGCCGGCGCGGGTAGCGTCTACGTCGCAACAAAATTGACGGGGCTATCCGTGGGTCAGAAGGTGCACGCGATCGTCACCGACGCTTGGGGCAACGAGGTGGCAAAACCAGAGGTTGTGATCGATCCCGGCGCGGCCGATCGCTGGCTGGCGCTTCCCGTCCCTCTTCCGGCTGAGCTCGCACCTGGAGAGTATGGTGTCTTCATCTTTGCCGACGACCACCCGTTGGGGTCGCTGGCGTTCGGTGTCACCGGCGTGGGCACCTCGGCGCAACTGCTGCCAGAGATGCCGGCGAATCCTCAAGCGCGGAACACCGTGCCGCCGCCTGGCGCGGCGCCGGCGGCAGAACAACCGACTCCCGCCGACGGTCAAGAGGCTCCGACGGTTGCCCCTTCTGGCTAATTCGGAATTGGTACACAATGACCGGACCGATGCTCGTTGCCCCGACCTATGAGGGGCCATACAATCGCGCGCATGAAGCAGATGCACCAGGCCGTGATGACTGGATTCGGACCTGAGTTCGCAGCCTGAACTGGAGTGGGACTGTGGAAGACCGTGACTTTTGGACAGCCGCTATTGCCGAATTCATTGGGCCGTTTGCACTCGTCATCGCCGGCGTAGGGGCAATCATCTCAACCCAGAAATTGGCAGATGGTGGCAATCTGGTCGCGGTTTCATTGGCTCACGGTTTGGCAATCGGGTTGATGGTCGCCGCGTTGGGCCACGTCTCGGGCGGGCATTTCAATCCGGCCGTAACAATCTCGATGCTGGCCACCGGCCAGATCGCGCTCACGCGGGCGATCAGCTACATCATCGCTCAGGTGCTTGGCGCAACGGCTGGGGCCGGTGTCCTGACGCTCGTCTTCCCGGCGCTGGGACCAATGGGACGTAACAACCCAGGGGTCAATCTGGGTCTACCCGGGCTCGGCCCAGAAGTTTCGGTCAGCGGTGCGCTGATCATGGAAGCCGTGATGACATTCTTTCTGGTCATGGTCATCTTCGGAACCGTGGTCGATCCGCGCGGACCAAAGGCTATTGCGCCGTTGGCGATTGGCTTGATCATCACCATGGACATCCTGACCGGCGGCCGCATCACGGGGGCGGCCATGAATCCTGCGCGCGCCATCGGACCGGCGATCGTTCAGCAGGACTTCACCAACTGGTGGATCTACTGGGTTGGGCCGATCATCGGCGGTCTCGTTGCGGCGTTTGCCTATAAGTCGATCTGGCTCGGGGGCGGCCGCGCGCGGTTACCGGCGCGGCGAAAGACTTCGAGCGTCGGTAGCCAAACCGCGCCGGCAACGGATAGCCCAGTGGCCGAAACGCTACCGCCAGCTCAGCCGGCGCGGCGCCGCAGCAGTCGGCGGCGATAGAGGTGAGGTAACCGCCTCAGTCAACGCCGCGCTGGCTTCCAGTCCCTGCGGATCGTGTCTCTGATCTGTTCGTACTTGCGCCCGGCGGCCAGCGCCTCACGGATGGCCGGTTGGAACACCACGTCGTAAAACTCGGGACCCATGCGGTCGACGATCTCCCGGTCGAAGGCCTCGTCCGACTGAATCTCGCCGTCGAGCGCACGGAATTTGCCATCGATCTCGCCCCGGAAACGGCTGCCCGCGGGCGCCTCGCGTTCGGGGACGTCTTTGCTCACATGGTGCGATTTCTTGGCGGTGCTCCCACCGAAGCGCTTGCTGGCGACGATCTTCGCGATCCTGATGCCATAGCCCTTCGCCACATCGTCGGGCTCACCGTGGGCGAGAGCTTCGAGTCGCTTCGTTTCGGCAAAGACATCGAACCGCCGGATCGGTTGCAGAGGTCTAATCTCAGATTCTTCCGTCAAGGTAGTCACCTCCGTTGGCGGTATGAACCAGTTTTTATCTGGATTGCGTAGCTGACAGCTCGCTTGCGGCCGCTTCATCGGCGATGATCGTAAGGCGGGGACCGGCGCTGCGAAGCAGAGAAGCAGGAACCTCAGTGCTGATCGGCTCCTCAAGCGCTCGCCGCAACACGGAGGCTTTCATCTCGCCCGTAACGACCAGCACGATCTGCTTTGATTCGAGCAGCGTGCCGACTCCCATGGTCATGGCTCGGTCAGGAATCGATAATGATCCTTCCCAATAGGCGGACGCTTGATCGCGGGATTCAGGTGTCAAGGTGACGACTCGGGTGCGGGAGTCAGCACTTGATCCGGGTTCGTTGTAGCCGACGTGACCATTTGGGCCAAGGCCAAGCACCGCAAGATCGAGACCGCCACGGGCGGAAATCGTCTCGTCGAACTTGGCCGCGGAGGCCATCGGATCGTCCGCGGTGACTGGCAAAGCGTGGAGTTGCTCGGGCTCAATGCCGACCCGGTTGAACAGCGCTTCGGTCAGCCAGCGGGTAAAACTGTTCGGGTCTTCGATCGTGACACCCAGATACTCGTCCAGGAAGAAAATCGAGACGTGGGAAAAATCGACCTCGCCGCGAGCCGCGCGTGCGGACAGGATATCGAACATGGCGAGTGGTGTAGTACCCGTGGGAAAGGTGATGGCAGCATCGGGCTTACGCAAGAGCGTATTCGAGACAATGTCGGCGGCGGACTCGCTTACCGCAAGCGCATCGCGGAGAACCGAGAGCGTCCAATTTTCACTTCCGATGCCCATGCTCAGAACCCATTCCTCTGCACATCCGATACTACATGCAACTGATGGCATCATAGCCCGGTGCTAGGCGACCACAAGTCGTCACCCCAACCGAGAATAGGGGAGAGATGAATGCGGGAGGGGAGTCTGACAACGTCAACTCAACCAATGGCGCAGGCATTGAGTCAGATTGACGAGTGGGTTGGGGCGCACGGCGTCCCCGGCGTGGGTGCCGCGGTCTGGAGCGGTGGTGAAATCGTGGCGGACCGCTACGCGGGCGAGGCTCGCCCGGGCACGCCCGTAGCGAGTGAGACGCTGTTCGCCCTCGCGTCGGTGACGAAGCCAGTTACCGCCGCCACGTTCATGACCCTGGTCGACGATGGTGCGATCTCTCTTGATGAACCGGTCGGGAGGTTGATACCTGAGTTCCGTGCCGGGCCAGCGGCAGGTGCGGGCGGGTTCGATCCGACACTGGAGCGCCTGCGATCGACGATAGGCGCCAGGCAGCTTCTCTGCCACGTATCCGGTCTGCCGGAAGATCTTGGGCCTCGCGACTCCCGGTACCAGGACCGAGTCACCATCGATACCATGATCGACGATATGTGCCGGCTGCCGCTGCAATCGGCGCCTGGTGACCAGCTCCTCTACTCCAACGCCGGATATGGTGTGGTGGCCCGTCTGACGGAGCGTGTTACCGGGGAGCA
>Ga0126304_10001891_pt1 | contig 10120 bp, 10 predicted proteins | sample Plot25_FD_92538 | JGI IMG/M metagenome (GOLD analysis project Ga0126304, IMG submission 92538) | Serpentine soil microbial communities from UC McLaughlin Reserve, CA, USA - Plot25 | ecosystem: Environmental > Terrestrial > Soil > Grasslands | place: USA: UC McLaughlin Reserve, Lake County...
CCAAGCACTCCGACCACGACGGGCTGAACGACGGCAAGGAGGACCGCGACCGCGACGGCCGTCGCGACTCGCGGGAGACCGACCCGGGCAGGACCGACAGCGACCGAGACGGCGTGAGCGACAAGCGCGACAAGCGGCCGCTGGACAGACGACGGCGCTGAACGACGGCGCTGACGACTGCCCACTGTCCACTAGCTTGCCGCGCCGATGCGGACGACCGGCGCCCTAGCGTCAATGACCGTGGTCGGGGCGCTGCTGCGCTTCGTCACGCTGGGCGACCAGAGCTACTGGGGCGACGAGGGCGTGACCGTCGCGCTCGTCCGCATGAGCTTCGGCGACATGCTCGACACGATCCCCAAGTCGGAGTCGACGCCGCCGCTCTACTACGCGCTCGCCTGGGTGTGGACGCGCGCACTGGGCTCCTCTGAGGAGTGGGGCCTCCGGTCGCTGTCGGCGATCTTCGGCACGGCGACGATCCCGGCGGTGTACGCCGCGGCCGCCACGCTCGTGACGCGGCGCGCGGGGCTCGTCGCCGCCGCGCTGGCCGCCTGCTCGCCGCTGCTCGTCTGGTACTCGCAGGAGAGCCGCGCGTACGCGCTGCTGGCGCTCCTGACCGCGACGACGGTGTGGCTGTTCGCGCGCGCCCTGGAGCAGCGCCCGCGCGCGCTCGTCTGGTGGGCGGTCGCCGCCGCGGTGGCCGTCGCGACGCACTACTTCGCCGCGTTCGTCGTCGTGCCACAGGCGGTGTGGCTGGTCGCGCGTGCGCCGGGCGGCCGCCGCGCGGCGCTGGTCGCGTGCCTGCCGTTCCTCGCGGTCGCCGCCGCGCTGCTGCCGCTGGCGCTCGACCAGCGCGCGACCGGCAACACCGCGTATATCGCCGACATCGACTTCGCCCAGCGCGCGAAGGAGGTCCCGAAGAAGTTCCTGGTCGGCGAGCAGGCATCACCCGGTGACTACGGATCGCTGATCGAGGCGCTGAAGTGGCCGGCGATCGCGCTGACCTTCACGGCCGTCGGCCTGCTGGCCGCCCGGGGCGATCCGCGCGAGCGCTCCGGTGCCCTGATCGCCGCCGCGCTGGCGGCGGCGGGGTTCGCGATGCCGCTCGTGCTGAAGCTCGCCGGGCTCGACTACCTGGCCGCCTACAACCTGCAGATGCTGTGGATCCCCGCGGCGATCGTGGCCGCGGCGGGCTTCGGTGCGCGCGGTACCCGCTGGAGGGGGCCGGTGGCCGCGGCCGTGCTGTGTGCCATCGGCATCGCCGTCGTGCTGAAGGTGGCGAGCGACCCCCACCTGCAGCGCTACGACTACCGCGAGGTCGCCTCGTTGCTACAGGACCCGCCGACCGGCCGGGCGATCGTCGCGACGCCGCTGAACAGCCTGACCCCGTTCGCGGCTTACCTGCCAGGCGTCGATCACCTGCCGCCGCGCACGCGCGTGCGGGAGATCGTGATCGTCGGCATGCAGTCGCAGGACGAGAGCACGCGCGCCCGTGCCCTCGACCCGGGCTACGCGCCGCGGGTGCCCGGCTTCGCCCAGACCGAGCGGGCGAACTTCGACCGCTTCAGCATCGTGACGCTCCGGGCCCGGCGGCCGCTGCCGGTCGACCTGAGCGTGCTCCAGGCCGCGCGTATCGGAGACGGCGAGGCTGCGCTCCTGATCCAGCGCAGCCGTTGAAGTGCGCCTTTGCGCGGTGTTAGCGGCGAAACCGCAACCGATTTCGCGCAACCGGCCAACTTGGCGCTCAACCATTCGTTTAGCGCTCTGGAATCCTCCAGTGTCCCCTGCTTTCCTTGGCGCGCCGGGCGTATCCCTCCACCGGCCCGGCGGGAAGGAGTCCCCTCAGTGAACCCTCGCGCGGAAGCGTTCGAGCGGCTCGGTGGCGCATATGACGTGCGCGTTCTCGAACCCTCACCTCCGGCGGTCAACCGGCCGCCGTGGTTCGCCGACGATCCGACCGCGCGCGGCGTCGTGCCGCCCGGCCGGCAGCTCGTGTCGCCGGTGACGACCGGCGACCTGCTGTGGGATGACCTGGCCGCCTCCGACCCCGCCCTGGCGGACTGGTGCGCCGACCGCTGGCTCGGCCCTCTGCGCAGGCTGGACCGGGTTCCGCCCAACCTCACCGAGACGCGCCAGGGGCTGCACGCGCTGGCCCGGCGCGTCATCGGGCCGGTGCGCGAGCGCGCGAACGAACAGTGCGGGCTGCGCTGGACCCGCGGCGGGTTCGGCACGCCGTTCTTCGGCGCCGACGCCCAGGTGCGCGTCGAGTACGGCGACCTGGTCGTCCAGTCGCGCTTCCGCGAACGGCGCGGCCGGATCGGCATGCTGGCCGACGCCGCCGAGCTCATCGGGTTCGACCTGAACGGCGAGACCGAGGTCGAGGCGGCCCCGCTCACGATCGACCCCTTCGCCGCGCGGTTCATCGGCGAGTTCCTGGGCTTCGCCACGAACGTGCTCGAGCAGCTGCGCGCCGACGTGCCGGCGGACTACGAGCCCTCGCGCCTGGAGCTGTGGCCGAACACGTTCGACCTGATGGTCGAGGTCGGCATGGAGCATGCCGGCCGCCGCGCCGCGTTCGGCGCGTCGCTGGGCGACCGCCACCACGACGACCCCTACCTGTTCGTCACGCCGCTCGACGTGCGACCGACGGGCGAGCTGTGGCAGGCCGACACGTTCAGCGGCGCCGAGCTGACCTACCGCGAGCTGCGCGCCGCGCCCGACCAGCGCGCCTGCGCGCTCGACTTCCTGCGCTCGCGCGTCGAGGCGCTGCACCACCCGCTCCTGCCACGCTAGGTCTGACACGCTTCCGCGCGTGCTGGCCGCCGCCTCCGCGGACACCCTCAACAACACGCTCGCGATCCTGGGCGCGCTGCTCGTCCTCGGCGCGCTGATCGCGGGCTACGCGCACCGCAGCTTTGTGTCGCTCACGGCGGTGTTCGTGGCCGCCGGCCTCGTGCTGGGCGAGGCCGGCTTCGAGGTCCTCGAGTTCGACGAGCGATCGGGTTTCGTGGCCGCGCTCGCCACCGTGGCGCTGGTGCTGATCCTGTTCCGCGACGGGCTCGAGGTGGAGGCCGAGATGTTGCAGACCGCCTGGCGCCTGCCCTTCCGCAAGCTCGTGCTCGCGATGCCGCTGACCTGCGGCATCGTCGCCGTGGCGGCGCACGCTCTGACCGACCTCGACTGGACCGAGTCGTTCCTCCTCGGCGCGCTGCTGTCCCCGACCGACCCCGTCCTGTCGTCGAGCGTGGTCACGAACCCGCGGGTGCCGCGCGTGATCCGCCACTCGTTGAACCTGGAGTCCGGCCTGAACGACGGGCTCGCCCTGCCGGCGGTCCTGGCCTTCACCGCCGCCGCGGCATCGGAGTCCGAGTTCGTCTGGTGGGAGTTCGTGCTCCAGGACGTCACCATCGGCTTCGCGACCGGCGCGTTGACCGGTCTGGCGGGCTCATACCTGATGCCGCGCGGGCGCGCGCTCGGCAGTGAGGTGTCGCCGCACCAGAAGGCCATGTTCGGCCTGGGCATCGCGTTCGCCGCCTACGGGGCGGCCGTCCTGCCGCCCGAGGGCAACGGGCTGATCTCGACGTTCGTCGCGGCGATCGTGCTCGGCATCCGCCGGCCGGACATCCGCACGTCGTTCGAGGGACGCTCGGAGGACATCCTCGAGGTCGTCAAGTTGGGCGTGTTCGTGGTGTTCGGATCGCTGTTCACGATCGACGAGCTGTTCGCCGACGGCTGGGCCGCCGTCGCAATCGTGGCGATCACGCTGCTGGTCGCCCGCCCCGTCGCGGTCTTCGCATCACTCGTGCGTACGGATACCGACCTGGGCGCTCGGGCTTTCATGTCGTGGTTCGGGCCGAAGGGCGTGGCCACGATGACGTTCGCCTTGTTGGTGCTCGTCGAGAACCCGCCGGCCGCCGAGCAGGTCACCGGCATCGCGGCCCTCGCCGTCCTGACCTCTATCTTCGCCCACGGGCTCACCGATCACCCGGGTGCGGAGTGGATGGCCCGCCACGCAGAGCGCGCCGAATCCGCCTCATCCCGACAATCGGGCGAGCGGGTCCGGCTGAGATGAGATAAAGAACGGACTATGGGAACGACGCCCGCGCGCAGCGCCAGCCGTACCTCGAGTGCCATCCACAGCGTGGTGACCAGCCAGCGCTGGATCGACGTCCAGCTCGAGCGCCTGCAGCAGTGGATCGCGAAGTCGCCGGTCCGCCTGGCGCTGATGCTGCTGATCGGCGGCCGGGTCATCGGCGGCGCGGTGTACTCCGTGGCCGAGTCCGATGCGGACTGGTTCGACGGCGCGTGGTGGGCGCTCGTCACCCAGACCACCGTCGGCTACGGCGACTTCGCGCCCGAGAGCTTCATCGGCCGGGCCACGGCCGAGTTCGTCATGTGGAGCGCGATCCTGGCGGTCGCGATCATCACCGCGTCGTTCGCCGGGCTCATCGCCGAGGCGCGGATCAACAAGCATCAGGAGACTCCCGAGCTGGACGACGACCTCGATCAGCTGATCGGCCAGATCGAGGCGCTGAAGTCTGTTGTGACGGATCCTCGCGTCGAGGCGGCGCTGCGGCAGGTTCACGAAGAACGGAGGAACAGGTGAAGAGATCGAAGGTCGTCACCCTCGGGACGGTCGGCGCGCTGGCGGCAGCCTTCGCCGGCTGTGGCGACGACGAGACGGCCTACTGCATCGACGACAACGAGGAAGTCGTGGAGAACCAGTACTGCGACGACGACAGGAGCGGCTCCTACGTCTGGTTCTTCAGCGGCGGGTCGTACGCGCGGGGCGCCAGCGTGGCCGGCCAATCCGGCGAGCGCATCGCGGCCAACAACAAGGCCGCACTCGCGTCGCGCAACGGGTTCGGCTCGACCGGCAAGAGCACGAGCGGCAGCAGCGTCGGCATCAAGACGGGCAGTTCCGGCGGCAGCTGATCGGTGGATCGGCACGACGTCGAGCCGCGCAAGGGCTGGCCGGCAATCATCGAGGAGCAGGGCCTCATCTACTGGCGGACCGAGCTGCCCGACGGCGGCGAGATCTCCTACTGGGACGAGACGCACCACTACTCGTTCACCGAGGAGGAGGTCTACGAGTTCGAGGCGGCCGCCCGGCTGCTGATGGAGATGCTGGTCGAGGCAGGCGACCACATCATCGAGGAGAACCTCTTCTCCGCGATGGGAATCCCCGGCTGGGCCGTGCCCAAGATCAAGGAGACGTGGGAGCTCGAGCCGCCGATGGTCTACGGGCGCTTCGACTTCGCCTTCACGCCCGAGGGCCCCAAGCTGCTCGAGTACAACGCGGACACCCCGACGGCCGCCCTGGAGACCGGGGCCATCCAGTGGTACTGGCTGCAGGACGTCTACGGCGCCGGCGGCGACCAGTGGAACTCGCTGCACGAGGAGCTGGTCCGGCGCTGGAAGGAGCTGAACGACATGAAGCGCCTGCCCGGCGACGTCGTCCACATGCTCCACACAACCGCAGAGAAGTCAGGCGAGGACTTCATGACGATCGGCTACCTGGCGGAGACCGCGCGTCAGGCCGGCCTCGCCGTCGAGCTGATGCCGATCGAGAGCCTGGGCTACCTCCGCGACGAGGGGTTCGTCGATCTCGACGGCGACCCGGTCCGCACCGTCTTCAAGCTCTACCCCTGGGAGTGGATCGTCCACGAGCGCGACTGGGAGGAGCTCGACCGCCACATGGGCGTCGGCGAGGGCCAGACGGTCTGGATCGAGCCGATCTGGAAGATGATGTGGTCCAACAAGGGCATCCTGCCGGTGCTCTGGAAGCTCTTCGAGGGCCACGAGGTCCTGCTGCCGGCCTACTTCGAGGACGAGGCCTTCTCGGATGACGCCCGGAAGGCTCTCGGCGACTCGTTCGTCCGCAAGCCGCTGCTCGCGCGCGAAGGGGCCGACTCCGTTGTCGTGAAGGACGGGCAGGTCGTCGAGAAGGGCCCGGAGCAGGGCTACGGGCGCGAGGGGTTCGTCGTGCAGAAGTTCGCCGACCTCGGTGACTACGGCGGCGCGCATCCCGTGCTCGGCATCTGGACCGTCGACATGGAGCCGGTCGGCTGCGGCATCCGGGAGTCGGACGGCTACATCACCAACAACACGTCGCGGTTCGTGCCGCACGTCATCGCGTAAAGGGGTACCTACATGCTGGAGAACGTCGGTCTCATCCTGGCCTACTCGGGCGTCGGAATCGGCATCCTGGTGCTGGGCTTCATCGTGCTCGACCTGCTGACCCCGGGCAAGCTGGGTGAGCTCGTCATGAACCGCAACCCGAACGCGGCGCTGCTGTCGGCGACGTCGCTGGCGTCGCTGGGGCTGATCCTCTGGTTCGCGATCTTCTTCGTCCCGGCCAGCGGCAACGAGCTGAGCGAGACCGGCGCGGTCAGCTGGGACGGCCTCGACGACGTGCTCGTCTACGGCCTGGTCGGCGTGGGTGTGCAGGCGCTCGGCTTCCTCGTTCTGGACCTCCTGACCCCGGGCAAGCTCGGCGTCACCTGCCTCGACGAGCGATTCCACAGCGCGTCCTGGGTGACCGCCGCCGTGAACATCGCCACCGCGCTGATCGTCTGCGCATCGTTGACGTAGGCTGCCGGGTCCGACCTACGAAGGAGCCGCCTTGGACAGCTGGAACATCGCCGATCTCGACGTGCAGCCGCACAAGCCCCAGGTGCTGCGCACGGACAAGGAGGCGCGTGTAATCGCGATCCACCTGCCGGCGGGCGAGCAGCTGCAGGACCACCAGACGCACGAGCGCGGCTACCTGGTGGTCGTCTCCGGGCAGGTCGAGGTCAGCCAGCAGGGCGGGGACTCCGTCGGCGGCGGCGCGGGCTTTCTCGCGCAGTTCGAGCCCAACGAGCGGCGCGAGATCTCGGCCACCGAGGACGCCCGCCTGGTGCTGATCCTGGGCCCCTGGCCGGGCGAGGGTCACTCCCGCCAGCGGTCCGGCGGCGGGTCGCCGGGCTGAGCCCCGCGCGGGCGCGCGCCCGTACTCATGGAGGGGCGACCCGACCCCTGCGATAATCGCCCCGCCGCGCATGGACCCCTCTCGCAAGCGCAAGATCCGCCTCGTCGTCGCCCTCGGCGCCGCCGTGCTGCTGGCCGGCGGGCTGATGCTCACGAGCTTCACGGCGGACACTCCGGCGACGACCCCGTCGCAGCTGCTGGCCCAGAAGGGCGGCGGCGACTACAAGCTGACCGGCAAGGTGGTCGACGGCTCGGTCAAGCGCCGGGGCGAGACGCTCTCGTTCGCGATCCGCGACCGCGCCGGCAACACGTCTGTTCCCGTCACCTACACCGGCGTCGTGCCCGACCCGTTCCGTGACGGGCGCGAGGTGATCGTCGACGGCAAGCTCCAGGGCGGCACGTTCGTCGCGGAGCGCGACTCGCTGGTCACCAAGTGCCCGTCGAAGTTCGAGAACGCGAGCGACGGCGACAAGCGGTCTTAGTGCCGCCCGCCTCGACCGGTAGGAGCCGCTGATGCCGGGCATCGGGTCGGCAGCGCTGGTCGTCGCACTGATGGCGGCGCTGTACGCCGCGATCGTGGCGGTCGTCGGCGCGCGCACCGGCCGCCGCGAGCTGGTCGTCTCCGCGCGGCGTGCCTTCTACGCGATCGCGGGGCTGCTGACGCTCTGCTTCGTGCTGGTCGAGTCCGCGTTCCTGCGCGGCGACTTCCACTGGGCGATCGTCTCCGAACGCTCGTCGGAGACGACGCCGACCTTCTACAAGGTCACCGGCATGTGGTCGACCCAGGAGGGGTCACTGCTGCTGTGGGCCTTCCTGCTTTCGGTCTACGGCTCGATCGCGCTGTTCGTGACCCGCAACAAGCACCGCGAGATCGTGCCGTGGGCGATCGCCGTGCTGTCGGGAATCGCGGCGTTCTTCATCGCGCTGATGGTGATCTGGGGCGAGACCCCGTTCGCGACGATCACCCCGACGCCGGCGAACGGGCAGGGCCTGACCCCGCTGCTGCGCCACCCGGCGATGATGATCCACCCGCCGATGCTCTACTCGGGCTACGTCGGCTTCGCGATCCCGTTCGCGTTCGCGATCGGCGCGCTGATCACCCGCCGCACCGGCGCCGACTGGATCCGCACGACGCGCCGGTTCACGCTGATCGCCTGGACGTTCCTGGGGTTCGGCATCCTGCTCGGCTCGCTGTGGTCCTACTCCGAGCTCGGGTGGGGCGGCTACTGGGCCTGGGACCCGGTCGAGAACGCGTCGGTCATGCCCTGGCTGATCGGCACCGCGTTCCTGCACTCGGTGATGGTCCAGGAGAAGCGCGGGATGCTGAAGGTCTGGAACGTGTCGCTCGTGATCGGCACGTTCGTGCTGTCGCTGCTCGGCACGTTCCTGGTGCGCTCCGGCGTGCTCGAGTCGATCCACGCCTTCGGCGCCTCCACGCTCGGCAAGCCGTTCCTGGTGTTCATCGCGGTCGTGCTGTTCGGGTCAGTCGCGCTGGTGATCTCGCGCCTGGACGACCTGAGATCGGAGGCGAGGCTCGACTCGCTGTGGTCGCGCGAGTCGGTCTTCCTGCTCAACAACCTGGTGCTGGTCGCGCTCTGCTTCGTGGTCTTCTGGGGCACGTTCTTCCCGCTCATCTCGGAGGCGATCACCGGCGACGAGTCGACGCTCGGGCCACCGTGGTTCGACCGCTACGTCGTGCCGCTGGCGATCGTCCTGACGCTGCTTTCCGGGATCGGGCCGATCATCGCCTGGCGGCGGGTGACCCTCGCCAACCTCCGGCGTTCGTTCGTCGTCCCGATCGCGGCGGCGGCGCTGACGCTGCTGCTGTTGGTCGTCGCCACCCCAGCCGACGAGTCGACCGCCTCGCTGATCATGTTCACGCTGATCGCGTTCGTCTTCGCGGTCGTGGCGCAGGAGTTCTGGAGGGGCGCATCCGCGCGCCGAGTGATGACGCGCGAGTCGTGGCCGGTCGCGCTGTCGAGCCTGGTCGGCCGCAACCGCCGGCGCTACGGCGGCTACATCGTGCACATCGGCATCGCCGTGCTGTTCCTGGGCGTCGCGGCGTCGTCCGCGTTCCACGAGCAGGCCGACGCGCGGCTCCTGCCCGGGCAGTCGGCCAAGGTCGGCGACTACAACGTCACCTACGTCCGCCCGACCGCGCGGCCCGGCGACGCGAGCCGCGGCACCGGCGCGCTGCTCACGCTCGGCGCCGACATCCGCGTGACGCGGGACGGCAAGACCTGGGACCTGCATCCGGCGCGCAACTACTACGGGACGCCCAGCGACAAGGGGCCGTTCGCGGCGCTGTTCGAGGGCGAGTCGACCAGCGAGGTCGCGCTGCGCTGGGGCGCGACCGAGGACTTCTGGCTGGCCGTGCAGCCCGACCTGCGCAACATCGAGGACGCGATCCGGCGAGCCGACGCCCGCTTCGCCGACTCCGACATGCGCACGCAGGAGGTCATCTACGCGGCGATCCTGGCGCGCTACATCGACCGCCCGGCGCCGCTTCCGGTGCGCGCGATCGTCTCGCCGATGGTCGCCTGGATCTGGGTGGGCGGCGGCATCGCCCTCCTCGGCGCGCTGCTCGCGTTGTGGCCGTCGCCGGCCGCGCGGCGGCGCGAGGTCGCCGCGGCCTACAAGGCGCGCGTCGGCGGCGAGCTCTCGCGCGTCTGATGGCGGGCGCCGCCCTGAAGCGGGCGCTCGTGCGCCCGGTCGCGCTGCTGCGCCTGACCGCCGACCGCCAGTCGTACCGGGAGTTCATGCGCCTGCGCGCGCAGGACGAGCACACGAGCGAGGGGGAGAAGGAGGTCGAGCTGCGGGTCGGCCGCCTGAACGGGCGCCCGGTATGGCTGCGCGAGGGGACAGCCGACGTCGACACGCTCTGGGACGTCTTCGTCCACTCGTACCACCTGCCGCCGGCGAGGGTGCAGCGGCGCGGGATGCACCTGGTGTGGGACCTGGGCGCGAACATCGGCCTGACGATGGCCGAGATGGCGCTGCGCTGGCCCGAGGCGCGCGTCGTGGGGGTGGAGCTCGACTCCGCCAACGCCGCGCTCGCCCGGCGCAACTTCGAGTCCTGGGACGACCGGGCCGAGCTGATCGAGGCGGCGGTCTGGGCCGAGGACGGCGAGACCTGGTACCACCGCTGGCC
>Ga0126304_10001893_pt1 | contig 10118 bp, 10 predicted proteins | sample Plot25_FD_92538 | JGI IMG/M metagenome (GOLD analysis project Ga0126304, IMG submission 92538) | Serpentine soil microbial communities from UC McLaughlin Reserve, CA, USA - Plot25 | ecosystem: Environmental > Terrestrial > Soil > Grasslands | place: USA: UC McLaughlin Reserve, Lake County...
CTCCCCGGAACAGGCTGGAGCGTTGAACACGGAGACCTGCGCATCTCGCACTTTGTCGGCCTGCACGCGATCCAGATCCTGCCGCTCCTCGCGCTCGCCCTGCGCCGCCGCCGTTCGGACGAGTTCGCACGCATCCGCGTGATGCTCGTCGGGACCGCAAGTTATGTCGGGATCTTTGCAATCCTGCTGTGGCAGGCGCTGCGCGGGCAGCCGCTCGTCCGACCGGATGGCGTCACGTTCGGTGTGCTCGTTATCTGGGCAATACTCAGCGCCATCGGCGTGTGGTTTGCGGTCACGCGGCCGTCCCGGACCAGCAGGCAGGCGGTCGCGATCGCATGAGAGGTGAGTCGTGACTCCACAACAGCTGTTCTCGATCGTCAATCTGATCGCCACCGCCGCGTGGATCGCGCTGGTGATCCTTCCCGGACGACGGTGGGTCACTGGGATCATCACGAGCACGGCCGTACCGTTGCTTTTCGCGATTGTCTACGTGGGCATCGTGGCAACGACGTTCGGCCGGACGCCGGGTGGGTTCTCGACGCTGCCCGACGTGGCCACGCTGTTCAGCAATCCGTGGGCGCTGCTGGCGGGATGGATTCACTACCTCGCATTCGATCTGTTGATCGGCACCTGGGAGACGCGAGACGCACGCGAGCATGGCGTGCCGCATCTGTGGCTTGTTCCCTGCCTGGTGTTGACATTCCTGTTTGGTCCGGCCGGATGGTTGCTTTATCGCGGCGTGCGACTGACCAGGTCTTCGCAAATGCGCCAGAGCTTTTCTTCGGTGTCGTGATCTCTGAACTCGCACGGCGCTTCGCGTCGATCGACGTAGAAGCGGCCGGTGATGCCGGCCACGTCTGGCGACGTCGCCAGCCACACCGCCGTGTCGGCGCCTTGCGCGACCGTGCGGCCTGGACGCGCGCGCGCGTGTCGTACCTCAGGTAGGAGATTGCGTGACAGCTCGGTGTCCGGCACCCAGCCAGGTGTCATCGCATTCACCGTGATGCCGCGTGGCTGCAGCCGCCGTGACAGCGCCCAGCTCCACAGCCGATCGCACGCCTTCGATTGCCGATAGGCGAGAAGACCGTCGTACGGCCGTTGCGTGAATTCGAGATCGGCGAGGTCCAGATCGCCGGCAAACGCCGACGCGACCACGATCACGCGTGCCGTGCCATGGCGATTAAAGTGATCGAGCAGTCCACAGGTCACTCGGTGATAGCCGAGCACGTTCGTCGCGAACGTCAGCTCGATGCCATCGGCGCTCTCCCGCCGCTCGTTTTGGACCGTGCCGGCGTTGTTGACCAGCACGTCGAGTGGGGGATGCCGGGCGGCATACGCGGCCGCGAACGCCTCAACGGACTGTCGACTCGAGACATCGACCGGAAGGACGTCCACGTCACCCGCGTTCGCATCAGTCATGATGGCGCGCGCGAGGTCGCGTCCCTTGGCGACGTCCCGGCACGCGAGCACCAGGTGAGCGCCGCACTTCCCCAGCTCAATGGCGATCTGCCGGCCGATGCCTGATGTCGGCCCGGTGATCAGTACGCGTTTAGCCGCGATCCAGTCCATGCGTCGAAGAGGTGATTATAGAGGCGTGAACCATCTCATTCGGCGGCGACTCGCCAATCAGCGGCTGTCGCGCTCCTCTTTCCGTACGCCCGCGCAGGTCGTGTCGTGGCTCGGCGCCATGCAGTCGCAGGATTATTCCGGCGCGAAGTGGGCGATCGGTCTCCGTGCCGCGGTGACCGACGAGGACGTGGACCGTGCCTGCGACGAGGGCGCGATCGTTCGTACGCACATCTTGCGGCCGACATGGCACTTCATCGCGCGCGACGACATCCGCTGGATGCTGGCGCTCAGCGGCCCACGGGTAAACGGCCTCTGCGCCCACTACTACCGGACGATGGAGCTCGACGATCGCACGTTCACACGCAGCCGAAACGTGTTCGAGCGAGTGTTGCAGGATGGCAGGTCTCTGACACGTCCCGAGCTCGGCGCCGCGCTTGGCCGCGCCGGCATCACGGCCAGCGGGACACGCCTCGCATTTCTGACGTTGCGTGCCGAGCTCGACGCGGTGATCTGCAACGGGCCGCGCCGCGGGAAGCAATTGACCTATGCGCTGCTCGACGAGCGCGTGCCACCTCGTAGGGCCAGTCCTGTTGGACCGGCCTCGTTCGATCGTGACGCCGCGCTCGCCGAACTCGCGCGGCGCTACTTCACCAGTCATGGACCTGCGACGTTGAAGGATTACGTGTGGTGGTCGGGGCTCACGGTTCGCGACGCCAGGGCGGGAATCGACCTGGCCGGGTCGTCGCTGGTCCGTGACGAGGTCGACGAGTTTACGTACTGGTCGGCTGACCGTCGCACGCCGCGCGCTGGCGCCTCATCGCGCGCCTATCTGCTGCCCAACTATGATGAGTACTTGATTGCCCACAAGGATCGACACCTGGTGATGAGCCGCGGCTCAGACGACGCTGTCACGCGCATCAAAGACCCGTTCGTGCACCACGTGGTCATCGACGGCCGGTTGGCGGGAAGCTGGACCCGAACGGTCAAGAACGGATCGGTCCACGTGAGCTGTGCGATGTACGGACGGCCGACTGCGGAAACGACCGGCGCGATCGACGCGGCCGTTGCCCGACTGGGCCGCTTCATGGCATGTCCGGCTACTTCTTCTTGGGCGGGTCGTAGGTGACTTTGCTGTTCTGATCCTTGAGCACCGCTTCACGGTCGCCCGGGTACCAATATTCCAGGTGACAGGCTTCGCACGCCTTGTCGACCTTGTCGCCAACCTTGAACAGGCCGTCGAGATCGTGCGCCTTCGCGACTTGCACCGCCTCGAGGGCCGCCGCCTTCAGTCCATCAGCGTGCTTGTACCAGAGTGCACGGTCTTTCTCGATCTTGGCTTGTATCTGTTCCGGCGGCAGCTCCGGTTCACCCGGCTGATGCGGCTTGCCTTCCTCCTCGACCGGCACCATTCGACGCGGAATCTTCAGCAGGTTGGTCGATTCGGCGAGCACATAGCCACCGCGCTCCACTTTCAGCCAGTCGTCGTCTGAGAGCGGTTTCGTCTCAGCGATGCCTTTGTGGCTGATGTCGATGACGGCTGCGTCGAAGATCCAATCAGAGGTGGGATCGATGATGTGCTCCATCAACTCCTTGATCGAGAGCGTAGGCGCAAGCGACGAGTCGAGTGACGGCGCGGCGGGTGTCGCGGCGGTGGTCGTCGCCGCGGGCTTGGACGAGCACTGTTGCGAGGCCAGCGCAGCGACGCACACCAGCCCAGCCCAGTCAATCAACCGTCCTCGACTCGTCAGCATGCTTCTCCTCTTGTCGGATCGGCGGTGACTACTGCGCTCCCGACGTCGGCACCGGTGGAATCTTCTCGTTGGGATACCAGTACTGCGAATGGCACCCTTCGCAGGCGCGCTCGATCTGCTCGCCGACTTCGAACAGCTTGTTGGCGTCTTTGGCATCGATGGCCTGGAGCGCTGCGACACCAGCTTCGTGCAGGCCGTGCGCGCGCTTGCGCCACGCGCCGAGGTCCTTGGTGATCAGGACTTCCATCTCCGAGGGTTCGAGCTCGACGCCCGGCGTCTCGGATTTCTCGCCCGGGTTCGCGACATGACGGCCAGGGACCATCAGCAGGTTCGAGGCTTCGGTAAGCGCGATCGCACCATGCCGCACCATGGTCCACTCCTCGTCGCTCGTCGGCGCCTTCTCGACGAGGCCTTTGGTGCTCTGTACCGAAGTCACCGCCTGCCACACCACGTCCGCCGACGGATCGACGACTGACTGCATGATGTCTTTCACCGTCGCGGTCGGGACGTATTCAGGCGGGGGCGGCGCGGCGGACGCCGGCGCAGCGCGAGTCTCTGCTGGCTTCTGACACGCAGCGATCAATATGAGTGAGGCGAGCAGCACGAACAGACTCGCCGTGAACAGCGATCGTACCTTCAGCATGTCTCCACGATAAACGACGGCAGGGATGGCAGTGTCTGAAAACTTGATTAATTCCTCGTCAGAATCAGCCGGGCGGTGAATTCGGCCATAATCGCTCACAGCTGCCTGCCTCGCCGAAGCCTCTGCGAAGGTGGCGCTCGAGCACGGGAGAAGAAGTCGTGAATCTCAGCAGAACACGTGCAATAACCATCGTCGGCGCGGTTGCCGCGCTGGGGCTTCTGGTGGCCGGCGTCAGCGGACAGACACGGCCGATGTGCGATCCCGACAACGGCGGGATCACGCTACCTCCTGGGTTCTGTGCCCTGGTCGTCGCCGACAACCTCGGCGCTGCGCGGCACATGGTCGTGGCGCCGAACGGCGATCTTTATGTCGCGTTGATGACGAGCGGCGGACGGGGCCAACCCCAGACCGGCGGCGGAGCCGTGGCGCTGCGCGATGCGAACGGCGACGGGCGCTTTGAGGTGAAGGAGCAATTCAGCAGCGGCAGCACGACCGGCATCGCGTTGCGCAACGGCTATATCTACCTTGCGCATCCGCAGACGATCGAGCGGATACAGATGACGGCCGGGCAGCTCAAGCCCGCCGGCGCGAGCGAGACGATTGTGGCGGGGCTTCCCAGCGATCGTCAGCACGAGGACAAAGGCATTGCTTTCGACGGCAACGGCGGACTCTATATCAACGTCGGCGCGCCGTCGAACGCCTGTCAGCAGCCGGACCGTCGTCCGGGAGCGAAAGGTGTCGATCCGTGTCCGATCCTCGAAAAGCATGGCGGCATCTGGAAGTTCGACGAGAACAAGATGGGACAGACGCAGGAGCAGGGCACGCGCTTCGCGACTGGCCTGCGGCAGATGCCGGCGATCACCTGGCACGACGGTGCGCTCTACATCGTCATGCACAACCGCGATCAGCTCGACACGTTCTGGCCGATGAACTTCACAGCGAAGGACAACGCCGAGCGTCCGGCTGAAGGTCTGTACCGCGCGATGCAGGGTTCGGACTTCGGCTGGCCGTACTGCTTCTTCGATTACACGACGAAGCAGCTGGTGCTGAATCCCGAGTACGGCGGGGACGGGAAACAGGTTGGGCGTTGCTCGAAGTTCACGTCGCCGGTGGCGGCGTTTCCCGCGCACTGGGCGCCGGTGGATATCAAGTTCTACACGGGCTCGCAATTCCCGGCGAAGTATCGCAACGGCGCGTTCATCGCCTTCCACGGATCGTGGAATCGCGCGCCGCTGCCGCAGGCCGGCTACAACGTGACGTTCCAGCCGTTCTCCGGCGGCAAGCCGGCAGGCCAGTTCGAAGTGTTCGCTGACGGATTCACCGGTAAAACACCGCTGGCGAATCCTGGCGATGCCGTCGCGCGTCCTGACGGTGTCGCGCAGGCGCCCGACGGCTCGCTGTATATCGGCGAGAGCCAGAAGGGCAAGATCTGGCGGGTGATTTACACAGGGAAATAGGGACCGGCCCTACGCGCGGCTATTTGGTTGGGGCGTTGGGGTTCGAGGACCCGGCGAAGAGCCGGCGGCCATCCTGGAACGTGATGCTTGTCGCGTTGGCGGTCGTCGATCCGTTTCGCGCCTGATAGCCGTCAACCACCAGCACGGTGCCCGCGACGAGATCTTCCTTGCGCCATCCTCGCCGGTAGAGCGCATTGGCGCCGCCGGTTTCCCATGCCCACTTCATCACCTTGCCGTCCTTGCCCGTGACGTTGATGTAGATCCACGCGTGCGGGTTGGACCAGCGCATTTCGACGAGCTTGCCGGTCAGCTTGAGGGGCTTGTTCGAGTCGTACTCGGCCGAGAACGAATGATGCGCAGCGGCCGACACGGCCGAGAGTCCGATCAGTGCTGCGAATATGCCCGTGAACCGTACTCGTCCCATTGCTACCTCGTAGAGTTTGCGCGCGACTTGGCGCGTGCCTCGTCTCGCACGTCCTTCAGATGCTGCAGATCCTGATTGTCCTCATGACACGCCACCTCGAGCAGTTCGTCTTTCTGACGGTTCAGCGCGAACGCGATCGTCCACGGCCGCGTGTAGACAAGTGGGTCTGAGACCGTAGCCTGGTAGTTGATGCGGTCGCCGTTGATCGGCGTGAACCGCTCGATTACACGCTGCGCATGGCTCACGATCTCGCCCACCTCGTTCAGCCACGTCTTGCCATTCAGATTCGTGGTCTCGACGACCAGCGTGTCGCCCTCCCACTTGCCAACCGAATCGCCTTGCCAGAGACGCATCTCGTCCGGAAGATGCGGCCGCCCGTCCAGAGGAATGCTGCGCCACGACATGCGCTCGTGAAGGATGACGATGTACCCGGGCGGCTGCAGGATGTGCAGGGGCGCCGGCACATACATCGACCGCGGGATACCGGCAACAAAGCAGTGCGCGGTCGGATCGTCGTACCCACGCTCGGGGAGCTGACGGCTCTTCACCTCCGCCCGCGCCCACGGCTGCATCGGCAGCGTGCCATCCGGTGGATCGACGATGATGCCGCGGCCGCCCGGCGTGAGGAAGTCCTGCTCGTGTTTCCCAAGGCCGTAGTTGCCGCCGCCCCCGTCCGGCATATAGAAGCCGGCAAGATCCGGTTTGCCATCGGCGAGGCGCTTGATCGGCGGTGGTGCCGGCGCGCCTTTCTCGGCTGGCGGGATCGGCAACTCGAACGACTTCGGCGCGCTCATCGCGGTCCAGTCCGCGGGAATATCCACTGGTTTCGCCGACGGCCCGCTCTGAGCGGAGTCGAAGGGGCCGGGATACCACGTCTTCGGATCGCGCTCGAAGTCGCCGCTGGCTTCCTCGAGCTCCGCCTGACACTGATACTCGAGGATACGATCGCGATCCTTGTGCCGGTAGATCGGCATCGCGAACTTCCACGGCTTCGAGAAGACCTTGGGATCCTCGACGGTCGCCTCGTATTGAATCGTGTCCGGATCCGTCATCGTGTATCGCTCCACGACGTGGATCTGATCGCTGTGAAATGTGCCCGTCGTATCGAACCACGTCTTGTCGTTGAGATCCTTCACATCGACGACCAGCGTGTCGCCTTCCCAGCGGCCGCGTGAATCGCCCATCCAGAAGTCGATCCCCTCAGGTCCGGGCACGCCATTGGTGTGAATCGTGCGGTGCACCTGCGACCACTCGAACGTGATCGCAATGTGCTCGGGCGCCTGGTAGATGTGGAAGGGAAACGGCATGTACATGATCCGCGGCACGCCGGGCATGTAGCACTTGCTGAGGGGATCGTGCTGCGGCTCGCTCGCCAGCTCGATCCGCCGCTTCGCGGCGTCCGGCAGATAGGGGATGGTGCGTCCGTCAACGACACTACGGCCGCCAGGCGTGTTGTGGCGCGCGACGTGATCTTCAAGACCGAAGGCGGCATTGTTTCGCACCTGCCATACACCTTGCAGGTTGGGCTTGCCGTCGGCGGTGCGTGGCAGAGTGCTCGCGGGCTGCGTGCGCGAACAGGCGCCGGCGACGAAAACGAGAATGAAGCAGGCCGCGAGTCTGGCGGCAACACGCAAGGGCATCCCGCAATTGTAAGTTCAGGAATCAGGATTCAGGAATCAGGAATCAGGAGGCCGGACGGATCTGAATCCTGACGCCCGAGTCCCGATTCCTGCGTCGTTACACGTCGTCTCGGCCGATGTTGACGATGAAGTACACCGCGCGCGTCGTCCCGACGTTCTTGGCGTTGTGCATTTCGTTCGACCCGATGACGCCGACGTCGCCAGGGCCGAGCCGGTACGGCTTGCCGTTGATCGTCAGCTCCATCGTGCCCTCGCGGATCAGCATCATCTCTTCACGCAGGTGCTGATGCGGTGGATGGTTGACCTCGCCGGGAGCGATGTCGCTCTGGTGCGATTCCATCTTGAAGCCGGTATGCGTCTTCGCCGTGAACATGCGGCGCTGCTGGTTCTTGCCGTTCGTGGTCACCGGCAACTTGTCGTACACGAACTGCTGGGTCTTCATCACCGGCAGCTTTTCGACGGAATTGTCGGCGGCCGGGGCCGCCGCGGGTTGCTGTGCATCGAGCCTCGTCGCTCCGGCAGCCACGAGCGCCGGAAGCAGGAAGCCCAGGTCTCGGCGTGAGCATTTCATGGTGAGGCTCCTTGTCAGGTCCGGCTGAAGCCGGACACCACATTTACTTTGCGCGGCCTTTGAACCCCTGTGCGATCATCGACAGTTTGTAGATCGTCTTCGCGTTGTTTCGAACACCTTCGGGCGTGATGAATTCTTTGCTATCAGTGCCGAGCGCACCGCTGCCGACGATATAGAGGGTCTTCTTGTCAGGGCCGGCGAACGCGACACTGATCGCATTGCGCGGTGTCGGAATCAGACCGAGATATTTGCCGTCGCGCTCGAAGACCTGCACGCCCGGCTGTGAGGTGACATAAAGACGGCCGGCAGCGTCGATGGCCATGCCGTCGCCATTGCCGCCGGCTTCCAGCCTCGCAAAGTCCCGCCGATTGGTGACGCCGCCATCGGCCTGCACGTCGAACGCGAGAATGCTGACGCCGTTCGTGACGTACAACACACGCTCGTCGGGGCTCAGCATGATCCCGTTGGCGCGAATGTTCTCGCCGAGACTGGTGACGCGGCCAGCGGCGTTGACGTAATACGCACCACCGACCGTGAAGTAGACGCCGCCCTTCTTGTCGACGACGAGATCGTTGAGGCGTCCGAGTGGCTTGCCGTCGAAGCTGTCAGCCAACACCTTTCGCTCGGGCCACAGCACGGCGACGCGGGTTGGCTCGCTGCATTGCGGCGCCTTCCCTCCCGGATCGGTGCACGTACGCTGGACGGTAAGCACGCGGCCTCTGGCGTCGATTGCGATCGCGCCGGTGCCATGCGTGTCTTCGAGGGCGACCGAGACCCTGTCGTTCGGATCGAGCCTGCTGATGCGATTCGGCTGTTCCTGCGCGAACAGCAATCCGCCATCATCGGCGCCAACGATGCCATCGGCGTTGTCGGTACCTTGCCAGGCCAATATCCATCGGCTGTGCGAGGCAACGACGCCACGAATGTCGGAGACGACGACCTCGCGCGCGCCTTGAGGCGGTCCACCCCTCTGAGCGGCAACAGGGGCGATCGAAATCAGGAGCACTCCGACAACGAGGCTGGGCCGGACAAGCATGACGCGCGATTATCGCTCCGGACCGGTCGAAGTCAACGTCATAGGATGTCGCTACACTGGGCGACGCATTGCGTGACGAACAATGCCATAAGCAGGCTGCCAATGCCGAAGCCCGCCACCGACGCGATGGCGCCGGCGACGCGGTGGCGACACAGATCGCCGTTGCCGCGGTCTCGATCCCGCACGTCGTCGGCACGGCGGCACGATTCTGGCTGTTGCGGGGACAAGTAGACCGCCGTCTCCTCGTGCGCTTCGGACTGACGAGTGCCGCCGGCGGATTGACCGGCGCGTTGCTACCTCGCCACAACAGGCGACGAGCTGCTCGCGCTCTGGCCGACGATCGTGTCCGCGACCATCGGTGTCGTCTGTGGCACGCTGTTCGGCCATCGTGTGCTCATGCGGATTCCTGAAGAGAAGTTTCGCCCGACGGTCGGCCTGCTCCTCGCGGTTCTCGGCGCGGCGATGTTGATCATTGGCATCCGCAGCCCGTAAGCGCCCGAGCTAATCGTTCACTCCGCCGACTCCGCTCTCTCCAGGTCGAGCTGCCTATCGACGACCGCGGCTTCCGCCGAAAGGACATAGAGGTTTCAGACGGGAGTCGTGCGTCGAGGCGCGCCGTGATGCGCACTCGTGCGCGGCTCGGCGTCGAGGCCGACACAGACTGCGATGATTGGCAGGACGATCGGTAAATACAGGATAGTCGGCCCGCTCGGACGTGGCGGGGCCGGCATCGTCTACAAGGCGGTGGACGAGACCCTCGGCCGCGACGTCGCTGTGAAGACGTTGAATCCGGATCTCGCCAACACCGAGGTCATGAGCCGCTTCCGCGCCGAAGCGACGATCCTCGCCAAGCTCAATCACCCGCAGATTGCCACGATCTTCGAGTTGTTCCGTGAAGAGAACGATCTCCTCATGGTCATGGAGTTCGTACGCGGTGAAACGCTCGACAAACTGTCCGAGCGGCTTGGTCCGGTCGCGCCGGATCGTGCCGCATATCTCATCGATCAGATTCTGTCGGCGCTCGAGC
>Ga0126304_10001894_pt1 | contig 10116 bp, 12 predicted proteins | sample Plot25_FD_92538 | JGI IMG/M metagenome (GOLD analysis project Ga0126304, IMG submission 92538) | Serpentine soil microbial communities from UC McLaughlin Reserve, CA, USA - Plot25 | ecosystem: Environmental > Terrestrial > Soil > Grasslands | place: USA: UC McLaughlin Reserve, Lake County...
AGGGCGTCCATCCCCGTGTTCACCCGCCCGCCGTTCAGGTAGACCTCCCAGCCAAGGGCGGAGTCGCGGCGTCTCACGTCCACGCTGAGGACGACGCACTGGCTCCCGAAGCGCTCCGCGCCCTCGTTTATGAGGTCGGGGTTGCTCACGGCGGCGCTGTTCACGGAGACCTTGTCGGCCCCGGCGCGCAGCATGGCGCGCATGTCGTCCGCCGTCCTCACCCCGCCGCCGATGGTATATGGGACGAAGACCTCCTCGGCTGTCCGGCGGGCGAGCTGCGTGGCGGTGTTCCTCCCCTCGTGGGAGGCCGTGATGTCGTAGAAGACGATCTCGTCCGCCCCCTCGCGGTCGTAGAGGGCTGCGAGCTCGACAGGGTCCCCGGCGTCCCGCAGGTTCTTGAATCTGGTCCCCTTCACGACGCGACCGGCGTCTACGTCGAGGCAGGGGATGATGCGGACCTTTAGACCCATGGGGCGCTCCGCCGCAGTCGCCTGGCGCGTTCGGCGAAAAGCGCGCGTCCTTCGGCGGCGAACTCAGGTAGTCCGGCCAACCGCTCGACTAGGGCGAGGTCGCGCGAGCGACCGTAGATCACGCCATTCACGTCGGTTATGGAGATGCGGTCGGGATGCCTCTCGACAATATCTAAGGTGTCGCCCGCGGCCACAAGGCCTTCCGAGAGTACGCGCATGTAGAACCCTGTGTAGCCCGTCTCGGAGATCCAGCGCGCGAGCATTCTCTCCCCGTTCTTGCCGGCGAGCTTGCCACACGGCATCCGTGGCTGGCTGACCTGCACGGTCGCCCCGCCGGCCCTGAACACGTCGCCCACGCAGACGTCCGTTTCGAGGGCCCCCGAGACGGTGAGGTTCTCGGAGAAGGCGGCGGATTCGAACTCGCGCCCGAGCGCCCTCTCCCAGTACGCGTAATGGTCGAGAGGATAGACGCAGACCGCCTTGTCCGCTCCGCCGTGGTTTGCCAGGTCGGCCTGCCCGTCGCCGTCGAAGTTGTCGAAGCGCAGCGTGGCGCGCGGCACAGGCCTCTTGGCCCCGCCCGTCCGCAACTCTTGCTCTCCGTAACGCTGCGTCGAAGGCGCTCCGACGTTCAGCGAGACGATCTTCATCGCTGTTCCCTTCCGGTCTGCGGCTTTCGGGCCCGCCTCTAAAGGGTAAGGCACGTCTGGAGAACCTGCCAGCGCGCAGCTACACGTACGGCACGCCAGCGGCCCGGGACTCTTCGGCGATGCGGGCGTGCAGCACCTCCGGTGTGGGCAGCAGGACGGAGCCCTCATCGCCGGTGCCGACCACCATAGAGCCGTCCCTTCCCCTCCAGTGCCGGTGCACCGTGTAGGCCGCCAGCGTCCCTTCGAGGAGGCTCGCGATCCGGTCGAGCTCCGCGTGGGAGAGCAGCCCGGCGTTCACGTCTATCTTGGAGAGGTCCACGTTCTCGGGCGAAGAGATATCCCCCGAGAGATTCCCGGTCCTCAGGCGCAGACCCGGGGTATTCCACAAGATGTCTACCGCCTGCTTGAGGGCCGAGGCCCGCGCCTCCTTGTTACCCTTCCTGAGCTTCGGCTCCTCCATCCGCCGCAGCACCTGCGCAAGGTCCTTCCCGTTGGGCTGATTCCATGAAGGCTCGCCGTCGCGGGCGGTGCGCTCGAGAGCCAGGATCTTGAGCGCGGCCGCCGAGTCCACCTCGGTGACCGTCCTCTGGCCGCGCGTCCTCGGGAAAGGGTAGTCCGTGTACTCGACGCTCACACCTTCGAGCGCCGCAAGTAACTCCTCGGAGTACGGCTCTCCGCCGAACATCTTGCGGCTCGCCGAGTAGGCGGGGAGGGCCACCTTGGAGAGGATGCGCTCGATCCTGCGCGTCCCCCTCTCGTTCGGGACCGCGAGCGGGGCGTCCGCGCCAACGCTCACACCCCGCCGCTCGGCGGCGTAGCCTTCGACCGCCCCCGCTATCTCCTGCGCGTCCACCGCGAAGGAGTTGGCGATTATGCTCCCCCGCTCGTCCATCACCACGAGGCACGAAGGACGATTGCGAGCCTCGCCCGGCCTCCACGCCAGCGCGCAACCCACGAACCTCACGCCCTGACCTCCGCCTCACCAACCACCCGCGCGACCTCCTCGCAGACCTCCCGGCACACAGCCCCATCAGCGTGCTCGACCATGACCCTGACGACGGGCTCCGTCCCGCTCGGCCTTAACAATATGCGTCCCTCCTCGCCGAGCCGCTCCTCCGCCTCGAATACCGCCCGCTCCACCACCTCCGAGGCGGCGAGCGTCTTTGCCGAGGCCGCATCGGCGACGGTGACGTTGATGAGCTCCTGGGGATAGACCTCCATGACCCCCGCCAGCTCCGAGAGTGGCCTGCCGGTCCGGGCCATCACGTCCAGGAGCGCCAGCGCGGTTACCAGACCGTCTCCTGTTGTGACGTGCTCCGAGAGGATCACATGCCCCGACTGCTCCCCCCCGAGGACCGCCCGGCGCTCGCGCATGGCCTCCGCCACGTGCCTGTCGCCGACCGGGGTCACCTCGTACGGGATGTTCATGGACTCCATCGCCTTGAAGAAGCCGAGGTTGCTCATCACGGTTACGACCACCACGCCCTCCAGCACCCCGCGCTCCTGGCAGTCCCGGGCGAGGATAGCGATGATCCTGTCCCCGTCCACGACGTTGCCCTTCTCGTCTTTTGCGAGCACCCTATCCGCGTCCCCGTCGAAGGCGAACGCGACGTCGTGTCCGGAGGCGTCGAGGCTCCGTACGTGCGTCGAGCCGCAGCCCTCGTTTATGTTCGTACCGTCGGGCTCGTCACCGGCGACCGTGAGGTCCACGTCCAACTCCGAGAAGGCCATCGGCGCGGCCTCGTACGCCGCCCCGTTCGCGCAGTCCAGGAGCACCTTAATCCCCCCAACGCGCGGGCGCAGCCGTCCCAGGACGCCGTCCACGTACTGCCTCGCGGCGTCGTCCAGCCTCTCCACGGCCCCGATCCCGCTTCCGGTAGGGCGCTCGAGGTTCGTGTCTGCGGTCAGAGACTCGATCTCGCGCTCCTTCGCGGCGGGGAGCTTCCGGCCTTCGCCGGAGAAGAACTTTATTCCGTTGTCCGGGTAGGGGTTGTGCGAGGCGCTCACCACGCCTGCGGCGGCGGCCCCGAGCCGTGGCGCGAGGGCGGCGACGCCGGGGGTGGTAAGGATCCCGGCGTCGATCACGAGCGCCCCACCACTCGCGGCGCCTGCGGCGAGGGCGGACGAGAGCATCCCCCCCGAAAGGCGGGTGTCGCGGCCGATGAGGATCGGGCCTCCGAAGAGCCTGGCAGCAGCGAGGCCGAGCCTCAGCGCGTCCTCGGGGATGAGACCCCCGTTCGCGACCCCGCGCACCCCGTCGGTGCCGAACGTGATGGGTCTTTTCTGCAAATAGACCTCCTCCGCGCGAGACGGGCCCCTCTCGGACCGCCTGAAAAAGCGGCGAAAGGGGCCCGCCTCCTGTAGAAGCGTTTGCCGTCCTAGCGCTTGGAGAACTGCGGGCGCTTGCGGGCCTTTTTGAGTCCGTACTTCTTGCGCTCGACGGCCCTGGAGTCCCGGGTGAGGAGCCCCGCGCCCTTCAGCTCGCTACGCGCCTCCTGCGACTCCTCGGCCAGCGCCCGCGCGATGCCGTGTCGCAACGCGTCGGCCTGCCCCGTGGGACCACCGCCCTCGATCTTGGCGATCACGTCGTAGCGGTTGGCCTGACCGAGCAGCTCGAGCGGCGAGCGAACGGCCGTCCGGTAAGCCGGGCGGGTGAAGTACTCCTCGAGGTCACGGCCGTTAACCGTGATCCTGCCGTCCCCGGGGAGCAGCCTCACGCGCGCACGGGCCGTCTTGCGCCGTCCGGTCCCCCTGTACAAAGTCTCCGCCATGCTCACCTCACCTCGTACTGCTGCGGGTTCTGAGCGGCGTGCGGATGCTCGGGTCCCGCGTAGATCTTCAACTTCCTCAACTGCTGGCGGGCGAGCCGGTTCTTCGGCATCATCCCCTTGACGGCCCTGCGCAGGATCTCGGTCGGTCGGCGCTCCATCATCTGCTCGTAGCTCGTCTCTTTGAGTCCGCCAGGGTAGCCAGAGTGCCGCCTGTATACCTTCTGCTCGGCCTTCTTGCCCGTGACGACCACCTTCTCGGCGTTCACCACGACCACGAAATCTCCCGTGTCCACGTGCGGCGTGTACTGCGGCTTGTTCTTGCCGCGCAGAATCCGCGCGATCTCCGTCGCGAGCCGCCCGAGGGTCTGCCCCTCCGCGTCCACGACGTACCACTTTCGTTCGACCTCGAGAGGCCGCGCCATGTAACTCTTCATCATCCTCCGGGGTTCTTACCAGCTAAACAAGTATCAAACCGTAAGATGGTAGCATACATCCCCCAAAGTAACAGCTTTTCAGCCCTCCCGAACCCTCGCTATGGTGAGCCCGTCTATGCGCTCCCTGAGTATAGGCAAGAGGATCGTCGAGAGTCGTGGATCTCCGGCTATTCTCTCGTTGAACTCGTTGGTCGCCCGCGCCGAGTCATCCCGGGGATCAAGGATGCTACCGCCCCTGACCGTGTTGTCCCCGAGGATGAGCGAGCCGGGCCGCGTGAGCCTCATGGCCCACTCCAGGTACTCCGGGTAACCCTCCTTGTCTGCGTCTATGAAGACGATGTCGAAGGGTCCCTCGCCGCTCTCGGCTATCCTTGCCAGTAGCTCCCTGGCGTCGCCGACCCGGATCTCCACCTTGCCCGAGAGACCCGCGCGCTCGACGTTCTTGCGCGCCACCTCCGCGCGGCGCTCGTCTATCTCGAGGGAGACTAGTGTTCCGTCTTCGGGCAGCGCGCGCCCGAAGTGTATGGCGCTGTAGCCGCCCAGAGTCCCCACCTCGAGGATACGCCCTGCCCCCACCATCTCGGCGAGCAACTGCAAGAGCTTTGCCTCGTTCGGAGAGACCTGTATCTCCGGCAGCTCGGCGCGCCGCGACTCTCGCACCGCGGCCTCCAGCGCCTCGTCCTGCGGGGCGAACCTCACCTCGATGTAGCGGTCGATCCGGGCGAGCAACGCGCCCATGCTCTCGGTCTCAGCCAAGTCCGCCTCCTCTGAAGTCCAGGTTGTCGTATCCCACGCCTACCAGCGTGAGTCCCTTGCTCGGGACCGCCTGACCGGCCTCGCTCCGCTCCCCGCCGGTGATCAATCGCTCGAAGGATGCCATCTCGCGCCCGCCGTCCGCTACCTCGAGCATCGTGCCGACCAGGGTGCGGACCATGCCGTACAGGAAGGAGTCCGCCGTCACCCTGTAGGTCAGCAGGTCGCCGCACTTCTCCCAGGCGGACTCGGTAACGACCCGCTCGAATCGGACGTGGTAGGTCCTCGCCGGCGTGAAGGCCCGGAAGTCGTGGGTGCCCCGGACGAGCTTTGCGGCGCTCTGCAGAAGACCGAAGTCCAGTTTCCTGGCCACGTAAATAGCTCGTCGCCTCTTCAGCGGGGAGCGGACGGGGGCGTTGACGATGCGATACTCGTAGCTCCTGCTTTTCGCGTCCCTGCGAGCGTCGAAGCCCCCGTCAGTCTCCACGCAGCGTCTGAGCGCGAGGTCCTTGGGGAGCACCGCGGTCGCCTTGTACGCGACGACCGGCGGCTCCAGCTCAGCGCCTGTCTCGAAGGAGACGACCTGCCCACTGGCGTGCACGCCGGCGTCGGTACGCCCTGCGACGCTGAGCCTCACGGGGTGACGGAGCACCGTCTGCAACCCCTCGGATAGCGTACCCTCGACGGTCCTCATGCCGGGCTGGGCAGCCCAGCCGGCGAACTCGGAGCCATCGTACTCCACGAGGCCGGCGTAGCTCTTCAAACGAGGATCCCCCCAATGACGACTAGCGCGGCGGCGGCGAGAGCGAGGGCGTCGCGGGCGCGGAAGTGCAGCTCGCGGTAGCGTGTCCGGCCCTCGCCGCCTCTGTACCCCCGGCTCTCCATCGCCTCTGCGAGCTCGTCTGCTCTGCGGAAGGCGCCTATGGTGAGCGGCACGAGGACCGGCAGCATCGCGCGGGCGCGGCGGATGGGACCGCCCTCCGAGAAGTCCGCACCACGGGCGGCCTGGGCGCGTGTGATCTTCTGTGCCTCCTCGTGCAGCGTGGGGATGAAGCGGAGCGCGATCGTGATCATCATCGCCAGCTCGTGCGCGGGAAAGCGCAGCCGCTTGAGCGGGGAGAGCAGATCCTCTATCCCGTCCGCCAGCTCCACCGGCGCCGTCGTCGCCGTGAGCAACGCCGCCGTCGAGACGAGCAGCAGTATCCTGAGCGCGAGAAAGAGACCCCTGAAGAGGCCACCCTCGTGCACCTCGAGGAAGCCCCACTCCAAGAGCGTCGCTCCCTCCCGGGAGAAAAAGACCTGGAAAAGCACCGTGAGCGCCACGATGAGCGCCACGGGCTTCAGGAAGTTGAGGAAGATCCCCGGCGGCACCCGGCTCGCGGCCACGAGCAGGACGACAGCCGTAGTGATCAGGAGAAGTCCCGTCACGGAGTCCACGAGGAAGAGGCCGACGGCCAGGATCCCGGTGGCCAGGATCTTGGCCCGCGCATCCAGCTCGTGCAGCGGCGATTCCACCGGATAGAACTGGCCCAGGGTCCGGCCCGCCGTCATCCTCGACCCTCCAGCAGACCGTTCAATGCCGACAGCGTCTCCTCGAAACGGACCGGCCTCCCGACCTCAGGGTGTCCCTCCCTCAGAGGCGCGACCACCCGCACGGTTGTCGGGGCCAGCGAAGCTTCGGGGTGCGCGTAGAAGACCTCCTCCGGCGTCCCCACGGCCCGAACTTTACCCTCCTCCAACATACACACCCTGTCGGCAACCTCGGCAACCTCGTCGAGGTCGTGGGACACGAGCACGACCGGGGTTCCGCCTTCGCGGAGTGCACGCACGACGCCGAGCAGGTCCTCGCGCGTGGCGGGGTCGAGCCCGGCCGTCGGCTCGTCGAGTACGAGCACCTCAGGCGCCATCGCGAGCACGCCCGCTATCGCGACCCGCCGCTTCTCACCGCCGGAGAGGGCGAAGGGGGACCGGCCGGCGAGGTGGCGGGCGCCGAGCAGTTCCAGCGTCTCCCGAACCCGCCTCTGAACCTCCTCCTCGTCCAGCCCGAGCCGGCGCGGGGCGAAGGCGACGTCCTCCTCGACGGTAGGGGCGAAGAGGGCGGCCTCGGGGAACTGGAAGACGAGGCCCACCCTGCGGCGCAGCTCGCTCCCCTTGAGCGTCCGCGCGTCCACGCCGTCTACTATGACGCGCCCGCTCGTGGGTTCGAGGAGCAGGTTGAGGTGCTGGGCGAGCGTGCTCTTCCCCGAGCCCGTCCCCCCTACTATGCCGAGCACCTCGTCCGGCTCCACCGCGAGCGAGACGTCTCGGAGCGCCTCGACCTCGAACGGGGTCCCCGGCGCGTAGACGTGCCGGACGTTCTGGAGTTCGACTCTCACCGCGCCCGCGCCTCGCTCCCGATCTTCCGCGCGATGGCCGACGCGAGATCCTCCGGCGTCCGGAGCTTCGCCGGGCCGAGCCCGAGCGCCGCCGCGAGCCGCAAGGTAGTGGGGAGCGCCAGGCGGTTCTCCCGCAGGAGATCCGGATCAAAGACCAGACGCTCCGGACTCACGCCGGCCACGAGCTTTCCTGCGTTGAGCACGAGCACGCGGTCGGCGTCGAGCAACTCGTCCAGGTAGTGGGTGACGTGAACGACGGTCCTCGCCCCTCGCCACTCCTCGAGCCTCTCCAAAACCTCTCTTCGGCCGGTGGCATCTAGCATCGAGGTGGGCTCGTCCAAAAGCAGGATCTCCGGGTCGAGGGCGAGGAGGCCGGCCAGGGCGACGCGCTGCTTCTCGCCACCGGAGAGGGTGTGGGGCTCGCGCCGCTCGTAGCCCTCCAGGCCCACTGCACGGATGGCCTCTCGCACCCGCTCGCGCATCTCCTCGCGCTCCACGCCGAGGTTCTCGAGCCCGAACGCGACGTCGTCCTCGACGAATGGGGCGACGAGCCCGTTCTCGGGGTTCTGGAAGAGCATCCCGACCCTGCGGCGCACCAGATAGGGCTCGGTTGCCGGGTCGAGTCCTCCCACGCGGACCTTGCCTGAGTCTGCCCGGTGGAGGCCGTTGATGAGGCGCAGCAGGGTGGACTTGCCTCCGCCGTTCGGCCCGACGACGCCGGCGTACTCTCCCGCGCGCAGCTCGAACGTTACGTTCGTGAGCGCGGCTCTTTCGGAGCCGGGGTAGGAGAAGGTGAGGTTATCGCAGGAGACGACGGGGGGCCCGCCGTGGCGGGCCCCCTCGTCGTTACGGTTTCTCATGCCGGACGCTACCGGTTACTCCACTCTGTAGTTGACCAGCTCCAGGTAGACGATCTCGGCGCCGTCGCCAGGCCGGGGTCCCAGCTTCAGGATGCGGGTGTAGCCCGAGTTGCGGTCGTCGAGCTCTGGGGCGACGTCCTCGAAGAGCCGGCGGACTACGGTCTTGTCCTTCAGTACCTTGACCGCCTGGCGTCGGGCGGCGAGGTCATCCTTCTTGGCCGTGTTGATGAGCCTGTCCACGACGCCGCGCAGCTCCTTGGCCTTAGGCGCGGTGGTCTTGATGCGGCCGTGCTGGATCACCTGTCCCGCCATCGTGCCCAGCATTGCCTTACGGTGCTGCGCTTCGCGGCTCAGTTTGCGGCCTCTCCTAGCGTGCCTCATTGCCCTCGCTCGCAAGGTCGTAGCCGTACTCGAGAAGCTTCGAGCGGATCTCGTCCACGCTCTTCATCCCGAGGTTGCGGATGTTCATCAGCTCCTCCTCGCTCATCGTCGCGAGCTGGCCGATGGTGTCGATGCCCTCGCGCTTGAGGCAGTTGTAGGAGCGGACCGTGAGCTCGAGGTCCTCGACCGGGCGCTCGTCGGTGATCACCGGCCTCCCGCCGCGCTGGCGCTGGTCGGCAGCGCCCGTGCCCTGGTAGCCGTCAGTGAAGAGCCCGAGGATGTCTATGAGCTGCCTCGAAGCCTCTTGCAAAGCCTCCCGCGGCTCGATGCGCCCGTCGGTGAAGACCTCCATCGTGAGGGCGTCGAGGTCGGCGCGGGCGCCGGCCCTGGTCTCAGCAACAGAGTAGGTCACCCGCTGGACCGGCGAGAACAGGGAGTCGACTGCGATGACCCCGATGGGGTCGGCGTCGCTCTTGTTCTGCTCGGCGCGGGCGTAACCCTGGCCCCGCTCGACCGTGAGGCGCATGTCCAGGTGTCCGCCCTCGGAGACGCTCGCTATATAGGTCTCGGAGTCGACGACCTCGACGTCGGCCTTCAGCTCTATGTCGGCGGCGGTCACCTCGCCTGGGCCATCTTTGGTGATCTGGAGCTCTATCGGCTCCTCCCGCTCGAGCTTGAACTTCAAGCCCTTCACGTTGAGGATGATGTCGACCACGTCCTCCTTGACGCCCTCGATGGTTGAGAACTCGTGCGATACGCCCTCGATGCGCACCTTCGTCACCGCGGCGCCGGAGAGCCCGGAGAGCATCACGCGTCTAAGCGAGTTGCCTAAAGTGTGCCCCAGGCCCCGCGGCAGCGGCTCGGCCACAAAGGTTCCGCGCCGCTCATCTTCCTCTTCCACCCTGAAACGGGGCGGTGCTATGTCCAACATCGTCAAAGTACCACCTGCTTAATACGTAAGACCCTGATTATCCGCCTACCGGCTGTAGAATTCGATTATGAGCTGCTCTTCGACGGGCGTGTCTATCTCGTCCCTGCTCGGGGAGTGGAGCACCCTGCCCGTGAAGTTCTCGTGGTCGGCCTCGAGCCACGCCGGGACGGCCACGACGTTCTCCACGGCGTCCACAATCGGATCCAGGTTCCGGCTCTTCTCCTTCACGGTTATAACGTCTCCCTGTCTCAGGATGGCTGAGGGGATGTTGTGCTTGCGCCCGTTGAGGAGGAAGTGTCCGTGGGAGACGAGCTGGCGCGCCTGCGGCCGGCTCGTCGCGAAGCCCATCCGGTAGACTACGTTGTCCATCCTGAGCTCCATGATCCGCAGCAGGTTCTCGCCGCTAACCCCTTGCATCCTTGTCGCCCTGTCATAGGCTCGCCTGAACTGCTTCTCGGAGACTCCGTAGTACCAGCGGGCCTTCTGCTTCTCCA
>Ga0126304_10001896_pt1 | contig 10113 bp, 14 predicted proteins | sample Plot25_FD_92538 | JGI IMG/M metagenome (GOLD analysis project Ga0126304, IMG submission 92538) | Serpentine soil microbial communities from UC McLaughlin Reserve, CA, USA - Plot25 | ecosystem: Environmental > Terrestrial > Soil > Grasslands | place: USA: UC McLaughlin Reserve, Lake County...
CGCTCTACGAGGCGGGCCGCTACCCGGAGGCGGCAGACCGCGCGCTCGAGGTCATCGAGGCGCATCCGGAGTACGTCGCCCCGCTCTACAATCTCGCGTGCTGCGAGAGCCTGGCAGGCAGGCCGGCGGACGCAATGGAGCACCTCCGCCGCGCGATAGAGGCGTGGGAGCCCTTCCGCGAGTTGGCCGCCAAGGACTCGGACTTCGACCCTATTCGCGACGAGCCAGATTTCCAGGAGCTCGTCGCCCAGCAGAGCTAACCCGCCCTCGGGGCGTTGACCTCAGCCGAGCCGTTGTGACGGCCGTGTTGCTCGCGTTTGCCACTGGGATCGAGGCACAGGGCCGGAAGGACTCGAACCTTCAACCCCCGGTTGTTTTGGAGGACTGAAGACGCCTCTTCAGCGCTTCCGTCTGATTTCTCGCTTTTAGCGTTTCCCTGCACAGCCGCTAGTTCGGTCACGGTCGCCTTTTGCGGCGTTTCTGGGCTTTCTGAACCTGATGTTTGCCACGTGTTTGCCATAACCCCGAACGAGTCGTCCATTGCTGCGCGTGATTGCTCGGCGTGTGCCTCATCGAACAGGTGCGTGTACGTTCGGAGCGTCGTCTCTACGGAGTCACCGATTTGCTTGGCGACGTAGCTCGCCTGGCCATGATCAAATCGTACTCCCTCGCCCCGGGCACCTCGTCGTCACTAGAAAAGGAGGAAGGAGGCGGTTGCGGCTCCGCCTCCTTCGGATCCAAGTGGCGTGAGCTGCGGCCACGCACGCCATTCTCAGATCCCTTTCAATGTAGCGGCGGCTCGGTGGCCCACATCCCCCATTGCGGGGATTGGTCAAGGAGCACCGTGAACCAGCAAAAGGGGGATGGGTCAAGCACCTGGTCTAGAGCCACAGTGCGTCTAGACGCGCGGGCTCCGATGCGGCGGGAGCTGGTGTGTTCCTTCGGGGCGAGTCGGGAGCCGGTGCGGTGGCTTCCCTTCCCCTTGTCCGCCGCTTGGAGATGCATGATGGCGATTCGCCTGCGGCCCAGTGAAGACGAGTGTGGCGATGATCTCGCCTGCTTCTTGTCTCGGCACGCGTGCCCTGCCGAAGTAGCCAAAGACGGAACCGTCACCGTCGAGTTTCCGCACGTCCTCCATCAGGAGCAGGCCGGTTTGGAACTCCGTCTCTACATCCGTCTCTGGCAGGCCCTTCACGGGGTCAGTGTCCGCGTCGATCTTCTCGACTAGACCTCCCGCCGCTCCGCGAACTTCGGGCTCGTCTGTTTGTTGGGGGCGGAGCCACCGCATCAGCCCCACCGCGGTCGCATCAAGATGCGAACGCAGGGGTTTGGGAATCGCTATTCGATTAGCTTTGCCCCACTAATGGAATGGGCTGAGGTCTTTAGACCCATGGGAGCCGGGCACGGCCGACGAGCCTGCGGCAAACACTCGCCGGCCTTCGCCATGGGTGGGGAGGGTGGCTAGCCCGGCTCTCTTACTTGCCACTTTGAGTCAGAGGACAGTCAAACGTTCGGCCAGACGCGGGGTCATGCGACGTTGGCCGTCTGCCTGTTCAGAAGTCCATGCCCGACCGCCCCGGCGAACGTTGGACGGCCCGCTGAAGTTTGCCGAAGTATCAATCTCGGGAAACTCTTCAAGGGAACCATGCGGCCCCTTTTGTCTACATCAGCGACCCTCCGTTGCTTGGGAGTTTCGTGCGTGCCTTCAACGAAGCGGCTGCGTGGCGGAACAGCGGCGTGCGGTACGTGTGCCTCGCCCTATGGCAAGTCAAGAACCCCGGCGTTGAGGGCGTACGTGATACCAAGCGCTGAAGCCGCGTAACGGACGGATTCACGTCGTTTCACAACTCGCAGAGATGGGCCTACCCTAAGAGCACCCAGAAGAACATCAGGCCAATCAAGGCAGTGACGGCGACGAGTAGCCAGACCGCGAGGAACGTGGCTCCGATCTCCCCGAGCTCTGCAATTTCGTCACGGCACGCTTGGGACATCAAAAACATGTGCTTCGAGAGTGGTCGCGTCATCGACGCACACTTCTGCGGCGAGCGTGGTTTGCCTTCGGAAATACCATGAGCTTACTTTTCGATAAGAATCAGCCGCTTCGCTCCCAAGTGCTTGCCACAGGGCCTTTTAGCGCTTCGCGGGGCAAGCTCCCAAAGAGAGAAACCCCGCACTAGCAGGGCTTCTCTGCCACAGGGCGGAAGGACTCGAACCTTCAACCTCCGGTTTTGGAGCTCTTTGCAGGGCGGGACGCCAGGTCTGAGACCGATTGGAATCTCACACTCGCTGCGCTGAGATGCGCTGAGATCATCTGAGATCGGTACCCAAAAGAGGTACCAATTTCGCAGGGACCGGGGCACGCGATCGGCTCGAGGAAAGTGAGCCCCTGACTCCCTTGCAGTCAGCAGCCGGATTCTCGCCAGCTGAGGCGGGCGCCGTTTACGGGCTCACGGGCGCCAGGTGAAACAGGGCGATCGGGGATCTTCGCGCGGAAATTCTCGCGCAGCGTCCTTAGTCCGACACAAAGGTGTGCGCCGGATAGACCTCGGGCTGTGCCTCGATGCCGAGTTCCTGGCGTATCGGCATCAGCTTTTCCGCAAATCTCTGGACGGCTTCCTCCGACTCCCAGACATCCACAACACGGAACCCATCCTCAGCCTGGCCGGCAATGTGCGCCAACAGCCCCTCGACGGGCCAGTCCGCAGGTGAGCTCAGTTGCGTTTTTCCATCAGTCAGCCTGCGCACCGTTTCCTCGTACGCTTCCCGCGTCAAACCCTCTCCTTGATGAACGAGTACAACCGCCACGCCTGCCTCCCTTGTGAGATCGACCCCGGGAGCGACTCTAAAGCTCCACTGAGCGCGACTCAAACGGTCTAGCCGATAAGCGAGGCGTGGAAAGCACTGTCCGCCAGCGTCAGTATCTGACTCTTGCCGAGACGGCCCGTCGGCTGAAGGTCTCCCAGCGCACGATCTGGAGACGAATCGAGGACGGCTCCATTCCGGCCGTGCGCCTCGGGTCGACTCCCTCATCGCCGCTTCGCATCCCCGAAGACGGTCTCGACGCCTGGCTCTACGAGGAGTCCGAATTAGCCCCAAAGTCGTGCCCAAGCCGAAAGAAACTCGCTCGAGCTAGACGCGGGCCAAGGTGCTCGCACGCGATGGCCAGCGCTGCGTGGGATGCGGTCAGACCGAAGGGCTCGAGGTTCACCACATTGTTCCGCTTCGGAAGGCGGAGCGATCCACGACCTCCACAACCTGGAGACGCTCTGCTCGCCCTGTCATCACCGAGCAGACGCGAGGCGCGAAGAGTTCTCAACGCCGCTTTACTGATGAACCGCGATAGTCGTAGCGGCGAGGTATCCGGCCAGTCTCGAACATCTGGAGCGTTTCCCGGAGCGTGTCGATGATGGCGCGCGAGGCGTCCTGCTCAAGCGCCACTTGTAGGCGCCGACGGAGGATCCTGATCGTGAGTTCGACCTCGGCTCTGGTATCCCTGGGCGGCGATAGGCCGGCGGCCCAGGGTGCCCTCGTTCCGGGGTCAGACTGATCGGGCCCCACCCATAAATCGCTGCGGCCGGGTGATGCGTTACACGGAGCGAACGAGCGAGATGTAGAACTCACCTGTGCCAACGGCCCTCGATAACGGCCAACGCTCGCCGCGCAAGCTCCTCCGCCCCGTCGTCGCTGGGCTACTTGGGCGGAAGGGCTAGGCCGGAACGGGTGCGGAAGGGCGGCGGGAGTTTCTCTGCACCGCCGTAGCTCTTGACTTCCTCCCCGTTTCGGAAATAGTGAGAGCGCGGCCTCGTTGCGGCAACTCTGGGGCGCGTCTTGCGGCGATCGGGAGGGAGTAGAGCGGCCATGGCGCTCTCATGGAGCGAACCTGAATCCGGCTACTGCTGTGTTTCTTGCGGTGGCGGTATTAGCCAAGCGCTCGCACGTCTCGGTTCGGTTCAGTGCCATGACTGCCGCCATGGAAGCGGCAAACGTTTGTTGCGCCTGTCGTCCTGGCGCCATCGCGGCAAACCCTCGGCAGGACGCGGTTCGCCAGCGAGGTCTCGGCAGCGGTAAGCGTGAGCCGGAGGTTGCGAAAGGGCGGCGGAGTTACGGATGCCGCTCGGCCAGCGCCTCGCGCACGTGGCGTCAGAAGGGCGCCGGCGCATCCGCGATCTGGGCGGTGTGCTCCTCGTCGGGCACGGGAGACGGCCTCGCGAAGATGAAAGCGGGGGATGTCCGTGCCCCAGCTTTCCCCGCCTGCGTGAGCGACGCCACGGAAGATGCTGGAGAACTTCCCCAGGTCGTCCTTCCGACGCTCAAGCGCCTCCGACGTCGCCTCGAGCCACCGAGAGAAACGTAATCCTGATTGACGAGAGGGGTGGCTGCGGCTCGGCAATGCGTGAGGAAGGCGACGGCTCCTCTCCACGTCCTGGAGGTGGAAAGGAGGGAGCCATGAATCCCGAATCTCATCTGCGGTACCACCGTGAGCGCCATGCCGATCTGCTTTGTGAGGCCCGCGAATCCGAGCTGGTAGCGAAGTTCGTGAAGACGCCGCGCTCGCGCCGAAGCGTCCTGGCGTCCGGCATCTGGCGTAAGCGGTTCGCGAGTCAACTCACGCTCGGCCGCGCATAGAAGGGAGAGCGCTCCCGTCGGCAATCGGCCGCGGCGGGAGCGTTCTCACATGCGTTTGTTGGACTGTCTTTTCCCTTCGACCGAGGAGAGCAGGAACCGTGGGCGGGCTCCTCGTCCGGCCGTTCATGGTTCGCCACAACGACGTCCTCTCCATTTCGATCACGCTCCTGGGCGGATCCGTGTGAAATACACCGGCTGAACCCTGAACGTCGTAACCTGGATGGAAGAAGAGAGATTGAGATTGCCTGAAGAGACTGATGCGAAGCGCGAGCTCCTTACCGGTTTTCCGATGCGGCCTCCCGATGACGGCGACGCCGACGAGGTGGCTTCTTTTGCGAACGACGAGGCGGTCGCGTTTCTCGGCGTCCCTCTGATCGACGCCGACTGGCTGCGGGACCGCTGGACGGCTCCGGGAGTCGATCGCGCCGGGGATTTGGGGGTTGTCGAATCGTCCACCGGAGAGCTTTGCGCTTTCCTGAGCGTCGAGGCTGAACCGCCCTTCTTGGAGGTCTTTGCGCTCGGGATCGTCGCACCCCCCTTCCACGGGCTCGGGCTGGGAGCCGCGATCGTCTCCGAGAACGAGCGACGGGCCCGGCGCTTCGAAGCGCTTGCTGACCCGGCCGCTCGCATGCTCATCCGCGCCGGGGCTCTCGCGGACGAGCCAAGGGTGAGCGCGCTGCTTCGTACTCGCGGTTACCGCGAGGTGCGCCGCTTCGAACTCCGGCGCGTGGACTTCGCGGCCAAGCCGGCACCGCCTCGAGACATCGAGGGCATCAGCATTCGCGGCTTCCGCCCCGAGGAGGCGCGCCAGCTCTACGAGGCGCATGTGGAGGCATTCGCCGACCACTGGGGTGGAGGCAAAGAAACATACGAGGACTTCCGCCACCATCACATGGATGGGCCGCGCTACGACGCCGACCTATGGTTCGTTGCCTGGGAGGGAGAGGAACTCGCCGGCTACGTCGGCGCGCAGGACAAGTCGCTCGAGGACCCTTCTCGCGGCTACATCGCTGTGCTGGGCGTGCGAAGCCCGTACCGGCGGCGCGGTCTCGGGGAGGCGCTTCTCCGCCGCGCCTTCGAGGTGCTATTTGTGCGAGGCAGGCAAGGAGTCGACCTGCATGTCGATACAGATTCGCTCACGGGCGCTACGCGGCTGTACGAAAGAGTGGGCATGACGGCTTACCCCCGCTTCGCGAGCTGGGAGAAGGAGCTCCGCCCAGCACGAGCCTAGGCGAGGGTCCACGACGCAACTTTGTGTCTGACAAGCCGTATTCGGTCAGCGAAGTCGCGAGTCTCGCGTGAGAGCGCGGCGGCTCGCGGGCATCTTCGTTTTGCGCAGGAGGTTCCGCACGTTGACCTGCGCGACAGCTTGGCGGTTCTCGCCCTTTTCGCGGCAATCCCGGCGAACCGCGTGGCCGCTTCGGCCCTCGCTGAACTCCTCAGCCGGCGGCGGTGCTGTGAGTGAATCGCCGAGGCTCTTGTCCGCTGGTCGCGGGCGGCGTAGAGGGCTTGCAGGGGGTGGGGAGCGCGCCTTGAAACGAGTAGTGGGAGCCGGGCTAGCCACATTCTCTCCCCGTGGCGAAGGCTGGGTGAGCCGCCGCAGGCTCGCGGGCCGCCCAGCTCCCACTCTCTAAATCGCTCACGTTGAGCTTGCGTTACAACTGTCTGACCAGGTTTCGCCTCCGCAAGGTCCGCGCCGTCGTCGCTCGGCTGCTTGGGGGGATGCTGGCATCCCCTATGTTCTCATGGACATCGAGAGCGCCCCGCAAGGGGTGTTTCTCGTTATGAGCCCCGGAACATCGATCTGCGAAAGGTTGTCTCCCGGTAGCCGAAGGCGTAGAAATAACCGAAGCGGCGGCAAAGCGAGCGCTCTGTTCTCGCTCGCCGGCAACACGAGGAGAGAAGGGGGATATGAAACAAGCAAGGCTAATCCTGGCGCTGGTGCTCGGCCTGGCGCTCTATGCCGCGGCGACGGTGGGACCTGCAAGCGGTGCCCCTGCCGCTGGCGCAACGACCGCTCAGAGCCTCGGCTGCAATCCGACAGCACCGGCGCGGGTATTTCTTGGGCGCGGGAGCACATTGCGCGAGCCTGATCTGGGACAGACTGCCGACAACCTGCCCGCCTCGGCGCTGGGTCAGGCCGAGGCGAGTTTCACCGCGACGGTCCCGGTCTACTTCCACGTCGTCACAGATGGATCGATCGGGAACGTGACGAGGGCGCAGATCGAAGCGCAGATGGACGTCCTCGACAACACGTACGCAGGGGGGGAAGGAGGCTCGAACACGGGCTTCTCCTTCGACCTCAAGGGGGTCACGCGGACGGACAACGCGAAGTGGTTCTACGCGTCGATCGGTGGAGCCGAAAAGGACATGAAGAAGACGCTCCACCGGGGTGGGTCGAAGGCGCTCAACCTCTATTCGACGACCGCGGGCCCGTATCTCGGCTGGGCCTATCTGCCAGACATCCTGACGAAGCCGGGCCAGGCCTATCTGGACGGCGTCGTATTCGACTGGGAGTCGATTCCGGGAACGTCGACGAGGTATGCCGGGAAGTACGACCAGGGGGAAACGGCGACCCACGAGGTCGGGCACTGGTTGAACCTCGAGCACACCTTCTACGGCAAGTGCACCGAGCGAGGTGACTTCGTCGCCGACACCCCGGCCGAGAAGACGCCTACCTCGGGCTGTCCCGAGGGGAAGGACACCTGTGACGCTCCCGGGCTCGACCCGATCCACAACTACATGGACTACTCCTACGACAGCTGCTATACGGAGTTCACGGCGGGCCAGACCCAGCGCATGCGCGATGCCTGGCTCTTCTTCCGGGCTTAGCCAGTTCGTTACCGCACGAGCGGGTCGGCCTCCGGGTCGGCCCGCTCGAGCTGGTGCCAGAGCGTCTGCGCCCGACGCGCCATGGCCGTGTATTCGCTATCCGGTCCCATGCGGACCTCGCAATCGGTGTTCCCGTGGAGACGGTTGGCGATCCCGCGGTCACGTCCGCGGTGGACGTCCTCTACCGCTCGGCGGACGGCCTCGCGGCCACCGGGGCCGCAGTTCTGGTACCAGGGCGCCGCGGGACTGCCGGACGCGCCGGAGCAGTCGGACGCCTTCGGATTCGGTCTCGGAGGCGCCGACTTCGACGGGAGCGGCCAGGCCGACCTGGCCGTCGGCGTGATAGGCGAAACCTGGGTGCGATCATGGACGCGGGCGCCGTCGATGTGATCTACGGAACCCCGTCGGGGCTCTCGGGGACGGATAGCGAGCAGTGGGACCAGGACACCCCCGGTGTCCCGGACACCGCTGAAGAAGGAGACCTGCTCGGCCGGAGTTTCGCCGCCAGGCGCTGAGGCGAACGGAGCGCGGGCAAGCTGGGGAGCGAGGGCGGCGTAAGACTTCGGATCCGTGCCGACTGCTCTCGACAACGACCGCCGCTCGCCGCGGAAGCTCCTACGCGCTCGGCTGCTCGGGCGGAAGCCCTAGTCGTCCGAGCCCCCGCTCAGGACTCGGCCGGCAAGGGATCTTCGCTGGCTACCCGACTTCGATTGCGAGGAACCGGAGACTTCCGCTGAGCTGACCGGTCGTCAGGTCGAGTCGCCAGCAACCAGGTCGGGGAACGTCGATGATCGAAGCGTAAGACGGAGGGCCGCGCTCGCCCGCGTAGCCGATTCGGGCGAATCTCTGCGTGAACGTCTCGTTGCCTTCGAGACGCTGGCCGCGGACGATGAGCTCGCGCCCACCGTCGCCTCGTGCCGAGGGGGCGACGAAAGTCCACAGGATCTTCACGTTGTAGCCCGCAGGAGCGACGCCGCCCGTGAAGATCCGGGCCTCGCGAAGCTGCTCCTTCTCCCATTGTCGGGGCCAGTACCAGAGCAGGGCGATCAACCCGGAGCTTCGGGGCTCCCCTCGCACCCATGGGATCGCTGAGAGGCCACTGCTCTTGTCCGGTGACGGCGTGTACTGGACAGACGGCGTCTTGCATGACGCAGATTGAGGGACGCTTGCGCTGGGACTGGCCGTCGTTGCCGCACTCCCTTGAGACGAGTGGGCACCCAACGAGCACCCGGTAAGACAGAGGGTGATTGAAGCTCCGAGGGACGCTGCCGAAAGCGCCAGATTGCTGTCGTGCATCCAAATCACGCTATGAATACGCGGCACTGACGCGAGGCGTTCCCTTTATGCCCAGTTTCGCGGCCCTGCGACGTTCGTCCCTCGCTCGGTTGCTCGGGCGGAGGCTTTAGGGGCCGCAGCGCTTGATGAAGGGGCCAAGGGTCCGGAGCCCACCAACTCAGACTGAAAGAGCAGTTCACGAACTGCTTCCTGCTTTGCGCCGTGATGCCGTGGACGCTGGCCCCCAGGACGACATCGCCCATGCTCCTTTGGAAGGCGATATGGCCGCTGTTGACGTTCGCCGCTGCGGTCTCGGGACAGGCCCACCAATAGCCGGAATGCCCCGCGACGAACTCGGGGCCTTTGCGTCGTCCCCCCGCTGGGGCAGGCGAAGAGCCCATCGGGATAGAAGTCGTTCTTTGTGCCGATCGTCCAAACCGCCAAGTGACCTGTACGCCTATTCGTGGCAAACGGACCGTGGTAGCCGGGCGGGCCTGAGAACAAGCTATCGAGCACGTAGTCGAAGCAGTACTTTCCCCAGAGCTCCTCGGCGGGTGCGGGACCTCTACAGGAGATGATGTCGAGCACTCTCGGGAGACGCCCGGGGCAGAGGACGGCACACCCCAAGTCGTCCGCCGCCTTGCGGCAGTAACCGTCCATCCATTTCCAATGCCTCCACGCCTCAGCTGGATCATTGTCGGAGCCGTTGTGGCCGTGGGTGTCTTCGCGGCCTAGATGCGCTCCGATCCTCCGATGAGCGCCCGCTCGCATCGGCCGAGCGTGAGCAAGGTGCGAGCGGGAGCGAATCCAGCGGCAGAGCTCGAGACCATCGATTCCGGGCAACATGACGTCCAGCACGACGAGGCTGGGACTCTCGCCTTTCGAGAAGCTCGCACGCTTGGTCGCCATCCGCCGCCTCCAGCGTGTGATAGCCCGCTCGCTGGAGATAACCGATGACGACCTCGCGCACTATCGGCTCGTCGTCGACAACGAGGACCGTTGTCACGACGTCATTCAATCATTGGCTCGCTAGGGCGTATTCCAGATAGGGCTGTATCCAGGATCCCCTGGGGAAGCGTGATCAGCGGGGCTGCCGCTCCCATCTCGGTTCGTAGCCTGGTCCGGCACGCCATTAGCAAGAGTGGGCCCGCTGATCGTGTACTGACCGACAGTGGGTAGCGGCCCGATTTTCGGGCTGTTGTCCGCTGCATGAGCCGGAACGTTGAGCACGGGGCAGACGAAGTCCGCGCGGGCTGCCGCGGTCCACGGTAGCGCGCTGGTTTTTGTCGCACGCATCCCCCATCGCTCCGTGGGAAAAGCTCACGTAGGAGGCGGGAGTGACGAGTCTCTCTTCCGCCTCACTCTCGCCGCGGCGATCCA
>Ga0126304_10001897_pt1 | contig 10112 bp, 7 predicted proteins | sample Plot25_FD_92538 | JGI IMG/M metagenome (GOLD analysis project Ga0126304, IMG submission 92538) | Serpentine soil microbial communities from UC McLaughlin Reserve, CA, USA - Plot25 | ecosystem: Environmental > Terrestrial > Soil > Grasslands | place: USA: UC McLaughlin Reserve, Lake County...
AAATGGCAAAATATGCATCTAATTGTTTTCTTGCACTAAAGATATCGTATTTTAACGAAATAGGCATGCTATGTAAAAAGATGGGGATTAACGAGGACGAGGTGAGCTTGGCTGTTTCGATGGACAATAGAATAGGAAGTTATGGCACACGAGGTGGCCGGCCGTATGGTGGAGCATGTTTTCCCAAAGATACAGAAGCATTCGCATCCTTCGCTAGAAATATGAATGTAAAACCTGACCTTATTGAGATAGCAATAAGCATTAATAAGCAGATGGAAAATTTGAATTCTGCAAAACTCTTTGTAAAAGAACAGCTAGCAAAAGATCACTATATTAAAGAACCTGAAATTTAAATTAGTAGTATTCAAGTTCGAAAGCCAGAACCTAACATCAAAACAGTTCGGTTGTCGGAAAGCCGGGAATGTACTGTTGGCTTTTTTTCTAATTTAGTAGGCTTTACTGCGCGGCACGTTGTCCAGACATATCTCACATCCTTTTTCTCGGGCTTTAGACCATCTCCTATAACATTTTCATTTAATAAGAAACTTAAATAGCTCGTCTGAGGTTTGCCTTCACTATGGCTATCATAATAACAACAACAATATCAAACCTCTTTTTTGCGCTCCTTTTACTTTACTATATCAACAACGTGATCCAATTTGTTTCGGCAGAAAGGATCAAAGGAACTCCGCAAAATGATAATCTTACGGGAACTCCAGCCAATGATCGCATAATCGGTTCTGGAGGTAATGACACTCTGATAGGTCTTGCAGGAATCGATGAAATGGACGGAGGCCGTGGCATAGATGTCATTGAAGGCTCGGAAAATGATGACAACCTTATAGGCGGAACGCAAGATAATGTCATAAGAGGAGATCCAGGAGATGACGAGGCTGAGGGTAATGATGGAGATGACAAGATCTCTGGTGGACCTGGGAATGATTCATTGTTTGGCGGACGAGGACGTGATAACATAAATGGCGATGACGGAAACGATAACTTATTTGGAGGTTCAGGCGATGATATTCTATCTGTGGGAAAGGGTAAAGATTATTTCAATTGCGGATTAGTTAAAGATAAAGCAGCGGACTTCAATAGGGCTGAAGGCGACGGTGGATCCTACAACTGCGAAGGTTGATTGGAAAAGTTATTATCGTTAGATGTATGAGAGAATAGGAACCCACAATTCGAGGAGCTACGCAATTGGTCACCATTGGATAAAAACTAGGTGATACTCGTCATTCTGCTTTCTCTTAGTATCTAGGCCATATTGCTATTGTCTAGCCATTCAGATTGAGTTTTCAACCGCGATCAACTAACCGGGCCTAGACTAGTAATTACAAGGAAAGCAACATAAGGACAAGGCAGCTATTCTGCTAAGCTGCCATTTCCTTTTTTAACAAGCCGTAACTGATTTGCTGTCCAAAGGATATCAATAAGAAGACTAGAGATTATTCTACCGAGGCAGCAGGCAGTATTCGATAAATTTTCCCATCGAGGGATCTAGCACCGCTGACGATATACAAGTACCCATCTGGTCCAACTTTAACATCTGTAATTATTCCGAAACCTTCGGCAAATGTTACATCCTCTATATCTTCTATTGTGTCAGCAACTTTATCGCTAAGAGTGCCATTAAGAACGAGGCCTGTCCTATTTGGTTCTTCCAACTTAAAGTGTAACAGTCTATCCTTGACGGTTCCAACAAACATGTCATTCTTATATTGCGTACCCATTTTATCTGAATCTAGAAAAGCAATGGCTGTAGGACCAATAGTTTTATCCCATATTAGTTCTGGAGGGCTGTACTTTCCTTTTCCATTAAAATTAATCAGGCCGGCTGGAACTGAACTGGAAGGCTCTCCTTTGTTTATTTCTCTGTTGCCTTCTTCATTTATCATTTCATTTACAGTCCAAGTGCCTAGAACTTTGGCCCATCCACTATTAAATCCTGGTTCAACCAAGTTCAATTCGTCTCCCCATCTTGGACCGTTTTCTGTGTCCCACAATCTTCCCGTGAGAGGATCAAAGTCCAAACCAAAACTATTTCTTATACCATAAGCATAGTACATGTCAAGAGGATGTTCATCACCTAGTATGCCTTTACCATCTACTATTTGACCATCTTGAGTAACACGCAGTATTCCACCTCTTCCGTCTGGCTCTTTTCCATCTTCATAGTTTTGTGATAAAAATTTGTAATCACCTTCAGCATAATCTGTCGGGGTTAATTCACCAACTGCAACATATACGTTATTGTCAGGTCCTATAGTTATCACTCCGCCATTATGTGCAGGGCCTGGCAAGTACGGCAAGTCCAGTAATAGCTTAGGATTAACTAGTTTATCGTCTACAAGCTCATACCTGTACAAGCGGTTTGCTATCGGCTCCCCTCCTTCCTCAGTACCTTCGGCTTCAGTATAATACAAGAAAACAAATGTCTCGCCAGTAGAAGTATTTTTGGAAACAGCAATTCCTAATAAACCTCTTTCATCTTCTGCATTAACATTTATGTCTAATATTGGCTCTTCTAATATCTCACCGTTGACAATCCGCTGCACAGTACCCTTATCTTTTTCCAAAACTAAGATATCATCTAGACCTAGAAACGCCATAGTAGTAGGACTGTTAATTCCATTTGCAACAAGTTCTATATTCAAGTTAGAATCTCCTAACGTAGGAATAGTAGTAGCTTCTTCTCCTTCCTCTTCTTCCTGTTCAAAACTGATATTGGATGAAGGAATAAGTGATATCAAACCTATTGCTACAATTAACATAAAGTTTGTATGTACAAACAATTTTTATCATGTGTTAAACATACTGTCATATATTATTACCGTATAATAGATGATGTAGACTTAATATTTTACGCTATGTGACTAAGAGAATAGTTCAACTCAAAGCTGTTCGCTGCCATGTGCAGCTCACAAAAATGAGAATTACTATTTCAAGAAAAAAATCGCCTACCGATGAGAGCAGATCAAGATTCTATAGGGCGAAAGCATGCTTACCTATAAATATTTTACGATAATCGGCAGTGAAACTGCTATTTCTTTACTACTCTACTACAGGCTTGTAAACTTGGATTCTATGATTCCCTCTTTCAGAAACATACACATTTCCATCAGAGTCAACGGCGAGATGTTCTGGATCAGCTTCTCTTTCTCCTGCAGGGAGGACTCTCCATGAAGTGATGAAATTCCCATTGTTGTCAAACTTCTTGGTAGAAGCTTCAAGACTACATCCCGGATCAGATTGTGGGTCATTTATGTATATGTTATCATACTTGTCAACGGCTAAGTGTTCGCTATGACAAAATTGGGATTGACCTGAACCCTTTCCTCCCCACATCAGAATAGGGTTTCCCTGGGTGTCAAGTTTTTGAATGCGCTCAGTTCCTCTTTCATTGACGAATAAATCTCCTTTCGAGTCAATCACCACAGTAACTGGCACATTAAATTGTCCTGGCGCATCGCCCAATTCCCCAAAGCTTTCAATAAAGTTCCCGTTGATATCGAATTTCTGGATACGGTGGTTCTCTGAGTCTACTGCATAAACATATTGTAACTGGTCATCGACACCCACATGTCTAAGTTCTCTAAATTCCCCCTCTGCTTCTCCTTCAGAGCCAAATGCCATGAGAAAATTTCCTTCAGCATCAAATTTCTGAATACGATTATTTCCTCTATCTGCTACCCAAACATTTCCCTCTTTATCGACATCAAGACCGTAAGGAAGCGCAAATTCGCCGTCGCCTTCGCCTTCTTCACCCCACTTGAAAAGAAACGTTCCGTTCTTGTCAAAAACCTGTATGCGGCTATTATCTCTGTCTACTATATAAAGTTTATCTTCTGATGGACTAAAATCTAGATCGTGTGGACGGACAAACTGACCATCCCCGTCTCCTTCGCTTCCCCATTCATATGCAAGGTTGTATGTGGTGGCATTGGCAAAAGAAGAGCCTGCATCTGACTCATTTTCAGAGGAGGATGCGCTCGCTGTAACAAAAAATAGTAAAGCAGACAGTAACATGATTAAAAGGGTGACCATACCAGTCATTAAGAGTAGTGACGATAATGAGATTCCAGATAGGCGAGTTGTAGAATTAGGCGAACAGTTATTTTCGAGGTCGGATTTCAAATTTTCTACAAGAAGGACTTGCGCCCGCGTCATATAAGTTTCTCGAATTTACTTGGGGTAAGACGCCTGTCACAACGTCTGGAATGGCATTTTTCCATTCTGATAGACTCGGGAAACAATACGAACATGATTTATTTGTAGGCGATTTTGTTAATGGAATGATTTTTGACTTTGACCTAAATGAAAATAGAACACAACTCTCATTTGATGATAAAGGAACGCTAAAAGACAAAGTAGCAGATAGTGCAGAAGAATTAGAAGGCGTGATTTTCGGTTATGGTTTTGGAGGAATTACTGATATCAAGATTGGACCTTATGACGGATATCTGTATGTTCTTTCACTAGATAGAGGTGGAGATGAGTGTAAGCCTCAATATCCCGACAGGGCATGTATTCCATATAGCTCTACAGTAGAAGGACACATATTCAGAATATCTCCATCGCGTTTTAGTCTAATGAGGTAAAACAGATATAATTGAAAATGCAACTAAGGGTATCGCTAAAGGCAACACTCGACCAACGATTATCATCGATAAAATTGGAAAGCTATGCACTCGAGATGGCACTTAGCTCACTTATGTAGTTTTGAGGTTCACTACCCTTGAATGTAACGTAACACCAGATAAGCAAATATAAGACTAAGTAGGAAAGGATTCTTCCCCTATAATGAGCGCTCGCAAAATTGCCTTCGCATTTCTGTCCATCATCCTAGCCTTATTGAATTTTAACATATATCCATCAACATACATATTTGCACAAGAGGGTGATGGTAGTAGTGATAATGGGGAAAATGGAGATGATAACCTGAACCTATGCAACTTTGACCATATTAAAAAATTTAGTGGAAACGGAACGTTGATTTCGAGCTGGGGAAAAAAGGGAAGTGGGGATGGTAAATTTTTGCATCCACATGGTATAGCTATCGACTCTGTTGGAAATCTATACATAACCGACGAAGAAAAGTTGAATCTACAAAAATTTGATAAAAACGGTAAATTCATAACACAATGGGGTTCTGAGGGTTCTGGTGAAGGACAATTTGCTCGTAGAATTGAGGATATTAATGTGGACTCATCAGACAATGTTTACGTAGTAGACGTAGGAAACAACCGTATTCAAAAATTTGACAGCAACGGTAAATTCATAACACAGTGGGGCTCTAAGGGAAGTGAACCGGGGCAATTCGATAGACCCTGGGGAGTAGCCTTTGATTCTTCTGGTAATGTTTACGTAACTGATCAACGCAATAACCGTATTCAAAAATTTGACAGCAACGGTAAATTCATAACACAATGGGGAAAAGAGGGCAACGGTCCGGGCGAATTTGTCCACTTGCATGCGATCGCTATTGATGATAACGACACCATTTATGTAAGCGATGCTAGAGAAAACGGCAGGATTTCAACTTTTGATACTAATGGAAACTTCATTTCTATGTGGGGATCTGTGGGAGATGGTGATGGCGAATTTACGGAACAACATGGGATGGGGTTTGATTCATTACACCATATTTACGTAGCTGACACTGGCAACTTGCGCATCCAAGTTTTTTCTCCTAACGGTGAGTTTCTGGGCAAATGGGGTTCTATGGGTGCTGGTGCAGACCAATTTCTTATGCCCCAAGACATTGCCATAGATTCACAAGACAACTTGTATATCATAGATGTAGGAGATGCACACCCCGAGATAAGCTATATAGGAAACTTTTTGGAGGAAAATAAAGACTTGACACAAACCAGTTGTGACGATACAGAGACCATAGTCTAACTAAAAATAAAAAATGAACAATAACTTGTGCTGAATTGTAGTACCGAAAAATCATAACAAGTAGGGTTTTGGTCACCACGGAAATAATGAATAATGAACCATGGGATTTCAATTTAGGAGGAGAGTAGAAGAGAATTGACGAAGCAGGAACCAAAATAGTTAATAGCTGTTAACCAGCAGATGTAGACTCCTGGCTTGAAGGAACAATTCTGAGTAATTCTCCTCTATCATACAGTAGAACATATAGATACCCATCAGGTCCAACTTTCAGATCAGTTACTACACCCGGAAACTTGGCAAAGATTAAATCTTCTATCTCTGATGAGTCATTCGCTACTTCATCTGCAACCGGCCCGACTAAGAGTAGCTTCGTTCTATCTGTGTCCAGTTTAAAATGATAAATGTTGCCGTGAACGTCTCCAACGAACATGTCATTTTCATACCGTTCTCCAAATCTGTCAGAATCCAAAAACGCTATTGAAGTAGGGGCAATTCTGAATTGTGAATTTGATTCCCAACTAAACTCTGGATCACTGTACTTTCCCTTTCCGTCAAAGTCAACAAGATCGTCTTCGTTGAAATCATCTTGGAGAGATGCTTTCCCTATAACTTTTTCCCAGCCACTATTAAAACCCGGTTCAACAAGATTGATTTCATCATATTTTCCTCCATTTTCTGTATCCCACAAATTGCCTGTCAGAAGATCGAATGCAAGTCCAAAACTATTTCTTATACCATAAGCATAGTACATGTCAAGAGGATGTTCATCACCTAGTATGCCTATACTATCTACTATTTGACCATCTTGAGTAACACGCAGTATTCCACCTCTTCCATCAGGTGCCTCTCCGTTTTTAATATTTTGGTCAAGACTAGACCCCTCAAATCTTTCTTCAGCATTTGCGAGCAGATTTCCAACTACAACGTACACATTATCGTCAGGTCCTATAGTTATCACTCCACCATTGTGTGCAGGGCCTGGTTCATATGGCAAGTCTAGGAGCAGTTTAGGATTAACAAGGCTAGTACCATCTTCAGATAACTCGTATCTGTAGAGCCGATTTCCTATAGGTTCACCACCATCTGTATCTACACTTCCTTTTTCCTCATGTCTGTTGTTGTCCTCTTCTTGTCGTTCTGCTGTTTTACTTTTTGCTTCAGTATAATACAGAAAAACATAGTTTTTGCCAGGAGATGAGTCTTTTGATACAGCTACTCCAAGTAACCCCCTTTCTACCTGATCTGATACTTCCAGCTTAAGTAAGGGATTTGGCAAGATCTCTCCGTCTATTATTCTTAATACATTTCCTGTGTTCTTTTCTATTACAAGGATATCATTGGGCCCCAGAAAAGCTATTCCTGTCGGGTTCTCGAATCCTCCGACCACCCTTTCAGCCACCAGTCCCTTGCTACTTAAAGAAGGATCTTCCGATCCATAGGAAACCGAATATAACCAAGATTGTGCTAGAAGGATTGCACACAACACGAAAGCTAAGTTAAAGTAAGATGAAATTTGGCTAACCAAATTTATTATATAGCGACAATGAACATATAATTATTTAGGTTATACGTTCTAAGAAATTATACAAAAGAATTCTTTCTACCTACTCATATTACATGATATAATAGGCTCATGCGCTTCTTATTCTTGGCTTGGTTGGGCTTGGAATCATACGAGTTCTGAAGCAAAAATGAGCTATATGTGTAAAAATGCGCGTAAAAAGAAGCTTAAAGGTCATGTCTTCCAAATTACTAAGCAGATAAACTATAATCAAGGAACAAGAGAGGGAGCGATATGGGGAAGTGGAGGAGAAGTACCCTTTGGATATGTATTTTGCCTATAGTATACGAAATAGTTTTGGGCTAGCATTTGATCCTGTGACTGGCAATTTATGGGATATAGAGAACGGACCCGCATATGGCAATGAGATTAGCCTTGCAGAACCTGGATTAATAGTAGATTTTCTGTAATGACCGGATGGAGCCTAAACAACGAAAACAAGAAATATTTGGCAAAGACAATCTTGTTAGCTTTGATGGAAATGGCCACCGGAACTTGACCGGTCAACGTATTGTTCCTACTGCCATCCTTTTCCTGGGCTCCAGAGCTACTAGTTAATCCCGAATTAATCCGTAGCCGAGCTGACTGAAGCTGAATTGTATATATTATCGAAATTGGTTCTTAACTCAATCTTTTCTATTGGCCTGCTCTGACTGATACTTGTATACGGATATTGACTCATCGAAATTGCCCGTGTCGTCTCTCAGTATTTTTGTAGTTGTAGGGATAGTATGAGTAGTCTTCAGGTTTAATTTGAGATTTAGAGTCAAACAGATCGTCACTAAATTCCAGTGTTTATATTAGAATTTAGTTAGAATGTAACAAATAATTTTCACCCTAAATCATTATGAAGTATTATTTGCTTTATCTCAATGTCATGTTGTAATTTGAAAGCCATGTAAAAGACGCTATTGGTGTAAGGATGACCATAATCATCCTTCATCCCACAATATAATTGAGAAGAAGGACATAATATCCAGTTTTTATCATTTTTTGCTCTCTCATTTAAAGTGAGATTTCAAGATCTCGTATTTGCACTAGTAGCTTGGATATTTGGGTGTCGGTTTCAGGGGAATCCATTTACGTAGGACATCTCATTGGGGTCTGTTGCTTGTATATACGTCAGAAATCGCAGTCTTTAGTTGCTCATAATATTTTGTAGACTCCACGGTCCCACCTTCGGCGACTAATATAAGATTAAAGTTTGGGACCCTGTTAGAATTATAATTCCACTGCCAGTAAGCCCATCCCCAAACATTCAGTCTCTTAAAATCTTCAAGAAAAAGATTTGTTTCTTCTTGAGTTAAATCGCTTTCTTCAGGACTTATTCTGAATACACCGCCTTCCCTTTCTCTTACTACATTGTTCCACTCTCCAACATATATCGGAACATCAGCCAGCCGTGCGGCTTCGACAAGACCATCAAGCCTAGCCTTTTGGAAGGAGTCGGTAGAAACGCCGTATAAACTGATTTTGAATACCACATTGTTTTTGTTGGCGGGGACCATTTTTGCCTGGTTCTCCGGAATGACATCTATGTTCGGAGCATTTATGCTTGCAGGCACTTGTTGGCTAAAGGCAATTGTTCTCTGGGTAACCTTTCTTAGCTCGTTTACCATAAATGTGTTAAATTGACCCACCTTTTCCCACTGATCATCACTATGTATCTGTGGCTCACTTAGAATTTCATAGCCTACTGTGCTTGGGTGACTATCTAACCTATTAGCTAATTTTGTAAGGAATCCTGATAAAAGAGACCAGCCATCATTTCCTTGAGTATCTTTCACGGACCGATTCCACCAGTCAGTCCACCAAATCTGTGCAGCCTCATCATTAGTATTGCCGCCACTATCTATTTCCAATTCGGGATTGCCTTCGAAAAGAAACGATGGAAAGCCAGTCGCTCGTGACTCTAGCCAGGAGGATGTATGCCATTGATGGTTATCGTAAAGTACTTTTATTCCCCATTTGTCTGCAGTCTCAGCAACCATGGATAATTCTTCCATGAACTGGGACGGATTTTTCTCGTAACTTTCCCAATACAAAAGATACCTTACATGGTTCATACCGGCATCATGTATTAGCTTGAAACTTACTTCGTAATAATTTCTAGGAGCTACATTGTCATTTTCGTCTGTTTCCTTCTCACTTGTATGATTTCCTCGCATGGCAACACCCATCAACACTGGGCTGTTTGTACTGGAAGAAGGCAAACTGCTTTCTTGGGAATAGGAAGGAACGATAAGACTACTATTATAAAGAGTACTACTATTCATCATAATAATAGTTGAAACAAGAAAACAGAAAATTGTTATTGTCAGGCAGCTGTTTTTTTGAAAGTTCAAATTATCTTTGGCATGACCTTTATACAGAATATGAACTTTACTGTGCGTATGTACTGAGCAAAAACACTATTAATATTATGTAAATTTTGTGCGTGGCATGCTTAGGCCCAGCGTGCCCTCTCATTTTCTCGCTCCCCTTTAGTAGCTTTTTTCCATTCCTTGTAATGGGATTTGCACAAGTACGCTCTCTTGTTAGTGATATCTAGGTCTAAGTCCGATGCCATCTGCGCCTTAGAAGAGGTTATCGAACGTTCGCCCTTTTCCTCACAGCCTTGCACACTACAATTGACGCCTTTATC
>Ga0126304_10001901_pt1 | contig 10102 bp, 12 predicted proteins | sample Plot25_FD_92538 | JGI IMG/M metagenome (GOLD analysis project Ga0126304, IMG submission 92538) | Serpentine soil microbial communities from UC McLaughlin Reserve, CA, USA - Plot25 | ecosystem: Environmental > Terrestrial > Soil > Grasslands | place: USA: UC McLaughlin Reserve, Lake County...
CTATGGGCGCGCGCGTCATGGGAGCGGGTACTGGCCGCATAGTGATTGAGGGCGTAGAGGGGCTACGGCCCACCGAGTGGACGGTGATGCCTGACCGTATCGAAGCCGGAACTTTCTTGATGGCCACGGCGGCTACCGGTGGAGACGTTACGGTCACGAACGCCCTCCCCGAGCACCTGAAGATGGAGCTCGAGAAGCTGCGGGAGATGGGCGTGGAAGTAAGCGCCACCCAGGGCTCCCCTGGCATCAGGGTGAGGGTCGACGACCCCGCCTCGCTCTGCGGGGTAGACGTCGCAACCCTTCCTTTCCCTGGCTTCGCGACCGACCTTCAGGCCCAGATGATGGTCTTGCTCACCCAGGCTACGGGCGCCGGTATCATCACGGAGAACGTCTACGAGAACAGGCTTCAGGTGGCCGAGGAGTTGAACCGCCTCGACGCTGGCATAGACCTGTTCGGCGGCCACAGGGCGCTCGTCCGCGGCCCGCGCCACCTCTCGGGGACCATCGTGCAGGCGCCAGACCTGCGCGGAGGCGCGGCACTCGTCATGGCGGGCCTCGTGTCCGAAGACACCACCGTCGTGGACGGCGCCACACATATCCTGCGGGGCTACGAGGACTTCGAAGATAAGCTCACCGCCCTCGGCGCGACCGTCGCCTTCGAGGTGGAGGCCGGGATCGCCAGCTAGGGTCGGCCTGCGGCCTCAGCATGTCAGCACGGCGCTTCGCGCCTTGTCAGCACGCTCAGGCTAGCGCCTTCGCTTTTCAGCCCGCCGCCTCCCTCCGGTCGGCGGCTCTCAGCATTTCAGCGAGACCTCCCATGGCCTAGCAACGGGCGTCGAGCCCAACTTCCCTGAGCGATGCTTCGTCGTGCGCGGCCGATCGAAGCCGGTAAGGGAGAAGCTGACCTGCTGAGAAGCGAGGGCCTCAAAAGGCCCGAAGCATGCTGACAAGGCGCGAAGCGCCGTGCTGAGAGCTCCCGAAGGGAGCGTGCTGACATGCACTTCGATGTAGAATACGTCTCTCTCATCGGCGTCTAAAGGGTGGAGAATCATCTGGCGGTAGTAACCGAGAACACCGAGGTCCATGCGCTTACCCGCCAGCTCGTGCGCTACAGGTCTTACACTCCGGGCGCGGCGCAGTCTGCGATGGACTTTATAAATGGCTGGTTCGGGGCGAGGGGATTCGAGACGACGCGCTATGCTGGCGCCGGGCCCCGCGGCGACCTCACCGCGCTCGTGGTGCGGGTTGGGGCCGGAGATCCAAGGATACTCCTGCACGGCCACGTCGACGTGGTGCCTGGCGAGGAGTCGCAGTTCGAGCTGCGCGAGGAGGGGGACGAGCTCTACGGCCGTGGCGTCTACGACATGAAAGGCGCCCTCGCCGCGATGATGTACGCCATCGAGGACCTGCAGAAGCTTGGGTGCGAAGCCACGGTCGAGCTCCTCGTCGTCCCCGATGAGGAGGGTGAGCACGGCGCGAAAACGGGCGCTGAGGTCTTGATCTCCAACGGCCACGTTGGGGACTTCTTGATCACGGGCGAGCCGACGGACTTCCATATCGGTACCCAGGCGAAGGGTGTGCTCGACCTCCGGGTGACGCTGCGGGGCAAGAGCGCCCACGGCTCCCAGCCCTGGCTCGGTAAGAACGCCGCGCTCCTCGCATACGAGCACTACCACAGGGTCACGGCCCTGCCCTTCACAGAACAGAGGAGCGACCTGTTTCCTTACCCGAGCCTGAACCTCGCGCGCATCATCGGAGGCGACGTCCTCAACCGCGTGCCAGACCGCTGCACCTACGACCTCGACGTCCGCTTCCTCCCTAACCAGGACCCTGAGGAGATCGTGCGCCAGATACGCTCGGTGCACCTCCCCGCCGATGTCGAGGTCCTGTTCTACCGCGAACCTACCTACGTGACGCGCCAGAACCCCTACGTGAAGGTGCTCCGCGAGGTCTCGGCGCGCCACTTCCGCGGCAACCCCGTCGGCGTGGGCCGTCACGGTGCGAGCGACGTCGTCTACTTCCAGAGGGTTGGGGTCCCTGGTGTCGAGTTTGGTCCCGTCGGCGGGGGACATCACGGTCCGAACGAGTATGTTGTGAACTCGTCCCTTGAAACCTACAGGCAGATGATCGTCCAGTTCGTCCAGATCGTCGGCCGTAACGGCAAGGTACTCTGATGCTGGAGACTTGGAACCTCAGGAGGCGTCTCACGCTCTCAGCAGGCGAGATCGCATACGACGTCCTCGGCTACGGGCCGCCCCTTATCCTGGTCCACGGCACCCCGAGCCGTTCCTACATCTGGCGCGACGTCGCCTTGAGGCTGGCGGACAGGTTCACCCTCTACGTCTTCGACCTGCTAGGGTTCGGCCAGTCGGAGCGCAGAGTAGGGCTCGACGTTTCTATCTCGGGCCAATCACGAGTGCTCGCCGAGCTGGTAGAGGCCTGGGAACTCGAGGCGCCCTCGGTAGCCGGCCACGATATCGGGGGCGCGATCGCCCTGCGCACCCACCTGCTCGAAGGTGTGTCCTTCGGATGCATCGCCCTCGTCGACAGTGTCGTCCTCCGCCCCTGGATAACCCCCACCACCAGGCACGTAAAAGCGCACCTCGACGTCTACCGAACCATGTCCGCAGAGATCTTCGAAGCTATCGTCGCCTCGCACCTCCGCACAGCGACGTACAGACAACTGGACCAACACGCCTTCGCGACCTACCTTGAAGGATGGAGGGGAGAGTTCGGGCAAAGGCTCTACCTCCAGAAAGATGCCCAGCTCGACGAAGGGGATACCGTAGAGTTCGAGCCCCTACTCCCATCCATCGGCGTTCCTGTCAGCATCATCTGGGGCGAGCAAGACGCGTGGCTCGCTCCCACCTTCGCCGAACGTCTGCACGAACTTATCCCGGGCTCCGACCTCCTCGTGTTGCCGGAGACAGGTCATTTCGCCATGGAAGACAGCCCGCAAGAGGTCGCCGCAGCGCTCTTCGACTTCTTCACCGACTGTGGTTCTGCCACCTCGTACTGACGACGAGCTGTCAGCCCTCAGCAGACAAAGCGCTGAAATGCTGAAGTGCTGACAAGAGCGCACTTTGGAAGGGAAACCTTCCAAAGTGCGCTCCTACCTTCTTGTTCCGGTCTCAGCCTCTTGAAAAGGTTCGGCTTCCCCGCGAGGTGGTGCGCCGCCGCCGCCGCTCGGCTCGGCCTCCGCTTCGGCCTCCTCTTGAGGTATCGCCCCTTCGCCGATGGCGACGATGTCGTTCTCAATCGAGGAGATCTTGCCTCCCATGCTCGCCCAGACCCCGATCGAGAACCCCTCGTCCACAGGCTCGCCTAGTTTCTGTTCGTACTCCACTTCTTCGCCCTCGGAGACGAGCAGGGTGGCAGGCTTCAGCAGACCGCCGCCAAGAGGGATGTGCACGCCAGAGATCTCTCCGACCAGAGAGACGATACCCTCCTCGGGAGGATCGGTCTTCGTATCGGCGTACTCCTTGCCCTGCCTGTCCTTGGGGATCAAGAACAGGGCGTTCGTCATCCGCCGCACGTAGCCGTCACCGTTCCCTATCTCCTTGATAGCCATGTCGTGCAGGTAAGGCCCACCGTCCAGAAGCGAGAGGTGAGCGGAGTTCTCGACGTCTAGCCCGGCTATCGCCAGGATCTCGACAAAGGAAGCCCCTATCGGCGCCTCGTAGACCTTCAGGTCTATCCCCTCGCCGTAGACGGTGAAGACCGTTGTGGTGGTCGGTTTGCCCAAAAAGAGCGCGTTGTAGACGTTGAGCAGGGTCTCCGAGTTGTTGACGACCTTGCCGACGTCCGGCGGCATCCCGGGACGCCTCATACCGTCGGGGGTGTCCAGAAACCTGGGCACCCTAGTGTCCGTGGCGTGCTTGACTAGGGTCTTCTCCTCACCAAGGGCGTACGTGTCAGGCACGTAGCGCACATCGAACAAGCCGTCGGCGGCGTGCTCTGCGTAGTCGGCGAACCATTCCCGATCCTTCTCGTGAACGCACAGGGAGATCTGCTCGAAGCCGAAGATCGCGTTCATGGCCTCGAAGAGCTGAAGGAACTCCTTTAGATGCTCTTTGTGCACAAGCTTGTCCCCCCAGTACCCAGGCTCGCTCTCGGTGGCGTTGACGAGCAAGTGGGGCTGGGGCTTCATGTACTTGAAGTAGGTGGGAAAACCACCGCCTCCAGCGCCGACGATGCCGGCCTGGCGCATGATCTCCACGGCCTCCTCCGCGCCCAAGGCCTTGACTTCTTCCAGGCTGCGTTGCTTTATCTCGGCCATGATCCCCCGCTCTAGAAGCCCTCCGGCTAGTTGACTTCGACGCCCGGCGCGATGTTCGAGTAGTCGAACTCGGCGGCCCTAATCTTGGAATGCTGCATCTCCTCGGGGACCTCATCGCCCGGAAAGATGGCCTCCACCGGGCATTGTGGCATGCACATGGAGCAGTCTATGCACTCATCGGGGTTGATCACGAACTGGTCATCGGCGTCGTAGATGCAGTCCACCGGACACGCCCCTACGCAAGCCGTGTTCTTCGTGCCGATACACAATTCGGTAATAACATAGGCCACGTTGTTTCCCCTTTGTTAGTGCTGGATTCTGCGGAAACCAGTCTAACCAATGCGCAAACGTTGTCAACAGAAGAGGGAACTCTCCGCTAAGGGGAATGACGGTACTCGCCAGGCGCGTCCGACTCACGGACGAAGGTCATTATTCACCGTTTGCTACCTTTAGTTACCGCTTGAACTTTATTCTGCGCACGAGTATATTCTAGGCAGATATCGGGTAGAAGGGTGTGTTTTGGCGCTAGGTCTATTGCAACAGGGAGCCACCTACGGGATGGTGTATCTGTACGTGGGGATCTTCATGTTGCTGGTCACCGGTTTCGTCGCGACCACACTGGTACTAGCGCGTCTGATCTCCCCTGGCCGGAGGTAGAGCGCGAAGTCCCAGAATTACGAGACGGGCGAGATGACGGTTACCGACCCGTGGCGACCTTTCCCCGTTCGCTACTACGTCTTCGCCCTGCTCTTCCTCGTCTTCGACGTGGAGGCGGCCTTCCTGTTTCCGTGGGCTGTAATCTACAGGAGCCTCGGCGTCTATGGTTTCGTGGAGATGGTTATTTTTGTCTCGATCCTGGCTGTGGGGTTGGTCTACGCCTGGAAGAAGGGAGCCCTCAAGTGGGTGTGATGCAGCAGTTCAACGAGCCGAACCTCATAACTACGAGTACGGACAAACTCTTCAATTGGGCCCGCAAGAATTCGCTCTGGCCGCTGCAGTTCGGCCTGGCCTGCTGCGCCATCGAGATGATGTCGACGGGTATGGCCCACAACGACCTCGACCGATTCGGCGCGGGTTTCTTCGCAGCCTCGCCGCGGCAGGCCGACGTCATGATCGTCTCTGGCACCGTCTCGACCAAGATGGCCGAGCGCATGACCCGCCTCTACGAGCAGATGCCCGAGCCCAAGTGGGTCATAGCGATGGGGGCCTGCGCTATCTCCGGCGGTCCGTTCCTTGACGGTTACTCCGTGCTGATGGGCGCGGACAGGGTGATACCCGTCGACGTGTACGTGCCTGGGTGCCCGCCGCGACCAGAGGCGCTTATCTTCGGGATCATGACGCTCCAGAAGAAAATAGAGCGCGACCAGCAGGTAGGTTATGAGCGGCCCCGCCCGGCCCTCGTCGACGAGGACGGCACCATCGGCGAGTACCTGCCAGACCGTGAGTACACGGAGATCAGCGCGGGCAAGGCGCCCCGCCTCGAAGGGATAAGACCTCTCAAGCGCACCTACGTCTTCGAGCGTGCTGGCATGCCGCCTGCCTCCCAGACAGACGTCGGTTGGGTCCCTCCCGAGATGAAAAAGAGGCTCAAGGAGGAGGCCAGAAAGGCGGCAGAGGCGAACGGCGAAGCCGGCGGCGAGTCAGGCGGCAAGGCCGAGGGCAAGGAGAACGCTTAGGTGGCCCTCACGTTGCCTGAAGGGGACCTCCAGAGCAGGCTGGGGCGCTACCTCGACGGCCTTGGCGACCGCCACGGGCTCGAGAAAGCGGAGATCGTCGGCGATGTGGTGCGGATCGTAGCCCGTAAGGAGGATGTGCCTGCCGTCCTGGCGACGGCCCGCGAGACTTTGGGCATCCCTCACCTCTCGTTCATCACCGTCGTCGACCGGCAGGGCTCCTTCGAGCTCACCTACGAGCTCATGGACTTCCGCGGAGCCGTGGTGAGGGTCAAGACCGCCATCGAGGGGGATGAGCCAGTTATAGGAACGGTCACGGGCGTCTACCCGACGGCCAACTGGCACGAGCGGGAGGCCTACGACATGTTCGGGGTCGCTTTCGCCGGCCATCCCGACCTGCGCAGAACGTACATGTGGCAGGACCACTTCGACCATCACCCGCTGCTCAAGAGCTTCGAGATAAGCACCAAGCGCACCTTCGAGGGATTGAGGTAAGAGTATGCTTGGAGAAGAACGCCGCGCGGAACACGAGGGTGCGCTAACCGAGCCGGCCAGCGGCCGCCTCGTAAGCCCCGACATAAGGGACGAGTTCGGGCTCGAGACCATAGACATGAACATGGGTCCGCAGCACCCGGCCATGCACGGTCTCCTCAGGCTTATTTTGGAGCTCGACGGGGAGACGGTGGTCAGGTGCGATCCGATAATGGGCTACCTGCACCGCTGCCAAGAGAAGATCGCCGAGAACCGCATGTATCCTGCGGTGATCCCGATGACCGACAGGCTCGACTACTTCGCCAACATGCACAACGAGCACGGCTACTGCCTCGCCGTCGAGGACCTGCTCGACGTTGAGATACCACCGAGGGCCGAGTACATCCGCGTCCTCATGTGCGAGCTCATGAGGCTTGCCAGCCACATCCCGTCCATAGGCTTCCTCATGCTCGAGCTCGGGGCATTCACCCCGATCCTCTACGCCTTCCGCGAGAGGGAGCGCATACAGACCATCTTCGAGGCCGTCACAGGCGCGCGGATGATGTTCCACTACATACGTATCGGGGGCGTCAAGGCCGACCTACCTCCGGATATACCGCAGAAGATCTGGGATTACATCCAGAGCCTCGAGGACCACTTCCAGCGGGACTTCGTCGACCTGATCCAGGGTAACGAGATTTTCATCTCCCGCACGCGAAACGTGGGGAAGATGACGCAGGAGCAGGCGGTCGAGATGGGCGTTACAGGCCCTGCCCTGCGCTGCACAGGCGTGGACTTCGACATAAGGCTCGACTACCCATATAGCGTCTACCCCGACCTGGAGTTCGAGGTCGTTACGGATTCGGCGGGCGACGTCGAAGCCTCCTACAGGGTCCGTATCGCCGAATGCCTGCAGAGCATAAGGATCATCAAGCAGTGCCTGGAACAGATGCCAGAGGGAGAGGTGATGGGGGATACGGGCCGCCGCATCCGTCCGGCCGAAGGCGAGGGCTTCGGAAGGGTCGAGAGCCCCCGCGGTGAGTTCGCGGTCCATGTAGTCTCGGACGGCTCTGACACCCCTTACAGGGTCCATTACCGCGACCCCAGTTTCTGCAACATGCAGCTCCTGCAAGAGATCGTGCCAGGTCATTATCTGCCGGACATAATGCCGATCATGGGCCTCATCGACCCCGTCTCAGGAGGGTGGGACAAGTAGATGCAGACAGTGCTTTACCTGCTCGAGGTCGAGCCGATAAGGCTGCTCATCTCCTTCGGGGCCGTGCTGTTCCTCGTACTCAACCTCGCGGCCATCCTTACGATGGCAGAGAGGAAGGTCTCGGGCTACATCCACCTCCGTTTCGGACCAAATAGGGTCGGACCCCGTGGGTTGTTGCAGCCGGCCGCTGATGTCTTCAAGCTCTTTAGCAAAGAGAATGTCTCGCCTGGCCGCTCTGACCTGTGGGTCTTTCTCGGGGCGCCCATAGCCATGTTCATCCCGGCCGCGCTCGTCTGGCTCGTCGTCCCCTTCGCGCCGGACGCGGTCGTCGCCGACCTCAACGTCGCCATACTGTTCTTCGTCGCGATCACGTCGATCGGCGCTTTGGGTGTCGTCATGGCCGGATACGGGAGCCGTTCGGCGTTCTCGCTGCTAGGCGCCTTGCGCGGAGCAGCGCAGATGATCTCTTACGAGGTGCCCCTGATCTTGAGCCTCCTCGGCGTCGTGATGCTCTCAGGAAGCCTCTCACTCACAGACGTGGTAAGAGCGCAGGGTGACACCATCTGGACCTGGTACTTTTTGCCCCAGCTCCCGATGTTCCTGACGTTCTACATCTCGGGCATCGCGGAGGTGAAGCGGGTGCCTTTCGACCTCCCAGAGGGCGAGAGCGAGATCGTAGGCGGGTACATGATCGAGTACTCAGGGATGACGTGGGCCCTCATACAGGCCGCCGAGTTCGCCTCGATGGCGGTCATGTCGGCCATAACCGTAACGCTGTTCCTCGGGGGCTGGCAGCCGCCTTTGCCTTTCTTGGACCTTGGGCAATTCAACTGGGTCTGGTTCGGTATCAAGACGGCGCTCATCATGTTTACCTTCCAGTGGATCCGGTGGAGCGTACCCCGTCTCAGGATGGACCAGCTCATGGACTTGGGCTGGAAGGTGCTGGTTCCGATCACCTTGATCTGGCTGTTCGTTACGGCCGGAGCTATGCTTGTTTTCTAGGAGGTTTCGATGCCGCAGGTAGGACAGGGCATAATGAAGGGGATGGGTGTCACCCTGCAGCACCTCTTCGGGCAGAAGATCACCCGCCAGTACCCCGAGTACAAGCGCGAACTCCCGGAGCGGAGCCGTGGGATGCTTACGGTCGACATGGACCGCTGCATCGCGTGCCTGCAGTGCATGAGGATCTGCCCGGACCACTGCATCTCTATCGAACAGACCAAGCGCGACGCCGACGGCTCGGGCAAGGCCAAGCCCTTCGCCGTAGGGTTCGTGATCGACGACTCGCGCTGCATGTACTGCTCGCTCTGCGTCGAGGTATGCCCGGTAAACTGCATCTACCACACCGAAGAATTCGAGGCGCAGGCCTACAACCGCCTTGAGCTGGCCAGGCAGTTCGGTGAGCGGCCAGTCGACCCTACGGTGGACCCCAAGCCCGCCGCCAAAAAGAAGAAGAAGCCCACTGCCAAGAAAGCGCCGAGGACCGTAGAGCGTCCCGTTACCGAGAAAGACGACGCGGCTTGACGGTAGCGTTCGCCTTCCTGGCCGGGATGACGCTTGTCTCGGCGCTCGGCGTAGTCCTGAGCCGCAGCGTAGTCCACTCGGCGCTCTTTATGTCGGGGTCGTTCCTCGGTGTCTCGGGGTACTTCGTGATGCTCAACGCGCCGGCGCTCGCCGCTTTTCAGGTCCTCATCTACGTCGGGGCGGTCACCGTGGTGATTCTCTTCGGGATCATGTTCACCCAGAAACCGCAGGCCAGGCGCTACCGCACTATTATCAACCGCCAGTTCTGGGCCGGCTTACTCGTGGCCGCAGGCGTCGGAGCCTTCCTCGCCTACGTGCTCTCGGCCGAGGACTGGGGAGGAGCCAGGGCCGGCAACGGGCCGCGGCAGGTCGGGGCCTTCGGACGGGATCTGCTCGGCGTCAGCCAGGGGGCCGAGATCTTCACCCTGCTGTTCGAGGTCGCGTCCGTGTTGCTTCTCGTGGCCGTCGTGGCCGCCATCGTGGTGAGCCGCCGTAAGATGGGAGAAGGCGTAGATAGGGGCGTACGAGAGTAGTGCCCCAGATCCCGACACAGCTGCAGGAGTTCCTCGACACGCTGATCGCGGCTCCACCACTCGAAGGATATCTCGTAGTCGGTGCCATCCTCTTCGCCATAGGGGCGTGGGGGGCCCTTATACGCCGCAATGCCGTCGTCGTCTTCATGTGCGTCGAGCTCATGATAAACGGCGTCAATCTCACGCTCGTCGCCTTCGCCGACTACCTCCCGAACGCCGGAGGACTCGGCGTCAGCTACGCCGTGCTCGTGATCGCCATTGCCGCTGCTGAGGTCGCAGTAGGGCTCGCGATAGTGCTCGCCGTGTTCCGCTCCAGGCGGACCGTGAACGTCGACGAAGTAACCTCGATGAGGGGCTAGAAGGGAACCCGTGCAGACAGTAGGCCAACAGTTGATCATCACGGCCA
>Ga0126304_10001902_pt1 | contig 10096 bp, 5 predicted proteins | sample Plot25_FD_92538 | JGI IMG/M metagenome (GOLD analysis project Ga0126304, IMG submission 92538) | Serpentine soil microbial communities from UC McLaughlin Reserve, CA, USA - Plot25 | ecosystem: Environmental > Terrestrial > Soil > Grasslands | place: USA: UC McLaughlin Reserve, Lake County...
CGCCGCCGTCGCGCAGCTCCACCGCCTCGAAGGCGCCGGTGGACGCGCCGCTGGGCACGGCGGCCCGCGCGATCGTCCCGTCGTCGAGGGCGACCTCGACCTCCACGGTGGGGTTTCCGCGCGAGTCGAGGATCTCCCGCGCGCCTACGGCGTCGATGCTGGGCACGGGGGCAGCCTAGCCAGCCCTGCGGCCGACCAGCGCCCGCCTCGCCCCGCTCAGCCCGTCGGCTCCTGCGCCGCACGGCCGGCGGCCTCGGCGTCGAGCTCCCCGGCGTACCGGCGGACGGCCTCGCGGAGGGCGTCCTCCACGTCCCAGCCCCGCTGCTCGGCGGCCGTCACGACGGCGAGCAGCTGTTCCCCCAGCTCCTCGGGGCTGGTGGCCGACAGCGGCGCGGCCTCCGGCGTCGAGAGGCCGGCGCGGGCCGCACGGCGGACGAGGGCAGCGCCCCAGGCGGCGGCCGGCTGCGAGCGGGACACCCCCTCGGTGGGCGAGCGCCGCTGTTTCTCGGCCTGCTTGATCTCCTCCCAGCCCGCCTCCACCTGTGCGACGTCCCTGGGCCCGGCATCCCCGAAGACGTGCGGGTGGCGGCGGACCAGCTTGTCGACGAGGTCGCCGGCCACGTCGTCGACGGTGAACCGGCGGCCGGCCCCGGCCTCGGCGGCCACCCGGGCGTGGAACACCACCTGCAGCAGGACGTCCCCCAGCTCCTCGCGCATGGCCGCCGGGTCGTCGTCGACGATCGCGTCGTAGGCCTCGTGCGCCTCCTCCAGCAGGTACCCGCGCAGCGAGGCATGCGTCTGCTCGGCGTCCCACGGGCAGCCGCCCGGCGACCGCAGGCGGTCCATCACCGCCACGACGTCGAGCAGCCGCGTGCCGGCCGGTTCCGGGGACGGGGCGGCCAGCGGCACGTCCGGCAGCAGCGCGGTCTCCTCCGGCGTGGCGAGGCAGACGACGTCCGTCCCGACGGTCGCGGTTGCGACGTCGGGCACGGCCTCGACGTCGATCCCGGCGTCGCGCAGGACGTCGGCCGTCGCGGCGGCACCGGGCAGCGCGACCACCGGCCGCTCCCCCGTCACCGCCCGCCAGGCGGCCGGGCTCAGCAGGCCGGGCAGTCGGGGGCTGACGGGGACGACGAGCGCGACGGGCACCGGCCCAGTGTCCGCGACCCGCACGCGGTCCTACTCCGCCGGGGCCGCGGCGCCGTCCGTCGGTTCCTCGTCGCCGAGGATGTCGACGACGCCGGAGTCCCCGGGGACGAGCCGTCCCTCCTCGAGGACGCCGAAGCGCGGGTTCACGGTGACCCCGAGGTCGTCCCGGACCTCGTTGACCAGTTCCGTGCCCGCCGCGTCGGCCGCGTCGCCGGCCTCGCCCTCGAGCTGCGGGCGGACCTCCTCGAACGGCGGGTACACGGTGCCCTCGACGAACGTGACGACGATGCCGCCGGTCTCGGGCACGGGCACGCTGAAGCCGGTGTTGGGAGCGGCCGCCGCGACGCCCTCGGAGAGGACGGCGGGCAACTCGTCGGGCGACCGTGACTCCAGCGCCGGCAGCGTGTAGGTGCCGGGGTACCGGGCGGCCACCGCCGGATAGGACGCCGGGTCGGCTGTGAGCTGGGCGAGCACGGTGACCGCCGTCGCCTGGTCGGGCACGGTGATGTAGCCGAAGGACACCTCGGCGAAGTCCTCGCGGACCTCCTCGTACCGGCCCCGCAGCGCCTCGTCGCTGAGCCCCTCCGCCTTTCCTTCCGCCTCGGCGATCCCCTGGCGGATCAGCTGCTGGCGGACGTTCTCGAAGACGTCCTCGCGCGCGACCCCCTGCTGCGCGAGCTGCGCGTACACGGTGTCCGGGTCGTCGTCCCCGAGCAGCTCGTCGATCCGCGCGCGGACGGTGTCGTCGCTGACACGGACGTCGAAGCGCTCGGCGGCGACCGCGTAGACCTCCTCCTGCACCAGCAGCGACAGCACCCGCCGGGTGTAGTCGTCCTCGCTGCTCTCGGCGAAGTCGGCGACGTCGTCGTCCTCCAGCCGCTGGGCCACCGCGGCGTCGAGCTCGGCGACGGTCACCTGCGCGTCGCCCACGTAGGCGGCGACGCTCGGCGAGGTGCGGCAGGCGGCCAGGCCGGACACCGCGACGGCGAGGAGGAACCCGGTGGCGAGTCCCCGGGCGAGGCGACGGTTCAGCACGCCGCGACGATCCCACACCCGCTGATCCCGACGACGGACCCGACCCGTCAGGGCACGGGACGTGCCGTCGAGCAGCGGCGTCGCCCCATGGGGGGATGTGTTCGGGACACACCGGGAGCGAGGATGCTCGACGTGCCCCTGGACCTGCGCGTGCGGCCGACCCGCATCCGCCGGGTCGACCCCTCGGAGCTGTCCGTGGCGGTGAGGCTGGTCGATCTCGACGCAGACCCCGAACAACTGCGTCGCGCCGAGTCCGTTCTCAGCCCCGCCGAGCGAGCGCGGGCCCGTCGCGGCACCTCGACGGTGCACCGCCGACGCGTGATGCTCCGTGCGGCGCTACGGGCCGCTCTGGGGAACGAGCTCTCCCAGGACCCCGCGGCCGTGCAGTTAGGCACGTCGGCGTCGGGCCGGCCCTTTCCGATGGCAGCCAGCAGAGCGCTCCTCGACGCGAACTGCTCGGCCAGCGGCGATCTCGGAGTGATCGCCGTCGGCCGCGCCTGCCGGGTGGGCATCGACGTGGAAGGGATCGCCCCCTGGTCGGCGGACACCCTCGTCGAGGGCTGGCTGTCCGCCGCCGAGCAGGCGGCGCTGCAGAGCCTCCCGGTCGAGGAGCGCGCGCTCGCCGCCACTCGCTGCTGGACGCAGAAGGAGGCCGTGCTCAAGGCGCGCGGCACCGGCCTGCTCGACGACCCGTGCACCATCGTCACCCCGGTGGGGTGCCCGACCGGCGTCGTCGCCGGCTGGACGGTCGAAGACGTTCCCGTGCCGCGTGGCTGGGTGGCCACCCTCGCTCTCGGTCCGCTGAAGGAGATGCCTGCATGACGCTCACCGCTCCCGCATCGGATCCGGGGATCACCCGCCGTCCGGCCCAGCTCGCCGAGTTCCGAGCACGCCTCGAGGAGCTCGCCGGACGCAGTCTGGCCGACGTCAACGCGCTGCACGCCTGGTCCGTGGAGCACGTCGCCGACTTCTGGCGCGAGCTGCTCCGCTGGTCCGAGCTGCCCTGGTCGGGGAGCGACGAGGTCGCGATGGTCGGGGACGGCGTGGAGACCGCGCAGTTCTTCCCCGATGTCCGGCTCAACTACGCCGAGACGCTGCTGCAGCCGTTGCCGGGGGTCGACGACGACGGGCCCGCGCTGACCTCGGTGCACGCCGGACGGCCTGCGGAGCGCTGGACCCGCGCCGAGCTACGAGCCGAGGTGCGGCGCACCGCTGCCGCCCTCGCCGGCGTCGGCCTGCGCACGGGCGATCGCATCGCCCTCATCGGACCGAACAGCGGTCGGACCGTCATCGTGGCCCTCGCGGCCACGGCGCTCGGGGCGCCCCTCGCCACGGCCACGCCGGACATGGGCGCCACAGCGCTGCTGGGCCGGTTCGAGCAGGTGGAGCCGGCAGTGATGGTGGTGGACCGGGCCGGCATGGCCGACGAGACCCTCCCCGCACTGCTCGCCGGGCTGCCCACGCTGCGTCGGCTCGTGGTGCTCGACGACCAGCCGCTTCCCGCGGCGTCGGTGCCGGTCGACCGATTCGACGAGGTGCCCGTTCCGGACGCGGACGTGGACGCCTGGGAGCGGTACCCCTTCGACGCGCCGCTGTTCGTGATGTTCTCCTCGGGAACCACCGGGCCGCCGAAGGCCATGGTGCACGGCATCGGTGGAACGCTGCTGGAGCACATCAAGGAGCACCGCCTCCACAACGACATGCGGCCCGACGACGTCTACTTCCACCACACCACGACCGCCTGGATGGTCTGGAACCGGTGCCTGTCGACCCTCGCCAGCGGTGCGCACGTCGTGTTCTACGACGGCCCGGTCTCCGGGCCCGAGAGCCTGTGGGAGCTCGTCGCCGACCACGGCGTCACCGTGTTCGGCACCAGCCCGGCGTACCTGCAGTTGTGCGACGACGCCGGCTACCGGCCGGCTGACTCGGTCGACCTGTCCCGGCTGCGTGCCGTCCTGTCCCAGGGAGCCGTGCTGGAGGACTGGCAGTACGACTGGGTCGCCGACGCCGTCGGCCCCGTCTCCCTCTGGTCGTCCAGCGGGGGAACCGACATCCTCGGCGCGTTCGTGCTCTCGCACCCGGAGCTGCCGGTGCCGCGCGGCCGCATCCAGATGCGCAGCCTGGGCATGGACGTCGCCGCCGTCGACGACGAGGGCAACGAACTCATCGGGCAGGTCGGCGAACTGGTGTGCCGCAACCCGTTCCCCTCCCGCCCCGTCGGTTTCCTCCGGGACCCGGACGGCCGGCGGTTCCACGAGGCGTACTTCGTGCAGAACCCCGGGATGTGGACCCACGGCGACCGCATCGACTTCGAGGCGGACGGCTCGTCACGGCTGCACGGACGCTCGGACGGCGTGCTGAACATCGACGGGCTGCGGATCGGCCCCAGCGAGATCTACGCGGTGCTGCGCCGCATCCCCGAGATCGCCGACTCCATGGCGATCGAGCAGCGGGATCCGCACCGCCCCGGCGCACTGCGGATGGTGCTGCTCGTCGTGCTGCGTGCCGGTGTCGAGATGGACGACCACCTGCCCCGCACGATCCGGCGGTTGCTGCGCCAGCAGGCCTCGGCCGCACACGTGCCGTCCGTGATCGCGGCCGTCCCGGAACTGCCGATCACCCACAACGGCAAGAAGTCGGAGCGGGCGGCCCGCGACGCCATCAACGGTGACCCCGTGGGCAACCTCGCCGCGCTGCGCAACCCCGGCTGCCTGACGGCCATCGCCGCGGCGGTCCGCCCGCAGCGGGGGGTGGGAGCGGAGCCCTCCCGCGCCGCGGTCCCGAGCGTCGGGGCGACCGGGGATGCCCTCCTCCGCGACGTCACCGCCGTCTGGTGCGGCGTCCTCGGGCTGAGCACGGCCGACCCGGACGACGACTTCTTCGACGTCGGTGGCACGTCACGTCTGGCCATGAGCCTGATGCGGCGGGTCGCGCTGGAGCTCGGGGTCGACGTGCCGGTGCAGGACTTCCTGCAGGCCCCCACGCCGCGCGGGCTCGCCGACGCGGTCGCGCAGCGGGCCTCGGCCGGCACGGACGCCGTGCCGCTGCTCCGGCCCGGGCACGGGCGGCCGGTGTTCTTCCTCGCCGACGCCTGGGGGCAGGTCAACAGCTATGCCGCCATCGTGCAGCGGCTGCGCACCGAGCGGCCCGTGCACGGAGTCCAGGCGCCGCTGGTCGACCGGGACGAACGGCGCCTCAGCATCCCGGAGATCGCACGACACGCCGTCGCCCTCATCCGCGAGGTCCAGCCGCGGGGTCCGTACAGCCTCACCGGCTACTCGTTCGGCGGGCTGGTGGCCTACGAAGCAGCCACCGTCCTGACGGCAGCCGGGGAAGAGGTCAGCTACCTGGGGCTGATCGACACCGTGCCGCCGGAGGCGGCGATGACGCCGGGCGAGGTCAGGGCCGCCTGGTGGGCGCACCGGCTGTACCTCCTCCTCCGCGAAGGCCCTGGCCGAACGCTGCTCGGCTGGCTACGACCGCACCGTGGAGCGGACGACGTCTCGTCGGAGGACCGGTTCTTCGCGGAGTCCTCCAGGGTCGCCCGGTCCTACCGGCCCGGCCCCTTCGACGGGGCGGTGACCTACTACCTGGCCGAGGACCGCTCGCCCATCGTGGGCAACACCCTCACGGCCTGGCGCAGGGTGGCCCCGCACCTGATCGTCACCGAGGTCCCCGGCAGCCACTCCGACGACTGGGGCACCCGTCCCGGCGTGCTCGCCACCCAGTTCGCCGACGTCCTCGCCGCCCGCATGTCGGCCACCCTCCGCTGAACCAGCCGGAACGCGATCCGGTCAGGACGCCGCCGCGACCGGCTGCTCGAGGACCGCGCGCAGGGTGGCGTGCAGGTTCTCCAGCAGGGCGACGTCGCGCAGCGGCGTCCTCCGGTCCGGGCCGACCGGCACCTTGAGCGAGATCGTCTCGACGGCCGCCTTGTAGGTGGCGCCGTCGGCGAGGCGGGCCAGGCGCATCTGCTTGGACTCCGGCAGCACGACCGGGCTGATCCGGATGGCGCGGCCCTGCAGCGACACCTCGGTGATGCCCAGCTCGCGCATGGCCACCCGGAAGCGGGCGACGGCGAGCAGGTTGAGCACGGGAGCCGGCGGGGTGCCGTAGCGGTCGGTGAGCTCGTCCAGGACCGCCTGGGCCTGCTCCTCGCTCTGCACCGAGGCGACCTTGCGGTAGGCCTCCATCCGCAGCCGCTCACCGGGCACGTAGTCGTGCGGGAGGTGCGCGTCCACGGGCAAGTCGACCCGGACCTCGACCGGCTCGGCCGGCAGCTCCTCGCCGGTCACCTGGGCGCGGTAGTCGGCCACGGCCTCGCCGACCAGCCGCACGTAGAGGTCGAAGCCGACGCCGGCGATGTGCCCCGACTGCTCGCCGCCGAGCAGGTTGCCCGAGCCGCGGATCTCCAGGTCCTTCATGGCCACGGCCATGCCCGCGCCCAGGTCGGTGTTGTGCGCGATCGTCGTCAGCCGGTCGACCGACGTCTCGGTGAGCGGCCGCGTCGGGTCGTAGGTGAAGTACGCGTACGCCCGCTCGCGCCCACGGCCCACCCGGCCGCGGATCTGGTGCAGCTGGGAGAGGCCGAACGTGTCGGCGCGGTCGACGATCAGGGTGTTCGCGTTCGGGATGTCCAGGCCCGACTCGACAATCGTCGTCGCCACCAGGACGTCGTACTCCTTCTCCCAGAACCCGACCATGATCCGCTCGAGCTCGTGCTCCTTCATCTGCCCGTGGCCGACGGCGACGCGCGCCTCGGGCACGAGGGCGCGGATCTTCGCCGCCGCCTTGTCGATCGACTGCACCCGGTTGTGGATCACGAAGACCTGGCCGTCGCGCAGCAGCTCGCGGCGGATCGCGGCGGCCATCTGCTTGTCGTCCCACGCCCCGACGTAGGTCAGCACCGGGTGCCGCTCCTCGGGCGGGGTCAGGATCGTCGACATCTCCCGGATGCCGGTCAGCGACATCTCCAGCGTCCGCGGGATCGGGGTGGCCGACATCGAGAGGACGTCGACCGCCGTCCGCATGGTCTTCAGGTACTCCTTGTGCTCGACGCCGAAGCGCTGCTCCTCGTCGACGATCACCAGCCCGAGGTCCTTGAACCGGGTGGTCGGCTGCAGGAGCCGGTGGGTGCCGACCAGGATGTCGATCTCGCCGGCCGCGAGCTGCTCGACGATCTGCCGGGTCTCGGCGTCGGACTGGAAGCGGGAGAGCACGGCGACCTTCACCGGGAACTGCGCGACCCGCTCGGAGAAGGTCTTGTAGTGCTGGTTGGCCAGCAGCGTCGTCGGCACCAGGACGGCGACCTGCTTGCCGTCCTGCACCGCCTTGAACGCCGCCCGCACGGCGATCTCGGTCTTCCCGTAGCCGACGTCGCCGCAGATGATCCGGTCCATCGGGACCGGCTGCATCATGTCAACCTTGACCTCGTCGATCGCGCCGAGCTGGTCGGGGGTCTCCTGGAACGGGAAGGCGTCCTCGAGCTCGCGCTGCCACACGGTGTCGGGGCCGTAGGCGTGCCCCTTCGTCGCCATGCGGGCGGAGTAGAGCCGGATGAGCTCCGCGGCGATCTGCTTGACCGCCTTGCGCGCCTGGCCCTTGGTCTTCTGCCAGTCCGCGCCGCCGAGCTTGGACAGCGCCGGGGCCTCGCCCCCGACGTAGCGGGTGAGCTGGTCGAGGGCGTCGGTGGGCACGAACAGCCGGTCCGGCGGCTGGTTCCGCCGGGACGGCGCGTACTCGACGATCAGGTAGTCGCGCTGCCCGCCGTTGACGGTCCGGCTGACCATCTCGATGTACCGGCCGATGCCGTGCTGTTCGTGCACGACGAGATCACCGGGCTGCAGCTGCACCAGGTCGACGGCGTTGCGCCGGCGGGCCGGCATCTTCGTCGCCTCGCGCATCGACGTGCCGCGCTGCCCGGTGAGGTCGTGCTCGGTGAGCAGGGCCAGTCCGACGCCTGGGAAGGCGAATCCCGACTCCAGGTTGCCCTGGGTGACGTAGGCGAGACCCGCGTCGGGGGCGGCGGCGATGTCGGGCACCAGCCGGACGCCGAGGTCGGCCTCGGTGAACTGGTCGGCGGCGCGCTGCGCGGGCCCCGGACCGGCGAAGGTGACGACGACGCGCCACCCGTCCCGGGTCCAGGTGCGCACCTGCTCCACGGCCCTGGCCACGTCGCCGGAGAAGCGGTCGACCACGGCGGCGTCGAGGGTGACGTGCTCGTCGTCGTCCTCCGTCTGCAGCGTGAAGGCACCCGTCGTCCACCACGGCAGCCCGCGCATGCGGGCCGCGGTCTCCACCTCGGCGAGGTCGCGGAACGACGACGCACCCAGATCAACAGGAGCCTTCCCCACTCCGCTCTTCTCGCTGGCGGCGGTCGACCACGAGGCGGCCAGGAACTCCTCGGCGGTCCGCACCAGGTCCGCGGCGCGGCTGCGCACCCGCTCCGGATCGCAGACGAGCACGTGCGTGCCCCGGGCGACCAGGTCGGTGAGCAGCTGCATCTCGGCGCCCCCGATCAGGGCCGGGATCAGCGACTCCATGCCCTCCACGGCGATGCCCTCGGCCAGCTTGCCGAGGATCTCGGCCAGCTCCGGGTGCTCGACGGCCAGCGCCGCCGCCCGCTCCCGCACCTCGGGCGACAGGAGCAGCTCGCGGCAGGGCGGGGCCCACAGCCGGTCCGGGCGCTCGTCGAGCGAGCGCTGGTCGGCGGCGGAGAAGTAGCGGAGCTCGTCGACCTCGTCGCCCCAGAACTCGACGCGCACGGGGTGCGGCTCGGTCGGCGGGAAGACGTCGAGCAGGCCGCCGCGGACGGCGAACTCCCCGCGCTTCTCGACGAGCTCCACCCGCGTGTAGGCGGCGTCGACCAGGGCGCGGGCGACGTCGTCGAGCTCGGCGGAGTCGCCCGCGCTCAGCTCCACCGGGACGAGGTCACCCAGACCCGGAGCCAGCGGCTGCAGGACGCTGCGCACCGGCGCGACGAGGACGTCGATCGGCCCGTTCGGGCCGGGATGCGTGAGGTCGCGCAGGACGGCCAGCCGGCGGCCGACGGTGTCGGCGCCGGGGCTGAGCCGCTCGTGCGGCAGGGTCTCCCACGCGGGGAACGTCTCCACCCGGCGGCCGGGGACGAAGCAGCGGAGCTGGTCGGCCACCTGGTCGGCGTCCCGCTCGCCCGCAGTGACGACGAGCACCGGCACGCCCGCGCCCGGCTTCTGCGCCGCGAGTCCCGCCGCGACCAGCGGCTGCACCGGTGGCGCGGCCGTCACGGCGAGCGACGCACGCCCGGCCGCGGCCACCACCCGCGCCATCCGGGGGTCGCCGAGGACGACGTCGAGCACGCCGCGCAAGCTCACGGTTCTGACTCCTGGGATCCGGCGGGCGCACACGTGCCGCCGAGTGCGGCAGGGCCCGGACCAGGCTAGACCGCTCCCGGCGGCGGTGCTCCCGCGCCCGCGATGCCGGCAGGCAGAGCGTCAGTAGGCGCCCGAGAAGCTCAGCACCGCGCGGAAGGTCTTCCACATGATCAGCGCGTCGAGCGCGAGCGACCAGTTCTCGACGTACCGCAGATCCAGGCGGACCGCTTCCTCCCACGGCAGGTCGCTGCGGCCCGAGATCTGCCACAGCCCGGTGAGCCCGGGCTTCACCAGGAGGCGGCGCCGGACCTGCGTGTCGTACCGGGCGACCTCGCCGGGCAGCGGGGGCCGCGGGCCGACCAGCGACATGCTGCCGCCGAGGACGTTGAACAGCTGGGGCAGCTCGTCCAGCGACAACCGCCGGAGCCACCGCCCCACGGAGGTGACCCGCGGGTCGTCGCGCATCTTGAACAGCAGGCCGTCGGAGATGTTGTCCGCCCGGACCTCCTCGAGCCGGCGGTCGGCGTCCATGACCATGCTGCGGAACTTGAGCATGGTGA
>Ga0126304_10001904_pt1 | contig 10093 bp, 9 predicted proteins | sample Plot25_FD_92538 | JGI IMG/M metagenome (GOLD analysis project Ga0126304, IMG submission 92538) | Serpentine soil microbial communities from UC McLaughlin Reserve, CA, USA - Plot25 | ecosystem: Environmental > Terrestrial > Soil > Grasslands | place: USA: UC McLaughlin Reserve, Lake County...
ACAATCGCTAATGTTTTTTGGGTCGATAGCCAATCAATTTACACACCGCCCCTTTCTGAAGGATGCATAGCCGGAGTAATGCGAAGGAACCTATTAGACATTTTGCCTAAAAACGGTTACACTATAGAAGAAAAAATATTTGAAGTAGAGGAGCTAACAAATGCGGATGAACTATTTCTGACGAATGCAATATCAGGCATTCGCTGGATAAAAGAGTTTCGTGGACAACAATTCAAAAATACGCTGTCAACCGCCATCGCTTCATTGCTCTTTTGAACCATTTATCATCCGTTTTGTTATCTATAAGTGAAACCAGCCGTCAATATTTTTTGGTTTAGGCGAGACCTTCGCTTGTTCGACAATGCCGCATTGTATTATGCTCTTAAAAACGCAAAGCCTGTAATACCAATATTCATTTTTGATAGAAATATTCTTGATCACCTTGAAGATAAAAAGGATCGTAGAGTAGCTTTCATCCATAATGCGATTACCGAAATCCAGGAGTATCTTTTAAAGCTGGGAAGTACCCTTGAAGTGTATTATGGATATCCAAAGGACGCATTCAGAGAGTTGACTGAAAAATATAAGGTAGACACAGTTTTCACCAATCATGATTACGAGCCATATGCTAGAGAACGCGATAATGCTATTGAGAAGTTATTGGCAGAAAAGAACGCCTTGTTTTGCACTTATAAGGATCAGGTGATTTTTGAAAAAAGTGAAATCCTCAAAGATGACGCTACGCCTTACACGGTCTTCACTCCATACAGTAAAAAGTGGAAGAGCTTACTGAATGATTTCTATCTCAAGTCGTATCCTTCCACAGAACATGCTTATAACTTTTACAAACAGCCCTCTAAAAGTATCGCTGATTTGCCGAGTATGGGGTTTGAGGTTATGGAAGGTTCATTTCCGTCGAAAGAATTAGAAATGGAATTAATCAGAAAATATACAAAGCAACGGGACTACCCGGGACTTGAAGGCACTTCCAAAACTGGGGTTCATTTGCGATTTGGCACAGTTAGTATTCGTGAACTTGTTCGAAAGGCGTCAGAGCTAAGTGAAACGTTTTTGAACGAGCTTATCTGGCGGGAGTTTTACCAGATGATTTTATGGCATTTTCCCCGGGTAGGAAAAGGTAGGGCATTTCGTCCACAATACGAGATGATCGAATGGCGAAATGACGAAGCAGAATTCAAACGCTGGTGCGAAGGTTCAACCGGATATCCGATTGTAGATGCGGGAATGAGAGAATTAAATGCAACAGGGTTTATGCATAATCGTGTGCGTATGATCGTGGCTTCCTTTCTTACCAAACATCTATTGATTGATTGGCGTTGGGGAGAAGCATACTTTGCAGAAAAGCTACTCGACTTCGACCTCGCAGCCAACAATGGCGGCTGGCAGTGGGCCGCAGGCAGCGGCTGCGATGCCGTGCCTTATTTCCGGATATTTAATCCCTCCATACAAACAAAAAAGTTTGATCCTCAATTCAGGTATATCCGTAAGTGGGTCCGTGAATTTGAAGAATTCAGTTATCCAACACCAATGGTAGAGCACGACTTTGCAAGAAAGCGATGCCTCGAGGTTTATAGTAGGGCATTGAAAGAAACATCAGCAAAGGCATAGTATGTCACAGTAAAAACGAAAATGAAACTTTATTCGCAAGCTTGTTAACCTGAGAATAGATTCTCAAAAACTCGCGCACTGCTTTCTTCCCATCCTCTCCAAGATCGAGCGAATAGTTATTTACGTAGAGATCGATATGCTGCCGCATTACAATTTCATCCATTGCCTGTGAATGATGTTTCACATATTCCGGAATATGCGAATAGTTTGCAAAAGCATACTCGATGCTTTGGCGAATAAGGCCATTAATCTGGATATGCAAGTGCATATCGAGTTTCTTTTTGGCGATAATTCCGCCGAGGGGTATCGGCAATCCTGTTTGCTGCTCCCAATATTCGCCAAGGTCCATCACTTTCAGCAGACCTTTTTGTTCGTATGTAAAGCGGTTTTCATGAATAATTACTCCTGCATCGGCTTCGTGATTCAATACTGATTTTTCAATAGCGGAGAAAATAGTAAAATGCTTGTGCTTTGCCTTGGGAAAGGCCAGCGAAAAAAGCATATGAGCCGTTGTATTTTCCCCGGGTATCACAATGTGCATATTATTAATATCACTCTTGCTTTGCACGTTGTATTTCGAAATCAACAGCGGTCCGACTCCTTTCCCGAGCGCGCCCCCGGCATTCAAAAGAATATAATCATTCAGCACTAACGGTAACACGCCATAGCTGATCTTGGTTACATCCAGCCTGGCCTCCATAGACCATTCGTTCAGCGTTTGTACATCTTCCAGGACCGCCTCAAATTCAAAATCCCCTGTATCAATTTTCTTGTTGATCAGCGCGTCAAAAATGAATGTATCATTCGGGCAAGGCGAAAAACCTATTGTAAGCTTCATACTTAGTTTTTCTTTTTCGGCCAATCCTTTTCCTTCATCCATTGTTCAACCAGGTCCATCCATTTTACATCGCTCGTGGGGTTGTTCATGCCATAGCCGTGACCTCCTTTTTCATACAGGTAAATTCTGTAGGGCACATTATTTTTTGCCAGCGCTTCTGCAAATATGAGAGAGTTTTGAACCTTCACCGGGTCATCTTTTGCATGCACTAAAAAGGTGGGGGGAGTATTTCGGGTTACTTGCGTTTCATTGGAATATAGATGGATCTTTTCACTGGAAGCATCTTTTCCAAGAAGGTTGTCCCGACTGCCAGTATGGGCAATCGAGTCATTAAAACTGATCACCGGATAAACCAGGATTAAGAAATCCGGACGTAGGTTTATTTTACCTGGATTTGCTATATAAGATTTTTGATAATGAGTCCCTGTTGTGGAGGCAAGATGTCCACCTGCAGAGAATCCCATGATTCCAATTTTGTTTTCGTTAATCCTCCATTTTTTTGCATTCTCCCGTACCAATTGAATCGCTCTCTGAGCATCCTGCAATGGACCAATTTCCTTATTGGCCATCGTTTGTTCATCAGGGAGACGGTACTTCAACACGAAGGCTGCAACACCCATTTCATTGAAGCGCTTTGCAACATCATGTCCCTCGTGACTTACAGCAAGAATGCTATAGCTTCCACCAGGACAAATGATCACTGCCGTCCCGGTAGCTTTTTCTTTCGGTGGAAAGTAAACCGTCAGCGTTGGACGACTCACCTTGCTGATCCGCAACATTCCGTTGCTCGCAGTATCGGTTTTCTCTTCATCTGTTACTTCTTTTGAATTGGGAATACTATCCCTATACAAGGGAATAACAGTTTGCGAAATCGCATTCAAAGTAGCCGTCATCAGTATCAACAATTCTATCACATGTTTCATAGCGTCATTTATATACCAAATATAATTTTTTGAACACGAATGACGCGAATTATAACGAAATTGGGCGAATGAAATGGCTAAGTCTGATTCGACTATGTTCGCGAAAATTAATGCCGAGTAGCGCAGATTCGTGTCCAAAAAATTAGCTCTTATTCGCGTCCAAAATTCCCACCCATTGGCAAAAAGCTTTTTGTAAAATTTTAAGTTAATCAATTCCTAGTTGTAACAAGAGGCATTTGCTTTGTACTTCCATTAGGAAATAAAAACGCATATGAAAAAAATCTACTCTACGCTATTGATTCCTCTCTCGCTAATTATCTTCACCGGCTGTAGCAAGGATGTCTTTAAAAATTATGAAGAGAGGATTGAAGGCACCTGGCGTCTTGACGACGTTGACAGGATTGGATTCGGAAATGCTTCCTTAACTTTTACAGAAGGAAGATTTACGTTTATGGAACCCGGAAAACTAGAATACACCGATCGTTTTGGTGGTTTATATCAGGGAAGTTGGGAGATCAGGAAACAAACGATCCGCGGGAATTGCGACAATGGCGATTGTAATGACCGAAATGTGAACACCCTTTCAATTACGGCCATCGATTTTGGAACCCGGGACGTAAAAACCGAGCACTTTGATGACGTTAAATTTACAGCTACTGATAAATTCAATGCCTATATTTATCTGAATAGCACTACTTATGTTTTTAAGTTCCGGAGGCAATAATTAATGGCATCATTAGTTCAAACCGTGTTCATAACGAACTTATGCAGCCGATTTATCCAACACTGTCTCAAACTAAAAAAGTCCCGCGACCGCTGGACTTTTTGTTAGGTAACTTTTTAGCTGATTATATCACCAGCATCGCATCTCCATAACTGAAGAAACGGTACTTGTCCTTAATAGCTTTCTTATAAGCTTCCATCGCCAGATCATAACCGGCAAAAGCGCAGGTCATAATCAGGAGGCTGGTTTTTGGTAAATGCAGGTTCGTTATTAGCGCATCTGCCACGTTGAAGTTATAAGGAGGATGAATAAAAATATTGGTCCATCCTTCTGAAGGTTTTAGTAGTTTTTCAGCAGTGTAAGATGATTCAATCGCACGCATAGTAGTCGTGCCAACCGAGCAAATCCTGTGACCACCCTGGATGGCTTTGTTTACAATTTTGCAGGCGACTTCTTCAATCCTGTAATACTCTGCATCCATTTTGTGTTTACTAAGGTCTTCGACCTCTATTGGGCGGAAAGTTCCAAGGCCGGTATGTAGGGTGACTTCGGCAAAACGGATCCCTTTTATTTCGAGACGTTTGATCAGTTCAATGCTGAAGTGTAAGCCGGCCGTTGGTGCAGCCACGGCGCCTTCATGTTTCGCATATACAGTCTGGAAGCGCTCCTTGTCTTCTTCATCAGGTTTGCGCTTGATGTATTTTGGTAAAGGAGTCTCACCGAGAATTTCGAGCACTTGGCGAAATTCGTCGTCAGTTCCATCCCACAAAAAACGGATCGTCCTTCCGCGGGAGGTAGTATTATCGATTACTTCCGCAACCAGTTCATCGTTTTCACCAAAATATAATTTGTTACCTACGCGAATCTTTCTGGCGGGATCAACAATCACGTCCCATAAGCGGTTTGGCCGGTTCAATTCGCGTAAAAGAAAAACTTCAATCTTGGCTCCGGTTTTTTCTTTTCGTCCGTACATGCGGGCGGGAAAAACCTTCGTGTTGTTTACAACAAAAACATCCTTGTCGTCAAAGTATTCCATGATATCGCGGAACTGGCGGTTTTCGATCTGGCCGGTACGGCGATGAACAACCATCATTCGGGCGTCTTCTCTTTTTTTGGCAGGGTGTTGGGCAATCAGGTTGAGAGGTAAATCAAACTTGAACTGAGATAATTTCATACTTATTAATTGTCTTTTCTAAAGGCCGTACGGTTTCGGGGCTTTAAGGAAATTAAAAATGATTGATGGAAAAGCTGGGGCAGAATACCTGAGTTTAAATATACACTGCATGTAGCCATTACCTTTTTTGAACACTTGCCACATGATACCAAAGAGGATGGTATTGAAGGGATATATCGGTTTCCGACACAAACCTGATCTTACGGCACCAGGTTTGATATCATGCTCGGGCTAAATTTTCAAGCGGGCAAAGGTAGCAAAAGATTTTAAAATTCAGATTTTTGGGATGTATTTTTTGAAAACCTTGTGAATTTCAGTTCGCATATCAAGACGGCACTTCAGACGCACCGGGAATAGAATCAATAAGTCTTTGAGTATATGGCGACTCCGGACGAGTATATATGTCATGAGCGGGTCCGATTTCCTCAATCCTGCCTTTGTCCATTACCGCGATCCGGTCACTGATATACTGTATCACCGATAGATCATGGGAAATGAAAATATTCGTAAAGCCATACTCCCGTTTGAGGTCGTTAAGTAGATTTAAAATCTGTGCCTGAACGCTTACATCAAGTGCAGATACCGATTCATCGCAAACGATGAAGCTGGGTTCAAGAGCGAGCGCCCTTGCTATCACAATTCTCTGTCGCTGGCCACCAGAAAATTCATGTGGATAGCGATAAAAGTGTTCTGACTGCAGGTTAACTTTCATCAAGAGTTCAACGACCTTTTCGCGCCGCTTCCTTTCAGATTCGATCAACCGATGAACTCTCAACGGTTCGGTAATTGCCTCCCCAATGGTAAGTCTTGGGTTCAGGGAAGAGTATGGGTCTTGAAAAATGATTTGTACATTCTTCCTGAATTTTTTCAGCTCACTCTTTGAGAAGGCAGTGAGGTTGGTATCCTGATATAATATGTTTCCTTCAGTAGGTTCGATCAGTCTTAATAAGGCTCTTCCCAAGGTGGTTTTACCACAACCCGATTCACCCACCAGTCCAAGCGTTTCACCCTTAAATACATCAAAGCTTACACGATCGACCGCCTTGAGAAATTCGACCGGTTTACCCAGCAGCGTTTTTTTTGAGGGATACCAAACGCTGAGATTTTCTACTTTAATCAACGTTTCAGGCAAGTTTGAGGTTTGTGGTGGTTGGTGCAGGATCGACGCGTCCAAAGTTGATGAACCTAAACTTGTCTCATTTTTTTCATGTGTTGTCGCCAACTCCCGACTCACAGCTTCTGACTCGTGACTCCTGATTTCCGGCTTCCGACTAGCTCCAGCTTCCAGGAAATCACTCACGACAGGTAACCGCTCGCCTTTTTGATGCAAAACAGGCCTGCATGCCAACAGTCCTTTTGTGTAAGGGTGTTTCGGAGCCGAGAAAAGTTCCCGCGTCGTCCCTTCTTCAACAATCGAACCCTTGAACATCACGATAGCCCTGTCCGCGATTTCTGCGACTACTCCCAGATCATGTGTAATGAAAATAACACCCATCTGTTCGGTTTGCTGTAATTCACGAATCAGCTGCAGAATTGTTTTTTGCACAGTCACGTCCAGGGCCGTAGTGGGTTCGTCACATATTAGAAGATCAGGATTACAACTCATCGCGATCGCAATCATCACTCTTTGTTTCTGCCCGCCGCTCAGCTGATGAGGATAACGCTGAAACATGCCCGCAGGATCAGGAAGTTTTACTTTCCTGAATAAATCAATGGTTTGTTGCTTCGCGAAGTTCGGTGCAACTCTTTGATGCAACTGAATCGTTTCCATCACCTGTTCGCCGCATGTGAAAACGGGGTTGAGAGATGTCATTGGCTCCTGGAAGATCATGGCAATCTGGTTACCCCGAATCTTTCGCAACTGATCCGGCGTTTGGCGGAGTAGATTGATGCTTTCATTGCCGGGAGAAAATAAAATTTCACCCATGCTATACTGTGCAGGCGGTGTTGATAGCAATTGTAAAACAGACAACGCAGTTACCGATTTTCCCGACCCTGACTCACCGACGATTGCCACGATCTCTCCACGGTTAATGTCCAGCGAAATATTTTTCACTGCTGTTGTAGTGCCAATTTCCGTTATGAAATCAACCTGGAGATCCTTTATCTGAAGAAGGGGTCTTTTCAATGATGGTTGTTTTGAATTTTTGAATCCCAACATTTAATCGCCTGACTCGCCACAATCAGTCTGGGAAAAACCTGGCGTCTCTTGACTCAGGGCTCGCGACTAAAACCTAAGGTGCCTCACAGTAAGGCCATTATTGATTAGTTGTTTCAGGGAAGCAATACCGATGCGGATATGTCTTTCAACATATTCAGCCGTAACCTGTTTATCGCTTTCTTCCGTTTTCACTCCTTCAGGTATCATCGGTTGATCACTGACCAGTAACAAGGCACCGGTTGGAATTTTATTATAAAATCCTACGGTAAAAATCGTTGCTGTTTCCATATCGATTGCATATGCCCTGATCTTCTGTAGGTATTCTTTAAATTCCTCATCATGCTCCCATACACGACGATTGGTTGTATAGACTGTTCCGGTCCAGTAATCAACTCCGTGGTCTCTAATGGTAGTTGAAACTGCCTTTTGCAATGCGAAAGCAGGTAAAGCAGGAACTTCCGGTGGAAAATAATCATCTGATGTTCCCTCACCGCGGATGGCGGCAATCGGAAGTATAAGGTCGCCTAACTTATTTCTTTTTTTCAAGCCACCACATTTTCCCAGGAACAAAACCGCTTTAGGCTCAATAGCAGTCAGCAAATCCATAACCGTAGCTGCGGTAGGACTCCCCATGCCAAAATTAATTAGCGAGATATCGTCGGCTGTAACACATTGCATAGGCTTGTTCATGTCGGCCACCTGCACGTTGTTCCAGTCGGCAAACAGTTGAACATAATTACTGAAATTGGTCAGCAAAAGATACTTGCCAAAATTTTCTAACTTCTCTCCTGTATATCTGGGCAACCAGTTCTTAACGATCTCGTCTTTTGTTTTCATAATTCTGATTTAGGTAACTCAACCCACAATTTAAATTTTTTATCGTGAGTATTACCCTGTAAAACACGAGTGATTATTCGTGTAGTTTTGAAATATGATTAAAATCGAGTATCCAGCCTATTCGTTTCGCATCAAAAAAGCGGGAAACAACGAGGTCATATTTGATGAATTAAGAAAGTCGTGGCTTCGTTTAACGCCGGAAGAGTGGGTTCGTCAAAACTTCATACGATACCTGGTACTTGTAAAAAAATACCCTGCATCACTCATCGCGATCGAAAAAGAGATTTGGTTAGGAGAACTGAAGAAAAGATTTGACATTCTTATTTACGATCAGCAACATAGGCCCTGGATGATGATTGAGTGTAAAGAAATGAATGTTGACATTGATCAGAATGTTCTCGAGCAGGTGTTGCGTTATAACATCGCTGTACCCGTTCAATACATGATTATCACCAACGGCATTCACTGCATGGCCTACGAAAAGATCGAGGACCGACTTGAAATTTTACAGCATTTGCCTTCTTTCGAATAAGAGACGATCCAGGTGCATTCATATAGTTGACCATACGGTCTTAGCTTAACCCTATAACAGTGACTATTGCATCAGCAGCACACGACAGTTAATGCAAGGACGAACAGTCAACATCAATGGCCCCGGGCAACGGTTCAATTGGTGAAATAACTGATGACTCGAATATGAAGTATGTAAAAAGCCGGATTACAGAAATCCAGCTTTTTATATGTTGCCTTTACCGGATTCTATTAAGTCCCAGTCAGGGCTACCCGAATATAACCAGCTCAATACCCTAAGGCGTTCAATGCTGGCTTTTGCATGAACAGATGATGTGTTTTCCTTATCGTCTTTGACCAAGCTTTGGAAATATTTTTCAGCGAGTTGGTAAAAGAGCGTTTCGTCCAATATCTCGGAAGGAGATCTGTAGCGAAGGTCGGCGAAAAATTCAGTCGTTGGGCTGCCAACGGCGGGAACATTCCTTAGGAATTCGCCAACCTGTTGTTCGCTAGATTCCGATTCAGGTCTCGGTGCAAAGTCAACCTTGTTCAAACACCATGCAAGCATATACGCTCCTTCAAATCGCCAGGAAAGATTCCGTTTGTCTTCGTCAGAAGGGTCCGGATCCCTGAAAAATTCCTTCTCCCTATCAGACACGGATTTCCACAGGTTTTCTTTCTTTAACCAGTTCATTACTTTTTCACTCTCATTGAAATTATAGGCAGTGAAGGACACGGCCAGTAAAATTAGTAGTCGTTCTGCTACCTCGCTCGGATCAATATAGTGGTAGAGAGTGTAATCGAATAATTCAAGATCTGAAACGGTATTGTCCAATTCGTATCGTCCAAGCTTTTCTGCAAATTGATCTTTTCGAGCTTGCAGAGACTTTAAAGAAGGTTTTTTCATGTTTAGTGATTGAAACAAAAATCCCACGCCGTAGCATGGGATATGATTTTGCAAGACGAAAAAACTTTTTAGGGAAATATTCCAAGTTCGGCATAACTCGTGCCCACTTTATTAATTGCAACAACATAAGCTGCTGTCCGCATATCTGGGATTTCAGGATTACTATGCCAGACATGCATGATTTCTCTGGTAGCAGTGATCATGGTTTCTTCCAATCCGCTTCTCACAAGATCAACTTCATCAGCACCATGCATGATTTGCTCCCTATCCTCGCTATTCACTCGCCTGCCTGTTAGACCTTCTATCTGTTCCAATATTTGGGTGTTAAGGTTTTCAGTGAAGCGCTTTTCCATTCGGCCATATCGTACATGGCTAAGGTTTTTTAACCAC
>Ga0126304_10001906_pt1 | contig 10090 bp, 12 predicted proteins | sample Plot25_FD_92538 | JGI IMG/M metagenome (GOLD analysis project Ga0126304, IMG submission 92538) | Serpentine soil microbial communities from UC McLaughlin Reserve, CA, USA - Plot25 | ecosystem: Environmental > Terrestrial > Soil > Grasslands | place: USA: UC McLaughlin Reserve, Lake County...
GTGGCGCTGCCACCGCCGCATCATCGCCGACTATCTCTTGGCTGCGGGCGAGACGGTCTTCCATATCCTCGGACCCGGAAAGACCGAGGAGGCGAGGATGACCCCGGCTGCCCGGCCGGCACCTGGACGGGGTCTCGTCTATCCCTCTGCGGAAGATGCCGCCGGCGCGCCGGCATCGCGCGCGACGCCGGTTGCGTGACGCACCGCCGGCCGGCTCTCAGGCAGCATCCGGCTCAAGGTATCGTCGCGCCGAACGAGATGGTGCTGCAGCGCGCCCGCGACGTGGAGCGCCACCAGTCCGAGAAGCGTGAAGGCAAGGAGGTAGTGGATCCAGAACACCGCCTTCGCGAACCACTCCTCGCCAGAGACCGGCAGGGTCATGGGCACGGACCAGAACAGGTTGACCGGCCCGCAGCAGGACGAGGTCGCGGTCCAGCCGGCGAGCGGCACCAGCACGAGGAGGCCGTACAGACCGTAGTGCGAGGCGCGGGCCGCGCGCTGCTGCCAGGCCGGGACGCCCGGCTCCGGCGGCGGCACGCCTCGCGCGAGGCGGACAGCCATCCGGGCGGTGACGAGCGCGAGCACGATCAAGCCGATGGATTTGTGCAGCTCGTACAGCGCGCCGGTGACCGTGCCCTCGCCCAAGCGCGTCATCGTGAGGCCCACTGCCGCCAAGATGGCGACGAGGAGCGCCATGCCCCAGTGAAGCCATTTCTGGGCGGCCGAGTAGCCGCGGCGCGAGTGCGAGCGGATCATTCGCATCCTCCGCGTCATGCGAGTGCCGGGGACAGGGCCCGCTCCCGCGGCCGCTCGCCGGTCCGCTCCATCAGCGCCTCGCACCGCAGCGTTTCGGCATCCCGACCGATCGAGGCGACCGCCACGGTCTCGCCGCCCCGCACATACCGCACGACACAATCCCGGGCGGCGATGCTCCCCTCCACCAGAATGGCATCCCAGCTCGCAGCGTGCCCGACATAGTGGATCGACACGTCGTAGTGCCGGCTCCAGAAGAAGGGGACGGCCGAGAACGGCTCACGTCCTCCAAGCATGTTGACGGCCGCGGTCTGGCCCTGCCGCTGGGCCACGACCCAATGCTCGACCCGCAGGCGCTCGCCGGTGCGGACGTCCGGCCAGCGGGCGATGTCGCCGGCGGCGAAGATCCCGGCCGCGCTCGTCTCCAGGCGCTCGTCGACCACGACCCCGCCGTCGACGGCAAGGCCCGAGCGTTCCGCGAGATCCGTGCGCGGCCGAACGCCGATCCCGGCCACCACGAGATCGGCCTCGAGCGTGGCGCCGCCTTTCAGGATCACCTTGCCGCCCGAGATGCGAGCGGCCGTTTCCCTCAGGTGGAACTGCACACCGTGCTGCTCGTGGAGCGCTTGGATGAACGCGCCGAGCTCCGGCCCCAGCGTCTTCTCCATCGGGCGCTCGTCGGGCGCGACCACATGCACCTCGATGCCGCGCGACCGCAGAGCACCGGCGACTTCAAGACCGATGAAGCTTGCGCCGAGCACGACCGCCGTCCTGGCGCCCTTTGCGCGCCTGATGATGGCGCGGCTATCGGCGAGCGAGCGCAGCGTGAAGACATGCGGCTCATCGGCGCCCGGGATGGACAGGCGCTTCGGCTCCGCCCCCGTGGCGATGAGGAGGCGGTCGAAGGGAAAGGCACGCCTGTCCTCGGCGAGCACATGGCGGCTCGCGATATCGATGCGGGAGGCGCCTGTGCCGAGTTGCAGGTCGATGCGCTTCCCGGCGTAGAATTCCGGACCCTTCAGGGGGATCCATTCCTCCGGCGCCGCGCCGGCGAGATAATCCTTGGAAAGATTCGGACGGTCGCAAGGAGGCGCATCGTCGGCGCTGAGCATGGTGAGCTCGCCCTCGAAGTCGCGGCGACGAAGCATCTCGGCCGCGGCGAAACCTGCCGCTCCGCCTCCGATGATGACGATCCGGCGCGGAGGCTCGCCCGTCGGCGGGCGGCTTCGCCCGACCGCTGCGGCGTCGAGTTTTCGCCCGACCATGACGAGCTCGCCGCGGCGTTCGACGCTCCAGCGGGCCAGCGGATCGAAAGCGGGCGCGGCGAGCGCCTCGCCGGAGCGCAGGCTGAAGCAGGCGTGATGCCAGGGGCACCTCACGGTCTCGCCGACCACGACACCGTCGGCGAGCGGCGCGCCGTAATGGGTGCACTTTGCGCCAACCGCGAACACGTCGTCGCCCTGCCGGACGAGGAGGACCGGCTCGTCGCCGACATGCCCTTCAAGGAGGGCGCCGTCGCTCAGAGCGGCGAGAGGAATGCCCTCGGAAAAGTCCGGCCCTCCGAGGCCCTCTGCGTGCGATCCCATCCGCACCTCCATTCCGATCCGCGGAACCCATTGGATGCGCCTTGACCCGAGAGGTTTCCGGCAGGAAGCGGCGCCGCTCCTTATTCGGCGGCCGCGAGAACATCCGGGGTCTGCCAGGCGAGATGCTGACCGCCGTCCACCGCGATCATCTGGCCTGTGACGCTCCGGGCCGTCGCCAGAAAGAGCACGGCCTCGGCGATCTCCTCCGGGTTGGGACCGTGGCCAAGGGGCACGGACGCGCCTTGACGGGCGAAGTCGTCCCGCCGCTGCCTGCTGCTCGCAAGCGTCGGGCCCGGGCCGACGGCGTTGACCCTGATCCGAGGTGCGAGCGCCTGCGCCATCGTCTGCGTCGCCGTGAAGAGCGCGCTCTTCGACAGCGTATAGGAGAGGAAGTGGGGCGTCGGCTTCCAGACGCGCTGGTCGATCACGTTGATGATGGCGCCGTCGACGCCGTCGGGAAGCTGGGCGGCGAAGTCCCTGGCCAGGAAGACGGGCGCCCGCAGGTTCACGCCAAAATGCCGCTCCCATCCCACCTCGTCGAGTGAGCCGATGTCGTCCGGCTCGAAGACGGAGGCATTGTTGACGAGGAGCGTGACCGGACCGAGCGCCGCACCCGCCTGAGCGACGATCGAGCTCATCAGCCAGATCCGCTTCCATGATGGCGGCTCGGCCGCCGGCCGCCTGGATGGCGCGGTCCAGCGCCTTCGCCTCGTGCCCCCGAGCGGTGGCAATGGATGGCCACGGCCCAGCCCTCTGCTGCGAGCCGCTTCACAATGGCCTCGCCGATCCGCCGGGCACCACCGGTCACAAGGGCTGTCCGCATCACCACCTCTGCCCACAAGAGTGTTCGCCGCACCGTTGGATGAGCGACACGCGCCGAGGTTCCCGCGCTCGGGAACCTTTCCGGTCCGGGCTCATCCAATGCCGGACGATGCGGTTTGGAGAGACAGATGCACGGGACGCTTGCGAAGATTCAGATCGAGCAAGAGATTCGGGAGCGCCCGAGCCGCGAGGCGGCCGAGCAGGCGGTTCGCACCCTGATCCGCTGGGCCGGGGAGGATCCGGACCGGGAAGGGCTCGCCGATACGCCGGCCCGTGTGACGCGGGCCTACGCGGAATGGTTCGAGGGCTACGAGCAGGACCCGGCCGAGATCCTGCAGCGGACTTTCAAGGAGGTCGGCGGCTATGACGACATCGTGGTCCTGCGCGACATCCCGTTCGAGTCCTGCTGCGAGCACCATATGGCCGCGATCCGGGGGACCGTCAGTGTCGGTTACCTACCGAGAAACCGGGTCGTCGGCATCTCGAAGCTGGCCAGGGTGGTCGACGCATTCGCGCACCGCCTCCAGGTCCAGGAGCGGCTGACGGCGCAGATCGCCGACACGATCGACGAGGTCCTGGCTCCCCGCGGCGTCGGCGTCATCGTCAAAGGGACCCACGCCTGCATGGCAACGCGCGGGGTGCGCAAGCACGGCGTCTCGATGGTGACGAGCCGGATGCTGGGCGCCTTCCGCGACGACCCTGCCGCGCGTCAGGAGTTCCTGGCCGCCCTCGCCTGACCCGTGATATTCCCCATCGCTCAGAGAGGTGACCCATCATGCAGACGGCGACGGCAAAGCGCCGGGACGTTTCCCACTGCACCGACACCGAGCTTGTGGACCTGGTCCGGGGCGGCAACGGCGATGCGTTCCGTGCCATCATGCAGCGCTACAACCAGCGCCTCTACCGCGTCGCGCGCGGCATCGTGCGCGACGAGGCGGAGGCCGAGGACGTGCTGCAGGAGGCCTACGTGCGCGGCTTCGCGGCCTTGCGCGAGTTCCGCGGCGACAGCGGGCTGGCGACATGGCTCACCCGCATCGTGATGAACGAGGCGTTCGGCAGGATGCGCCGGCGGCGGCCGACGGAAGAGCTCGAGAGCCTCGACCGTGCGATCGAGCAGGGAGATACCCGCGTGATCATGTTCCCGGGCGTTCACGCCACTCAGAGCCCCGAGGTCGCCGCCGCGCGCGCCGAGGTGCGCCGGATTCTCGAGCACGCGATCGACGAGCTCCCTGAGACCTTCCGCCTCGTCTTCCTGATGCGCGACGTCGAAGAGCTGAGCATCGAGGAGACCGCGGCGCAGCTCGACATCCGTCCGGAGACGGTCAAGACGCGGCTCCACCGGGCGCGCAAGCTCCTGCGCCAGCATCTCGACGAGAAGCTTGCGTCGGTCCTGAAGGATACATTCCCGTTCGAGGGCGCACGCTGCGCGCATATCACTGACGGTGTCATGGCGCGGCTGGGTTTGGCCGACCGGTCCAGCCGAGGGCCCTCGTAGAGAATGGTGCCGAGAGCGCCACCGGTCATGGCTACGAGGGTCTGGGAATGACGACGGAACTTGCAGGGAAGGTCTGCACGCCTTGCCAGGGCGGAGTCGCACCGCTCGGCCCCGAGGAGGCGGCTCGGTATTTGGCCGAAGTCCCCGGCTGGACGCTGGCGGACGAGGGAAGCGCCATCAGGCGTACGTATCGCTTCGGGAATTTTCGCGAGGCGCTTGCGTTCGCCGATCGCGTCGGTGCACTGGCCGAGAGCGAGGGCCATCATCCCGACATCTGCTTCGGCTGGGGCTACGCGACGGTCTCGCTGCAAACGAAGAAGATCAAAGGCCTGCACGAAAACGACTTCATCATGGCCGCGAAGATCGATCGGACAGCGTCAGCCTGACCGGCGCACGAGAGCGCAAGGACGCCGGCTGAGGTCGGCGCGACGCCGAGGACTTTCGCCATGGGAGCTATCCCCAGGCGAGTACCAGACCAGAGCGGTTATTGCGCCATAGCAACGACAGCCACCGCCGCTTCGCGCTCCAGGAACAGCCATTCGACGGTGTGCGCGCTCTCGCGCTTGATGAACTCGTACGCGACCTCGTGGACACGCAGCACCGCGTCGACCCTATTGTCGAGGATGAGATCGCCGTCCGCCGTTCGAATCGTGAGGGCGGCGTGCCCTTGGCCGGTCTCATCAATCACCACCGTCATTCGCATTGCGCGCCGCGGCAGGCCGGCCTCGACCAGGAGCTTGCGCTTGAGCAGCTGGTAGTCCTCGCAGTCTCCCTCGCCGTCGGTGGGCAAGTCCCACTGGTCGATCTTGCCCCAATGATCGAGATCGCGGCGGGGCGCGATCGAGCGGTTCACATGGCGGTTCACCGCTTCGATGATCTCAAGCGTGTTGCTGGCGAGCGGGATTATCTCCGGCTCGGCGACATCGATCATGCATTCCGATGGGTGCTGCTCGCAGAAAATGGTCCAGGCGGGAAGCGGCGGGGCAGGATCGCTCGCAACGAGCCTCGCTGCCGCAGCCGCTGAGGTGAGGGCGCAGACGAGGGTCACGGGCGCCATGAGAAGGCGACCGCCGGGCATGACGGGTATTCCCTGTCGGAGGTGGGGCGCAGACCCGGACCGGTCATTCGCCCCCATGCCATCAAGCGTGTCAGGGTTGGCGGTCAGGGTCTGTGAGGCACCGCACGCTTCGGGTACGGCGACGGTCACCCCTCACCCGGTCGCGCCCTCCGGCGCGACTCGACCTCTCCCTCCGGGAGAGGTGAGCCCTACCCCGCGGTCCCCTCCCCGATCGGCGCCTGGTAGGCGAGGCCCATGTCCCAGGGGAAGTAGATCCAGGTGTCCTGGCTGACCTCGGTCACGAAGGTGTCGACCATCGGCCGGCCGGCGGGCTTGGCGTAGACGGTCGCGAAATGCGCGTTCGGCAGGATGTCGCGCACGATCTTCGCGGTCTTGCCGGTGTCGGTCAGGTCGTCGACGACGAGGACGCCGCGGCCCGAGCCGTCGCCGATCCCCTTCACGGCCGGCGCGACGTCTTTCAGGACCACGAGCTCGCCCTGGTTCTTGTAGTCGTGGTAGCTCGCGACGCAGACGGTCTCGATCAGGCGCGTGCCGAGCTCGCGGGCGACGATCGCCGCCGGCACGAGGCCGCCGCGGGTGATGCAGACGATCGCCTCGAACGGCCCCGCCCCGGCAAGCCGCCAGGCGAGCGCCCGCGCGTCGCGGTGGAACTGGTCCCAGGAGACCGGGAAGGCCTTTTGCGTCGCCGCGCTCATGATCGCCTCGCGCTCACGCCGGCGCCCGCTCGGCGCGCAGCCGCTTGAGGAGGTCCTCGACCGCGCGCACGGCGCCGGCGACCGCGGCGGCATCCTTGCCGCGCACGACGATCTGGTTCTTGAAGCCGGCCGCCGAGAAGGACGGGTAGGAGCCGATCGTGACGCCGTCATGGGCCTTGGCGATGGCGCCGAGGCCTTCGGCATAGATGCCCTCGGGCACGCCGGCGGCGTCGATCGCCTGGACCTTCATCCGCGCCCCGACGCTGAGCGTCGGCGCGACCGCATCGAGCATCGCCTGCATGATCGAGGGCACGCCGGCCATGACGATGACGTTGCCGAGCTTGAAGCCGGGGGCGCGCGATATCGGGTTGTCGACGAGGTCCGCCCCGTGCGGGATGCGGGCCATGCGCAGCCGCGCCTCGTTCAGGTCCTCGGGCTTGTAGCGCTCGAGCATCATGGCGCGGGCGCGCTCGTCGATGCCGATCGGGACGCCGAAGGCTTTGGCGATCGCATCCGCCGTGATGTCGTCATGGGTCGGGCCGATGCCGCCGGTGGTGAAGACGTAGGCATAGCGCGAGCGCAGCGCGTTCACCGCCGCGACGATCTCCCCCTCCTCGTCCGGGACGACGCGGACCTCGCACAGATCGACGCCGATATTGGTCAGGTACTCGGCGATGTAGCCGATGTTCTTGTCCTTGGTTCGTCCGGAGAGGATCTCGTCGCCGATCACGAGGAGGGCGGCGATGACGGTGGTCGCCATCAAGATGTCCTGGCACCCGCAAAGCTTGGCGCCGAGCGGCTTTAGCGCGGCGGGCGAGCCCGCTCAAGCGCGATGCGCCGCAGCCGATGCCGCTCGCCTCGGCAGGCCCGGAACGATTTTTGTGCGAAGCCGGGAACTTCCGTGCTTAACATAAGTTAAGCGTCGGCGGGAGGCGCGCGCATTATGCTCGACGACACATTCAGCCGGCCGGTGGTGTTCTTCGCCGAGGAGGCGAACGGCGCCTTGCGCCATGTCGAGATGACGACGGTCGACCAGGGCTTCAAGGCGCTGCATCGCGGCCTCGAAGGCTTCTGCCTGCAGACGCCCGAGTGGCACTTGGCGTTCAGCAAGCTCGCCCGGGCGAAGCTCGAACCGACGCCGGAGCGGGTCGAGTCGGCGCGCCAGGCGCTCGAGCAGCTCGCCAGCCTGACGCGGGAAACGGGCGTGCACGCCCTCTCGCGCCGGCTGGCCTCGCGCATGACGGTCCACTAGCCGGCGCCCCTGCGCTTCTGAAAATAGTCCTTGACAGCTCGGAACGTGTCCTATGCCTCATTCGTCCCGTCCGCCGGTCGACGCTCTCGCGAGGCGTCGTTGGGGTGGGACGGGAGCGGCGCCTGCGGCCGGGGTCACGCGACCCCGGGCTCGGGAGGCCCAAGGCCAATTCGGCGGCCCTCGCGTATCTGAGGACCACCGCCGTCTGATCCGACCGCCCCGTAATACGGCGGGGCTGCCATGAGGCTGGAAGCGGATCGGGAGAAGGCCGGCGCGTCTGACCTGTGCAAGGGCCAAAAGCTCTGACAGGCCAGGTCCGGTACGGAGACCCGACCGCCGACAAGAATTGGAGGACTTTGGTCAGAAATCGCCGCGCGGGACGCCAGGACACTGGCATCCTATAAAATTTGAGAGCCGGTCCCTGGCGTCCTGCTCCCCCCGCTCTTTGACAGTGCCAAACCTTCGCCTCGGCCAAAGGCCCGAGGGGATGGCGCGCGCCCTCGACTTAAAGGCCGTCGGCGGTCTCGGCCGGCAGGCGCGGCTTGCGTTGCGGCCGGCGAGCGTCCTTTAATCCCGCAACCGACGAAGGAGCGCCGATGATCAACTTCTTCTACAATCTCTCGCCCAACCCGATGAAGGTTGCGCTTTTCCTCGAGGAAGCCGGCCTCGCCTACGAGCCGGTGCCGGTCGACACGCGGCGCGGCGAGCAGTTCCGGCCGGACTACCTCGCCGTCAACCCGAACGCCAAGGTGCCGGCGATCGTCGACGGCGACGCCACGGTGTTCGACAGCAACGCCATCCTCCTCTACCTCGCCGAGAAGACCGGCAAGTTCCTGCCCGAGAGCACGCCGGCGGCGCGCGGCGAGATGCTGTCCTGGCTGATGTTTATCGCCACCGGCATCGGCCCGTTCTCCGGCCAAGCGGTGCACTTCAGGCATTTCGCGCCCGAGAAGGTGCCCTACGCGCTCACCCGCTACATGTTCGAGGCCGAGCGCCACTACGGCATCCTCGACCGGCGTCTCGCCGAGCGCCGCTACATCCTCGGTCCGAGCTACACCATCGTCGACATGGCAGCCTGGGGCTGGGCCCGGATGGTGCCGTTCATCATGGGCGACGACGCCTGGGGGCGCTTCCCGAACCTCAAGCGCCTGCACGACGAGATCGCCGGCCGGCCCGCCGCCGCCCGCGTCGCCGCGCTGCGCGAGAAGCACGCCTTCAAGGCCGAGATGGACGACGAGGCCCGCCGCAACATGTTCCGGCACCTCGCCGAGGCGACCGACCGCGCCGCCTGACGGCGATCGCGGCGTGGTCTTAAGCGGCGTCGGCCGCGAAGGCCGCGGCGCGGTCCCGGCTGCCGAGAAAGGCTTCGATCTTCTCGGCGACGACGCGCTCGACGGCGTCCTGCGCGAGGCGCAGCTCGCGCTCGGGCAGCGCCCGGCAGGCGGCGTCGGTCATGCGCTCCGTGCGCCCGAGCGCCGTCAGCATGGCGTGCTCGAGGTCGGTCGCGATGTTGACCTTGCTGATGCCGCCGCCCGGCAGGCGGACGGCGGCTTGGATCATGTTAGCCGGCACGCCCGAGCCGCCATGCAGGACGAGATGGACCGGGGTGCGGGCCCGGATCGCCTCGAGCCGCGCGAGATCGACGCGCGGCTTGCGCGTCGTGTAATGGCCATGCGCCGTGCCGACCGCGACGGCGAGCGCGTCGACGCCGGTCTCGGCGACGAAGCGGCCGGCCTCGTCGGGATCGGTGAACTGCTCCTCGTCTTCCTCGGTCTCGACGAAATCGGTGGTGCCGATCCGGCCGAGCTCGGCCTCGACGGACACGCCGCGGGCGTGGGCGTAGGCGACGACGGCGCGCGTGACGCGCACGTTGTCGGTAAACGGCGCCGCCGACTGGTCGATCATCACCGAGGTGAAGCCGGCGGCGATCGCCGCCTCGATCACCGGCATCTCGAAGGTGTGGTCGAGATGGAGCACCACCGGGACGGTCGAGCCTTCCGCCTCGAGGGCGCGGAAAAAGGCATCCCCGAACGCGGCCGGGGTGACTCCGTAGCGCTCCATCTCGCGCTGCGAGATCTGCACGATCGCGGGCGAGCGCGCGCGCTCGGCGGCGCGCAGGATCGGCCGGATCATCGCCGTGTAGCGCGGCGCGAACGAGCCGAGCGCGTAGCCCTGCCGCTCGGCGACGGCGAGTGCGGCCTTCAGCGTGACGAGGGTCTTCGGGGCGGGCGGACGGGACATGGCTGATTTCTCGGCGCGCTCACATCAGAAGGCGCGGCAGCACGGTCACGAGACCGGGAAAGAAGAGCAAGAGCAGCGCCACCGCGAGCAGCGGGATGATGAACGGCGTCACGGCGACGACGATGCGGTGCAGCGAGACGCCGGAAATGCGGTTCAGCACGAACAGCA
>Ga0126304_10001907_pt1 | contig 10089 bp, 7 predicted proteins | sample Plot25_FD_92538 | JGI IMG/M metagenome (GOLD analysis project Ga0126304, IMG submission 92538) | Serpentine soil microbial communities from UC McLaughlin Reserve, CA, USA - Plot25 | ecosystem: Environmental > Terrestrial > Soil > Grasslands | place: USA: UC McLaughlin Reserve, Lake County...
CGCGATCGCCGCCGGCTTCGCCTTCCACCACTACTACGGCATCGCGAGGAAGCCGGGCGGCTACAAGTGGCTCCTGCATCACCTGATGTACGGCGCCCCGCAGCTCGCGCCGCTCGCGCTCGCATTCGTGGGCTTGCTCGCGCTAGTCACGGCGCGGGGGCTGGCGGGCGCGGCGCGGTTCGCGGGCTTCGGGATGCGGGCCACGCTGTTCGGCTTCGTGGCCGTCGCGCTCGCGGGGGCGATCCTGCAAGCGGGCATCCTGCATTACCGCGGCGCGTTCAACAACCCGGCGATGTACGCGCCCATGACCGCCCCGCTGCTCGCCGTCTTCGCGAGTATCTGGACGGCATTCATGCCGGGCCGCGCGGCGTCGCTCGCCCTCGCGGCCCTGTTGTGGCTGACGTTCCTTACGGGCTTCGCCGGATGGGGGATGCACCTGCGTGGCTTCGGCCGCCAGATGGGCGGGCTCTACGTGACGCTCTTTAACCTGCTCGAAGGGCCGGCCCCGTTCGCGCCCGCGCTCTTCGCGGGCTTCGCGGCCGTAGGTCTGGTAGCCGTCCACCTACTTTAGGCGGAGCGAGGCTGTTCGTATGACGGAGGAGAAAGAGTTCATCACACGCTATCCGGGCTACGACGTACTCGACAGGTGGTCTTCGCCCGATTGGGACGACCAGACGCGCGCGGTCGTGCGGAGGCGTCTGGAGGAAGTCCCGCCCGTCCGCTTCTTCACCGAAGACGAGGCGTTGACGCTCGCAGCGGTCGCGGAGCGCATCGTACCGCAGCCCGACCGCGACGGGGCCGAGAAGATTCCTATCGTGCCGTGGGTGGACGAGAAGCTCTACAAAGACGAGCGTGACGGCTATCGCTACGAAGAGCTGCCGCCGCAGCGCGAGGCGTGGCGCGCCGGTCTCGCGGGCATCGATGAAACGGCGCAGGCTCTCTTCGAGGGGAAGATGTTCGTCGATCTCGACCCGCTCTCACAAGACGTAGTGCTCACGCACGTCGCGCGCGGCGACGCGCCAGGGGTCACGTGGGAGCGGATACCCGCAGCACGCTTCTTCAAGAGCGTGCTGTCAATCACCGTCGTCAAGATTTATTACGCGCACCCTGCGGCGTGGAACGAGATCGGCTACAACGGCCCGTCCTCGCCGCGCGGCCATGTCCGTAAATGGGAAGGCGGTGTTGACCCTTGGGAAGCCCGGGAGGGAAGTTGATTCTCCGTCGATGCTGAATCGTTAGGGAGACCGCAATGATCGTCAGACCGCAGGACGACCTCGTGAGACTGCGTCCGCGCCCCGATACGCTCTACATGAGCCAGAGCCGCACCGTGCTCGCCACCGACCGCGACGGCTTCGTCCGCGGCGGCGCGGATCACGGCCTTTTCGTGCGGCAGACGCGGCTGCTGTCACTGTACCGGTATCTGATTAACGGCGAGCCGCCGCGACCCGTCGCGCTCTCGAACGTCGAGCAGCACACTTGGCTCGGCTATTACATCGCGCTGCCGCCGGGCGTCAAGGAAGAACGCGACCCCGGGAGCGGACAGATGGAGACCGTCTCGGAGCAGACGCTTGAGCTGCGCCTCTCGCGCTACGTCGGCGACGGCCTGCATGAAGATATTGACCTCACGAATTTCACGCAGCAGAGAACGGCCTTCACGCTCGCGCTCGAAGTGGACGCGGACTTCGCCGACGTTGACGAGACCAAAGGGCAGCGGCAGCAGAAGGGCGAGACGAAGCGCGAGTGGCGCGAGGCCGACGGAGCGCAGGAACTCCATTTCGACTACAAGGTCGAGCACACGTATAACAATCAGGAAGGGACGGGGACAAAGAGCCTCCACCGGGGCCTGATGCTGCGCGTCGAAAACGGCGCGAGCGCGCCGTCTTATAAAGATAAACGAATCTCCTTCCGCGTCGAGCTTGGGCCGCTCGGCACCTGGCACGCTTGTATCAACCTGATCCCGTTCATTGACGGCCAGTGGCTCAAGCAGCTCTACGGCTGCCGCTCGTTCGCCGGCACGCACAACGAGTACGACCGCCGCCGCAAAATCTTCCTGAGCGAGGCGACGCGCTTCCGGGCGCCGCAGAGTGAGACGCTCACGCCCGTCGTCGTGGGCGCTTTGGAGCAGGCCAAGCGCGACCTCGCGTCGCTCCGACTTTACGACCTCGACCACGGCGAGCGCGCGTGGACGATGGCCGCGGGGCTTCCGATCTACGTCGCGCTCTTCGGTCGTGACTCGCTGACCGCCGCGTGGCAGGCCGCGCTCACGAGCACCGACATGCTGAAGGGCACGCTCCCCGAACTCGCGCGCTGGCAGGGTCGTGAAGTAAACGACTGGCGCGACGAGCAGCCCGGCAAGATGCTCCACGAGGCGCACGACGGGCCGATGAAGGTGCTCGACATCAGCGCACGCAGGCGCTATTACGGCTCGATCACGACCTCCGGGTTTTACCCGGTCGTGATGTCGGAGCTGTGGCATTGGACAGGCGACAAGGAGTTGATCCGCCCGCTCGTCGCGCCGGCGATGAAGGCCCTGAAGTGGCTCGACGATTACGGCGATCTGGACGGCGACGGCTTCTACGAGTACCTGACTCGCTCCGAACAGGGGGTGAGGAATCAGGCGTGGAAGGATTCTGCCGACGCGATAGTTTATGAAGACGGGTCGCTGGTCGAGCCTCCCATCGCGACGTGCGAGGAACAGGGCTTCGCTTATCTGGCGAAGCTGCACATGTCGGAAGTCCTCTGGTGGCTGGACGAGAAGGACGAGGCGAAGCGTCTCTATCACGAAGCTGAAGAACTGAAGAAGCGTTTCAACGAAGCCTTCTGGATGGAGGACGAGGGCTACTTCGCGCTAGGACTTGACGCGCAGAAACGGCAGATCAAATCCATCACCTCGAACCCCGGCCACTGCCTCGCCACGGCCATCGTTGACGAGTCGCTCGTCCCGCGCACGGCGCTGCGGTTTATCGAAGACGATCTCTTCACGGGTTGGGGCGTGCGCACGCTCTCGTCAAAACATCCGGCCTATAACCCGTACAGCTATCATCGCGGCTCCGTGTGGCCGGTCGAGCACGGCACTTTCGCCATCGCGTTCGCGCGCTACGGCTACCATCGCGTCGTCGAGCTAATCGCGCAGGCGCAGTTCGAGGCAGCCGCGCGCTTCGATTTTTACAGGCTGCCGGAACTCTTCGGCGGCCACCAGCGCGACCTCGATCACCCTTTCCCGGCCTTCTACCCGCAAGCCTGCTCGCCGCAGGCGTGGTCGGCTTCCGCCGTCTTCTGTCTCTTACAGGCGATGCTCGGCCTCTACCCTTACGCGCCCTTGAACATGCTCCTGGTTGACCCGCACATGCCGGAGTGGCTGCCTGAGATTACGCTTGAAAATCTGCGCGTCGGAGACGCGGTCGTAACAATACGCTTCTATCGTACGAAGAGCGGCAAAAGCGATTACGAAGTGCTCGACAAGCGCGGCCCGCTTCATGTACTCCGCCAGCCTAGCCCCTGGTCTCTGACGGCGGGATTCGGCGAGAGGCTGAAGGATGCGCTGACGAGCCTGCTGCCGGGTAAGTGAATTTGAGTAATTTAGGCGTGACGAGAAGCTCACGGCGAGAAGAGGATGACTGAGGCGAATAAAGATCGGACGCTCTCCGCGCCCGGTATTCACGGCGAGTGCGTGCCGATGCGCGACCTCTCGCGCGAGGAGGTTGACTTCTGCGTCGTCGGCGCGGGCGCGGGCGGCGGCGTGCTCGGGGCGAAGTTGGCCGGGGCGGGGTTCTCCGTCGTCATCCTCGACGCGGGGCCGCACTGGAATCCGGTTAAGGATTTTGTCTCGGACGAGATGGCCTCACGCAAGCTCTTCTGGACAGACGAGCGGGTCACGGGAGGCGAAGACCCCGTGGAACTCGGCTCGAATAATTCCGGTCAGGGCGTCGGCGGCAGCACCGTCCACTACTCGATGGTGGCGATGCGCGCCCACCCGGAAGACTTCCGCCGCCGCACGCTCGAAGGCGAGACCGAGGGGGCGGACGTGCGAGACTGGCCGCTCACGTTCGACGACCTTGAGCCGTACTACGAGGAGGTCGAGGAGGCGCTCCAGATCGCCGGGCCGACACGCTACCCTTGGGGCAAGCGCCGACGCCGTTACCCGCAGCGCGAGCACGAGCTGAACGCCTCGGCCCAGGTGCTCGTCCGCGGCTGCACGCGACTCGGCATCCCGGTCGCGCCCGCGCCGATTGCGACCCTGAGCGCGCCGCACAGAGACCGCCCGCCCTGCGTCTACCGTGGTTTTTGTAACTACGGCTGCACGACCAACGCCAAGAGTTCGATCCTCGTCACCTACATCCCGCGCGCCATCGCCGCGGGCGCGGAGGTGCGCCCGAACGCGATGGCCGCCCGGATCGAGCACGACGAGCGCGGTCACGTCACCGGCGTTCTATACTTCCGCAAGGGGTCCCGCGAACTTTTCCGGCAGCGCGCTCAAAACGTCGTCGTCGCGGGCTACGCGGTCGAGACACCGCGGCTGCTTCTCAACTCCGCCAGCCCGCTCTTCCCCGACGGCCTCGCTAACTCCTCGGGGATGGTCGGCAAGTGTTTCATGGTCCATTCCGGCCACCAGGTCTTCGCCAAATTCCCGTCACGCATCAACCAGTACAAGGCCCCGCCCCCGGGCGGGGCGCTCACCGAACACTTCAACCGCACGATGCCGAACGAGGATTTCATCTGCGGCTACACGATTGAAGTCGTCGGGCCGCACCCCGTGGACTTCGCCTCCCGCCTTGCGACGGCGCGCAGGCTTTGGGGCGCGGAACTGAGGCGCGCAATGCTCGACTACAACTACTACTCGGGCGTCGGCATCGTCGGTGAAATTCTGCCGCAGCAGAAGAACGTGGTGAAGCTTCATGAGACGGAACGAGACCAGTATGGCCTGCCCTCCCCACACGTCATCTTCGGCTATCACGAGAACGACAGGCGGATCGTCGAACACTCCCTCGCGAAGATGAAAGAAATTCTGGGGGCCGCAGGAGGTGAAGACTCCTGGTCGGCTGACCGCACGGCACACCTGCTCGGCACCTGCCGCATGGGGAGCGACCCTTCGGATTCGGTCGTGAACGGGGACTGTCGCGCGCACGACGTACCGAACCTGTTCATTTGCGACGGCTCCGTCTTCCCGACCTCCACGGCGGTCAACCCCTCCCTGACCATCCAAGCCATCGCCGCGCGCACGGCCGACCGCATCCGGGAGGTGAAACGATGTGGGTAAGTGAAGAACTGGTCGCGCACAGCATCGATAAGCACGCGCAGGCGTCTGTTAAGGCGAAACCTTTTTGCCGAAGTTGTAGGCCAATCGCGCCGCACGCTCCGGGCCGTCTATCCCAAGGTATCTCTCCAACTGTTTCATCAAACGCGTGGTTTCAAGGGCATTCGCGGCCACGGTCGGGCATTGTCGAAGGGTAACAATGATTCAGCCATCCCGGACTGTTCATGGTACGCGGGGCGGCGAAAGATGGAGGTGATGTGATGAACAATCGTCGAGAGATAGCCTACGCGTTATTGAGAGTGACGCTGGGCGTGGTGTTCCTGTTCTCCGGGGTCGGGAAGTTCATAGGCGGCGTCGGCAACTTCGCCGCCGGAATGGAAAAGCAGTTCGCGGGGAAACTCCCTTCGGCGCTCGTCGTGCCGTTCGCCTACGCGCTGCCTTTCATGGAAGTGCTCTTCGGCGCGCTCATCGTGCTCGGGCTGTTCAGCACCGTCGCGCTCATTCTGTCCGGACTGCTGTTGGTTGCGCTCACGTTCGGCACCGTCATGCAGGGAGAGTTCCCGACCATAGCGCACAACACCCAGTACGCGCTGGTCAACTTCGTGCTGCTCTGGTTCACCGACTTCAACGGCTACTCGGTTGACCGGCTTCGAAGCGGCGGGCCGCCCGTCAGTAATCCTTGACGGCGGCGGGCTGGAAATGGGCAAATTGCGCCCGAAGATGAATCAAGAATTTGGGAGGGAGGTCTCGATCATGAAACTGTGGGCATCACTGGCCCTCGCCTTGTGGATTGTGCTCGCGCTCTCGGCGGTCGGTCGTCACTCAACCAACATCGGCTATACCGCATCGGTGAAAGCCCAAACATTTCAACCGGCCGGGCAGCCCGTCAATCCGACGTCCGGGGTGACAACACCTGATGGGGCGAAAACCGAGGCGAGCGGGTTTGCCGTCGCCCGCTACAGGCTGGACGCCGGCCAGAGCAAGTTCATGGTGCGAGCATTCTCCGGCGGGTTGCTCTGGTTCAAAGGTCATGATCACTTCATTGCGGCACGCGACTTTTCGGGAGAGGCGCAACTAACACCGGGCGCGGCCAGCCCGGCCTCGCTCCAGATGACGGTCCGCGCCGAATCGCTTGTGGAGACACGCGACGTCTTCACGGGGCAGCAGAAGCAGATCATCAACAAGGAGCTGCGCGAGATAGTGCTTGAGACGGCCAAGTACCCGGAGATCACGTTCAAGAGTACGGACGTGACGGGGAACCTGAGCGGCGGGCAGTTCGAGGCGAAGATCGGCGGCGACCTGACGCTGCACGGCGTCACCCGCCACGTCGTCATCCCCGCGCAGGTGACTTTGAGCGGCGACACACTCAGGGCGCGGGGGGAGTTCACGATCAATCGCGGCGACTATAAAGTCAAGGCGACATCCGCCCTGCACGGCACGATTCGCGTGAGGGACAAACTGAAGTTCACGTTCGACATCGTGGGGCGTCAAGTCTAGTTCTTTTGAAATCGAACACAAGGGGCATGACCAGGCAGCCGCGCGACGTTGAAAAGCGCGGTAACAGCTTCGGCCGAGACACGAAGCGAACCGAAAGGCCAAGGTAGAGCTTGGTGGGTGATAGTCTATTCTTTATCCTAATCAGCCGCAGGCTGCTCCGCCCGGAACGCCCATTCGACGCCGTTCCGGTGCGTCCGAGGGGCGACAGGACGCCGTCATGTTCGAGGCCCTCGCGCGCCCCGCTGCACGCTCGCGAACACATACTACGCCACCTCGTAGTGCTACACGGCGGCGGCGTAGAGAACGAGTAGGGTAGCAGATGTTTGTGCCCAAGCCCGTACAAGCAGATGAATTGGCCGGGATAATCGCGAGTCTCGTCGGACGAACTGATATGGACACGGACGCGCAACGTACGGCGGACTAACTTTGTAGAGTGAACTTCATGTTCCGACGAGCTACGGCGGCGGTGATGGCCGCGCTGGTGTTCTGCGCGGGGGGCGGCTGCGCCTTGCGCCAGAAGCCGAAGCCGCATCCCGACCTCGCCCAAATCTTCCGCCCCGCCAAGGAGTTGACCGGCAAGACGCCGGTCATCGTCATCCCCGGCATGCTCGGCTCCCGCTTAGTGAATAAGAGTACCGGGGAGAAGGTCTGGCCGCGGGCGCACCCGAAAGAAGATGACCTAAGTCTTCCGACTTCACCCGACCTGAAGAAGAACCGCGACGACGTGGTGGCGGTCGATGTCGTGGAGACGGCCAAGCTCGGCTTCCCCATCCCGGAGATCAAAGTCTACGAGGAGTTGACCGAGACGCTGGCGACTCACGCAGGCTACGAGCGCGGCGACATCGACAACCCGCAGCCGGGCGGCGACCGCGACACCTTCTACCTCTTCGCCTACGACTGGCGGCGCGACAACGTCGAGACGGCCCAACTGCTCGCCGAGAAGATCGCCCGCCTCAGGCAGCGGCTCGGCCGCCCCGACCTGCGCTTCAACCTCATCGCGCACTCGATGGGCGGGCTGGTCGCGCGTTACTACATGATGTATGGCGGTGAGGACGTGCTCGGCCGTGCGGGGGCGAAGGTGACTTGGGCCGGGGCTCCCAGCATCGACAAGGTGGTCCTCGTGGGCGTCCCCAATGAAGGCACGATGGAGTCGGTGCGAGCGCTGGTCAAAGGCTTCCCCGTGGCCGAGAGCGGGCTGCTGCCGCTCTTCGGGACGGTCGAGGCTGAGACCGCGTTCACGATGCCCGCCGCCTTCCAACTCCTGCCGCATCGAGGGAGCCAAGAGTTCTACGACGGGCGACTTCAAACCGTCGAGGTCGATCTGTACGAAGTCGAGACCTGGCGTCGCCACCACTGGTCAATCTTCGACCCGTCGTACCGCCGTGACCTCACGAAGCGAATGCAGAAGACGCACGGCGCAGGCTGGCACGTTCACCTCGACGATCACTTAGCCGATCGGGAGGCTTACCTGAAAGTCGTCCTCGCGCGCGCACGCCTCTTTACCGAGGCGCTCGACGTGAAGGCCGACTTGGCGAACCCGCTCAAGGTCTTCATCTTCGCGGGCGACTGCGAGCGGACGCCCCGTGCGGCCATCATCGTCGAGGAGGGCGGTCGAACGATAACGGTCTTCCGCCCGGGCAGGGTGAAGATAAAGGGCACGGGGCTGACGCGCGCCGAGGTCGAGGCGAAGATGCTTGAGCCGGGAGACGGGCGCATCACGCGGCGGTCGGCGCTGGCCGTCGGCTTCGGCGAATCGGCGGGCGGCAGGTCTGACCGCTCAGACCTCCTCTTCACCGTTTTCGGGTGTCAGATTCACTCCGACCTGCCGAATGACGCGACCTTTCAGGACAACCTGCTGAGCATCTTTCTCAAGTGAGAGGGGCGGCCACACGCGCTTTCCTTCGTCAACATTTCTACGTACAATCTACGCAGTTCCCCTTCACAGAATCGCGGCTCAGAGGCGGGGTAGACGGGCCGACATCCTTCGGGCGGCACTGAAGCTCTTCCCACGCGCCGCAAACTCCCTCTTATCCCCGACGGCCCTGCTCCGTCTCACATCCGACGCCGCACGTCGGCTCGGCGAGGGCGTGCTCTGTCGGTTTTAGGACGCGCCCGCGCCGGAAACGCAAACAGAGGAGGCAGTCCCCGGCCTCGTTGAAGGAGGAGAATTAACATGGAAGTGAAAGGGTTGCGTTCTATGAAAGGGGGCTGTCAAGAAAAACTTCTCCCGTGCCAGCCGGTAAAGAAGCCTTCCTGACCAGCCAGCCCCATCTGTCTCGGGAGTCAGGGCGCGCGTAGGTCGCCCACCTCCCGCCACCTCAGTCGCAGGTCGGCAACTCTCCGTCAGTTATCCAAGCGTGGGTGGTGACCGGTGCGTCAACCAACGTTCTATCTCAGACTTCGGCCCTGACGGCCTCGCCTATCGCTTTCTCTGGTCATCCGGGGCGGCATAGCGTTGCAACAGGGGCTCGCCGCTGAGGGCGGCCCACGGAACCGACAGATACTCAGCCCCGAACCTTGAACTCACGGATCCCCGCCGACGGCCTTGCGATGAGGCGCGGGCGCTGGCCGGGCGCGACGCCCGTGCCTCAGGCGATTTCGGCCTTGCGAAGGAAGTCGCTCAATCGTGATGTCACCTGTTCTATGCGGTCTACGTTCAGATTGCCATCCGCGTCGGCAGCTTCATGCGGTATTCTAACAAGGGGCGGGTCGTCGCCGGAGCCGGTCTTCAGGAAATAAGGATCACCCGAGCCGATGAGACACATCCCCACGGGCAAGTAGCCGATTGGGCCGGCCAATATGCCGGGGTATGTTTCGATAGTCTCGCTGATCATTTGGGCCGGAGTTAACCACTGCATCTCCGCGCCGAGTCCCGATTCGTCTTCCTCTTCGCTCAGGTAGAACTCGGTTCCGACCAGCGGGTATGAGAGCAGCCAATCGAGAAGATGGGCCGGCAGCAACTTGTCGCCTACTCCGGCGGTGAGTTCCGCGACCTCCTGCGGGGTGATGGTTCGCCCCTGAAGGTCAGCCTTTCGTTCCTTCAATATATCTACGACGCTCAAGCTCATCATCCTCCCTCAGCACCGAAGCGAGCGGGCCGTTTCTGGCCGCCAGTTTACACCAGCCGGGTTTGCTGCCGGGAACCAGCATGGCGTGATAATCCCCGCGGAGATAGATTCGCAGCGCGGTCTGCCCCGCCGCTCCGCGCGACCACGAAAAGGCGACTTCGGACTCGTCCGCCACGGGCGGAAACTGCTCGCCTGAGGCGAAGCCGAGCGGATTCAAGAAGGGCGCTCTGGACGGGTCGCGCCACTCGGGCTGCTCCGGTGCGGCGACGC
>Ga0126304_10001908_pt1 | contig 10088 bp, 6 predicted proteins | sample Plot25_FD_92538 | JGI IMG/M metagenome (GOLD analysis project Ga0126304, IMG submission 92538) | Serpentine soil microbial communities from UC McLaughlin Reserve, CA, USA - Plot25 | ecosystem: Environmental > Terrestrial > Soil > Grasslands | place: USA: UC McLaughlin Reserve, Lake County...
TCGCCGCGCTCGCCGTGGGCGCGGGCTTCGACGCGCGCCTCGTCAACCTCGCCGACCGCGGCGACACCTTCTTCAGCGCAGACTTCCCCGACTCCTACTTCATCAGCACCTACGACATCGCCGTCAAGGTGGGCGACGAGTGGCGCTTCTACGACCCGGCCAGCACGTACGTCCCCTTCGGGATGCTGCGCTGGCAGGAGGAGGGGCAGATGGCTTTGCTCTCCGACCCGAAGGAGCCGGCCTTCGTCCGCACCCCGCTCTCGGGCCCGGAGAAGTCTCTGGAGAAGCGGCAGGCCATCCTCACGCTCTCGGCCGACGGCACGCTCGAAGGCAACGTGAGGATCGAGTACACCGGGCACCTCGCCGCCGACTACAAGGAGTACAACGACGACGACTCGCCCGCCGAGCGTGAGGAGACGCTGAAGACGAGGTTCAGGGCGCGTCTCGGCGGCAGCGTCGAGCTGACGGACATCAAGGTCGAGAACGTAAGCGACCCCGTCAAGCCTTTCGTCTACGGCTTCCATATTCGCGTCCCCGGCTACGCGCAGCGCACGGGCAAGCGCCTGTTCATCCAGCCGGCCTTCTTCCAGAAGGGGCTCGGGTCGCTCTTCCCCACGGCGGCGCGTCGCCACGAGGTCTACTTCCACTACCCCTGGTCGGAGGAAGACCGCGTGCAGATCACGCTGCCCGAGGGCTACGCGCTCGACAGCGCCGAGTCGCCCGCGCCCGTCAGCGGCGGAGAGCTGACGAAGTACGAGCCCGGGGCCGGCGTCACCAAGGACGGCCGCACCATCGTCTACACACGCAAGTTCTACTTCGGCAAGGGCGGCGGGCAGATACTGCTCTTCCCCGTCGCGACCTACCCGAACCTCAAGAACTACTTCGACCAGGTGAGCAAGGAGGACGGGCACACGCTCGCCCTCAAGCAGGGCGCCGCGGCGGCCGCCCCCTGAAATAAGTGTTGAGGACTGAGGACTGAGTGAAGCTGGGTTTTAACTCAGTCCTCAACACTCTCTTTCCCCCGCGGACAAAGGAATTAAAGAAATGCTTCGACGCTTGAACCTCTGCGCTCTCTTACTCCTCGCCACGTCCCTGCCCGTGCCTCCGGCGTCGCGTGCCGCCGCCGCGGCCGACGACGTGCCAGCGTGGCTCAAGGCCGCCGCGGTCGCGCCCGTGCCTCCTCAGGCGAAGGACGTGTCCGGCGTCGTCGTCAACGACGAGTCCGACGTTACGGTCGGCGAGGACGGGCGCGTCACGACCGTCACCACCTTTGCCTTCCGCGTGCTCACGCGCGCAGGCTTCGAGCGCGCCGCGGCCGCCGCGCACTACGACACGGACAACGGCGGCAAGGTTCTGGAGATGCGCGCCTGGCTCATCCGCCCCGACGGCAGCGTCAAGAAGTACGGGAAGGGCGAGACCATCGACCGCATCGCCGACACCGACAACCTCTACGACGAGTCGCGCATGAAGGTCATCGACGCGACGCGCGACGCGGAGGTCGGCTCGGTCTTCGGCTACCAGACTTCGGTCGAGGAGCGCCCGTGGTTCCCGCAGGAGGAGTGGTGGTTTCAGGGCGAGCTGCCCTCGCTCGTCTCGCGCTTCACGCTGACCTTGCCCGCGGGCTGGCGCGCGGACGGCACGGTCTTCAACGCGCCCAAGCTCGACCCGGCCGTGAGCGGTAACTCCTACACCTGGGAGATGCGCAACCTGTCGCGCGTCGAGGACGAGCCTTCGAGCCCGAGCCTCCGCTCGCTGGCCGCCCACGTCGCCGTCAAGTACGGCCCGCCCGCGGCTTCGGCCGCGCAGCGCTTCGACACCTGGGCGGACGTCTCGCGCTGGTACACGGGTCTCGCCGACCCGCAGGCCGCGCTCGACGACCCGCTGGCGCTCAAGGCGCGCGAGCTGACCGCGTCGGCCAAGACCGAGCTGGACAAGATTCGCGCCGTCGGGCGCTACGTGCAGAACCTGCAATACGTCTCGGTGCAGATCGGCATCGGCGGCTGGCGCCCGCACGCGGCCGCGCACGTCTTCGCCAAGCAGTACGGCGACTGTAAGGACAAGGCGACGCTGATGCGCGCGATGCTGCGCGCCGTCAAGGTCGAGGCGTACCCCGTCCTCATCTACTCGGGCGACCGCACGCGCGTGCGCGAGGAGTGGGTCTCGCCGGGTCAGTTCAACCACTGCATCGTCGCCGTTAAGGTCTCGGACGAGACGAAGGCCACCTCGGTCATCCAGCACCCCGCGCTGGGGCGTCTCCTCATCTTCGACGCGACCGACCCCTCGACGCCGGTGGGCGACCTGCCCGACGACGAGCAGGGCAGCTTCGCGCTCATCGCCGCGGGCGACGGCGGCTCGCTCGTGCGGATGCCGGTGACCGCGCCCGAGGAGAACATGCTCAGCCGCGAGGTCGAGGCCGGGCTCGCGTCCGACGGCTCGCTCACGGCCACTCTGCGCGAGCGCAGCGTGGGGCAGTCGGCCGTTGACGTGCGCCGCAGGTTCAAGGGGCTCGGGCCTTCGGACTTCGCGCGCATCATCGAGCGCTGGGTCTCGGGCGGCGCGACGGGCGCCAAGTTCAGCAAGATAGAGCCGGCCGACTCGCACGCCGAGGGGCGCTTCGCGCTCGACGTGGAGTTCACCGCCGCGGCCTACGGGCAGTCGATGCAGGATCGCCTGCTCGTCTTCAAGCCGGCCGTCTTCACGCGCGGCAACCCGGTCTACCTTCCGGGCGAGACGCGCAAGTACCCGGTGGTGCTGGAGTCAAGCGCCTTCAGCGAGACCGTACGCTTCAAGCTCCCCGCCGGCTTCGATGTTGACGAGGTGCCCGACCCCGTCAAGATTGACTCCGACTTCGGCACTTACACCGCCAGCTACGAGGTGAAGGACGGCCAGTTGCTCTACACGCGCAAGCTCGTCCAGCGCGCCGCGACCATCCCCGCCGACAAGTACGCGGACGTGCGCGCCTTCTTCGGCCGCGTCCGCGCCAGCGAGGAAGCGCCCGTCGTATTGGCGCGTAAGTAGGCAAAAGGCCGTAAACCGTAAACCGTGACAAGAAGACAGACTCTTCTTCTTGTCACGGTTTACGGTTTACGGTTCACGGCCTTTGTCTCCAGACTGAAGTCGGCGACGAGCGGGAGGTGGTCGGAGGCGACGAGCGAGAGGCGGCTGCGGTGGAGCGAGAGGCGTTCGAGGTGGAGCGCGTGGTCGTAGTAGACGTGGTCGAGGTGGAGGAAGGGGAGCGCGCCCGGGTATGTGCGACGCGTGCGCAGGTGCTGGCGGAGGTCTGCGCTGCGCAGCTCCTGTGAGAGCAGGCGCGAGGCCAGCCCGTGCGTCCACTCGTTGAAGTCGCCTAAGACGACGCGCGGGCCCTCAAGCTTCGGGTCGCGCAGGACGGAGTCGCTGCACAGCTTGCGTCCCTGGTGGCGGCGCTCGACGAAGGCCGTGCCGAGGTGGACGTTGAAGAGGTGGACGACGGGCGCGCCCGGCTGTTCCACCGCGAGGTCGATGCGCAGCGCGCCGCGCGGCTCCTGCCAGCGCCAGGTGATGTCGTAGTTGTGGCAGTGCGCCACGGGCAGACGCGTCAGCACCACGTTGCCGTAGGCGCCGCCGCGGTGCTTGCGGTTCTCGCCGAGGTGAAACTGACAGCCCAGCTCCTCTGCGATGAAGCGCGCCTGGTGCGCCTCGCGCGACGAGTCCGAGTCCAGGCTCACGACCTCCTGCAAGGCGATCACGTCGGCGTCCACTTCGCGCAGCACCGCCGCGATGCGCCCGGGTCGCTCACGCCGGTCGAGCCCGATACACTTGTGCACGTTGTATGTGACGACCCGCAGCCGCCCGTCCTTCAGCATGTCCCCTTACTCCCCGCCTTGGTCTTAAAAGTCTCCCCGCCCCGCGCCGCCCTTCACTGCTGGCGTTCGAGCAGACGGCCGAGCTGTTCGTATGCGCGCTCCCAGAGCGGGCGGCCGCGCCACTGCTCGTAGCTCATCTCGCGGCTCTCGGCGCGGTCGCGCGCGAAGTCCTCGGCGACGCGCGCCGCCAGTTTGTGGTCGAGCGCGGCGATGTTCACCTCGTCGTTGAGGCCGAACGAGCGGTTGTCAAAGTTCGTCGTGCCGACGACCGACCAAGCGCCGTCGATGACCATCGTCTTGGCGTGGATCATCCCCGGACTGTACTCGTAGACGCGCGCGCCGGCCTTGAGCAGGTCGCCATAGAGCCTGCGGCTCGAAGTGCGCGTCAGCAGGTGGTCGCTGTGGACGCCCGGCGTGACGATTTCAATCCGCACGCCGCGCCCGAGCGCGCGCACCATCTCGCGGCGCGCGCTGCGGTCGGGCAGAAAGTAGGGCGTCGTAATCTGCACGCTCTCTCGCGCCGCGGCCAGGAGCGTCTGGTAGAGGATGCGCGCGCGCGTCGAGCCGCCCGAACCCGGCGAGCTGTTGACGACGAAGGCGCTCGTCCCTCCTTCGACGTCAGCGAGCGCGGGGAAGAAGTCTTCGCCCGAGAGGACTTCGCCCGAGGCTTCGAGCCAGTTCTCCACAAACGTCGCCTGAAGTCCCAGCACCAGATCGCCCTCGACGCGGAACATCGTGTCGCGCCAGCGCCGCCGACCCTTCTGCGGTTTCAGCCAGTGGTCGGCCACGCCCGAGCCGCCGACAAAGCCGACGCGGCCGTCCACGATAATCAGCTCGCGGTGCGTGCGGTTGTTAAAGCGCGGCCATGTGTGCCAGCGCAGCGGGTGATACCACTCGACGCGTCCGCCCGCCTCGGTCAGCTCTTTGAAGTAGCTCTGCCAGGAGGCGAAGCTCCCCACGGCGTCGAGCACGAGCCTGACCTCGACCCCGGCGCGCGCCCTCTCGGCCAGAGCGCGCACGAAGCGTTCGGCCACCTCGCCGCGCTGGAAGATGTAGGCTTCGAGGTTGACGCTGTGCTCGGCGCGCGCGATGGCTTCCAGCTCCGCCTCGAAGTAGACCTCGCCGTTGGTCAGCACCTCGACGGCGCTCGGCCGCCGTACCTGCGCGTCGGTGATGGCCTCGACCGTGCGCAGGAAACCACGCGAGTCGAGGTCGAGCGACCCCGCGCCCGAGACCTTGTAGGGGATGCCCGGCGTGAAGAGCGCCAGCACGAGCATGAAGGCCACGACGGCGACGGAGCCGACGGCGATGACGTCAAACCAGGTCGGATAGTCCACGGCTGAGAGCCAGTCACTCCTGAGAGACGTTTCAGACCGGGGGAAGTGCGGGGGAAGTATGTTCGTCGGGCGCGCGAGCGCCGGCGGCCTCAGCCGCCGAGCAGTTCGCCGACCGTCATCTCAAAGCCGGCCAGCACCGACGCTTTGATAACGTCCGACTCGCCCAGCTTCGTCAGCACGTAATGCTTCTTCCGGAGCACGAGCTGCACGATGGTTCGTTCCTCCACGTCAACTATCCAGTACTCGCGCACGCCGTTCTTCTCGTACAGCTCGCGCTTCCTGACCGTGTCGTGTCTGATCGAACCCGGCGAAAGAATTTCGACCGCAAAGGGTGGAACCTCCTTGACCCGCTTGGCCCGGCGCACGCGTTCGGCCTGTTTGGCGTTGAGAAAAAAAACGTCCGGTTGGACGACCCCGCCGGTCGGCAGAACTACGTCCAGAGGAGAGGCGAACATCCAGCCCATGTCCTTCCCCTGAACGAAGGTTCGCAGAGCATAGTAGATATTCCCCAGTACGGTCTGGTGCGGGACGGTCGGTGTTGGCGCCATGATGATCTCCCCGTCGATGTACTCGGTGGGAAGAACGGACTCGGGGAGCGACCAGAACTCTTCGATGGACGCTCGGCGGCGGATGAGGCGTTCTTCGGTCGCCTGCTCTAAGACTTCCGTGGCCATCTCTTGAAACTCCCCGGGGTCGTGGCGGCCCCCGCTAAAGGTGAACTGTGTCGCGGCCGATTTTATCACGGCGCGCGGCGCGCGGCGTCCACGTCCTCACCGGCGAACTTCGCGCGGACGCGGACGCAGCGCTCCAGACCGTCGGCGGCTTCGAGCACTTTGAGTCGCAGGTCGCGGTCGAGCGCGGGAGTGCGCGCGAGGAAGTCGCGCACGGCCGCGGCGGCGCGCTCGTCGCACTGGCCGCCGATGAAGGCTGCGAGCCAGCCGTTGACGAAGAATATCTTGCGCGTGCGCTTGAGCGCCGGCAGCTCCGCGAGCGCCGGCTCAAGGTAAGGAAGCGTCAGACGCGACTGCTGCGGCGCGTTGAAGGGCACGAAGCCCGCCTCGATCCAGTTCTCGGCCAACTCCTTGTCGCCGACGAACTGGCCGAAGTACCTCTTCTTCACCGACGCGTCCGGCGCGGCCGCGCCCGCGGCGTAGGCGTAGCGCCGCGCGTCGTCAGTCTTGTCGGCCTCGCCCTGCTCCTTCAGCAGCGCGGGCGCGCGCGCGTCGCCCGCGGCCATCATCGCGCGGATGATGTCGAAGCGGTCGCGCGAGCGCAGCGTCATGCCCGGCACCTCCAGCTCGCCGGAGAGGATTCCGGCGAGGCTGTCGAGCGCCGCGGGGCTGGTCGCCACCTCGCGGTAGGTGCGGAAGTATGTGATGCGCTGTCCCGGCGTCGGCGCGCGCAACATGCCTTCGTAGAGCGTGAGTTCGAGCGTCGGCGCGAGCGTGCGCTGCTGCGCGTCGGAGAGGTAACGCGTGAAGGCCGTCTGCGCGCGCGAGAGGACGAAGGCGAGCATCACGTCGTCGCGCTCGCGCGCCGCGCCCCTGACCGCGAGCCGGATAAAGCCCGCGGGCGACATCTCAGCCTCGCGCACAGACTCCCAGAGCGAGCCCCAGAGAAGCGCGCGCAGGAAGTCGTCTCTGACCCCGCCGAAGTTGGTGATGACGTAGGCGCGGCTCTCGTCGTCGAGCAGGAAGCGGCCGTAGCCGTAGTCCTCGAAGTTGGCGAAGACGAAGGCGGGCCGGCGCTTGCCCAACGCGGCGGGCACGCGCGTCACGCCCGCACCCGCGAGCGTGACGGTCAGGACTTCGGGGCGCGCGTCGCCGTTCTCGGGCGCGAGCAGGAGCTTGAGCCGCATCGGCCACGAGCCGCCCTCGCCGAGCGCGTCGCGCTGCTCGACCTCGAAGCGGTTGATGAGGCCGCGGCGGTTCACGGTCCAACGCACGCGCACGTCCGGCATCCCGCGCTGCTTGACCCACGCGGCGGCCCACGCGTCGAGCTTGCGCCTCGAAGTCCGCTCGAACGCGCCGACGAGGTCTTCCCAAGTGGCGTTCGAATAGGCGTGCTCTTTGACGAAGAGCCGTACGGCCGCTTGGAACTCGCGCGGGCCGAGGTAGAATTCCGCCTGCCGCAACATCGAGGGCGCCTTGCGGTAGACGATGTTGCCGTAGGCCGACTTCGCCGCCGAGAGGTTCGGAATCTCCTGCCAGATGGGCGTGGTGCCCTTCGTCACGTCGGTCAGGTAGGCGAGCGGCTTGGTGCGCAGGTGGAAGACCTTCCACGCGTCGAGCTGCGGCATGACGCGCTCGACGGCCTTGTAGGCCATGAAGGTGGCAAAGCCCTCTTTCAGCCAGAGGTCGTCGAACCAGCGCATCGTGACGAGGTCGCCGAACCACTGGTGCGCGGCCTCGTGGAGGATGACCTCGGCGCGCGCGGCGAGGTCGGACGCAGTCGGGTCGGAGGGGAAGAGCACGCCCTCCTCGCGCAGGAAGGTCGCGCCCGCGTGCTCCATCCCTCCGTAGGCGAACTCGGGGACGAGCACGAGGTCGTACTTCGGGAAGGGGAACTTGTGTGCGAAGTATTCCTCGAAGAACTTCACGCCCTCGCGGTTGATGCGAATGACTTCGCCGAGCTCCTTCTCGGCGCGCTGCTTCTTCGACTTGCGGACGAAGAGGCGTGTGCGCGGCGTGTCGTTCACCGGCGTGAGAATGTCCGGCCCGTGGACGGGAGAGGTTCGGCCCGTCTTCGGTTCGAGCGGGTATCTGTGCATCAAGACCTTGCGCTGCACCTCCAACACCTCGAACGGCCCGGCGGCGAAGGCGAACTGGTAGGTGCTGAGCGGCTCGGTCTCGGGGAACCAGTTCCACTTCATCCCGGCGGGCGGCGACTTCGGCAGGCCGCCGTTCGTCTCGTCGAACTCGGGCTGGACGCGCCCCTCGGTGTTCGAGACGACGTGCCACTTCTCGGGCGCGGTGACGCGGAGCGTGAAGCGCGCCTTGAGGTCGGGCTGGTCGAAGCAGGGGAACGCGGTGCTCGCGTCCGAGGGGACGAAGAGCGTGTAGACGTACTCGGAGTTGTCCTCGCGGTCGAGGTAGCGCGTGACGGCGCTGCCCGCGTTGCTGATCGGCGACTCGAAGCTCAGCTCGACTTCGTTCACGCCGGCTTTCGTGTACGCGCGCGGGACGACGACGTGCTCGTTCTCGAACCGCGCGTCCGTCACCGCGCGCCCGTTCGCCCTGACGCCCGAGACGCGCGAGGTCACGTCCTCGTCCTTCTTCATCGAGCGCCAGTCGAGCACGAGGTCGCCCGCCGCCGCGTCGAGCGTGACCGTCACCTTCAGACGCCCTTCGAGCCTCTCCGCGCCGGGCCTGAGCGTGAGGTCGAGCAGGTAACGCACGTCGCGGTAGTGCTCGGCGCGCCAGCGCGCGAGCTCGCGCGGGACGCCCGCGCCGGGCTGCGGCCCGGTCTGCGCCGCGGCTTCGACGTGTGAGCCGGTCGGCGTCACGAATGACAGGCCGATGAGGAAGAGTCTGAGAAGAGGGCGCACGGCGTCGGTCGCTCCTTTGAAACCTTTTCGCTCGTGGTCGTCGGGTGCATTGTAAAAAAGGCGCGGGGGTGTTTTATTCTCGCCCGTGAGGTGCGGCGTGGCAAGCGCCGATTCGACGGGAGGGGGCGAAACGAGATGACGGAAGAGGGTTACGCGGACGGAAACGCGCCGGGCGGCGCGGCGGGAATCACGGGCGGCACGGACAAGGCCGGCCCCGGCGCGCTCGCGGAGGGCGACATGCCGGAGAAGGGCGGGGACACGGGCGTCCGCGAGACCGGCGACATCTCCGGCGCGACCTCCACGCACGCCGGCGCGGGCGGCAACTTCGGCAACACCGGCGGCACCGGCACTGCGCCGACGGAATGAGAGTAGGCAGTAGGCGGTAAGTGTTGAGCCTCCGAGGGTAAGAATTCCTTCGCGAAGAAGGAACGTTGAGCCTTTTTTGAGGAAAGTTCTACCTCCGAGGTAGAACTTTCCTTCGCGGAGGAGGAAAGTTCCTCCCCGGAGGTAGAATATTCCTCGCCGGAGGTAGAACATTCCTCCCCGAAGGTAGAACGTTCTACCTCGGAGGTAGAACTTTCCTCCCCGGAGAAGGAAATTTCCTTCCCGGAGGTGGAATGTCGGTCCTCGGAAACGGAAATTTAAGCCTCGGGGGCGCAACTCTTACTGCCTCCGGCCATCCGCCTGCTACCTACCGGCCATACGATACCCTTCAAACCCCTCCCTTTTCGTGTAAAGTCCGACCGGAAAGTCGTCTAAATCCTTTGATTTTCAGGCACTTGGAGCCCGGGGTCGTGGTACGGCGGTTGTTAAGTAAAGCGTACCCGACGGCGCCGCTCCGGCGCGGTTCAAAGTTCAAACGGACGGAGGTTTTAAGAGGATGTTGAAGAGGGCTTTCGTGAAGTTCGTGCCGGCGGGCAGGGCGCTCGCGGCCGCGCTGTTCGTGCTCGCTTTGGCGGCGGGCGCGCAGGCGCAGGGACGCTCGACCGGGGAGCGTCTGGGCGGCAGGCTGGTCAACATCAAGGTCGGCGAGCTGACGCTGGAGTCCATCGACTTCCGCGAGCAGACGGCGACTTTGAGCCTCGGGCTCGATGTCTCGAACGGCCTCGTCCCCGTCACGCTGAAGGACTTCGACTACAGCCTGCGACTCGCGGGACAGGACGCCATCGAGGGGACGCACTACGGCGATTTGAAGATCGGCGGGCGCAAGGGCTCGCGCGTGAACCTGCCGCTGACGGTACATCTGCGCTCGATCCCGAACGTCGTCTGGACGGCGTTCCGCAATCAGGGGCGCATCGACTACGAGCTGGACAGCGGCTTCACCCTCCCGCTCTTCATCACCGAGAAGCGCTTCGACCA
>Ga0126304_10001910_pt1 | contig 10079 bp, 9 predicted proteins | sample Plot25_FD_92538 | JGI IMG/M metagenome (GOLD analysis project Ga0126304, IMG submission 92538) | Serpentine soil microbial communities from UC McLaughlin Reserve, CA, USA - Plot25 | ecosystem: Environmental > Terrestrial > Soil > Grasslands | place: USA: UC McLaughlin Reserve, Lake County...
CCCTCCTTTGGCTGTTCGCTGCCGAGCTACCCCGCCACGCCTGGAGCCAAACGATTCATGCTGCGCCGGTGAGGCCCGACCGCGCAGCCGCTCGGATCCGCACGCTCGCACTCCGTTTCCCGGAGGCGTACGAGGACAGCCCCTGGGGGCATCCCGTCTTCAAGGTGGCGGACAACCGGATGTTCGCGGCGATGTCCGAGCTCGACGGTGCCGTCCGCCTGACCGTCAAGCTGACCCCCGAGGAGCGCGAGATCGCGATGCTGCTCCCATTCGTGGAGAAGGCGAAGTACGTCGGGCGGTACGGGTGGGTGACCGCCGTCGTCCGTGACGAGGAGTCGCTCGACGCCGCGCTCGAATGGCTCCGCGAGAGCTACTGGCTACGGGCGCCGGAGCACCTGCGCCACGCCGTCGAAGCCGACGATTAGCCCCCGACGGCCATGCCCAGGCGTCTGGCCCCTCGACATGGCTCGAACGGCCATGGCAATCGTCACAAGGGTGTGACGATTCGTCCACAGGCGAGGCGATTTGGGCCGGTTCGGCTAGCGTCGGCACCGCCGCGTCAGGCGGCCGTGGCCGGAGCGGACGGCTCGATCAGTCGGCTTGCGGGTCGTCCTGTGCGGTCCCGCGCTCCTCCTCGGGATCGGGGATCGGAGTCCCCTCGACCTCGTCGTTTCGGTCGTCCTCGCGCGGGTGGGAGTCGCTCGGCTGCTCAGTATCCTTGGCTTCCATGAAGGTGGTTCTGCCCGACTCGAGCGAACTCGAACTCCCCGCCGGTGCGACCGGGCTCGACGCCGCCCGCGCGATCGGTCCGAAGCTCGCGGAACAAGCGATCCTGCTCCGTTCGAACGGGCACGTGCAGGACCTCCGCCTGCCTCTCGAGGACGGCCAGCAGATCCAGATTCTGACCACCCGCGATACCCACGACCCGGATGCGCTCTACGTGTTGCGCCATTCGGCCGCGCACCTGCTCGCCGAGGCCGTGCGCCGCCTGTATCCCGGAACCAAGATTGCGATCGGGCCGCCGATCGAGAACGGCTTCTACTACGACTTCGAGTTCCCGGAGCCGATCGGCGAGGACGCGCTGGAACGGATCGAGGAGGAGGTCCGGAAGGAGCTCGGCGAGGGGCGGACGTGGGATCGCCGCGAGGTCTCGGCCGAGGAGGCGAAGCGCTTCTTCGCCGAACAGGGCGAGGACTACAAGGTCGAGCTCGTCGACACCGCAGACGGTCCGATCTCCTTCTACACGCAGGGGGACTTCACCGACCTGTGCCGCGGCCCCCATCTTCAAGACTCCGCGCCGATCAAGGCGATCAAGCTCACCGGCCTCGCCGGCGCCTACTGGCGGGGCGACGAGAAGAACACGCAGCTCACGCGGATCTACGGCACCGCCTTCTTCAGCGAGGCCGACCTCGACGCCTACCTCGAGCGGGTCGAGGAAGCTCGTCGCCGCGACCATCGCCGGCTGGGAGTGCAGCTCGACCTCTTCCACCTGGCGGAGAACGCGCCGGGGATGCCGTTCTGGCACCCGCACGGCATGGTGATCTGGAACACACTCGAGGATCTCCGCCGGCGTGAGAACGCGAGGCGCGGCTACGTCGAGGTCAAGACGCCGCTCCTGTACGACATCGAGACCTACGTCACCTCGGGGCACTACGAGAACTACGAGGAGAACATGTTCTTCGTCCAGGGCCACGAGGACGAGAAGCCGCTTGCGCTGAAGCCGATGAACTGCCCCGGGCACATGCTGCTCTTCGGCAGCCGGCTGCGCTCGTACCGCGAGCTGCCCCTGCGCTACGCCGAGTCCTCGACGCTCCACCGCGACGAGCGCGGCGGCACGCTCCACGGCCTCCTCCGCGTGAAGCACATCACCCAGGACGACGCCCACGTCTTCGTCACCGAGGAGCAGATCCAGCCGGAGATCGACGCGATGATCGAGTCCGCGAGCGACCTCTACGCGATGTTCGACGTGACCCCGCGCGCGGAGCTCTCGACGCGTCCAGAAAAGCGGCTCGGCACGGACGCGCAGTGGGACCACGCCGAGGCCGCCCTGGAGCAGGCGCTCGAGCGGCACGGGATGGAGTACGCGATCAGCCCGGGCGAGGGCACGTTCTACGGGCCGAAGATCGACCTGCACATGACCGACGCGCTGGGGCGGAGCTGGCAGATGGGCACGATCCAGCTCGACTACCAGATGCCGATGCGGTTCGGCCTCACCTACATGGGCGCCGACAACGAGGAGCACCACCCGGTCGTGATCCACCGGGCCCTCCTCGGGTCGCTCGAGCGCTTCATCGGCATCCTGGTCGAGCACTACGGCGGCGCGTTCCCGGTCTGGCTCGCACCCGTCCAGGTCCGCGTCGTGCCCGTCGGCGAAGGGCATCGCGAGGGCACCCGTGAGGTCGTCGAGGAGCTGCGCGCGGCGGACATCCGCGCGGAGCTCGACGAGCGGGACGAGACGGTCGGCAAGCGGATCCGCGACGCCGAGGTGCAGAAGATCCCGTACGTGATCGTCTACGGCGATCGCGAGTCGCGCGACTCGCTCGCGGTGCGGGAGCGCGGCGGCGCCCAGTCGACCAAGAGTCTCGACGAGCTACGCGAGGAACTGCTTGCTACGCTGTCCGCCTGGCAAGCAGGAGCGGATCGTTCCTCACCTCCCGAGCACAGCTCCGGCGAGGTTCAACCGACCGGTGACGAGGTTCAGTGACCGCTGCCGCCTGCCAGCGGTCTTGTCGTCTTCCAGGGAGGAACAAGCGAGCTTGGTGAACAGCCTTTGAGGCCACGGCGGAGGGTCGAGCCCGACCGGACCCCAGTCCCGCAGGTCCGAATCAACGACGCGATTCGCGTCCCCCAGGTGCGGCTGGTCGACGAGGACGGGTCGCAGGTCGGCGTGAAGCAGACGGCCGACGCGCTCGAATACGCATTCGGCAAGAACCTCGACCTCGTCGAGGTGGCGCCGCAGGCGCAGCCGCCCGTCGCCCGGGTGATGGATTACGGAAAGTACCGGTACGAGCAGGAGCAGAAGGCCAAGCTCGCCCGCAAGCACCAGTCCCAGGTTCACGTCAAGGAGATCAAGCTCAGACCGAAGATCGGAGTTCACGACTACGAGACCAAGAAGGGCCACGTCCTCCGGTTCCTCAACCAGCGGGCGAAGGTCAAGGTCACGATCATGTTCCGCGGGCGGGAGACGTCGCACCCTGAGCGAGGTCGCGACCTGCTGATGCGGTTGGCGGAGGACGTCCGCGAGGTCGGACAGGTCGATTCGCCGCCGCTGCTCGACGGCCGCAACATGGTCATGGTCTTGGGCCCCACCAAGAACGCGGGAGTTGCCAGAGATGCCAAAGGTGAAGAGACACAGCGGAGCGAAGAAGCGCTTCAAGGTGAGCAGAGCGGGGAAGATCCTGCGCCGCCGCGCGATGAAGAGCCATCTGCTCGAGAAGAAGTCCAGCAAGCGCAGGCGTAGCTTCCGCAAGGACGTCTCGGTCGCCTCCAGCGATACGCGCGAGATCAAGAAGTTGCTCGGAGGCGGTTCCTGATGCCGCGCGTGAAGCGCTCGGTCCACGCCCGCAAGAAGCGGCGCAAGGTCCTCGGCCAGGCGAAGGGCTACTGGGGGCAGAAGCACTCCAGCTACCGGAAGGCCAAGGAGCAGGTCGAGCACTCGCTCGTCTACGCCTACCGCGACCGCAAGCAGAAGAAGCGGGTCTTCCGCCGGCTCTGGATCCTCCGCATCAACGCGGCCGCGCGTGGGCACGGGCTCTCCTACAACCAGTTCGTGGCCGGTTGCCGCAAGGCGGAGATCGAGCTCGACCGTAAGGTGCTCGCCGACCTGGCCGTCAGCGACCCCGCCGCGTTCGGCAAGATCGCCGAGCAGGCGAAAGCCGCGCTCCAGCAGCAGAGCTGAGTCAGCCCCGGTGCTGGCCGGGCAGGGCGCGTGATCACCTCCGCGCACAACCCGCGGCTTCGACTCGTGCGCCGTCTGCACGGACGGCGTCAGCGCGAGCGGCTCGGGCTGTTCAGTTGTGAGGGCGAGGATGTGGTCCAGGCGGCGCTCGTGGCCGGACTGAAGCCGGTCGAGGTTCTCGTCGACGCAGAGCGGCCGCCGGAGCTTCCGGGTCTCGACTGGGCGGAGCAGGTCGACCCCAAGCTCCTGGAAGAAGTCTCAGCGCTCGGTCATCCACCGCGGGTACTCGCGATCTTCAGGAACGCTGACCTGCCTCGGCTCCATCCCGAGAGGGCTCCTCCCGTGGGCCTTGGCCTATGGCGTGTTGGCGATCCAGGCAACATCGGCACTCTACTGAGGACCGCGGACGGACTCGGGCCGGCGTTTGTGACGCTCTCGGCCGGATCGGCCGACGTGACCGGCCCGAAAGCGCTCCGTGCCTCGGCGGGTGCCGTCTTCCGTGTACCCGTCGGTCTCTTCGACGAGAGCCCGGCACCGAAGATCGCGCTCGTCGCGCACGGTGGGACATCGCTGCCCGAGCTCGACCTCGGCGAGCGGGCAACGTTCGTGCTCGGCGCGGAGCGCGAGGGGCTGCCGGACGACGTGATAGGCGCCTGTGATGCTGTGGCCACGATTCCGCTCGTGCCCGGAGCCGAATCGCTGAACGTCGCCGTAAGCGGCGCGCTCGCGCTGTACGAGTGGCGCCGCCGCCACCGCTAGACTCGCCGGCATGGCGAGGATCGCCGGGATCTGGACCTCGCCCGCTCGGAACAGCGGGCGCATGGACGGGCACGAACGTGTCCGCGCGATCGCCGATCACGGCCTCGAAGGCTGCGCGCATGCCCGCCCGGGCCGGAAGCGCCAGGTGCTGTTCGCCTCCAGCGACCACCTCGACGTTGTCGGCGTCGAGCCGGGCCGCATCCGCGAGAACTTCACGGTCTCGGACACGGACGTGCAGGCATGGCCCGTGGGGCAGCGCCTTCGCGTGGGAGGCGCCGTGTTCGAGGTCACGATGGTCTGCGACCCGTGCGAGCGCATGGATGCGATTCGTCCAGGGCTCCGCGCCGAGCTCGAGGGCAAGCGCGGGATGCTCGCGAAGGTGGTCGAGCAGGGCGAGGTCGCCGTCGGCGACGCCGTCGAGCTGATCTAGCCGCGCGGACGCCGCGCACTCCAGATGCTGTCCTCGCCGCCGCGATAGCGGCTGCGGTCGAACCACCCATAGTGCGCGTCGACCTCGAAGCCGGTCTCGACCAGCAGCGCTCGCCACTCCTCCGGCGACACCCACGCGAGCGACATCGTCGTCTCCGCGTCCCGGCCGCGCACCGACAGCACCAGGCGTCGTCGCTCGGAGTCCCACACCGCTCGCTCGTGGATGCCGGGCTCGCGCTCGAGCCACCGGTCGTGTGTCTGCTCGATGTCTTCCGCCCCGGGCGCGAAGACGTCGAAGACGAGGCGCCCACCGGGCTCGAGCAGGTCGAACGCGGCGTCGAGCGCCGTGCGGCGATCGTCCTCGGCCTCGAGGTGGAGGAAGGAGCGAAACGGAGAGATCACGAGCTCGACGCGCTCGCCGACCGGTGGCCGGCGGAGATCGCCGAGCCGAAGGTCGACCGTGCCGGCGACACCCGCGAGCTCGGCCCGCTCGGAGCAAACGGCCAGCATCCGCGCCGACGAGTCGACGCCGATCACCGGGATCCCGGCCGCCGCGACCGGGATTGCGACCCGACCCGTGCCGACGCCGAGCTCGACCACCGGCGGGCGCGCGCGGCGCGCCTCCTCGACGTAGAAGCCGACGTCCTCGACGACGCTGCGGCTCCAGGGGTCGTAGAGCTCGGCGATCGCGTCGTACGGGCTCGCCTCTCCGCGAAGTCGACTCACTGGGGGGACACCTCCGCGCGAACTTTGCCGATAGGCTCGGACCGGAGGGAGGCAAGCGGCCGGCCCCGGGGATCGGGGACACGGCTGGAAGGGGCACCGGCGTCGCGGTTGGTACAGTCGGCGCGTGGATGCGAAGGCGCTGGAAACCGAGGCTCTGAGCGCGATTCAGGGCGCTTCGGACTCCTCCGAGCTGGACGAGCTCCGCGTTCGCTACCTCGGGCGGAAGAGCGAGCTCAAGCAGGCGCTCCGAGCGGTCCGCGACCGCGAGACCGGTCAGGCGCTCAACGCGACGCGCGAGGCGATCGAGCAGGCGGTCCGGCTACGCCAGACGACGCTCGAGCGCGCCGAGCTCGACCGCAGCCTCACGCAGGAGAGCGTCGACGTCACGCTCCCGGGTAAGCGCTACCGGCGCGGCCACCTGCACCTGATCACGCAGATCCGGCGGGAGGTCGAGGACATCTTCCTCGGGCTCGGCTACATGGTCGTCGACGGCCGCGAGGTCGAGATGACGCACTACAACTTCGACGCGCTCAACATGCCCGAGAGCCACCCGACGCGCTCGCCGCTGCACACGCTCTTCCTCGACCACGACGTCGTCCTCCGCACCGAGACGTCGCCGTCCCAGATCCGCACGATGGAGGAGCGCGAGCCGCCGATCTACATGATTTCCGCGGGCCGCGTCTACCGGCGCGACACGCCCGACGCGACCCACACGCCGATCTTCCACCAGGTCGAGGGCCTCGCCGTCGACCGCGGGATCACGCTCGCCGACCTGAAGGGCACGCTCGCCTACCTCATGCGCGCGCTCTTCGGGGAAGATCGCGACGTCCGCTTCGCGACGCACTTCTTCCCCTTCACCGAGCCGTCGATCGAGGCGTACGTGTCGTGCTTTCTCTGCAACGGCGAGGGTTGCCCCGTCTGCCGCCACTCCGGCTGGATCGAGGTCGGCGGCGCCGGGATGGTCGACCCCAAGCTCTTCGAATTTGTGGGCTACGACCCCGAGGAGTGGACCGGCTTCGCGTTCGGCTGGGGCCTCGAGCGCATCGCCGTGCTTCGCCACGGGCTGCCTGACCTGCGCGAGCTCTGGCAGAACGACCTCCGACTCGCCTCCCAGTTTTAGCGGCGCCATGAAGGTCCCCGTCTCCTGGCTCCGCGAGTACGTCGACACACCCGCATCCGTTGCGGAGATCGCCGACCGCCTCAGCATCGCAACGTGCGAGGTCGAGCGGATCGCGCACCGCGGCGTCCCCGACCTCGACGGCAACCTCGGCCTCTACCGGGTCGGCAGGGTCGTCGAGGCCGGCAAGCATCCCAACGCCGACCGGCTCCAGCTCTGTCGCGTCGACGTGGGCGAGGGCGAGCTGCGTCAGATCGTCTGCGGCGCCTGGAACTTCGGGTCGGGGGCGACCGTCGCCGTCGCGCTCCCGGGCGCAGTGCTCCCGGACGGCCACACTCTCACCGAGGCCAAGCTCCGCGGAGAGGTCTCCCGGGGGATGATCCTCTCCGAGCGGGAGCTCGAGCTCGGGCAGGACCACAGCGGCATCCTCGTCCTCGCCGAGCCCCACGAGCCAGGCACGCCGCTCGGCGACGTGCTCCCGCTCACCGAGGACGTCCTCGAGATCGAGACGACGCCGAACCGGCCCGACCTGCTCTCCATCTACGGCCTCGCGCGCGAGGTCGGCGCGCTCACCGGCGGTCACCTCAGTCCGATGCCCGGCGTGGACGAGACTTCGACGGCGACCGGCGAAGAGAGCGTCGAAATCGCCGTCGAAGACCCCGACGGCTGCCCGGTCTACATCGGCCGGCTGTTCCGCGACGTGGCGATCGCGCCCTCACCGCCGTGGCTCAAGGCACGCCTCAGCGCCGCCGGCCAGCGGCCGATCTCGAACGTGGTCGACGTGACGAACTACGTCATGCTGGCGCTCGGGAGCCCGCTGCACGCGTTCGACGCCGATGAGCTTCCGGCGCTGCGGATCGTCGTCCGCCGAGCCCGCGAGGGCGAACAGATCCGGACGCTGGACGGCGTCGACCGCAAGCTCGACCCCGGCGACCTGCTGATCACCGACGGCGAGAGGCCGATCGCGCTCGCGGCGATCATGGGCGGCGAGGAGACGGAGGTCACCGAGACGACGCGTGGCGTCCTGCTCGAGGCCGCGAACTTCGAGCCGGTCGGCATCCTCCGCAGCTCCGAGCGCCTACGGCTCCGTACGGAGGGCTCCAACCGTTGGGAGAAGGGCGTCGACCCGCACCTCGCGCGTCCCGCGGCCCAGCTCGCGACCGAGCTGATCGTCGGCACCGCCGGCGCGCGCTGGACCGGGGAGGGAGAAGCGATCGCGGAGCTGCCCCCGCGGCCGCGAGTCGAGTTCCGCCCCGAGCGCGCGAACGCCGTGATCGGCGTTGACATCGAGCAGAACGAACAGCGCGACATCCTGACCCGCATCGGCTTCGACGTGGCCGAGGACTGGACGGTCACCATCCCCACGTGGCGGGCCCGCGACGTGTCGCGCGAGATCGACGTCGTAGAGGAGGTTGCTCGCTTCAGGCTCGAAGAGGTGCCGTTCACGCTACCCCTGAGGCGCGCGGTCTTCGGCCGGCTGTCGAAGGAGCAGCGCCTGCGCCGCGTCGTCGAGGACGTCCTTGTCGGCGTCGGCTTCGACGAGGCCTACACGTGGAGCCTGCAGGCGAGCGACCGCGACCCGCGCGCACTCAGGGTTCCCGAGCCGATCTCGGCCGAGCTCGCCGTCCTGCGGACGAGCCTCGTCGGCGGCCTGCTCGCGTCCGCGCGGCACAACCGCGACCTGGGCGTGGACGACGTCGCGCTCTTCGAGATCGCGCGGGTCTACCTCCCGACCGGGGAGCAGCTACCGGACGAGCCGTGGCGCGTCGGCGGCATCACGAGCGACGGCTTCTTCGGCGCCAAGGGCGCAGTGGAGGCGCTGCACGACGCGCTCAAGCTCGAGCCGCGCTTCGAGCGCACGCAGGAGCCCTTCCTCCATCCGGGCAAGGCGGCCCGCGTCGAGGCCGGCTGGGTCGGCGAGCTCCATCCCGAGCTCGCCCCCGAGGGCTTCGCCGCTTTCGAGCTCGACCTCGGCACCCTCATCGACCGCGTTCCCGAGCGGATCGAGTACGAGGACGTGATCACATACCCGGCCCTGCGGCAGGACCTCGCGGTCATCGTCGACGAGGACGTGCCCGCCGGCGCGATCATGGAGGCGGCGCGGGCGGCCGTGCCGGAGCTACGCGACGCGCGGGTCTTCGACGTCTACCGCGGCGACCCGGTTCCAGAGGGGCGAAAGTCGGTTGCGCTGGCGCTCGCGTTCCAGGCGCCGGACCGCACGCTCGCCGACGACGAGGCCGCCGGGATGCGGGAGCAGATCGTCGCCGCCCTGGGCGAGCGATTCGCGGCCGAGCTCAGAGGCTCGTAGCGGCGACGCGCTCGGCGAGCGCCTCGAGCACCTTGATCTGAACCTGCGGCGAGCCCTCGAGCAGGCGGCGGAAGTTCTGCTCGGAGACGACTAGGGCCCGCACCGGCGACGTGGTCGTCACCGTGGCCGTCCGCGGGGTCTTCGTCACGAGTGCGATCTCGCCCAGGAAGTCGCCGGGGCCGAGCGTCCCGATCTTCCGCCGTTTCCGCCTGACGTCGGCGTTGCCCTCGACCAGGACGAAGAACTCGCGGCCGCGGCCGCCCTCCTTCGTCAGCTGCTTGCCCTCGGCGAGGTCGATCTCGTCCGCGATCCGGGCGATCTCGGACAGCTCCTTCTTGGAGCAGCGGGAAAAGAGGGGCACGCCCTTGAGGAGCTCCAGCTTGGCGTCCTTGTGCAAGCGCACGGAGGCGAGAGTCTACGGTGACTCGTGCCGCAATCCAACCCCGATCCGCCGTCGTACCTACGTTGAGCAGCCGCCATCTACTCCGAGGGGGAACGTTTGAGCCACAGAATCCGAGCGCTCTGCATCGCCGTTGTCGCAGTCGTCGCGATCGTGCTGCCGAACGCCGCGTGGGCGCAGGCGACCCGCCTGAACGCGACGGTCGGCCCGGGCTTCACGATCTCGCTGCGCGACGCCGGCGGCGCGAACGTGACGCACCTGCCGGTCGGCACCTACGAGATCGCGGTCAACGACCAGGGCAGCGAGCACAACTTCCACCTGAGCGGTCCGGGGGTCGACATGCGGACCGAGGTGGAGCAGGTCGGGACGGTCACGTGGACGGTCACGTTCACCGACGCCGTGTACCGCTTCCAGTGCGATCCGCACTCGAGCTCGATGTTCG
>Ga0126304_10001913_pt1 | contig 10074 bp, 10 predicted proteins | sample Plot25_FD_92538 | JGI IMG/M metagenome (GOLD analysis project Ga0126304, IMG submission 92538) | Serpentine soil microbial communities from UC McLaughlin Reserve, CA, USA - Plot25 | ecosystem: Environmental > Terrestrial > Soil > Grasslands | place: USA: UC McLaughlin Reserve, Lake County...
CGGGATGTGCCCGCCGTGCTCCTGGAGCATCAGGCGGCGCCTGCGCATGTAGGTCTGCTCGCGCTCCTTCCACTCCACCAGCACCGGCGTGGCGATGAAGATCGACGAGTAGGCGCCCGAGAGCACGCCGACCAGCAGAGCGAACGCGAAGTCCTTCAGCGTCTCGCCGCCGAACAGGAGCAGCGAGCCGACCGGCATCAGCACCACGAAGCTCGTGGCCAGCGATCGCGTGAACACCTCGGACATCGAGCGGTTCGCGATCTGGGAGAAGGTGGCGCGCGGCATGCGCGGCACGTTCTCGCGTATTCGGTCGAACACGATCACGGTGTCGTAGAGCGAGTAACCGAGAATCGTGAGCAGGGCGGCGACCGTGGCGGTCGTGACCTCCCGCTCGAAGATGGCGTAGGCGCCCGCGGTGATGAGCAGGTCGTGCGCCAGCGCGATAAGCACCGGCACCGCGAACTTCCACTCGAACCGGAAGCCGATGTAGAGCGAGATCAGGAGCAGTGACGCGATCACCGCGAGCACCGCGGTCCGCGCGATCTGCTCGCCGAACGTCGGCCCCACCGAGTTGGTGGAGAAGTCGGCTCTCGCCACCCCGTAATCCCTGTCGAGCGCGTTCTCGACCTTGACGACCTCGGCGGGGTCGAGCTCCGCCACCTCGATCTGCACGACGTTCTTGCCGAGCTCCGGGTCGTCCACGCTCTGCACCTCCGCGTCCGAGTAGCCGAGCGGGTCGAGCGTGGAGCGCACGTCGTCGACACTCGCCGGCTGCTGGAGCGGCGCCGTGATCCGCGTGCCGGACTCGAAGTCGATGCCGAAGTTGATCCCGAGCGTGGAGATCGCGATGGCGCCCGCGGCGAGGATCACGCCCGACAAGGAGAAGAACCAACGCGAGTTCCCCATGAAGTCGAACTTCCAGCCCTTGCTCTCCTTCGTGGCCACGCCCAGCGCGCTCGGGCGGCGCAGCAGGCGCGTGCGCGCGAGCGTGCCGAGGATCGCCGAGGTGGCGAGCACGGCCGTGAACAGCGACACGAGCGTGCCGACTCCCAGCGTGAACGCGAATCCCTTCACTCCCGCCGTGGCGAGCGTGAACAGGATGAAGGCCACGCCGATCGTCACGACGTTCGCGTCGATGATCGTCCGGAGTGCCTTCGCGTAACCCGCCGAGATGGCGGCCGGCACCGATCTGCCGGTCCGCACCTCCTCCTTTATTCGCTCGTACATGACGATGTTGGCGTCGGCCGCCACCGCCAGGGTGAGCACCATTCCCGCGATGCCCGGGAGCGTGAGCGTGATCGGGATCAGCTTGATGAGCGCGAACAGCAGCGTCGCGTAGACCAGCAGCGCCACGGTCGCCACCAGGCCGAGCACGCGATAGAAGACCAGCAGGAACAGGATCGTGAGCGCGAGGCCGGCCGCCGCCGCGGTGAGCCCCTGGTCGAGCGCCTGCTGTCCGAGCGTGGCGGACACCTGCGTCTGCGAGATCAGCTTGAGGCTGATCGGCAGGGCACCGATGCGCAGGCTCTCGGCGAGGTCCTGCGCCTCGCTGATCGTGCCGATGTTCTCGATCGAGGCGCCGTTGCGGCCGTCGATCCCCTCGGGGTTGTCCTGGTAGTCGATCGTCGCGAGCGAGACGATCGTGTTGTCGAGCGTGATCGCGAAGCGCTGGAAGAACTCCTCGGGCGGCGCCCCCTGCTGGACGGGCGGGCAGTCCTCGGAGACCCCGGCGAGCGTCTCGCAGTCGCGCCCGCGGTCGGCGATCTGCTTCGTGACCCGGGCGAAGGCCTCGCGGCCCCTGTCCGTGAACTCCATGGTCACGAGTGGCTGCTTCGTGTTCGGGTCGAAGTTCTGCTCGGGGTTCTTGATCTCCTTACCGGAGAGCTCCGAGTCGTCCTCGATCACGAAGAAGCGATGTACGCGCGCGGACTGATTCGGCGCGGGCTCGCCCTCCACGACCACGATCCCCTGGGGGACCTTGAACACGCGCGAGCCGTCAGGCGGGCCGGCGGGACCGAGCGCCTCGAGCTGGTCCAGGCACTCGGTGCCCTTCGCGTACTTGTTCGGCGCGCCGCTCTCGCGCTCGTAGTCGGAGAGCAGGTCCTTGCAGTTCGTTGACGGCTTGTAATCGCCCTCGCGCAGCGGCTCCTTGTCGGGGCCGATCGGGAAGCGGTCCGGGCCGAACAGGTAGTACTGGTCGCCGATCGTGTCGTTCTCCTCGTCCGCCTCCGCCGGGCTGAGGTCCGAGCCGGGCGGAACGTCGGCCTTCTCGGCCTTCGGCTTCTGCTTCGTGGCCACCTCGACGGCGTCGTAGAGGGCCTTCGAGCCCGCGTAGGGCACGTCCGGGCCGCGGTCGCCGAGCACGTTCGGCTCCCAGTCGTAGAACTGGAGCTGCGCCGTCGAGCCCACTTGGTCGATGGCGCGCTGCGCGTTCTGTACGTCCGGCAGCCCGATCGAGATCTGGTCCCGGCCCGAGCGCTGGATCTCGGGCTCTGAGACGCCCAGGGCGTCGGTGCGCTTGCGGATCGTCTCGAGGGCGTCGTCGAGCGCCTGTGGCGTGACCGTGGGCACCTGCGGGGTCGGCTGGCCCTGGTAGACGAGCTCGGTGCCGCCCTGGAGGTCCAGGCCGAGGCGGGTGGACTTCGTGGCGATGATGAACCCCGCCGCCGCCAGGAGGAGCAGCACCACCCCGAGGATCGAGAGATTCCTGGTGCGGTTGGTCATCGGGGGGTCAGCACCAGCAGCAGGCCGCCGTCGTCGTCATATGCGGGAAAGATGTCAGCCCTTGCGGCCTCGGGACGGTCCCCCTCGGCGTGCACCACGACCGGCTTGTCCAGCACACGCACTCCCCACTCGAGCGCGGTCGCGATGTGGTCGCCACCCTCGTCGAACTCTAGGTTGAGCACGTCGTTCACCGGGCGGCCGATCACGTCGAGGTCACCCAGCCCGGTTAGCTCGCGGGCGCCGCGGCCGGTGCCGATGAGGCGAGCCTGCTGGTCGAGGATGAAGAACGCGGCGTTCGGGGCCGGGTAGTAGTCGTCCAGCAGCTCGAAGAGGAAGCCGAATCCGCAGCGCTTGCATGCCTTCGCGCGAGTCTGGAAGCCGGCGGTGCGCTCGGAGGATTCGCTGCGGTTGCCGCAGTTCGGACAGATGAAGATCGGCATGAGGGGTCAAGGGTAGGGGCTTGCCTAAACCGCAGGTTAGAAGAGGCGCTGTGAGCCGCCGCGGGGCGGCTCGAGCCCGAGATGCGCGAACGCGGCGTCCATTGCCACGCGCCCACGCGGCGTCCGCATGAGGAACCCCTGCTGGAGCAGGTACGGCTCGTAGACGTCCTCGATCGTGTCCTGCTCCTCGCCCACCGCCACCGCCAGCGTGCTGAGCCCCACGGGTCCGCCGCCGAACTTCTCGCAGATGGCGCGCAGGATCTCCCTGTCGAGGCGGTCGAGCCCGGCGGCGTCCACCTCGAGCAGGTCGAGGGCCTCCCTGGCGACGTTGTCGTCGATGTGGCCGGTGCCGCGCACCTCGGCGAAGTCGCGCACGCGCTTGAGCAGCCGGTTGGCCACCCGCGGGGTCCCACGCGAGCGCCGGGCGATCGCCTCGGCGCCGGCGGCGTCGATCTCCACGTCGAGGATGCCGGCGGAGCGCAGCACGATGCGGGCGAGGTCGGCGGGCTCGTAGAGCTCGAGACGATGGGTCACGCCGAAGCGGTCGCGCAGCGGCGTGGTGAGCAGTCCGGTGCGCGTGGTGGCGCCGATCAGCGTGAACGCGGGGAGGTCGAGCGAGACGACACGGGCGCCCGCCCCCTGACCCACCGTGATCGGCAGCTTGCGGTCCTCCATCGCGGGATAGAAGGTCTCCTCGAGCGCGCGCGGGAGGCGGTGGATCTCGTCGACGAAGAAGACGCTGCGCTGGTCGAGGGCGGTGAGATAGCTCGCCACGTCGCCCTTGCGCTCGAGCGCCGGGCCGGCCGTGGGCACGAAGCCGGCACCGAGCTCGTTGGCCACGATCTGCGCGAGCGAGGTCTTGCCGAGCCCGGGCGGGCCCGCCAGCAGCACGTGGTCGAGCGCCTCCCCGCGGGCCTGTGCCGCCTCGATGAAGATCGCGAGCTGCGCCTTCACGCGCTCCTGTCCGACGAAGTCCGCGAGCCGCTTGGGGCGCAGCGAGCGGTCGAGCTCGTCCTCCGCGGGGAGCGGCGCGGGGTCCTGGATCCGCTCGGCGCCGGGGGTGCGAATGCCGGTCATCGCGCCGCCCTCAGCGCACCCGCGATCAGGTCCTCCGGCGTCTCGCCCGCGGCCTGGTCAAGCAGCTTGTCGGCCTCGAGCGGCGTGAAGCCGAGCCCGAGCAAGCCCTCGCGCGCGAGCGTGCGCGGGTCGTCGGAGGCGGTGCGGCGCACCACGATGTCGTCGGTGGCCTTGCCGGCCACCTTCTCGCGCAGCTCGACGATGATGCGCTCCGCGGTGCGCTTCCCGATGCCGGGCACGGCCTGGAAGCGCGCGGTGTCGCCGGACGCGATCGCGTTCAGCAGCTCGCGGGGCGCGCCGCCGGACAGCACGGCGAGCGCAACCTTCGGCCCCACGCTCTGCACGCCGATCAGCATCAGGAACAGCGCACGCTCGGCCTCGGAGGAGAAGCCGTACAGGTGCATGCCGTCGTCGCGCAGCACCAGGTGGGTGAAGAGGGTGCCCTCCTGCCCCACGTTCGGCACGGCGCTGAGGGTCTCGGACGAGACCGCGAGGCGGTAGCCCACGCCGGCGGCCTCGATCACGACGTCGCCGGGAAGCCGCGAGAGCACGCGGCCGCGCACCGAAGCGATCATGTTGCGCCCCCCGCGTGGGGCGCTGCGAGTGGGGCGAGGCGCAGCCCGCGCGGCGCGCGGCGGCGGCGTAGGGGCAGCGCCAAGCGGCGCCTCATCCGGCGGCGGCGCCACTTCATGCCAGTGCCGCCTTCAGGGGCGCGCCGTTCGCGTGGCAGATGGCCACGGCGAGGGCGTCGGCCGCGTGGTCGGGACGCGGCGGCTCCGGCAGCGAGAGCAGCGTGCCGACCATGCGCTGCACCTGGTCCTTCGGGGCCGAGCCGGTGCCGCAGACCGCCTGCTTCACGGCCTGGGGCGTGTACGAGAAGCACGGTATGCCGGCCATGCCGGCGGAGAGAAGCACGATCCCGCGGGCCTGTCCCACCGCGAACGCGCTGTGGGCGTTGCGCCCGAAGTAGAGATCCTCCACCGCCAGCGCGGCGGGCTCGTGCTCGCGGATCAGGTCGCACACGCGCGCGTGGATGTCCGCAAGGCGGCGCTCCAGGGGCACGCCCGCGCGCGTCTCGATAACGCCGCCGTCGAGCGCCGCGAGCTGGGTCCCGTGTGAGAGCACCACGCCATAACCGGTGTGCGCGGTACCGGGATCGATGCCGAGGATGATCACCAATGAATGGGATTCTGCGTCCAGCGGCGGACGCCTCCCCAGGCGGCCCGGGCGCGCGCGGGCCCGCGCGCCCCGCGCGGAGCCCTTGTTTCGTTTCGCACTAACCGGTAGGGCCTGCTTCGCGCGGCAGAAGTCGTGGGGGCTTGGGGCCGTGGTGCTGCAGGGCAGCGTGATCGACAGCACGACGCTCCAGCCGGTGAATCCGCTGGACGCGCCGCTGACAGTCACGACCACCCGCTACGCGGGCTACACGCCGTTCGGCCTGCTCGCCTTCGAGGCGACCCCGAGCGACTGCGTGACCGGCGTGAGCACCGCCGGGATCGAGGGCGTGGTCGGCCTCGGCACGCAGTAGGCGCTCAGGCCTGCGCGGCGGCGACCGGGCAGCGCCTGCAGACATCTCGTTCGCATAGGCGGCAGAGGCGCTCCAGATCGCCTCTGTCGCCCGTGCGGGCTGCCAGCAGCTTCTCCAGCAGGCTCTCGAGCTGCGCGCGTTCGCGCCTGCTCAACGGCTCGAGCACCGGCGTGAGCGCCGCCCGCCGCCGCGCCAGCAGCTCATCCACCACGGAGCGGCCGGCCGCCGTCAGGTGGAGCTCGAAGCCGCGGCGGCCGCGTGAGCCTCGGCGGTCCACCCAGCCCGCGCCCACGAGCCGCTCGACGAGCCGGACCGCACCGGGCTGTGACAGGCCGAGCGGCTTCCGCAGCTGCTCGATGGTCCGGCCCGGGTAGGCCGCGATCGTGTCGAGGGCGCTCGCCGCTGCGCCCGTTTGGCCCACCGATTCGTGGACGACCTCCTGGAGGCGGCTGACCTCCAGCGCCATGGCGCCGAGCAGGTTAGAGACGCGCGCATCCTCGGAATACATTACTCATGCATGTTAATGCCCGTACCTGGGGCGCGCTAATCACCGTCTATCTCGCCTGGGGCGGCACCTACCCCGCGATTCGCGTGATGGTGGAGACGGTCCCACCGCTTCTCGGCACGGGTGCCCGCTTCCTGCTGGGGGCCGCGGTGATGGGCGGCGCGCTCGCCGCCCGCGGCCGGCTGCGCTCGAGCCGGAGGGACATGGTCGGCGCGGCTCTCGTCGGGATCGTGATCCTCGGCGACATCGGCGTGCTCGCGGTGGCGGAGCAGGAGGTGCCGGCAGGGCTCGCGGCGCTCGTGATCGCGTCCGTCCCGCTGTGGGTCGTCTGCCTTCAGGTGGCCAACCGGGAGCGCGTGACGCGGCGCACGGGGCTGGCCGTGATCGTCGGTCTTGGCGGCATGACGCTGCTCGTCTCCCCCGGCGGCGATGCGCCGCTCCTGTGGCTCCTGGTGCTCGTGGCCGCGGCGGCCGTCGAGGCGGCCGGGCAGTTCTACTCGCAGCGGGCGCCGCTACCCGACGACCCGCTTGTCTCGACCACGATCCAGCTCCTCGCGGCGGGCGTGGCACTCGCGCTCGCGGGTGCGATCCTCGGTGAGATCGGGGACGTTCGCACCGCCGCGTTCTCGAGCGACTCCCTGCTGGCCTTTGCGTATCTGGTGGTGCCTGGCTCCCTGGTCGCCTACACCGCGTTCGTCTGGCTGCTTCGCAACGCGCCGATCGGAACGGTGTCCACGTACGCGTACGTGAACCCGGTCGTGGCCGTGGCGGTGGGCGCCGTGCTGCTCGGAGAGCGCATCACGGTCACGATGGCTACGGGCGGAGCGCTGATCCTCACGTCGGTCGCGCTCGTCGTCGCTCAGCGCGTGCCGCGCCAGGTGAGCAGCGCGAACAGTCCTTGAACCGGCAGGCGCGCCCAGAGCGCGGGGGCCGGGATGTTCGAGAAGTCCTTCGAGTTCACGGCCATGTGGATGTTGGCCGGGTAGACGGCAAGCAGCGTTGCGAGCAGCCACCAGCGGGCGCCACGGCGGGTGGCGTCGGGCAGGATGGCCACCCCGCCGGCGATCTCGGCGATTCCGCTGGCTACCACCAGCTCCCTCTTCCAGCGCGCGAGGTACGGAGGCACTATGGCCTCGTACTGGCGCGGGATCACGAAATGCATAGTGCCCGCGAACACCCAGAAGGCCGCGGCGCCGATCCGGGCGTTCAGGCGGCGGCCACCCGCTCGAGCACCTCGGCGTCCACGTCGAAGTTGGCGTGGACGCCCTGCACGTCGTCGTTCTCCTCGAGGGCGTCGATCAGGCGCATCAGCGTCCCCACCCGGTCCTCCTCCACCGGGGTGCGCGTCGTGGGGCGCTGGACCAGCTCGGCCGAGTCGATCTCCACGCCGGCGTCCTCGAGGGCCTTGCGCACCGCCGTGAGCTCGGCGGGGCCGGTCACGACCTCCCACACGTCGCCGTCGAGGGCAACGTCCTCGGCGCCCGCGTCGATCGCTGCCAGCAGGTCGTCCTCGGAGTAGCGGGAGCCGTCCACCACGATCTCGCCCTTCTTCTCGAAGGTCCACGCCACCGAGCCGGGCTCGCCGAGGTTGCCACCATGCTTGGTGAAGGCGTTCCGCACCTCGGAGCCCGTGCGGTTGCGGTTGTCCGTGAGGGCCTCGACCAGGATCGCCACTCCGCCGGGGCCGTAGCCCTCGTAGAGGACGGCCTCGTAGGCGTCCGCATCGGAGTCCGCGCCGGTGCCCTTGGCCACCGCGCGCTCGATGTTGTCCTTGGGCATGGAGGCGTCGCGGGCCTTCTGAATCGCGAGCGCCAGGGCCGGGTTCCCGTCGGGGTCTCCCCCTCCCTCACGGGCAGCAACGGTGATCGCGCGCGTGAGCTTGGTGAACAGCACGCCGCGCTTGGCGTCGACCGCCTTCTTCTTGTGCTTGATCGAGGCCCACTTTGAATGCCCAGCCATGAACTTCAAGTCTATGGACAAAAAGCCGATGTCCTTCTCAGCCCATGTTCGGCCTAAGGGAGAGCCTCAGCCGGCCCCAGCACGCGGATGGCAACCCGTGGGATGACGGGCCGCTGCCCGATCTGACCTCGGGAATTATGTGGACGGGCACCGGGCTGCTCGGCGCCGCGGTGCTGTGGCTGCCGGGGTCGGACCGGAGTCATGTGGCGCTGGCGCTCGGCATGGCGGCATTCGCCGTCGGCTGGGGAGTCTTCTCGCTCTTCCTCGCGGCCCGCGGACGCGGCATGTCCGTCGGCTCGCGGGCGCTCGTCACGGCCACCACGATGCCGATCGTCGCGCTATCGCTCTGGGCCACGGGCGGGGCCACCAGCTTCATCCAGCCTGTGATGATCTTCACCGCGCTGTTCATCTCGTACTTCTTCCCGCCGCGTCTAGCCTGGCCGCTGATGGCGCTGTTCGTCTACACGTACGCCACGCCGCTCTTCTACGACGACGGCGCCATCGAGGGGGGCTACCCCGCGCGTCTCGCGATGTTCGCCCTGGCAGTGGGGGGCGCGATGGTGGCGGTGCAGTTCCTCAAGGGCCGGCTCGTGCGGGCAGAGTCGCACCAGCGCGCCATGGCGGAGCTCGACCCGCTCACCGGAGTCTGCAACCGGCGCGCCTTCGACCTGGCGCTCGAGCGCGCGGCGGCGGGCCGCGAGCCGTACGCGCTGATCCTCATCGACCTGGACGACTTCAAGCGAACGAACGACGAGCACGGCCATCCGGCCGGCGACGCGCTGCTGCAGGCCGTGGCCATGGCCGCCGCGACCGTGGCTCGCCAGGACGACTGCGTGGCTCGCATCGGCGGTGACGAGTTCGCCCTGCTCGCACCGGGAGCGGGCGCGGCCGGCGTGCTCCGACTGCTGCGCGACCTGCGCGACTCGATCGAGCCTGCAGCCACCTACGCCGCAGCGATGGTCCCCGAGGACGCGCGCACGCCCGACGAGCTCGTGGCCTGCGCGGACGCGCGGCTGCTGGCGCAGAAGCGCGAAGTGAAGCGCACACACTCGGTCCAGGCGTAGCGGCGCGCAAACGCCGCGATCGGGGCTAGCCTCAGGGCGTGTGAGGCTCCCTGCAGCAGCCGCAGCGGTCCTCGTCGCGCTCGCAGCCGCCGTGCCGGCGGGTGCGGCCGAGCGGCCGGTCGGCGACGGCGCCTGGTCGTGGTTCGGCGATCCGCGGGCGATCTCCCACGACGGTCGTACCTACGTCGGCTGGGTGGACCAGGAGGGCGACGTCAAGGTCAGCTCGTACGACCACGCGACCGGCGAGCGGGTGACCGCGGTGCTGCAGGCGCGCCTGAACCAGGACGACCACGCGAATCCGTCCCTGCACGTGCGGCCGGACGGACGGCTCGTGGTCTTCTACTCGCGCCACGTGGGGCCGGCCATGCACTACCGCGTCTCGACAGAGCCGGAGGACGTGACGTCCTGGGGCGCGCCCCAGACGATCCCGACGAACTCACCGGGAATCCGCGGCTACACCTACCCCAACCCGATCCGGCTCGAGGGCGAGAACGCCACCTACCTGTTCTGGCGCGGCGGCAACTACAACCCCACCTTCTCGGTTCAGCAGGATGGCGAATCGACCTGGACGCCGGCCCGCACGCTGATCACCATGCCGGGCGAGCGCCCGTACGTGAAGTACGACTCGAGCGGCGGCGACACGGTCCAGGTGGCGTACACGAACGCCCACCCGACCGAGTTCCCGAACGTCAACATCTACTACGCGCGCGTACGCGCGGGGAAGATCGAGCGCGTGGGCGGGCAGCAGATCGGCTCGCTCGACGACCCGATCTCGCC
>Ga0126304_10001914_pt1 | contig 10071 bp, 10 predicted proteins | sample Plot25_FD_92538 | JGI IMG/M metagenome (GOLD analysis project Ga0126304, IMG submission 92538) | Serpentine soil microbial communities from UC McLaughlin Reserve, CA, USA - Plot25 | ecosystem: Environmental > Terrestrial > Soil > Grasslands | place: USA: UC McLaughlin Reserve, Lake County...
GACGACGCCCAATGCAATCCAAATCAAACAGGGAAGCCAGCCGAAAGCCTGACACGCTAAGATCGGTCCGGCAATCGGACCTGCCGCCGCAATTGCCGAAAAATGCTGTCCGAACAGGTAAAACGGTTTTGTGGGGACAAAATCCTCGCCGTCGTTGACCGCATTCGCCGGCGTTTCGCGCGCGTCGTCGAGCGTGAATTGTTTGGCAATCCACCGACCGTACGCGAAATACCCGAAAACAAGCCAAAAAAGAAAGACGATTGCCAGAGCTGTCAGCATAAAAAATTCTCCCGGTTGACGATTTTGAAAAGAGTTGAAGCGAAACAAATTTACGATATTTTGAGCGGGAAGAGCAAATTGACGGATAAAATTTTAGCCGCGGATAAACGCGGATTTCGCGGATAAAAAATTATTTGATTTAATCCGCGTTCATCCCCGGTTCATCCGCGGCTAAATTTCTTTCTGTGCCGCTTCTGATTTATCATTTAGCTATGAATCAGGAAAAATCTTTGCAGGAAATCTTCGCGCCGAACGGAATTTGTTTCGGCTGCGGCGTGGCGAATGAAAAGGGCTTGCGAATCCGCAGTTTTCCGTCTGAATCAGGCGAAGAGGTCGTCGCGACGTGGCACGCCGACGCGCATCATCAGGCGTTTCCCGGGATGCTCAACGGCGGGATAATCGGCGCGCTGCTCGATTGTCATTCAAACTGGGCGGCGGCTTATTTCCTGATGAAAAAGCATGGTAAAACCGAGCCGGACTGTACCGTGACGGCTGACTTTCACGTTAAACTGCGCCGCCCGACGCCGTTCGATGTGCCGATTTCTTTGCGGGCGCGCGTTGTCGAGTCGACGGATGACAAAGCGATTGTCGAAGCCGAGCTGATAGCCGACGAAAAGGTTTGCGCGACCTGTCGCGGAACTTTCGTCGCGGTCAGGGAAGGTCATCCCGCCTTTCATCGCTGGTAAGATTTTATGAAAACCGAACGGGACGCTTACGGCAAACAGCTGCTGGCGCAATACAACAACCGGACGCCGAACGCCGAAATCATTGAGCGTGACGACAATTACATCGATACGGGATCGGACAAAGGGACGTATTTCGGCGAATACGACGATTGGCATGATTTGGAAAAACAAGCGATTAATAAAGCCCGCGGCAGAATTCTGGACATCGGCTGCGGCGCGGGACGCCACGCGCTTTATCTCCAAAGCAAAGGTTTCGACGTGACGGGAATCGACAATTCGCCGGGCGCGATAAAGGTCTGCAAATTAAGAGGCTTGAAAAAGGCGATTGTCAGACCGATTAACGAAATCGATAAATTTTCCAAAAGCGCGTTCGAAACGATTTTAATGTTCGGTAATAATTTCGGGCTTTTCGGCGATGCGGAAAATGCCCGCGAGCTTCTCGAAAAAATGTCGCGCATCACCAACCCGCACGCGCAAATCATCGCCGGAACGCGCAATCCTTACAAGACCGATTTAAAAGAACATCTCGAATATTTGCGGTTTAATAAGCGGCGCGGGCGCATGGCGGGGCAAATCAGGATGCGCATTCGATACGGCAAAACAGTTGGTGAATGGTTCGATTACCTCTTCGTTTCGCCGGACGAGATGCAGAAAATTCTGAAAAAAACCGATTGGCAGATCGGCGAATTTTTGAGTTCCGAAGGCGCAAACTATTTCGCGGTAATTGAGAAAAAATCTTGAAAAATAAGCCGCGAATAACACGAATAGCACGAATATTTTATTAATTTTTATTCGTCCTGTTCGCGGCTTATTTCAAAAATCCTTAAACCATTACAAAATCCTGCCGATTTTCCTTTCGAAATCTGCGGTTAATCCTAATCTTTCAAGCCAGAGCCGCTGCTCAGTCATTAATTGCGGCAGGTAAACAACGTCGCTCAGGGCATAATTGACAAGCTCGTCGGTCCAGACGCCGTTCCATGTGCGGTTGAATTTCGCGCGCTGCGATTTGTCCAAATCGACCGCGAAATAGCGATAGAGCGTTTCAGCAAGGCTGACCGATTGTCCCGCGCCGCGTGTTAAAACCTTTTCTGCAAGCATCGTGCAAAAGACGTTAGCGGTCTGAAAACCGTTTTCACGAAGGAATTCGAGGTCGAATTTCGCGTTATGAAAAACTTTTGTAATTTGCGGGTTCGCTAAAATTTCTTCCAGTTTTCCTAGCGACACGCGTTCCGATACGGGAATCAAAACGTTAAAATCACCATCGGAAAACTGCACCGAAAACAGCTTTCCCTTTCGCGCCGAGAGCGACGAAGTTTCGGTGTCGCAGCCTAAAATTTCCGCCTGCTTAAGCTTTTCGTACGCCGTTTCGATATCCGCCGGAGTTCGGGCGACTAAAATATTCACGTTTTAAATTGTAATTCATCGAGGTCAGAAAATCGCGTTCAGAGTTACGCTTTAAGGCGTGAAAAGCATTCGCACACAGACAAGTATTTCATTTTCACTCAAGTTGAATAATCAGTACACATTTTCACGCCTTAAGGCGTAACTCTAAACATTAGCGCGAAAATGTATTATGCTATCAAACGAATATGAGCGGACAATTAACCGAAACCGAAGCCCGCATCGTCGGCTCGCTGATCGAAAAGCAGCTGACGACGCCCGAATATTATCCCTTGACGCTGAACGCGCTCGTCGCCGCGTGCAATCAGAAAACGAACCGCGAACCGGTTGTCAATTACGACGAAAAAACCGTGACGGGCGCGCTCGACGATTTGCGCGATAAAAACATCGTCTATGTTTTCTACGGCAGCACGTCGCGCGTGCCGAAATACAAACATATTTTGCCCGACGTTTACGAGCTTGAACCGTCGGAAACCGCCGTCATGTGCGTGCTGATGCTGCGCGGACCGCAGACTATCGGCGAGCTTCGGGAGAGAACCGGCAGGCTTTACGATTTTCGTGATTTGAACGACGTCAACGAAACGCTCGAAGGCTTGATGAAGCGCGAAGAACCTTTAATCACGCGGCTCGAACGCGCGCCCGGACAAAAGGAAGCCCGCTACGCGCACCTGCTCTGCGGCGAAGTGACTTCCTACACGCCGCCCGAAAGAGCCTCGCGCGGCGGCGCGGCAAACGACGAACGCGTCGAAAAACTCGAACAGGAACTGGAAAGCCTGAAAAGCGAATTGAGTTCATTTAGGCAGGAATTTGAAGATTTCAAGAAGCAGTTTGAATAAAAGTTTGAAAAGACTTTCCTTGGCGACTTTGCTTCTCAAGCGGGAGACTGGATTATTTCCCGCTTGAGAAGCAAAGTCGCTAAAGAAAAAAGTGTTTTTTGACCGCTTCCAAATCCGGCAGTTATTTCGCCCCGTAATTAATCAGCTTAAAAAATCCTACGCGGTAAGTTTCCGAAATCGGAATCGTCAGGTCTTTGATTTTGATCTCGCCCTTTTCGATTGAGTCGATTTTGTCGAGCGCGACCATGTAGGATTTATGGACCCGGCAAATGATTTTAGGCGGAATTTGCCGCTCGAATTCGGCGAAGGTTTGCGGCGTCATAATTCGTTTGCCGCCGGTCGTGTGAATCCGCCGGTAATCGCGCATTCCTTCGATATAGATTATTTCACGCAGAAACACCTTTTCCAGACGGTTTTCGGTTTTGACAAAGATAAAACCGGGCGGCGCCTGAACGGCTTGTTTTTTCGGCGGAAGGCTCTCGGCGACGCGGTCAACCGCCTGAATAAATCGCTCAAAAGTAAAAGGTTTTAGAAGATAATCCGTGACCTTTAAATCGAAACCTTTCAGGGCATATTCCCGGTAAGCGGTCGTTAAAATTACATGACTTTTGACGGCGGAAGTTTCCAACAGCTGGATGCCCGACATCTCGCCCAGGTTGATGTCTAAAAAAATCAAATCGACTCGGTTCGTTTTCAAAAACGCGAGCGCGTCGAGCGCATTGTCGAACGCGGCGCACAAATTCAGAAACGGTATTTTTCCGACGTATCCGCGCGTTCGTTCGAGCGCGAGCGGTTCGTCTTCGACGATGATGCAGTTGATTTTCATTTCAGGCTAAAAAGAATGAAACCGTCCCGCTTCGCGTAAACACAGATTGACGCTGATTTTATCTGAGTTTATCCGTGAAAATCTGTGGTTTCATTTGTGTCTTTAATCTCGTTCGACCGTCAAAGTTAGTTTTACTTTGTAAATTGCGCCGTCGTCATTAATTTCCAGCGCGTGATTCTCGGGATATGTTAACATCAGACGTTTTTTTGCCAAATCATTTCCCGCGCCGCCGAAATCCTGCCGTTTGTTCGCGCCCATTTGATAAGAATTTTCGCACTCAAAAACGAGCTTGTCTTTGTCAATCGAAATTTTAATCCTGATAGTCGTCGAATTCTTTCGGTTTTCGGTATGTTTGAAAGCATTTTCGATAAACGGGAAAAAAATCAGCGGCGCGACCGTCAGACTACCTGCCGCGCCGCTGATTTGAAATTTCACATAATCGGGATTAGCGGTGCGGATTTTTTGCAGTTCGAGATATTTTTCGATGTAGTCGAGCTCCGCAGAAAGCGCGATTTTTTGACTGCCGGTTTCGTAAACCATATAGCGCAGAATGTCGGAAAGTTTATTCAGATAAGCGGAAGCAAGCCGTGCGTCTTTCGTTATCAGCACGTCGATGTTATTGATGGTATTAAACAAAAAATGCGGATTGATTTGCGATTTGACGAGCGCCAGCTCCATCTCGAAATTCTTTCGCGCGAGCTCTTCCTTGAGCTTGATTTCCGCGTACCATGTGATAAACCCGCGAATCACGAGCGCCGCGCCGCCGTGAATCGCGGCGATTGTAAAAAGACTTGCCGCGAGCGCCGCAAACTCGCGCGCGTCGGTAAAAATCGTCTGCTCGAAACCGAAAAAGAAAAGCGATAAAAACACGCCCGAAAGCGCGGCGGCGAGACAGACAGCCGCGCCGGAAATTATTAAAGCAAAAACTTTTCGGCGCACCAGAAATTTGGGAAAGAGAAGCAGATAAAACGCGTAAAACGAAATCAGATTCGGCACGACAAATAACGCGAGTAAAGGAAAAAGCGACCTTAAGGCGAGCGAAGACTTTCCGGTCTGTATTTGAGCGACGGAGAAAATTACCGCTAAAAGCAGCAGATAGAGCAGCCAGTATCCGCCGTGAATAAAAACGACGATCATTCTTTCCGTTCCGGAAAGCGCTTCATCCTTTTTCCTTTTTCGCAACATATAAAATCCAGCTCAAGACGGTAAAAACGGCAAAGTAACAAAGCGCGAGAAGCTCGATATTGACTGGAATTTGCCGGTTGGCGAATTGTCCCGAACCGGTTAAATATCTAATCGTGCCGTGATTATACGGGAATAAGTAGCTGTATTCCCACGACAGCAGACCGATGCCGAGAAACCAGACGGCAAAGCCGACACCGACCGGAACCAGAAAGTTTTTGTACTGTAAGCTGAGCAGATACTGCAAAGCGACAATCGGCAGACAGTCAACGAAAAAATTGACGTTGGCGGCTCCGAAAGCCTGAAACGGAATCCCCGCCGCCGGATAGGAAATTTGGCTGAAAATCATCGAAGGAATCGCCGCCGATAAATAAAGCCCGACGTTAAAGAGCACGAAAACCTGCGCGAGCATGATTAAAATTACCAGCAATTTCGCGAAAAAAATTGTCGTTAAGCTTTGCGGCGTCGTATGGAGCTGTTTCCACGTATTGTTTTTATACTCGATTTGCGCAATCAATCCGGTCGCTAAGATAATCCCGATCGGCAGCAGAAATACTTCCATCGATTCCCACGATTGCTTCCATAGTTTTTGCCAAAAATCGTCTGCGCCGTAAAGCTTCGGCAGCGCGGCGTGATTTTTTATTCTTGAAGTTAAAATTATCAAAGGCGTAAAAAACGCGCCGACGATGACAAGCCACGATGCCAGCGAGCGTTTCTTCTTTAACCATTCACTCTGAAAACTATTGATAAAAGTCATATTTTAACCTGATTTTTAACGCAAAGGCGCTGGTGGCGCCGGTGACGCAAGGTTTTTTTTAATTTTGAAATGTTAATTTGGAATTAAACCGCCAATAAACGCCTCAAACCACCGACTTTCAAACCTTTTTCAAATAATCTTTGCATCTTTGCGTTAAAACTCCCTTATTCATTAATTACCTCGAAAAAGATTTTTTCCAAATCGTTTTCGATTTTGCCGATTCGGTAAACCCGGATGCCGCTCTCGACCAGTTTTTGATTAAGGCGCGCGATCTGCTCGTTTTCGAGAACCGGAATGGCGGCGCCCCCGTTTTCAATGCGCGAATCATAACCGCAGGCATTGATGACGCGGACGGTTTTTTCCTTATCATTCGTTTCAAAAACAATGAACGAATTTTGCCGCCGCTTATTGACGAGCTCCGTAAGCGTTCCCTGAAACAGGATTTTGCCCCGGTTGATGATGCCGACGTGCGTGACGAGTTTTTCGATTTCGGATAAAAGATGGCTCGAAATTAAAATCGTAATCCCGTGATTTTTATTCAAATCCCGTAAAAGCGCGCGGATTTCCAGGATTCCGTTCGGGTCGAGCCCGTTGGTCGGTTCGTCCAGAATCAGCAAATCGGGCGCGTGCAGCAGCGCAATCGCAATGCTCAGGCGCTGTTTCATGCCGAGCGAAAACTGCGCGGCGCGTTTACTGCCCGTCTGCGAGAGAGAGACCAATTCCAGAACTTCCGCGATTCGCGAGCGCGGGCAGCCGTAAACTTTTTGCAGGATTTTCAGGTTTTCCGCAGCGGTCAAATGAGAGTAAATCGAAGGGCTTTCTATCATCGACCCCGTGCGCCGCAGAGTTTCGATGCGATGCGTATCAAACGGCTTTGCGAAAACCGAAATCGCGCCCGTCTGTTTCTTTAGAAGTCCTAAAATCAGCTTCAGCGTCGTCGTTTTGCCCGCGCCGTTCGGACCTAAAAATCCGTAAATGCTGTTTTCGGAAACCTGTAGATTGACGCGGTTTAAAGCCGTCTCATCATTCGAAAATTTATGCGTTAAATCAATTGTTTCGATGCAATACATTTGTTGATGTAAGAATAATCTCAAAACGGTGCGGATTCTACCGGTTGACGAGTATATTCTGCGAACCGTCTATAATAGTCTGCAAGCGGGCGATTTCGTCCGGTATTTTCTCTGCAAAGTATTTATGTAACGACGGAACGCCGTCATTGCGGGCGGCGTTCCGCGTTTATTTTTGCCTGTCTTGTATAACTCTGAAATTTGCTCCGGTTTGCATAAAAAAAAGGAGAAAGACTGTGTACAGTCTTTCTCCTTTTATCGCGTCTATAAATCCACCGCGCCTTCAACTATAAATTATTCATTCCAAAATGAAACACGCCTGTTTTAATCGATAATCGAGAAGCGCCGGAATTTATAATTCGCCGGGGGTCTTAATCTACTTTGCTGCGATAGACGCCGATGCGTTTTTGGACGAGCTTTTCGACTTCCATCGGAACGCCTTCGCTGCGTGCCTGGCGGATGAATTCGGCGTTGATGTTAAAAATTTTAAATTTCACGAGCTGTTCGATTTCGATATCCTGAAATCCCTCGTTGCGGACTTCGGTAATAAATTCGGGGGTGATTTTGAAGATCCGCATTTTCACGAGCGATTCGAACGGTTCGTTGTTAAAGCCTTTCGCCGCCACGTCGCGGACGAATTCGGCATCAATCTTGAAAATCTTTGCCTTGACCAAATCTTCGAACGTCAGATTTGCGAAGCCGCTCTCTTTCATTTCGCGGGCAAATTTACCGTCAACTTTGAAAATCGCGGCTTTGAATAGATCTTCCGTCTCTAATTTGCCGAAGTTTGACGCCAATAAATCGTCGGCGAGCGCGGTCGTGACGTTCAATGTCGCGGCGGCAAACAGGCGGTTCAGAGCGTTGTCTTCGTCATTATATTTGCTGTTGTTTTTTGAGTTTGACTTTTCAAAATCGAAACCGCGTGATTTCATCGCATCGACAAAGCTTTGATTGCCCGTAAACGTAAAAGTTCCCAAACCCCGGCCGTTTGTAAAAGTGGCGTCGCAGACGATCGTGCCGGCTTCGCGTTCGAGGCTGAACCGGATCGGTCCGCCCGCCAGCGCCTGTTCGCGCGTCAAGCCTTTCAATTCCGAGTAAGCAAAACTCGAACTCATATTGTTATTGCCGCCGCGCTGTGTGCTGCGCGAAAAAGACAGCTGAATTTTATCGGTTCTCTCGGATTTCTCGGATTTCTCGGTTTTGACTTCGGCTTTGCAATCGCCGGTCAGAGTGTTTTGCGCGACGATGACGTAATTGCCGATGATGATGACGATTAGAGCTAAAATTGAATGAAATAAAGTTTTTGAAATTTTCGACATAGAAGCATCTCCTTGGAAAAATTGTGTTTGTTAACTGCAGACATATAAAAAACACCGGCACCGGGAATTTTGTGACAAAAAATTTTCTTGCGATAAACAAAAAAAACGGCGAGTTTATTTCTGCTTAATGACCAGCAGTTTGTCGCGGTATATAAACTCGTACAATTGCTGCGCCATTTGCGCATTAAGCGGCTTGATCATTTCGTATTGCACCAGAGCCGCTTGTTTATCTTTTGCCAGCAAGTAAAGCTTTCCCAGGAAATACTGTGTCTGCACATCGTCCGGATTGAGGTTGACCGCTGCCTCGACGGCGGAGATGGCTTTCCGATATTCCTTCTGCCGCACGTATGAGTAACCGAGATTAAGCAGCGTGTCGAAATAATCGGGCTGAAGTCGCCGCGATTTTTCGAGCGCCTCGACCGCCGATTTGAATTTTCCCAGCTGGTTGTAGAGATACCCGAGATTGTAATAAAAGATAAATTTATCCGGATTTTGGCGAATCGCTTCGTTTAAGGCAGTCAGCGCTTTATCGTATTTTTCGGTTTCGATAAACGTTGCGCCGAGCTGATTGTAGGCGTCCGGGTAAGCCGGGTTTATTTCGATTGCCTTTTCAAGCTCGCGGACTGCCTTTGCGTATTCCTTCAGATGATAATAAACCGTGCCGAGATTATAGTGCGCCTTGGCAAAATTCGGCTGGAGCGCAATCGCCCGGCTAAACGATGCAAGCGCCGCTCCGTATTTTCCGGCGCCGGTCTCTTGGACGCCGCGCAGATTGCAGCGTTCGGCTTCATTTATAACTCTCTCCTCCTCCTCCTCCTCCTCCTGCGCCGGTGCGAAAACCATTGAGCCGAGAACGATAAAACAGATTAACAACCAGCTTTTTATTGTTGTTTTTGGCATAAAACTCCCCCTCCGCCCCGTGCGTTTCGTTAGAAACTCCGGGGCGGTCTCGTAATAAATTAAGTCGTCGTTAAGAAATTATGTGCGGGCGGCTTTTTTCCTCGGAACAGTTATCCTTTCTTTCGGAACAGTTATCCTTTTTTCCTGGTTATTAACGATTTTATAATCGACGGGAAGCGTAAAAAGCGTGCCGTCCGGTTCGCTGCGTGTGATGTTGATAAGGCGGTAAGTCTGCTCGCCGGAGCGCGGGTCGCTGTATCTGGAAAAAACGATTAATTGTAATTCCTTCGAGTACCAGCGCTCGTAAACGATTTCGATCGGGCGTAGGTTGCCGATTGCGCCGGCGGCAATCGTCGAGGTTAAACGCACGCCTTCCGCTTCAACGCCTTCGATGGTTCGCGTGCCGAGCGATTCGTTTTTCACTTCGCCTTTCGGTAAGACCGGAAATGACGGATTATTCGGCGGGTTCGGATTCACGGCAATTTTAGCCGGATTTGGCTTCATCACCGTTTTAACCGTTTCCGATTTTGTGGCTGTTTTCGCCGGTTTCCCGTCCTGGCTAACACTGCTGCTACTTTCATTGGTGATTGATTGACTAATCGTTTTTTCCGTTTCCTTGCTGATTTGTTTCTCGTTTGAGATTTGCTGATTCGGAGTTTCCTTCTTTTCCGGCTTGATTGATAATTTTCGCTGTTTGATTTGCTGTTTCATCAGTTCGAGCTTCGCGTTCCGGTTTTCAATCATCGTTTTTTGCCTTTCAAGCTCCAAACGGTCGTTTTCCGTTTCCTGATAGCCAGGTTCCTGTTTTCGTTTTTCAA
>Ga0126304_10001915_pt1 | contig 10068 bp, 9 predicted proteins | sample Plot25_FD_92538 | JGI IMG/M metagenome (GOLD analysis project Ga0126304, IMG submission 92538) | Serpentine soil microbial communities from UC McLaughlin Reserve, CA, USA - Plot25 | ecosystem: Environmental > Terrestrial > Soil > Grasslands | place: USA: UC McLaughlin Reserve, Lake County...
CTTGTCGACCATTGCTGCGAGGCCTGGAACAAGCTCATCGAGCGGCCCTGGACGATCATGTCCATCGGCCTACGCGATTGGGCCAATGGGTTCTGATCAGCGGAAGTTGGTATAATTCATTTTTTGAACATTTTGTCAGTATATTTTTGCAGTAAGGAATCTCGAGGTAGTTGCTAAAAACCTAACGTAACCACAGCTGCAGTCGGCTTATTTCGCACCCTAGCCTATTCCTGTGCTTTCTTCTTGTGCTCCCAGGTGCTTTCAAATTTGATATGGCCCCTGAAGACAAATATAGATGTCGGGCTGCTGGACCGCGTATTAAGCCCAGCGATCACGCTTTGGCCTTACGCGTTTGTCACCGATGCTAGCTCGTCCTCTCCTCAATATCTTCACCCGATTTTTCCTGGGCAGCTGCTCATAACTGGCACAGTTTTCGTGCCAGTCTTAGTGATAGTTCTTTTGGCGGCGGTGCTGGGTTCTTCAATCTATCTGGCAAACCTGTTAAAATCCTATCTAATTAGACATGACCTTGCGGATTTCGGGGTTTCCGTATCTCTTGGCCCTGGCAAACCGGTTCTCCAGTTTCGTTGCCTCAACGCCGCGACGGTAGGCGTAACCACGTCCTTAATAGCTAGCGTTATCTATGATTTGGTCAAGACAGTCGTGATCCGGTCATCATCCCTTTCCTCGTAGGATAAAGTGTGCGACGCGGCAATCACCATAACGTTCGGAAAAGGAGATTTGGCTGGATGATAAAAAATACTCCCAAATACGTATTATAGAATTTATACTTGAAGCGTTTAAACCATACTTGATAAGAACCAATACATCGACAACGCTCGGCGAACAAATTAGCCTTCCAGGCCTCTAGCGTTCGAAAATAATTCAACTTATCGTGCGTAAACAGTGCGACAAGCTTGCACCTAGAATGTTCTATGCCACCGACGACCTCGGAAATAGTCGGGATGTATCCCCCCGGAAATACGTTCTTGTCGATCCACGCGTCCGTCGAGGTCTCGCTTTGCTCGACCATGCTGTGGATCAGGGCAATTCCGTTCCCGGAAAGGAGGCTGGCGATCTTGTCGAAGAACGCCCCGTATTGGTACTTTCCGACGTGCTCGAGCATGCCAACAGAGATGATCTTGTTGTAGCTCGACGGTGACTCGAAGTTCATGAAATCGCTTTTGAAGAAGCGAAGCCTTTCGCGTGCCGGGCTGGCCTCAGCGCGCGCATTGCAGAAATCCAGCTGGGCCTGCGAGATGGTCAGGCCGGTGACGGCGCAGCCGTAGCGCTCCGCGAGCGGAATGGCGGGGTTGCCCAGCCGCAACCCAGGTCGAGAACTCATCCTGGCTCGAAAGAGCGATCCTTTCGGCAACGATCCTTACCTTATTGTCCTGGGCCTCCTCCAACGACATGTCCATTCCATCGAAGAACGCGCACGTATAGGAAAGCGACGGCCCCAGGATGTACGACATGAACACGGGGTCGGTATTGTAGTGCTCGACCACCGCCCGGGTCGAGCGGATCGGGAAGAACCTTTGCTTGAATACGTCTCTGATTGCGTGAAATCGGTTCGACAGCACGAACCATTTTTGAAGCTTTGAGGAATCTTGCGACCGGATGAGATAGAGGAAATTGAACAACTGCTCTGGTTCAACTCCCCAACGGCCGTCAACGTATTGCCCGAGCATTCTGTCCGGCTTGATCAGAATTTGAAGCGTACGATACAGGTTCGGAAGCCCAGGTTTATCAGCTTGGTATTTTGATCTTGAGGCAGCTCCTCGCGCTCGAGCACGATAGCGAACTCACCCGATTGCAGCAGCTTCCGGAAAATGCGCTTCAGAACCCGTTTCTCGAACGAACGAAGAATCGATGGCTGGCACTCCTTCTTGCCGGCGGGCATCGATAATCCGGAGTTATGCTCACCGTCCCGTCGGCGGTGTCGCTTGGCTCAGCGCGGGCGTATTCCCCCAAGCACGTCCGCCCGCTCCAGCGTCGCCCGCAGCGCTTCGTCGGTGACGTGGGTGTAGAGTTCGGTCGTGGCGATGCTGGCGTGGCCGAGCAGGCGCTGGACGAAGCGGATGTCGACGCCGGTCTCGATCAGGAGCGTCGCGGCGGTGTGGCGCAGCATGTGCGGCGTGATCCGGCGGGCAAGGCCGCTCGCCGCGGCCTGCCGGCGGAGCTTGGCGCGCACCGATTGCGGCCGCAGCGGCAGGCCGTGGCGGTTGACGAACAGGCGCAGGTCGGCGGCGCCGGGCTCCCGGCGTCCGCGGCCGGCCATCGCCGCGAGCTCGCGGCGCAGCCGCGCGTCGGCGACGTAGGCGACGCGGTCGCGGGCGCCCTTGCCGCGGATGCGGAGCACGCCGCCGTCCGGCGAGGCGTCCGAAGCCGGCACAGCTCGCCGACCCGAAGGCCGGTGGCGAGCATCAGCCGCACCGCGGTCGCGAGGGTCGCGTCGGCGGCCGCCGCGCCGCGGCCGGAGAGCAGGACCGCGACCTCGCCGCGGGACAGCGCCCGCGGCAGCCGCTGCGGGCGGGCGAGCCGCGGCCGCCAGGCGGCGAAGGGGTCGGGGCCGAGACCCGCCTCGGCGGCGTGGCGGAAGAAGGCGCGCAGGCAAGCGAGGCGGCGGCGCACCGTCGCAAGCGCGAGCCGGCGGCCGTCGACCATCTCCTCGAGATAGCGCTTGACGAGATCGGTCGAGATCTCGGCGAGCGGCAGCCCGGCCGGCAGCCGGCGGCCGAAATCGGCGAGGTCGCCGGCATAGGCCTGGAGCGTGTGCCCGGAGAGCTGGCGCTCGATCGCGCAGACGCGCAGGAACTCGTCGACGGCGGCTCGAAAGGGCATCGGATTCTCCGCAGGTTGCGCGGAGATTGCAAATCCCGGCAGGCCCGGCCACCGGCCACCGGCAGCGTGCTTAACGGCGCGGCGCGCGCATGATTTTGCCGAAAGCAGCCGCCGCTCTTCGCGATCCCATCATGATGAGAGTGCGGCGGCCGGCATCACCATCATGGAAACCTTTCACCTGAAAAAATCGGGGCGCGGGCCTCGAAGACCCGCACCCCTCGCGAAAGGCCGGCGCGTCGCCGCCCGGCGGCGGCGCCCCGCCGGGGCGTCAAGCCGCCTTCTGGTTCACCCGCGCCTCGGCGAGCTCAGAGAGCAGCTGGTCGGTCTTCTTCTCCTCGGCCAGGGTTTGCTCGAGGAGGCCGGCGGCGTCGGTGAGGCCGAGCTCCTGGGCCCAGGTCCTGAGCGTGCCGTAGCGGCTGATCTCGTAGTGCTCGACCGCCTGCGCCGCGGCGATGAGGCCGGCATCGAGCGCCTCGCTCTCGGCGAAGTCCTCCATGATCTCCTTGCCTTCCTCGATGATGCCCTGGATCGCCTCGCAGGTCTTGCCCTGGGCCTTCTTGCCGATCGCCTCGAACACCTCCTCGAGGCGCTCGACATGGCCCTCGGTCTCGGCGCGGTGCTTCTCGAAGGCTTGGCGCAGCTCGTCCGATTCCGCCGCCTTCGCCATCTTGGGCAGCGCACGCAGGATCTGCTTCTCGGCGTAGTAGACGTCCTTGAGCGTGGCTAGGAACAGGTCTTCCAAGCCTTTTTCCTTGGCGGCCATGAGCGGAACTCCTCCTCGGATGTGGGTGACCACCTAACCCGGCACGGCGAAGGTTAGTTCCTGCGGGCTTTCGCCCGGCGCCGCCGCGGCTGCACTTTTTGCGCCCTGCGGCGGGAAGTTGGCCCGTGCCCAGTTGCCCTTGGGGGGCCAAGCTCATTAGAATGGAGGCAGCGCGTCGGAGGTGGCCGCCGAGGGTTATGTTCGCTGACCAGTTTCGATTCGCGTCGACCGGACGGGGAGGGCCCCTTCGCCTCTCCGCACCGGTTCGGGCCCGTTCAGGCCCGAGCCGAAGCGCTTGCATCGTCATACCGGCAAGGTTTGAGACGGTGAACCAAGCCCACGCCCCTCAATCCCCTGCCTGGATCCTACGATGAACCGCAATCGAGACTTTCGTGGACCGCGTGGCCGCGGCGGCCGCGACGACTTCGGCAACGACCGCCGTTCCTTCGGCGATCAGCCGCAACCCGGCTGGGGCGAAGCCCCGCCCATGGCGCCGCGCGCGCCGATCGCCTCCGGGCCGCCGCAGGACGCGACGGTCAAATGGTTCAACCCCGAGAAGGGCTTCGGCTTCGTCGAGATGGCCGACGGCTCGGGCGACGCCTTCCTGCACGTGCGCGTCGTCGAGACCGCCGGGCAGACCGAGATGCAGCCCGGCACCAAGCTCGTCATCCGCACCGCGCAAGGCCAGAAGGGCCCGCAGGTGACCGAGATCCTCGAGGTCGACGCCTCGACGGCCGAGCCGGCGCGGCCGCGCTTCGGCGGCGGTGGCGGGTTCGGTGGTGGCGGCGGCGGCTTCGGCGACCGGCGCCCGCCCCGCAGCGGCGGCTTGGGCGACCGCGACCGCGGTCCGGGCCCGGGCGGCGGCGGTCCGCGCTTCAGCGGCCCGCCCTCCGAGGAGCAGCCCGGCACTGTCAAATGGTACAATCCCGCCAAGGGCTTCGGCTTCATCGCCGTCGAGGACGGCGGCAAGGACGTGTTCGTCCACCGCTCGGCGCTGATGCGCGCCGGCCTCCCCGACCTTCAGGAAGGCCAGCGGGTGATCGTCCAGACGGTCGAGGGCCAGAAGGGCCGCGAGGTCGCCTCGATCTCCCTCGGCTGAAGCCTCAGCCCGGCAGGCCTCAGCTCGGCCGAAAGCCTCAAGCGCCGGTGCGCTCGCGCGCCGCGGCGCCCGCGCCTTCCTCGCTCGTCGGGACCGGCTCGCGCGCCGGCGCGGCCGCGACCGTCGGCGCCGGGACCGAGACGTTCGCCGGGGCATTGCCGCGCAGCCGCTTCAGGAGGTTGCGGAAGCGCGGCAGCCGCCGGTGCTGCGCCTTTGCCGGGCCCGCCTCCTCCAGCCGCACGAGCTTGAGCTCGCGGTCGAAATATTCCTCGAGGCCGGGCCGGTGGGCGACGCAGAGCACCATCGCCGGGGCAAGGTCGGTGCGCAGGAAGTCGAGCATCCGCGCCTGGCTCTCCTCGTCGAGCGCGGCGGTCGATTCGTCCATGATGATGATGTCCGGCGGGTTGACCAGCAGCCGCGCGAACGCCAGGCGCTGCTTCTCGCCGCCGGACAGGATGCTCTCCCACTGATCCTCCTCGTGCAGCCGGGGCACGAGGTGGGCGAGACCGCAGCGCCGCAGCGCCTCGGCGAGCGCCTCGTCGGGCTGGCCCTCGTCCTCGGCCGGATACAGAAGCGCATGCCGCAGCGTCCCGAGCGGCAGGTAGGGCCGCTGCGGCATGAAGGCGAAGGTCGCGCCCTTCGGCCGCAGGATCTGGCCCGATCCCCAGGGCCACAGGCCCGCCATGGCGCGGATCAGCGTGCTCTTGCCGGTTCCGGATTCGCCCTTCACAAGGACCTTCTCGCCCGGCGCGATCACGACGTCGGCATCCTCGATCATGAGCTTGCCGTTCTGCTGGGTGAGGGACAGATCGCAGATGCAAAGCGAATCGTCCGGGCTGTCGCCGAGCACCACGGTCGAGCTCGATCCGTGTCGGCCGATCGTCGCGTCGAGATTGTCGAGCACGTCGCTGAGCTCGACGACGCGCTGGGCCGAGGCGAGCCATTCGGCGAGCCGGATGGCATTGTCGGCGAGCCAGTTGAGCGCGAGCTGCACCTGGGCGAAGGCGGTCGCGATCTGCATCAGCTCGCCGAGCCCGATCTCGCCGGCAAGGTATTTCGGCGCGCCGAGCAGCAGCGGCACGACCGGGGACAGCACCGTGCTGCCGTTGAAGATCCAGGTCATCCGCGCCTGCTGGACGATGACCTTGATCCAGCGTCCGGCGAGATCGCCGAAGGTCTCGCCGAGCCGCGCCCGCTCGTCCTCGTCGCCGCCGATGAGCGCGATGTTCTCGGCCGAGTCGCGGACCCGGGTCAGCTCGTAGCGCAGGCGCGCCTCGCCGGCGTTCTTGGCCTCGACGGCGACGACGAGCGGGCGGCCGATGAAGTACATGCCGAGCGAGGTGATCGTCGAATAGACGACCGCGGCCAGGACCATGTAGCCCGGGATGACGAAGTCGGAGCCGAAGGCGGTCACGCGCAGGCTGCCGCCGACCGCCCACAGGATGCCGATGAAGGCGGCGGCGGCGAGCACCGCATTCGTCACGCCGACGAGGAAATCGACCAGCGGCTCGGTCGCGAGGCGCACGTCGTCGGCGATGCGGTACTCGGGGTTCGAGCCCTCGCCGCCGATGATGTTGAGCTGGTAGAAGCGCCGCTCCGCGAGCCAGCGCTCGATCAGGCGCGCCGTGATCCATTGCCGCCAGCGCAAGGCGAGACGCATGCGCATGTGCACGAGCCCGACCGACGCCGCGGCCGAGGCGAGCGCCAGCGCGACGATGATGCCGACGCCGACGAAGACGGACCCGACCTCCTTGTGCTCGATGGCGTCGAAGAAGAACCGGTTCCAGCGGTTGACGCCGAGCGCCGCGATGAGGTTCGCGACCACGAAGGCGAGGACGCCGCCGACGAGCAGCCAGGCGCGCCGCTTCGTCGCGCCGCTCCAGAACCCGCGCGCGAGCTTGAAGAATTTTCGTGACACGCGCCCCGGCGGCGGTTTCGGCGGATGGTCGCCGGCGGCGCGCTCGCCCTCGGCCGTCTCGGACGCAATGTTCAACAAAACTGCTCAGCTCGCTCCAATGTCGTCAATGCCGCCGGAAGAGCGCCGTTCCGCCCATGCTTGCGTCACGTCCGCCTGGCCAAGGGCGGATGTGCTCGTCGTCCGGGCCAGAGCGACGAACCGCGCGTAGACGGTGCGCCTGACGAACGCAACGTCGCAATCGGGCATTCGCGCCGCCCCGCAGACGGAGAAATGCGCCGGACCCGTTTCCCGCCTGCCGGCCGAATGGGCTCAAGCTTCGGCTTGCGCGACCCGCGTCGCGGACTAGGCTGCACGGCCTATCGATGGTCGAACGAGGGGTTCGCTATGAGGATTCGTGCAATTGCCTGGATCGCCGCGTTGCTGTGGGCGGCGAGCTCGCCCCTCGCCTCGGCCCAGACCTTGAGGGTCGGCTCGAAGAACTTCACCGAGCAGTTCGTCGTCGCCGAGCTCTACGCCGGAGCGCTCGAGGCCGCAGGCTTCAAGGTCGATCGCAAGATCAATCTCGGGACGACCCTTGTGGCCCACGAGGCGGTGCGCACCGGCGCGATCGACATCTATCCGGAGTACACCGGCACCGGGCTCAACGCGGTGATGAAGGCGCAAGGCGTGACCGAGACGGATCCGGGCAAGATCCACGAGATGGTGCGGACCTATTACGAGAAGGAGTTCAAGCTCACCTGGCTGAAGCCGTCGGGCGTGAACAACGGCTACGCCATCATCGTGCGGCCGGAGACGGCGCGCGAGATGAACCTCAAGACGCTCTCCGACCTCGCCAAGGTCGCGCCGAAGCTGAAGCTCGGCGCCGGACCGGAATTCGCCGACCGGCGCGACGGCATCAAGGGCATGAAGGAGGTCTACGGGATCGAGTTCGGCGAGTTCCGTCAGTTCGCGGCGCTGCGGCTGCGGTACGATGCGCTGTCGCAGAAGCAGATCGACGTCGCCAACGGTTTCGCCACCGATTGGCAGATCGCGGCCGAGAAGTTTGCGGCTCTCGATGACGACAAGAAGCTGTTCCCGCCCTACTACCTCGCCGCCGTCATTCGTCTCGAGGTGGCCGCCAATCCGAAAATCGTCGAAGCCATCGAGCGCGTCGGCGCGGTGATCGACAACGTGACGATGCAGGAGCTGAATCGCCAGGTCGAGGTCGAAAAGAAGGAGCCCCGCCAGGTCGCGGCGGCGTTCCTGAAGGCGAAGGGTATCGCTCCCTGACGCCGCCGGCGGCGAGCCCGGTGGCCGAGGCTCCGACGGCCGGCGCTAAGCGGCGGCGCTCTGCCGACCCGTCTGGCATGATCGAAGACGAGCCGGCGGTCGCGGTCGGCGGCCGGATCGCCATCGGCGACGTGGTGGCCGTGGCGCGCGGCGCCAGGGTCGTCCTCGGCTCCGAGGTGCGAGGCCGGCTCGAAGCCGCGCGGGCGATCGTCGACCGGCACGCGCAAGCCGACGCTGCGGTTTACGGCCTGACCACCGGCCTCGGCGCCGCCGTCGATACGCGGCTGCCGGCCGACGAGATGACAAGCTTCCAGCAGCGCGCCGTGGCGGCCCGGGCCGTCGGCGTCGGCGAGCCGCTGGCGCGCGACGAGGTCCGCGCCATGCTGTTCGTCCGGCTCGCCGGCCTCTCCCGCGGCGCCTCCGGGGTTTCCCCCGGTTTCGCAGCGACGCTGCGCGACATGTTGAACGCCGGCGTGCATCCGCTCATTCTGCGCACCGGAAGCCTCGGCGAGGCCGATCTCGCGTCCCTGGCGCAAGCTTTCCTGCCTTTCGTCGGCGCCGGCGAGGCCGAATGCCGCGGCAGCCGGATGCCCGGTCCCGAGGCGCTGCGGCTTGCCGGCATCGCCATCCCGGCGCTCGGACCGAAGGACGCCATCGCGCTTCTGAACGCCAACGCGCACACGATCGGGCTCGCCGCGCTGACGCTCCACGACGCCGACCTCGCCATCGAGGCGATGGTGGCGGCGGGTGCGCTCTCGCTCGAAGGCTTCCGGGCGAACCTGTCGCCGATCGACCGGCGCGCGGTGGCGTTGCGGCCGGCGCCCGGCCAGGCCGAAGCGTCCGAGACGCTGCGCCGGCTTCTCGCCGGGAGCGACCTGCTCGAGCCCGGCCGCGCGCGGCGGGTGCAGGATCCGCTGTCGTTTCGATGCCTCGCGCCGATCGCCGGCGCGGCTCTGCAAGCGCTTGCGGCGGCGCGGCGCGCCGTCGAGGCCGACCTCGACGGCGCCGGCGACAGCCCGGCCGTGCTGGTGCAGGACGGCGCCATGATCTCGACGGTCAATTTCGACACCACCGCCGTCGCGCTCGCCTTCGAGGCGCTCGGCCTCGCCTCCTCCCATGCTGCGGCTGCGGCGGTGTTCAGGATTGCGAAGCTGATGTCGCCGGGCCTCTCGGACTTGCCGCGGTTCCTGACGCCGCGCGGCGGCAGCCGCACCGGCTTGGCCACCGCCCAGAAGACGGCAGCGGCGCTCGAAGCCGAAATCCGGCATCTCGCCCTTCCGGTCGGTGCCATGGCGGCACCCATCGCCGACGGCGTCGAGGACTACGCCCCGATGACGCCGCGCGTCGTCGAGAAGGCGCGCGACATCGTGCGCCGGCTCGTCCGGCTTTCGGCGATCGAGCTCGTGGCGGCAGCCCAGGCGGTGGATCTGCGCACCGGCATCCGTCTCGGCGACGGCACCGGCCGGATACACCGCTTCGTCCGTTCGCACGTCGCCGCGCTCGACGAGGACCGGCCGACCGGCATCGATTTCGAGCGCCTGGCGGGCGCAGTCCAAGAAGGCGAGCTGCGCGGCGTCCTGGCGGATGCGGGCGGACGCCCGTGAGCTGGACCTTCGAGAACTACGACCGCCTGCTTGCCGCGCTCGGCGAGCACATCGTGATGGTCGCGTCCGCGCTCGCGCTGTCGCTCGCCATCGCCCTGCCGCTCGGGATCTGGTCGGCGCGACGGCCCCGCATCTATGCCGCGACCATCACGCTCACGGGCATCCTCTATACGGTGCCGGCGCTGGCGCTGTTCGCGCTGCTGATCCCGGTCATGGGCCTCGGCACCGGGCCGGCGATCGTCGCGCTCGTGCTCTATTCGCTGCTGATCCTCGTCCGCAACGTCGCGGCCGGATTGCGCGCCGTGCCGCCGGAGGTGATCGATGCCGCGGACGGGATGGGCTTTGCCCCCGCCCGCCGGCTCATGCGGGTCGAGCTGCCGCTGGCGATGCCGGTGATCGTCGCCGGGATCCGCATCGCCGTCGTGATGCAGATCTCGGTCGCGACCGTTGCGGCCTACATCAGTGCCGGCGGGCTCGGCGACATCATCTTCCAAGGCATCACGCAGGATTTCAACGAGAAGATCATCGCCGGAGCGGTCCTCACCTCGCTCCTGGCGGTCGTGGCGGACGA
>Ga0126304_10001916_pt1 | contig 10066 bp, 6 predicted proteins | sample Plot25_FD_92538 | JGI IMG/M metagenome (GOLD analysis project Ga0126304, IMG submission 92538) | Serpentine soil microbial communities from UC McLaughlin Reserve, CA, USA - Plot25 | ecosystem: Environmental > Terrestrial > Soil > Grasslands | place: USA: UC McLaughlin Reserve, Lake County...
GACAGGCTCGCAAGGCGAACCCCAGGCGGCGCTCTCGCGGATCGCCATCGACGATCACCGCTTTGTGAAGCTCAATCCCGACGACGCGGTGGTTTTTTCAGCGCGCGCGATTCCCGGCAACGAGAAAGCCATCGCTCGCACGATGAGCCACATCGCCCGCCGCGGCGCCGATGTGGTGACGCCGGAGATGAAGCATGTCCACGTCTCAGGACATGGCGCGGTGGAAGAATTGAAGCTCGTCCTTTCGCTCGTTCGACCGCGATACTTCGTGCCTGTCCACGGCGAGTATCGGCAGCTCTCACAGCACGCCCGTGTCGCCAAGACCGTCCTGCGTGGTCTCGAGCCGCCGGTCCAGGTGCTGCTCGCGCAGGACGGCGACATCATTCAGTTCGATCGCAATGGTGCGCGCATTGCAGACAAGGCGCCCACCGGCAGAGTGCTTATCGACGTGACAAGAGTCGGCGAAGTCGGCGACGAAGTGCTGCGCGACCGGCGGCATATCGCCGCTGACGGTCTCGTCGTGGCAGTCGTCGCCATCAGCGGTCACAACGGCGCGATTGCCGGCACACCCGAGTTGGTCGCACGGGGCTTTGTCGTGGACGAACGCGAGGCTTCGTCATTGTTCGAAGATGCCGAGGGCGTCATTCGCGAATGCATTTCAACGTCGAGCGTCGAGGAACGCACCGATCAGGGACTGATGACAGAGAAGCTCCGCGTCGAGCTGCGGCGGTACTTCAAGAGGCGTACCGGGCGCCGGCCTCTTGTTCTGCCAGTACTGATGGAGATCTGAGTCGTGCCTGAGTCCACGTTGTCGCGTCGTATCAGCGAGTTTGTCGGCGTCGCGCTGTTTGCACTGGCGCTGATCTGGCTGATCTCGCTCGTCACCCACGACGCGGCCGACCCGGTGTGGTTCTTCACGACCGGGGCATCTCACCCACCGGCAAATTTCGTCGGCCGCGTGGGCGCGTTCCTTTCCGAGCTGTCGTTCCAGCTACTTGGCTATGCCGCGTATCTCATTCCGGCGGTCATCGGCGTCGCCGGCTGGCACTACTTCTGGTGTCAGACGCCCGATGCCGCGTATACGAAGCTGACCGGCGTCGCGCTGCTCTTCGGGTGCAGCAGCGCGTTCCTGGGTCTCGTATTCGGCAGCACGGAAGTGACTGGCAAGGCGTTCCACGCCGGCGGATCGATCGGCCGGGGGTTCGGCCTCTTCATGTCCGACTATCTGAATCGCACCGGCTCGCTCATCGTCCTGCTGACGATGATGATGCTGGCCGTGATTCTGTCCACGCAGTTCTCGTTCGGCCGGATGTTCGCGTCCGCAACTGCGAACTCGCAGAATCTGTCGGCGCGAGGCATCGGCTGGTTGCGCGCCTGGATTGAGCGAAAGCGCAAAGACATGGCGCGCCGCGAAGTGATCGCCAAGCACGCCAAGCCGGTTGTCGCTGGCACGAAACCGGGTCGCGCGCCTGCAGCCGAGAGCGACGAGTCACCGGCGCGGCCGGCAAGATCGATCGAGGCCGAACCCGCGTCACCGTCGTCTCGGCCGTCGCCGCCGGTCGTCGCCCGGAAGAGGGCGGAAGCTGCACCGCTGCCGCTGGCTGAGGAGCCCAAGGCGCCTGCTCAGCGAAAGAAGGGGGCATTCACGCTACCGCCACCGTCGTTGCTCGACGCGGCCAAGGCGGAACGCAAGATCGACGAACGGGAACTGATGGAGGCCGCGCATCTGCTGGCTGAGAAATGCCGTGAGTTCGCCGTCGAAGGACAGGTCGCGCAAATCCATCCGGGGCCCGTGGTCACGACGTTTGAATTCAAGCCCGAAGCGGGCGTGAAGTACAGCAAGGTGACGAGCCTGGCCGATGACCTGTGTCTCGCGATGCAGGCCGAATCGGTCCTCATCGACCGCATCCCGGGCAAGTCCACCGTTGGCATTCAGATCCCGAATCCCAACCGCGAAGCGATCTCGCTGCGCGAGATGCTCGAGTCAGACGCGTATCAGCGTTCGTCATCCAAGCTGACGCTGGCGCTCGGCAAGACGATTCACGGCGAGCCGTACGTCACCGATCTCGCCACGATGCCGCACTTGCTGATCGCCGGCTCCACCGGCACCGGCAAGTCGGTCGGCCTGAACTCGATGCTGACGAGCATCCTCTATCGCGCCACCCCGGACGATGTGCGGATGATCATGATCGATCCGAAGCGCCTCGAGCTCGGGATGTACGAAGAGATCCCGCACCTCCTCTGCCCCGTCGTCGTCGATCCGAAGAAGGCGGCCAACGCGCTCCGCTGGGCGGTGCGCGAGATGGAAGAACGTTACAAGACGCTGGCCGCCGAAGGTGTGCGGAACATCGAGCAATACAACCGCAACGTTCGGCTCGTCCAGCAGGAGCGCGGCGCAGAGGCTGAAGACGCCCCAAAGACGTTGCCCTTCATCGTCGTCGTCATCGACGAGCTCGCCGACCTCATGATGGTGGCGAGCAACGAGGTGGAGGAATCCATCTGCCGCCTGGCACAAATGGCCCGCGCGGTGGGCATCCATCTGATCCTGGCTACGCAGCGGCCTTCGGTCGATGTCATCACCGGTCTGATCAAGGCCAACATGCCGTCGCGTGTCTCCTTCCGCGTGTCCTCGAAGATCGACTCGCGCACGATCCTAGACGCCAACGGAGCCGAGCAGCTCCTTGGCAAAGGCGACATGCTCTTCCTGCCGCCGGCGTCGTCTCGCAGCATCCGTCTGCACGGACCGTACATCTCCGAACAGGAGAGCGCGCGACTGGCCAGCTTCCTGCGCAAGCAGGGCAAGCCGACATTCGACGAGTCGATCACCGCCGAAGAGGAGGGCAAGTCCGGTCCTGGCGGGCTCGAGTTCGAGAAAGACGACCTTTACGACGAAGCCGCGCGCATCGTCGTCAGCAGTGGTCAAGTTTCGATTTCGTATCTGCAGCGCAAACTGCGGGTCGGCTTCAGCCGCGCCGCGCGACTGGTGGACATGATGGAGGCCGAAGGCCTCGTTTCACCGGGTGCCGCCGGCAAGCCCCGCGAGGTGCTGGTCGATCGCGGCTACTTCGAGGAAGTCGATGCGCAGCTTCGCTAGAACATTCGCGCTCGCGCTGATCGTGCTCGCCCCCGTCGTGCACGCGCAGACGCCGCAAGCGAAGAAGCTATACGACGACGCGCTCGTACGCGAACGCCTCGTCCGAGACGACCTTCAGCGCGCTCGCACGGACGACGCACGGACGTCTGTCGTGGCGAAGGCTCGCGTGTTGGCCGGCACGTATGAAGACATAGCAAGGTTGTTTCCGTCGAGCGGCTACGGGGACAACGCGCTCTGGCAGGGTGCAGTCCTCGCCGCCGATGCCTTCTGGCAGTTCGGCGAGGCGACCGATCGCGCCACCGCCCTGCGCCTGTTCTCGGCTCTGACGACGCGTTTCCCCTCGAGCTCGCTGACCACGAAGGTTGCCTCACAGACCAGAAGGCTCCAGGACGCGAAGCCAGCCATCACGTCGCCTCCAACCCGAACGGCTGCCGCCGTTTCAACGCCGCCGCCCGCACCAACCGGTCTTGCTGCGCTGCCGGCTGCCCTCACCGGCATCACACGTGAAGTGTTGCCCGAAGTGCTGCGCATCGTGATTCAGCTCGGGAAGGAAGTGGCGTTCTACGACGAACGGATCGGCGGGCCGCCGCGTGTCTTTCTTGATCTGCAGAACACGCGGGCGATCGAGCCGTTGAAAGACGCGGTCATTCCCTTCCCCGATGATGTCGTAAAGCAGGTTCGGATCGGGAGGCAGCCGAACTCGCGCACGCGGGTGGTGCTCGATCTCAAAGGCGACGCGCGTTACAGCGTCTATACGCTCTACAACCCATATCGCATCGTCGTGGACTTCGAACGCAAGCGCGCTCTTCCAGCGGCCCTCGAACCGAGACGTGCCTCAGCACCTGAACCGAAGCCTCTGCCAGTTACCATCGCGGCCGTCACCGAGAAGCCGACTCCCGCACCGGAGCTCAAGGTCATCGCGACAGCCGCAACGACAACGGACGCCGTGCCGCCATTCGGTGAAGCGGAGACGACTCCGCCTCCCCCGCTTCCGCCTTCGACCAACACGAACGGTGGGTTCTCGATGTCGCGGCAGCTCGGTCTCGGCGTCGCGCGCATCGTCATCGATCCCGGTCATGGCGGACACGATCCGGGTGCGAAGGCACGCGGCCTCGAGGAAGCAGAACTCGTCCTCGACGTGGCGCTTCGGCTGGAGGCCCTGTTGAAGGATGCTGGCGTCGAAGTCATCATGACCCGCCGGTCGGATACGTTCATTGCGCTCGACGAGCGGACCGCCATCGCTAACCGCGTCGGCGCAGATCTCTTCTTGTCGATTCACTCCAACGCGAGCGCAAGCGACCTGGCGCACGGCGTAGAAACGTATTTCCTGAACTTCGCGCCAAATCCACAGACTGAAGCCATTGCCGCTCGCGAAAACGCCGGCGGCTCCCGGACCATGCGGAACCTGCCCGACATCGTGCGAGCAATCGCGCTCAACAACAAGATCGACGAGTCGCGTGACTTTGCGTCGATGGTACAGAGCGCGCTGTACACGAAGCTGCAGAAGACGAATCGCATCGTCCGCAATCTGGGCGTGAAGCAGGCGCCATTTATGGTGTTGGTCGGCGCGACGATGCCGAGCATCCTTGCGGAGATCTCATTCATCACCAACCGGCAGGAAGCCACGCTGCTGAAGACCGACAAGTACAAGCAGCAGATCGCGGAAGCGTTGCTGGCCGGCGTTCTCCGCTATCAGCAGACGCTGAAGAAGGTCCCCGCGATCGCCGGCCGGTAGAGGCGGACACTACATCAGGACGCGCGGCCGGCGAACTCGCGCGTTTCGGTGTGGACCTTCACGCGCTCGCCTTCCTTGATGAACAGCGGCACGCGGATCTCGAGACCCGTTTCGAGCCGCGCCAGCTTGGTGACGCCGCCACTGGCCGTGTCGCCGCGGACGCCGGGCTCCGTATAGGTGACGGTCAACTCCACGTGCGGGGGAAATTGGATCCCAATCGGTGCGCCGTTGTACTTCTGGACTTGAACCAGCACGTTATCTACAACCAGCTGCCGGTCATCGCCGAGCGTATCGGAGCCGATCGTCAACGTTTCGAACGTCTCCTGATCCATGAAGTGGTAGCCCTGGTTGTCGGAATACGAGAACGAGGCTGAGACCTGCACGAGGTCCGGTTCAGCAAACTTCTCCCCCGCCTTGAATGTCTTGTCGAACACCGCCCGTGTCAGCAGATTGCGCATTTTGAGACGGACGAGCGTCTGTCCGCCGCGGGCCGTCGGACGTGAGACTTCGACGTCGATGCAGTGATACGGCGCGCCCTCGTGCTCGAAGAACATCTTGCGCTTGATATCGATCGCTTCAATCAGTGCCGCCATGCCACTCCCTGCGGTCGCGCCGCGTCAGAATCCAATCTTAAGAGAGCCCGACACCAGCCGCGGGATCGAATACTGTCCCTGCACCATCGTGCTCTCTTTCGAGATCAAGTAGACGTTGTTGGATACGTTCTCAACGGTGAACTGCAGCGACACCTGGGGATGGCTCCCACTGGCGCTGGCGTTCCAACCAATCGAGACATTCTGCGTGAAGTGCGACGGGCAACGCGTGCCGCAGAGCCCTGGGCCGGTCGCGTGCTCGTGCGCTTCGCCGTCGGCGTGTTCGTGGTCGCCCTCCTCATGGTCGCCGGGCGTGCCACTTCCGTACTCGAGCGCGACCGCACTCCAGAGCCGCGTTCGATCGTGCCGATAGGTCAGACCCGACGTGAGCGTATGCGTCTGGTCCATCGGCGCGAGGAAGCGGCCAGTCTCGGTTAAGTGGCCTGCTTCCGTCGTGAACCCGGCGACGATCGGGTTGTAGAACCACACGCGTCCCAGCGCGTAATTCAAATACGCCGAGAGACCGACGTCAGCGATGTGCGGCACGTCGGCCTTGATTTCCATCCCATACGTCTTGCCCTTGTCGAAGCTGGCATACGTATAGAACCGCGAATCAGGCAAGAGCGTCGTGTGAGGAGGATCGTCGCTCAAACGATAGTAGCTCGTCACACCAACATTCAGTGTGTGGCCGATCGGCTGCGTCACCCCGGCCTCGAACTGGTTCTCCTTGATCGCACGCAGTGGCGGCAACGGCGCGCCGATCTCCGAAACAAGGCTGGTCAGGCCAGCACTGCTGGCCAGCACGTTCTCGATCGGGGGCGGAACATAGAAGCGGTTGTACGACCCGAACAACACAGTCCCCGATGCCAGCCGATACGCCGCATTGACACGCGGGCTGACATGCGATTCCGAAAACGCCAGGCTGTAGTGGTCGACACGAAGACCGAGATCGACAGTGAGACTAGGTGTGACCTGCACCTTGTCTTGCACGAACCCGCTGGCCTGCCCGCCAGTCTCCCTGCCACTGAAGATGACTGGGCGAGCCATACCAGGCCCGAGATTCGGCCCCCGGAAGTGGACGTGGCTCTCGTTGACCGTGGGCAGGTGCGTGAAGTCGATCCACGGCTGACTCAGGTAATTCAGGTCCTCATGTGGACGCAGCAGCACGAAATCAACTCCGCCCTTGACGGTGTGCCGTCCGGCGAGGCGCGTCATGTCGCTCTTCACGCCGAACGTCCCGAGTGTCCGTTCTGCATCCGTCTGTGCGCCGTATGGATCGATGGTGTCCGGAAATTGATGGACACCCGACCACTTCTGGTAGAACGCGGTCCGCATCACGGTTCTCGGCGAGTGCACGCGTCCCCACGAGAGGATCAGGCTCTGCGACCGTGTGCGCTGCAGGTTCTTGAAGTCGGGTCGCAGCGCCTCGTCGCGCTCCTCCATCGGAAGCTGGAAGTTCACGCCATCGCCCATCATCACGAGCTTGATGTCGTTGCTATCGTCGAGCCGAAAATCCAATTGTGAGAAGCCGCGGAGGCCCTCGCCGGTGTCGTGGATCGCTCGCGGCGAGGGGGGGCTCAGGAATCGATCCGATGTGAAGCCGGTCAGGTTGAAATAGTACGCCGTGCGCTCGGCATGGCCACCGAACTCCAGACCCACGTTATGCCGCTGCGCGGTTCCGACTCCGAGGCTGACCGAGCCACGGTTTCCGATCGTGAACCCTGACTTGGTCACGACGTCAAGGATGCCGCCAAACCTGTTGCCGTACTCCGCCGAAAAACCGCCAGTCATCACGTTCATCGACTGGATGTAGTCGACGCCGAGACCGGGAGAGAAGACGCTGTGGGCATTCTCCCAGAACTGCACGCCGTTGATGAACGGGTTCAGCGCAACCTCGTGGCCGCGAATGTGCACAAAATCGTCGTGACCGCGAATCATCCCTGGTGCGGCCGTGACGATCGCCTCCGGCAGGTTCGTGCGCTGCGTCTGCGGGATCTCGGCAAGCCTGGCTTCCCCGAGATAGGTTGAGCCCGGAGAGTGGACCGACGGGAGCATCGGCGCGGCGACGGTCACCGCCTCCCGCACTGGACGTAGCGTCAGTGCCACCGCGACGTTGTACTCGTCGCGCGGCTTCAGCGAGAGCTGGTATCGCCGCTCGCTGAAATCAGCGTGGGTGATCGTGAGCACGTAATCCGCTGGCGCCACGCGTGAAAACACAAACTGACCGTCCGCAGTGGTGGTCGCCTTCATCACCACGGGCAGCCCACCGCCCTGCATTTGAACGATCGCGCCGGGCACGGCGGAGCCATCCGCACTGGCTGTCACAGTGCCGTGAACGGCGGCTTCTCCCTGCGCCAGCACACGGCTTGCCGTGAGGAGATACACGAGAACGACACAAACACAACGACCGACGCGCCGGACGATCATGACGACACCCCAACTCCCCGCGGATAAACGTGAGAGCCGCCTGAGGCAGCCCTGCCAGCACGTCCAGCAGCAGGACGTGCCCTACCATCTAGGCACGAGGAGGTGGAGTGTCGATTTGCTGAATGTGAGTGAAGGTCGCGTCGTCCGGCAGGACCACGCGCGCGGTGACGAGCTTCGTGTTGAGCACGAACCCGTTGGTCAGGATTCCGGACTCCAGCGTAAGCGCCGCCAGCGCCGCATCCGACACTGTGCAGCGGCAGCCGATCGCCGCATCGGTCGTCGTCGTCGGCTCGCTATCGTGATGATGATGCTCGTGAGTAGACGACGGTTCCGCGGCCTGGCCGTCATGATGATGCCGCGGATCGCATTCGTGCCCGCTGCCAGGGTCACTCATCACGCCATGGTCGTGGCACAGCACGAACGGCGCGGCGGCAAGTGCCACCATCTGGCAGGTCAGCCAGAGCGCTGCCACCAGCCGGACGTGCGCGCGGATACGCATCACTCGACAGCGTACATCGCTGTCAGTTCAAGGTCCAGAGCGCCAAGGTTGAGACATCCTTGACCAGAACGCGGTTGCCAGAATATGCCGCCTGCGTCCAGGTGGCCGCGTCAGCAACCTTGTAGCGACGCAGTGGCTCGAAGGCCGTCTTGCTATTCCGTACCACGACCAGCTCGCCATCGTCTTCGAGGCTCAGAAACAGGTCGCCTGACCGTGCGATGGCCGCGTGAGCCGCCTGGCGTCCGTCCGAGGTCCAGAGTGTCTTCCCCGTCGCCGCATCGACCGCGAAATACTGGCCAGAGTTGCGATTCGCGAGTCCGAACAGCACGTCGCCGACGACGACCGCGTCACTCATGCGCAAGGGGATGTCGGCGTTCTCCCAGACGATATCGGTCACCCACTGGTTGGCTCGCTTGGCGATCGCCAGGGCACGCGTCGGCTCGCCGTTGCCAGACACGATAATGGTGCGGCCGTGCACCACGGGCGTCACCGAGTTGGTCTTGTTGGTGATGACGAATGGCCGCTCCCAGAGCAGCATCCCGTTCGACGCATCCACGCCGACGAGCTTTCCTTGCGTGATCGTGATGATCTGGCGCGTGCCTTCGATGTCCACGACGACCGGCGATCCGTACCCGGGACCATCGCCCTTCCAGCTCCACTTCTCGTCGCCCGTGTTGATGTCGTACGCGGTAAGCGCCCCCACGTCGTCACCGCCGACATGAAAGATGACGAGTCCGCGGTCCACCACCGGAGAGAACGCATGCGTGGTGTATAGCGGGACCGGCGTCGTGCCCGGCTTCTGCCACAACTGCTTTCCACTGTTGGCGTCATACGCCGTGACGATGCCGGTCATGCCAATCGAGAACAGCCGTCCGTTGGCAAAGGCCGGCGTCGATTTCGGTCCGGGTCCATGTGTCGTAGTGGCACTGTGCATGGTGAAGGGCGCGTTGTGGCCGGTCTGCCAGAGCACCTTGCCGCTGTCCGCATCGAGCGCCGTCATCACCTCGCGGTCACCCTGCCGCGAGAACTGGTAGATGCGATTGTCAACGACGAGCGGCGTCGCGTAGCCGGAGCCGACCTCCACCTTCCACTTCTGGGTGAGCTTCTCCGGCCACGCTTTGGGATCGGATGGCGCCGGGGCCGAGCCGTCGCGATTCGGTCCGCGCCACTGGTTCCAATCAGTCGAGGCGCGTTGCGCCTGGACAGGCAGAATGAACGCCGCAAAGAGTGCAGCCGCGACAAGAGTGCGAATCATCAATCGCATGCGTGGGTCCTCGGGTTAACGCGCGCGGACATCATAGCTGGTGAGCGTACCTTGATTACGGATATAGAGGCGGCCGCCGCTTACAACCGGGTGCGCCCAACTGGGCAGACCCTGATCGGCAATGCTGAACCGGCCTTTTTCGCGATAGCCAGCGGGCGTTGCCTCGACGAGACCGACGACGTTGTTCTCGCTGAGTATGTACAGGTGTCCATCGGCATACGTGACAGCCCCTTTCCCGACGCTGCGATCGCGCCACACCATCTTGCCGCTGGCAAACTCGAGGCATGTGAGGATCGAGTCGTTGTAGCCGTAGATGTAGCCGTTGACCAGCACCACGCCGCCGTGGTGGTTCTTCATGTCACGCGTGAAATAGATTTCCTGGGCGCGGACCTCGTTGCCTGAGGCTCGCAGTCCCAGCAAAGCCCCGCCAGTGCCGTACGACGAGGTGAAGAACACC
>Ga0126304_10001918_pt1 | contig 10063 bp, 8 predicted proteins | sample Plot25_FD_92538 | JGI IMG/M metagenome (GOLD analysis project Ga0126304, IMG submission 92538) | Serpentine soil microbial communities from UC McLaughlin Reserve, CA, USA - Plot25 | ecosystem: Environmental > Terrestrial > Soil > Grasslands | place: USA: UC McLaughlin Reserve, Lake County...
AGCGCCCCGAATGCGCCGTGGGTCGAGGTGTGACTGTCGCCGCAAACGATCGTCATTCCAGGCAGGGTCAAACCTTGCTCCGGTCCGATAACGTGGACGATCCCCTGCCCGGGATGAGCGAGCGGGTAGAGTCGGACACCAAACGCGTCACAATTCGTATCGAGAGCTGCCAATTGGGTGGCGGAGATCGGGTCCTCGATCGGCCGGTCGATCTGAATCGTCGGCACGTTGTGGTCAGCCGTTGCGATCGTCAAGTCCGGACGCCGCACCGGGCGTCCCGCCAAGCGCAACCCGTCGAATGCTTGCGGTGACGTGACTTCATGCACCAGGTGCATGTCGATATAGAGCAGATCGTGTTCCCCCGGCGCCTCGTGCACCAGGTGCCGATCCCACAGCTTCTCGCTCAATGTTCTCGGTTTGCTCGTTTCGCTCACAGTTGAATGCCTCGGCGCGACAGTGCTGAATGGTCAAGTGTCAAATTAAATTCCGGTCTCATGTCCATCGGGAGACCGACGAGACCGGGCCGGCGATCATCGCCGTTGGGTCGCCCTGGATGACCTTGCTCAATGCCGCAAGGTAAGCGCGGGCGCTCGCCTCGATGACATCCGTGGCGAGTCCATGACCAGTGTAGACGCGGTCGCCCGTGCGAATCCGCAGTCGCACCTGTCCCTGCGCGTCTTCGCCTGGCGTGACCGCCTCGACGTGATATTCCTCCAGCTCGCAGGGAATCGCCACGGCCACGTCGATGGCTTGGAAGAGCGCGTTGACGGCGCCATTCCCTTGACCATCGCCGCTGATCTCGGCTCCATCCCGGCTGACGACCACGCTGCCTGTTGCCGGTCCGTTCGAACCGATGCTCGCGTTCCAGCGGACGAGCTGCAAGGGATCATCCGCCACTTCGAGTTGGTCGCTCACCAGCGCGACCAGATCAGCGGCCGTAACCGACTTCTTGCGGTCTGCCAATATCAGGAATCGCTCGTAGGCCTCGTTGAGCTGCTCTTCATCAAGGCGGATGCCCACCTCTTGCAGGGTGTTGCGGAATCCGGCTCTGCCGGAATGCTTGCCAAGTACGAGACGAGTCCCCTCCCAACCGACATCGGTTGGGTCCATAATCTCGTACGTGGTGCGCTCCTTGAGCATCCCATCTTGGTGAATGCCGGCCTCATGGGCGAATGCGTTGGCTCCAACGATGGCCTTGTTCGGCTGAACCGGAACGCCGGTCAAAGTGCTGACGAGCCGGCTGGCCGGTACCAGGCGATCCTTATGAATCCGAGTTGTGCCGCCACCGAATTGGTCGCCCCGCGTTGCCAGCGCCATGACGACTTCTTCGAGCGACGTGTTGCCCGCCCGCTCGCCGATGCCGTTCATGGTCACTTCGACTTGCCGCGCCCCGGCCCGCACCGCGGCCAGCGTGTTCGCCGTGGCCATGCCGAGGTCGTCGTGGCAATGAACCGAGATGATGGCTCGCTCGACGTTGGGCACGGTCGCCGTGAGGTGTTCCATTAGCGCCGCGTACTCGAGCGGTGAGGTGTAGCCGACGGTATCAGGGACATTGATCGTCGTCGCGCCCGCTGCGATCGCGGTGCCGAACACTTGCGCCAGGAACTCCCAATCGGTGCGCGTCGCATCTTCAGCAGAGAACTCCACGTCCGCGGTGAACCCCTTGGCAAACCGCACCATGCAATCGACGCGCTCCAGCACCTCGGGACGAGACATGCGAAGCTTGTGCTTGAGGTGGATATCCGAAGTCGCGATGAACGTGTGAATCCGGGCGGACTCCGCACCCTTGACCGCCATCGCCGCCCGCTCGATATCGCTCTCGTTGCAGCGAGCGAGCCCGGCAACCGTCACACCCTTCACGCGGTTGGCAATTGTTCGCACTGCTTCGAAGTCGCCGGGCGACGCGGCGGGAAATCCCGCCTCCATGACGTCGACCCCGAGCTCAACGAGCGCGTCGGCGACCTCCAGTTTTTCGCCTGCGGTCAGTGTGGCGCCAGGCGACTGTTCTCCGTCCCGCAGCGTGGTGTCAAAGACAATGACACGCGCTTTCTCGGTTCCCCGTACGTCATCGACCGCCATCGCTCAGTCTCCAATCTGGCCTGCTACCGCAACCGGTCGGCCTTTCTTCAGCCAGGGCATCATTTTTCGCAGTTCGGCGCCAACGTGTTCGACCCGGCTGCCCTGCGCCTCTTCGCGCATGCTCAGAAATCGCTCTCGTCCTGCTTCGTTTTCCGCGATCCATTCCTGAGCGAATGAGCCGTCCTGAATTCGCCCCAGCAAGCCGCGCATCGTTTCCTTCACGTGATCGTCAATCACTTTCGGCCCCGCGTAATAGTCTCCGAATTCCGCGGTGTCGCTGACCGAGTAGCGCATATACTCCAGGCCGCCTTCATAGATGAGGTCGACAATGAGCTTGAGCTCGTGCAGGCATTCGAAGTAAGCGATCTCAGGTTGATACCCAGCTTCGACCAGGGTGTTGAATCCGGCTTCGATGAGATGGCTCGCACCACCGCAGAGGACCGCCTGCTCCCCGAACAGGTCGGTCTCAGTCTCCTCTTTGAACGTCGTGCCCAGTACGCCCGCCCGCAGTGATCCAAGCCCTCTTGCGTAGGCCAGCGCCGTATCCGTGGCCCGGCCCGTGGCGTCCTGGTGAACGGCAAGGAGGGCGGGTACGCCGACTCCCTCCTGGAACAATTCCCGCAAACGGTGTCCGGGACTCTTCGGCGCAATCATCGCCACGTCGATACCGTCTGGCGGCGTGATGGCACCGAAGTGAATGTTGAATCCGTGGGCAAACATCAATGTCTTGCCAGGGGCCAGGTTCGGAGCAATTTCTTCCTCGTACAGGCGTTTCTGAATGTGATCTGGAACCAGGACCATGATCACATCGGCCTCTCGCACCGCGTCAGCTACGGAGCGGACGCGCAAACCTTCGGCCCCGGCCTTCGCGCGGCTCTTGCTACCCTCGTGCAACCCGACGACGATGTCGATGCCGGAGTCGCGGAGGTTGAGAGCATGGGCATGGCCCTGACTTCCGTACCCAATGACGGCTACCGTCTTGCCCTGGAGCGCGTCGAGTCCGGCGTCGCTCTCGTAGTACACCTTTGCGGGCATGCAACCTCTCCCGTCATCTCTTCAGCGCCGCGCGCTGTTCCCGTTGCCCGGGCCCACCGCCCGTGCTTCCGAAGTAAATTGAAGAAAGAGCGCCGGTTCGTCGGCGCTCTCGGCTCAATTCGCGTGAGGTGTCGTGCCATTTCCGGCCACGGCCAGTTCGCGCTCCGCGCGAGCGCTTTCCTTCACTCCCACCGTCGCTGAACCTCGCATCATGGCCACCGGCCCGGTTCGCACCAACTCGCGGATGCCGAATGCTTTCAGCATATTCAGCAAGCCGTCGATATGGGTCTCCGGACCGGTGGCCTCAATAAGGAGCGTTGTTGGGCTGGCGTCGACGACCCGGGCGTCGTAGATCTGCGCGATCTGGAGGATCTCCGACCGTGTTTGGGATTTCGCCGCCACTTTGATTAGCGCCAGCTCATGTGCAACGCAGTTCAGTGATGTGACGTCGACGACCTTCAGCACTTCCATCAATTTGTAGAGCTGCTTTCCCGCCTGCTCGACCTCTTCGTCCTGGCCGATGACCACGATGGTCATGCGTGACACTCCAGGTTGCTCGGAGTGCCCGACCGTTATCGAGTCGATATTGAACGAGCGACGCCGAAGCAACGAGACCACGCGGTTCAGCACCCCGGGGTGGTCCTCGACGAGAACGCTGAGCGTGCGACGATTCTTCATCAGCGCCACCTACCCTTCATATCGCTGCTGATGCAGCATCCCGGAGTTTGCGGCGCCGGGTGGGACGATCGGCCAAACGTTTGCTTCCGGTTCGATAACGAAATCGATCAGTACTGGACCAGGAATCGATCGCGCTCGGTCGATCGCCGGTCGAATCTCCTCGTCACAGCGCACGGTGATTCCGGTGATGCCGTATGCCTCGGCGAGCTTCTCGAAGTTCGGTGCCCCGATCTTGACTTCGGAGTAGTTTTTGGCGTGGAAGAGGTCTTGCCACTGACGGACCATGCCTAGGTAACCGTTGTTGATGATTGCGATATTGAGGTCGAGATTTTCCTGGACTGCGGTGGCGAGCTCGTTGGACGACATCTGAAACCCGCCGTCGCCGATGACCGCCCACACCTCGAGGTCGGGTCGTCCGATCTTAGCGCCGATTGCCGATGGCAAGCCGAAGCCCATTGTGCCGAGGCCCCCCGACGTGATCCAGCGATCGGGGTGATTGAACCCATAGTGCTGGGCCGCCCACATTTGATGCTGACCCACATCAGTGGTAACGATGGCCTCGCCATTTGTCGCCTCGGCAATCGACTTGACGATCGTGTACGGCTCTGGCCACGCTGGCCGCTCTTCGAGCGCTTCGTCGAGTGCCCGGTCACGGCGCGAGTCGATCCAGGCCATCCAGTCGTCGCGGCGCGTTTCCTCGATCTCAGGAATAAGGAGCTTCAACACTTCACCGGCATCACCGACCACGGGGACGTCCGTGCGGACATTCTTTCCGATCTCAGCTGGGTCGATATCGACGTGAACGACGAAGGCGTTTTGGGCGAAACCGCTGACCTGCCCGGTGGCCCGGTCATCGAAACGCGCTCCGATGTTGATGAGCAAATCGCACTCGTCGAGTGCGTCATTGACATGCTTGTGACCGTGCATGCCCATCAAACCCAGACCGAGGGGATGGGACTCAGGGAACGTGCCGAGACCGAGCAGGGTGAACGCAACGGGAATACCCGACTTCTCGACAAACGTCCGGAACAGATCGGTGGCGCCGCTCAGCATGATGCCGTGGCCGGCCATGATCAGCGGTTTGCGGGCCTTCTTGATCGCCTCCGCGGCCAGCCGCACCTGGCGCATGTTTGGCACCGAGGTCGGTTGGTAACCACGCCGGTACACCGTTTCCGGATAGTCGTACTCGTGCTTCTGCAAGAACAAGGTCTTCGGAATATCGATGAGCACGGGACCAGGCCGGCCGCTGGTGGCGAGATGGAATGCTTCCTTGAATGTCGGCGCCAGATCCTGGATGCGATTCACCAGGTAGTTGTGCTTCGTGACCGGCAGCGTGATGCCGGTGATGTCGACCTCCTGGAAGGCGTCCCGGCCGATCAGCGGTTGGATTACCTGCCCGGTGATAGCAACAATGGGCACGGAGTCAAGCATGGCGTCGGCCAATCCGGTGACCAGGTTCGTTGCTCCCGGACCAGATGTCGCGAGGCACACACCCGGCTTGCCGGTCGCTCGCGCATACCCCTCGGCGGCCAGTGCCGCCCACTGCTCGAACCGAACCAGGACGTGGTGAAATCCAGCGGCCGGCAGCGCATCATAGAGAGGGATTACCGCCCCGCCCGGATATCCGAACACCGTGTCCACGCCCTCGTCTTCGAGAGCGCGACAGACGATCTGCGACCCCGTTAACACCGGGCGTTCCGTTTTCGTCAGTCCGCCGCTCGTTCGGCTCGGTGACGTCTCGGGGACTGCGGCTCTCGTCGCTGCCATCACTGACCCCTTCCCCATGTGCCCGGCCCGTTCTTCCGGGCCCCTTCGCTTCTCACACTCGCGTCGTCGAAATCTGACATCAAAATGGCCTCCCACCAGTGGGAGGCCGACCCAGAAATTTGTCTCTACGCTGTCGTCGGCTTCTGCCGATCAGGTGGCCTCCCTAACGCACGCGGCTCCCTACCGGGAGCCCCGTAAGTACGAGGCCGGCTACCGAGGAAATGACGATGCTGGCGAACGAGTATCGCATCGATTCCAAACCATGCTTCGGGCGGATTATCCACCAGTGCTCGGAATCGTATGGCATATGACGATTGTTTGTCAAACTGCACACTCGACAGCACCGATTCTTGACATCGTTCAAACGTCTTCGACGTCGTCAATGGCCTCCAAATCGTGTTTGAAGTGGCCATTCTGCTGCGGGCAAACGTGGGGCCCGGGCCCCATCGGCTCGCCGCACATCGTGCACCGTGGCCGACCGGCAGCAACGACCGCCGCGGATTCAGCGCTCAAGTCCCTCGCTTGCTCGCGCGTCATGCGGCAGGCGAAAGCGGCGTCGCTCTCCTCTTGGCTGTTGAGATCGTGAGCGACGATGACAATGCGGTCCTCGTCATCGTCGTAGCCGAGCTCCATGCGGCCGACTCGAAACTGCTTCCTCGTCTCCCGGTCGAACTCTGCCAGACCCGGCACGGCTGGAAGCACAGGGCCAGCGTCTGGCAAGCGCGCGAGCATCTGCTCCAGAGCGAGACTCAGGGCATGGACCTGCTGCTTCTCCATCCAGACGGCGTACGTCTGCCCGTTGACAATTGACAAGAGCCTGAATCGGCGGTCGCCTGGTTCCCCGATCGCTTCGACCAGGATCCGCTCCGCGTCGAGATCTCCACCCATTCCTTCGAATCACCTGGTTATGGCGGGAAGACGAGGTCAGCGCCGGACAGCTGGAACTGGCGAAGCATAACACGAGGTGCATTCTCCAACAGTTGGCTCATCACAGTTCATGACGCATTTGCTGCGTGAGCGGCACCCAATGCTCAACGTCCTCCCTATACTCCCGGGAAGAGATCAGTTCGCATTGCGATGAGCGACGCATACATGGCCGAAACATCCAAGATTGCCGTTCCCAGCCGCCGCCGACCCGCCACGCGCGCCGCCGAGCGAGACGATGGCGGCGATCCGTTTCAGGTTTCCAGCGACGGTCAAGCCGGCACTAAGGCGTCGGTCACGCTAGACACGGTGAAGGCCGACCCGGAGATCCAGGCATTCATCCGCAACGCGAATCGCAACCTGGGAGTGATCGGCTATACCGAGCATGGGTTTCGCCACGTTGGTCTCGTGGCCAACATCGCGCGCAACATTCTGAAGCGGATGGGATTCGACCGGCGACAGCAAGAGCTGGCGGCCATCTCCGGCTATCTACACGACATTGGCAACGTTGTCAGCCGCATCGATCATGCGCGAACGAGCGCGCTGCTTGCGCACGGAATTCTGAGCAGGCTTGGCGCAACGCCAGAGGATGCTGCGATCGTCATGGGCGCTATTGGTTCACATGAAGACGAGGGTCACATGGGCGAACCGGTGCACGCGGTCTCGGCTGCCCTTATTCTCGCCGACAAGGCCGACGTGCACCGGTCACGGGTCCGCAACCCCGATCCAACGACGTTCGATCAGCATGATCGGGTGAATTTCGCCGCAACGTCTTCGCGGCTACGTGTCGACCCTGACACCAAGTCGATCACGCTCGAGTTGGAGATCGACACGTCGATTGCGCCAGTAATGCATTATTTCGAGATATTCCTACCCCGCATGCTGATGTCCAGGCGAGCCGCTGAAGCGCTTGGCTATGCGTTTCATATCACGATCAACGATGTCTCGGTGCTCTAAGTAGCCCGTGGGGACCGGGTAGCGATAGGCAAGCGAACTCGATGAACCGACTTGGCAGGGGCTGGAAAGACTTCGACTTCTACATCCTCTTTACCACCATCATCCTGATGGGTTTCAGCGCCGTAACGATTTACAGTGCCGATGGCGGCGGTGCTCTGACGCCGTCGAATCTTGGGGTCCGCCAGGCACTCTATGGCTCGCTAGGGCTCGTCCTGATGCTCATCGTCGCCAGCATCGACTATCGCATCCTTGGCTCGCTGGCCTGGGCGATCTACGGCGCGGCGATGGTCGCACTGACGCTGGTACTCGTGCCGGGTATCGGCGTGGAGATCGCCGGCTCGCGCCGGTGGTTCGATCTTGGCTTTACGACGATCCAGCCGTCGGAATTTGGGAAGATCGCCACGTTGCTCGCGCTCGCCTCATTCGTCTCCTCGCGCGGTCCTGCCATGCGTGAGCTCGGGAATTTCGTCATTTCGTTGTTGATCGTGCTGCTCCCGATGGCGCTTGTATTTCGCCAACCTGATCTTGGCACAAGCCTCGTCTATGGCGTCATCTGGATCGCTGTCATGGCGCTGGCCCAGACCCGCAGACGCTACTGGCTCGCGATCGGCGCTGGTGCTCCGCTGGCCGTATTCGCCGCCTGGGAGTTTTTTCTGGCCGAATACCAGCGACGGCGTTGGACGATTTTCCTCAACCCGGAAGCTGATGCACGCGGTGATGGTTTCAACTTGATTCAGGCGAGAATCAGCATTGGCTCGGGCGGATGGCGTGGATTCGGCATTGAAGGCGGGACGCAGAGTCAACTCGGCTTGCTCAAAGTCCGCGAGTCCGACTTCATTTTCGCGCACGCCAGCGGCATGTTCGGCTTCATTGGCATGTTGGCGTTGATGCTCATGTTCGCCATTCTGCTCTGGCGATGTATCCACGTATCAGAAGTTGCGCGGGACGCGCTAGGCCAGGGCTTGGCCATTGGCGTAACCGGAATGCTCTTCTTCCAGGCGTTCGTCAATATCGGCATGAACATCGGTTTGATGCCGGTGACTGGCATCACCTTACCGTTCATCAGTTCTGGACTCTCTTCACTCTGGACGTTCTTGATCGCCGAAGGAATCTTGCAAAGCATCTTGATCCGGCGCCGCAAGCTCGCCTTCCAACCCGACTGACCCTGACACGTCAACGGCCACAGCGAGCGTGTACAGCTCGGATCGCGGCAGACCGGTGATCCCGGCCGCCTCCCGCGCCGTTTGGCTGGCGCTGAGACCGGACCGCCGCAGCGTCTGGACCACGGCTTCGGCGTCGCTCTCCGAGGTAGCGGCTTCGTGGGCAGCGGCGATCACCAGCGCTATTTCTCCCCGCGGCCCAGTACCCGCCGCCCATTCCTGCAGAGCACTCAACGAACTGGCGCGCACTTCCTCGTGCAACTTCGACAATTCCCGCATCATCACCGCTGGTCGATCGCCAAGAATTTCAATCAGGTCGTGCAGCGTCCGCCCGAATCGCTGTGCGGATTCGAACAAGACCAGTGGGAATCCCGTGGTCGCAGACCGCCCAAGCAGCCGCAGCCGCTCTCCTCGCTCCCTCGGCAAGAATCCGAGCGTCAGAAATGGGCCGTCGATCAGTCCTGACGCGCTTACTGCGGCCGCCACCGCGGACGGTCCCGGAATCGGAGAGACCCGATGGCCGGAGGCGAGCGCGGAAGCGACCAGATCCGCTCCGGGGTCTGATATTGCAGGAGTGCCCGCGTCGGTGATCAACGCCACGTCTCCGTTCCGGAGTGCGTCGAGGAGAAGCTCGCGACGTTTACGCTGGTTGTGCTCGTGGTAGCTGACAGTTGGAGTCTCGATGTCAAAATGCGTAAGGAGGCGCCGACTGTGCCGGGTGTCCTCAGCTGCAATTAAGGCAACCTCGCGCAGCGTGCGTACCGCCCTAGGCGACAAGTCTTCCAGATTCCCGATCGGCGTCGCCACGACGAAGAGAGTGCCCAAGATCGTTGTCCTTGTCCTTCGCCGACCGCGGCCCGGAACGGGAAACGCCGTCGACTATACTCCTGTACGGACACAGGGGATCTCGATCAAAAACCCCAAACGAGCGCTGTTCCATGTTCCTAGAGGAGAAACTGCATGAAGGTCCCGTCGCTCTTTGGCGACAGTGACGACCTCGAAGGGCCTGCCCCGATGCCCGCTGAGGAACTCGCGACGTCCATGTCGAGTACAGGCTTAGCGTCCGTGTCGTCGTTGTACCGCAAATATCGCCCCCAGTCCTTCGACAGCGACGAATTGGTCGGTCAAGAGCACATCGTCCGCACATTGCAGAACGCAGTCCGCCTTGATCGGGTCGCCCATGCATACCTCTTCAGCGGTCCTCGTGGGACAGGGAAGACTACGACGGCTCGGGTGCTCGCCAAAGCGATCAACTGCTTGCACGATGATCCGAGTCAGCGCCCCTGCAACGCCTGCCTGAGCTGTCAAGCGATCAACGCGGGTGCATCGCCCGACTTCATCGAGATCGACGCGGCCAGTAATCGCGGTATCGACGACATCCGGGATCTGCGGGAGCGTGTCCGCTACGCGCCCGCTCAACTTCGCTCAAAGGTCTACATCATCGACGAGTCGCACCAAATCAC
>Ga0126304_10001920_pt1 | contig 10059 bp, 9 predicted proteins | sample Plot25_FD_92538 | JGI IMG/M metagenome (GOLD analysis project Ga0126304, IMG submission 92538) | Serpentine soil microbial communities from UC McLaughlin Reserve, CA, USA - Plot25 | ecosystem: Environmental > Terrestrial > Soil > Grasslands | place: USA: UC McLaughlin Reserve, Lake County...
CACGCCGCGTTCGTCTCGACGTTCTTCACTCGTCAGAAGGAGCTGACGTTTTTCGGTGACCGGACCCCGGGCGAACGCCGGGTCGAGGTGGCGCGGCTGCTTGGATTCCAGATCGTGCGCGATGCTCAGGAAGAAATTGGGATCGAGCGGACCCAGGCGCGGATGGAAGCGCACTCGCTGAGCATCCGGTACGCGGAGGGTTCCGAGGGACGCGATTTTCCCGTCGAGATCGCTGCCGCGGAGACGACGCTGAACGAAGCACGGGAGCGTGAGGCGGGCGCTGCCCAGACACTCTCCACCGCTGAGTCGGAGGCCGATCGGACACGGTCCGCTCTGGACACCTGGCAAGGTCTCAAGGAACAGGACAACGCACTCGCTACCCGGCTGACCGACATCGCGGGACAGACCGCGACGTCGGCGTCACGCCGGGACGCCGCCGCCGCCGAGCTCGGCCGGCTCGAGCAGCGGGAGGCGGAGCGGACGGCACTTGTCCCGGAGGCGAAGACGGTTGGTCCGTTGGCGTTCGAGGTCACGCTGTTGGACGAGCAGCGAGAGCGCGCGGAGCGGTTGCGAGCGTGGCAAGTCATTGTGCGCGCCGCAACTGAACGGATCGACACGATCTCGCGCCGGGTAAGCCGGCTCGTCGACGAGTGCCCGATCAACGGCATGGTGCTCGACGGCTGGAGCTGGGGCGAGGACGACAACGCGCATCCTGAAGCCGGAATCAAGCGCCTGGAGCGGGCGGCGGCGAGTCTCGACGGGCGAAGTGCTCGCGATCGGGTCGATGCGTTGCGGACGGCGCAGGTGAACGCCAGCATCGCGGCTGACAAGCGGGAGACCTGTGAGCGGTACCGCCAGCTGCTTGACGACCTGTCGTCAAGCAAGGAGGCGCTCGTCGCATCCGGGGACCCGGGCGCCGAGATTGCTGCCGCACAGGAAGCCGCCAGACGAGCCCGGGAGACCCGTGCTGCTGCCAGGGAGCAGCTCGCGATATTCGGAAAGTCCAGAGAAGATGCGATGCGGATGGCGCACGAACTGCGCGAGCGGGGGCAGGAGACAATCTGCCCAACGTGCGCGAGACCGCTCGGCGCCGACGAGGCGGTGCGACTGGCCGCCTCGCTCGACAAAGAGATCAAGCAGATTCTCGATGCCGAGGCTGCGTTGGAACGTGATGAGCAGGCCACATCGATCCAGGAAGAGCACGCCGAGCGCGCCGAAGCCGAAGCACGAAAGCGGCAGGACAAGCTGGCAGTGATCGATTCCCGGCTCGCCGATGGGCTGGCAAAAATCGTAGAGGCGGACGCCGAGCACAACCGAGCGGCTGAAGCCTTCCAGAACGCACTTCGCGCCGCCTGCACGTCCGAGGCACCGACAACGGAAGAAATCGAAACCGCGCGGGTCTTCGCCGAAGGGGTGGAGCGCATTGTTGCTTCGCTCTCCCTCCTGGAGCAGCTGGGCGAGCAAGCGGTTGGGGCTCGGCAGGAGATCGCAGCCGCAGAAGCCGGAATCGCCGAGCTGGGTCCGGTCACCTACGACGCCGCGGCCCACCGGATGGCGCAGTCCGGTCTGGAGCGGGCCCGTGCCGCTGCCACGCGCATCGACCAGATCGACATGGAGCTAGCCGGCCGGGCGAAGTATGAAGCGCAACGGGATGCGGCCGGGCGCGAGCTCGCCTCCCTCACCGAGCACCGGACCCAACTCGAAGCCGAGCGACTCGCGCTCGACTTCGACGAGGCACGCTTGCGTTTGGCGCAGGAGGAGGAAGCTGCCGCGCGAGGGGCGGCACGGACCGCGCGCGAGGAGGCTGCCGAGGCGCGCGACGCGCTGCGTGAGGCGCTAGCGGCGAGGGACCGGGTCGTGGCCGAGCGCGATCGGCTGGTGCGGCTCGCGGAACAGGCGGAGCGACGAGGACGGGAGGCGGACGAGCTGGATCGGATGTACCGGGAATTTGCCGAGTTCGACAAGTTCGTCGCGGATCATGTCGGTCCATTACTGGCGGAGACGACCGAGCGGCTGCTCAGCCTGGTCACTCATGGGAAATACGATCGCGTTCGCTTCGACGAGAACTACGGGATCGAGGTCTTCGACGGCGACGAGTGTTTCAAGCTGGAAGGTTTCTCCGGCGGCGAGCGCGACGTGGTGGCGCTGTGCGCGCGGCTGGCGATGTCGGAACTGGTGGGATCATCGGCGCTGCGGCCGCCGCGGTTCCTAGTGCTCGACGAGGTCTTCGGGTCGCTCGACAGCGATCGGCGGAGCCAACTACTCGAGACTCTAGGCTCGCTCGCCTATGGCGGCCATTTTCAGCAGATGTTCATCATCAGTCACGTCGACGACGTGCAGCAGTCGCCGGTGATGAACGAGGCCTGGACGATCGAGGAGCGCGCCGGGGTGAGCCATGTCGTCCGTCCAGAGTCGTTGACTCCCGTACTCGCCTGAGAGGTTGGCCTGGAGTGCGGTCTATACTCGCGGCAACTGAGATGGGGAGCCCGACGGAGACGAGCATGGCAGCGACGGCTCCACACTTTGCCCTGGGACAGGCTCACGACGACGCCGAAGCGCGACACGGCATGGCGATCAACATGCTGCCGCTGGGCCGGGAGTGGTGGTCATGCGTCGGCAATCCGGTGACCCGCTCCGCGTTGGAGGCGTACGGTGTGACGTGCCTCGAGGTCGAGGCCGGTGAGCTAATGAAGGGCTCTGGGTCGGTGCACTGCATGACAGGCGTCATCCATGGCTTCAAGGAATTGGCCTGAGCATGGACGCAAGGCAGGGGATTGCCGCCCGATTCACCTGGCATCCTGAGTACGCCGGGCGCCTGCTGCTCGATGTACGCGAGGAGCTGGTGCGCGAGATTGCCGCCGACCAACGCGCATACGCGCTGGCGATGGAGGCGGCCGAATCCCGCGAGGAGGATGCGCTCGTCTCGGTACTTCGCCTCGAGAAGCGCTGGAGTGACTACGACCTCAATTGGGCCGAGACCGATCCCGGTCAGCTGGCGGATCGCATCCTGGAATGGGAGTGGCAGCGCGAGCAACGGCACGAGCTCTTTCCCTTCTCAGAGATGCGGGAGCCAGTGCCGCAGCAGGCTGTGCCCCCGACTCAGGCGACGTGGCTCGATTGGTTACGAAAACTCTTTGGCCGTGCGGGCGCCCAGGAGTGATACCAAACCCAAGTGATCGCAGACCTCACCCCCTCACCTCCTCTATCGTCGAGCCCCTAGAGGGGGAACGGCCGCCGGTAATTCTGTGGGGCGATACTGCTTGGGGACGCTCGTGCGTTGATGAAGGGTGGGGAACGCCTCGCCGTGCTGTCGGCGCTGTTGATCTCGAACGTCGCGAACGTACGTCACGGCTCATCGGCAGGGCTGCTTGACGGGACAATTGAATTGATTGCAGTGGACATGACAGCAGCGGGCAAAGGGCAGACGTCGGAGCGGCTCTTGGTCGCCTATCTGCTGACGCCGGCGTGACTCAACGTCCTGTCGAACCCAGATCGTGGCGAACGGCAATATTGTTTGCCGTGACCGCGCTGATCGCCTGCCTCTTGCTCGGCGGGGCGTTTGTTGTTGCCAGTCTCTCCGCAGCGGGCATGGAGGAGGTGGGCAACGGTGACGAGCTGGCCAGCGGGACTCCGGTCGCTGCTGAGGCTGAGGCGCAAGATCCGCTTGACAGCGTCCCTTCGCAGGGAACACCGATTGCTGGAGACCCACTCGACGGTGACCCGCTCGATGGCCCGGTGGCCGACGGCGACCCCAACTCACCGGTGGACCAGACGCAACTGGAGATTGTGCGTAGCGCGCGGCCTCCTGATGAGCCCGCGACCGTGGTCGCCTACGACGACGACCCTCAGACCGTGTGGATGCCGCAAGCCGATGAAGACGAGAGCTGGCTCTGGCTCGATCTGGGTCTGGAGAGGCGCCTGCGCGAGGTGCGCTGGCTAGCCCAAGGAACGGGCAGCGTCGAGATCGCGGTTTCGAGCGATCGCGAGCGATGGCGTGACGTCGGCCGTGTCGAGGTCGGCCGCGGCTGGCAGGGCGTCGAGCTGCGTGATGATGCGCGCTACGTGCGGTTGGCGCTGCTCCCAACTAATGACGGTGGCGAGCTTCCGGCGATTGCCGAGGCGGCCGTCTACGGATCCGACCGAAGACCGAACACTTCATTGGAACAGTCGGCCGTCGACAGCCGCCAACGGGTTCGGGGCCGGAAGTCGCGTGGCAACATGCAATCGGTTTCCGAGCAGAAAGCCAAGAGCAACGACTCGCCAAGTGGTGACGAGGGGCAAAAGGAGTCCCGTTCCGGTGGTCGGCTTCGGATCTCGGCGGAACCGGGAGAAACCCGCTGCAGTGGCGACCGTGAGCGATGCGAGGCGCGACAGGGGGAAGTCTCGGTCGAGGACGACTGTGAGCGCGAAGGAACGTGCACGATCGACATACGTGCCGACGGTGGGACGGCGGTTTGCGACGCCAGCGGCGGCGATGAGACGAAAGCGGGCGAGGGCGAGGGGCGGCGCGGCGGCAAGGGAGGCCGCTGTGAGGCGGTCGCGAACGGCGGAGCGGTCGCTATCGCCGATGTCAATCCGTAACTACCCATGACCCATTACCTATCATCCTTCCCCGGCATTTCCCGACGTAGCGGAGGATGAAGAAGGCTACGGCGGCGATGGCGAGGTACTGTAGCCAGCCAACGTAGTCCTCAACTTGGCGCCAGTTTTCGCCGAGAGCTCAGCCCAATGAGACAAGCGCGCGGTTCCAAAGTGCGCTGCCGAAACCGGTCAGGAGAAATTGGCCGATGTGCCTCCGCCGGTAGCCAGCAGGGAATCGAGACCACCGACCGCACCATGGGGACGAGACGACCGATGAAGTCGGCGACCGGGCCGTGGCGATCGATCCGGCTCTTCGATCCGGAGAGGTCGTCCGGAGTGAGCGGGGGCAAGTGCCCATAGCGTCGAACAACCGCCTACGCCCCTTTGACCGGCCGCCATGCCGATGCCGTAAAGCAGCAATGCACCGAGCAGCGATGCCAACGTGGCGGCGATGAAAACGAGCGGGAAAGAGAAGCGGTTCTGCCCGGTGAGGAAGCCGGCCAGCGGCAGGATGAGCTCGGTTAGGATCGGCGGGAAGATGCTCTCGGCAGTGCCACCGCAATGCACGTCAGCCACATAGAGCGCGACGGCGAGCGAGACTAGCTTGGACGGCATCCGTCAGATGATCCCACGGCTTCGCGATATGTGTTGCGGGTCGTCGGTGCAGAGCGCGAAGGCGCCGAGGTCCGCGACGCGCCGCGCTTCCCGTGGGTCGTTGACGGTCCAGACCACGGCACGGAGACCGGCGTCGTGGAGTCTGGCCGCGGTCTCGGCAGTGTAAGCGCCCGTGAAGAGCGAGACGGTAGGGGAAGCAAGCTCGGCAGCAATGGCGATCAGGTCGTCGCAAACGCGCTCGGCGAGTGGCCAGACCTCGGCGACCGGGTCCAGCCGGCGCACGGTGCGCAGGGTATCCCAGGCGAATGACGAGATGGCCCATGTGACAGTGGGATGTTGAGCAAGCACGTCCAGCACCACGCGCTCGATGCCGATCGCTTTGATCTCGACGTCCAGAAGCGCGGCATCGCCGACCAACGCGAGGACTTCGGCGAGTGTCGGCACGCGCTCGCCGTCGCCCGCATCGAACGTCTGGACCCGCGCCAGCGGGATATCGTCGACATAGCCGGCGCCATCGGTCGTTCGCCCGACGTCTCGATCATGAATGATCACCGGGATGCCGTCGGCCGTTGCGTGGACGTCGAACTCGATGCCGTCGACGCCGATAGCGAGCGCTTGCCGGAATGCGCGGAGCGTGTTCTCGGGATGAATCGCCGACGCTCCGCGGTGGGCATAGATACGCGTCATCGGACTTCGCTATCGCCAGTATGGTGCAGGCACATCGATTCCGATGCGATTCGCGAGCAGCCCCGTGAGGACACTCCCTGCATCCATCATCTCGCCGGCAATCCTCTCATCAATGGCCTAAGTCCAACATTGACACGAATCGTGTCAATGTTTATAATGCCTCCAGCATAGATATACCAGGAGGGGTGCCATGAGCGACTCAGGCTGTGAGCCGGTCTTCATCATTAGCGTGGCGGCGCGCCTGTTGGAGATGCATCCACAGACGTTACGCAAGTATGAGCGCGAAGGGCTGATCGCCCCGTCTCGCACGACCGGCAATCTTCGACTCTACTCAGATGATGATCTGGAGCGACTGCGCCAGGTGAAGTACCTGGTCGGCGAGCGAGGCCTCAATCTGGCCGGGGTGCAATTGGTGCTCGAGCTGACCCGTCACCTGCGAGCCGTGCAGAGGCGGCTGGGTGAAGAGATGGATTCTCGGGACGACACGGCGCTGGAGCGAGTGCAAGCCGACCTCAATGAGCTGATGGCCCACCTGGGAGCCGGGGAGACCGCGCCAGGCTGGCGCGGCTAATGCGTGATCGCGACCAGCGGGCTGATGCTGCGTCCTGATGGTTGGGCGACAGCATCCAGCGCTCAGACTCACGGCATTCTGAATGTGAACTAGAGAGTGCAATTGCATTGGAGTGAGGCGCGGTTGAGCGCCTACGCAGAGGGATATTGGCATGGCAAGCACAACGAAATTTACGGAGAAAGCGCAAGAGGCGATCCTCAACGCGCAACGCGAAACTGAATCGCGCAACATCTCGCAATTCGAGCCGATTGCGCTGCTTTTCGCTCTACTCGATCAGTCAGACGGCCTGGTTCCCGAGGTCCTGAGGAAGCTGGGCGTCGATCCGGCTGTCGTGCGTAGGGATGTGGCAACCGAATTCGAGGGACTATCGAAGCTCTCGTACGCCGCGCAACCATCTCCCAGCAACAGTCTGCGCAAGGTGCTGCAGAAGGCCGAGGACGAAGCGAAGCGGATGGGTGACGAGTACGTCAGCGCCGAGCATCTGCTGCTCGGCATCCTGGATTCGCTCGACACCGGAGCCGCGAAGCTTCTGGCGCGATTCGGCATGACGAAAGATCGTGTTTACGAGGCTCTCACCCAGATTCGTGGAGGGCAGCGCGTGACCGACCCCAATCCAGAGGACAAGTACCAGGCGCTTGAAAAGTACGGGCGCGACCTGACGGAGCTGGCGCGACAAGGCAAGCTCGATCCGGTCATTGGTCGTGACGAAGAAATCCGGCGAGTGATGCAGGTCCTTTCGCGGCGGACGAAGAACAATCCGGTGCTGATTGGCGAGCCCGGTGTGGGCAAGACGGCGATCGCGGAGGGTCTGGCGCAGCGCATCGTGCGCGGTGACGTGCCGGAGGACCTCAAGGACAAGCAGGTGGTCGCCCTCGATCTGGGCGCCCTGATCGCGGGCGCGAAATTCCGGGGCGAGTTCGAGGAGCGGCTGAAAGCGGTCCTCAAGGAAATCACCGACGCCGCCGGGAAGATCATCCTCTTCATCGACGAGCTACACACCGTCGTCGGCGCCGGGGCGGCTGAAGGGTCGATGGACGCCTCGAACATGCTGAAGCCGATGCTGGCCAGGGGCGAGTTGCGGACCATCGGCGCTACGACGCTGGACGAGTACCGCAAGCACATCGAGAAAGATCCCGCGCTGGAGCGTCGCTTCCAGCCGGTCTTCGTGGGCGAGCCGAGCGTGGAGGACACCATCTCGATCCTGCGCGGTCTGCGCGATCGGTACGAGACGCACCACAAGGTGCGAATTCTCGATTCGGCGCTGGTGGCCGCCGCTATCCTCTCCAACCGCTACATCACCGACCGCTTCCTACCGGACAAGGCGATCGACCTCGTCGACGAGGCGGCCTCCAAATTGCGGATGGAGATGACGTCGCTGCCGGTGGAACTGGATGAGACCGAGCGCCGGATCATGCAGTTGGAGATCGAGCGCGAGGCGCTGCGCAAGGAGAAAGACCCAGCGTCGCGGGAGCGACTCGAGAATCTCGAAAGGGAGCTTGCGGATCTGAAAGAGAAGCGAGACGCCTTGCGCTCCCGCTGGGAGGGCGAGCGCGAGACGCTGCAGACGATCGCCGACCTGCGGTCTCAGATCGACCAGACCAAAGTCGAGATCGAGCAGGCCAGCCGCGCCTACGACCTGAACCGTGCCGCCGAATTGCAGTACGGCACCCTGGTGCAGCTGGAGCAGCAACTGCGGGAGGCGGAGCAGCAGGAAGCGGCGGCGCAAGACGGGCGACTTCTGAAAGAGGAGGTCGACGCCGAGGACATCGCCGAGATCGTCTCCCGCTGGACGGGCATCCCGGTCAGCCGCCTAGTCGAAGGCGAGATCGAGAAGCTGATGAAGATGGAGGACCGGCTGCACGAGCGCGTGATCGGGCAGGATGAGGCGATCACGGCCGTGGCCAACGCCATCCGCCGCTCCCGCGCCGGACTCTCCGACCCGAACCGCCCGCTGGGCAGTTTCATCTTCCTCGGCCCGACCGGCGTGGGCAAGACTGAGTTGGCGCGGGCCCTGGCGCAGTTCCTTTTTGACGACGATCAGGCGATCGTGCGCATCGACATGTCCGAGTACATGGAGCCGCACTCCGTCAGCCGCCTCATCGGGGCTCCTCCCGGCTACGTCGGATACGAGGAGGGCGGACAGCTGACCGAGGCGGTGCGCCGCCGCCCCTACAGCGTCATCCTGCTGGACGAGATCGAAAAGGCGCACCCGGACGTGTTCAACGTGCTCCTGCAGATTCTAGACGATGGTCGCCTCACCGACGGTCAGGGCCGGACGGTCGATTTCAAGAACGCCGTGATCATCATGACCTCGAACCTCGGCTCCAACTACATCATGAACCTGGGTGCGGAGGACGAGGAGGAGATGCGGAGGCGGGTCATGGACGCGCTGCGGAGCAACTTCCGACCCGAGTTCCTGAATCGGATCGACGAGGTCATCATCTTCAAGCCGCTTTCCGAGGACCAAATCGGCGAGATCGTGGAGATTCAGCTCAACGAGGTCAATAATCGCCTTGGGGATCGCCACATCCACCTGGAGGTCACGCCAGCGGCACGGAAATGGCTCGCCGAGCGCGGTTTCGAGCCAGCCTTCGGGGCGCGGCCGCTGAAGCGGCTCATCCAGCGCGAGGTGCTCGATCGGCTGGCGCGGCTAGTCCTCAGCGGCGACTTGCGGGACGGCGAAACCGTGGTCATCGACGCCGACGGCAACGACTTGCAATTCGGCACGGAGCGGAGCGAGGTCGCGGCGGTGGCGTGAGGCTAGAGCGCATCCTCAGCCGGGCTCCTGTCTTCCCTCGCGAGGGAAGACAGGAGCCCGGCTATACTTGGCGGCAGTTTGGGACCGGTGCCAAGCGGAAGGTCACGCAGGATGCCCGAATGGATTCAAGGTCTGCTCCAGGGCGGTCTCACGGTCATCGCCCTGATCGTGATCATCATGCTCCTCGCTGCCTTGTTCATGATCATCTTTGGCATCGCGACGGGGATCGACGATCGCATCCAGGAATAGCGACGGCGTGCCATGAGTGACCTCTCCGGCGCCGGCCGGTTGCTTCTCATTAGCGGTCTCGTCCTTTCCGCGGTGGGCGCCCTGCTGATATTGGCCCCGCGGCTCCCGGGATTGAACCGGCTGGGCCAGTTTCCGGGCGATCTTGTCGTCGAACGGGGGCCGGTAACAATCTTCATCCCCATCGTCTCGTCGCTCGTGATCAGCGTGCTGCTGACGATTGTGCTCAACTTGATCTTGAGGCGATAGCCGGCGACGGGTATGAGATGACGTTGACGCCCGCATCCGCTCCCTCTACAGTCCTGATTACGAAATCAGCTAAAGACCGCGCGTACCGATCGAGCACGACAAGGAAAGAGGAGTCTCCATGCCCCGAACACTCCAACACCGTTCCGGTTCTCCGCATGTGATGTGGGCGGCCACGGCGGGCCGCGTAGCCCTCGTCGTGCTCTTTGGGCTCGGCATGCTGGTTCCGTCCCTGGGACGCGCCGCTCCGGTAGCGGCGCAGGCAAGCACGGTGTCGTTCAGCACGGCCGAAGTTGCGCCGGCGGACTCGATTGCCTATCTGGTCATGACGCTTGACGATCAGTCTGAGCAGTGG